>TARA_R110002096_G_scaffold113885_9_pt1 | contig 30608 bp, 26 predicted proteins | sample TARA_R110002096 | Tara Oceans TARA_R110002096 (sample SAMEA4397295) | marine metagenome | biome: Polar Biome; feature: [DCM] deep chlorophyll maximum layer (ENVO:01000326); material: water (ENVO:00002006), including particulate matter (ENVO:01000060) such as... | depth 35 m
AGAAGCACACTTTGGCGCCTCGGCTCAGCAGGTGGCGTTGGACCTTGCCGGTACTGTTGCGACCTTCCTCGAAGGCAGGCTTCTGAAAGCTGAGCGCGTAAGCCTTGCAGTTTCAGGTGGCTCTACGCCTGTGCCATTTTTCCATGCTTTATCCCTCAAGCAGCTGGACTGGGGCAGGGTAGATGTTTTACTTGCAGATGAGCGCTGGGTGGGTGAAACCGATTTGGCCAGCAACACCAGACTCGTGAAAGAAAATCTGCTCCGGAATAATGCCGCAGCTGCCCGCTACTTTTCCCTGAAGCAGAAAGGTAGTACTCCCGAAGAAGGTCTGGATGCTGTCAAAAAGGAGCTTGCAACGCTAACACTCCCCCTGGACGTGCTGATTCTGGGCATGGGTAATGATGGCCACACCGCGTCTCTGTTCCCGGACGCCCCGGAACTCGCTCACGCTATGGACGCACAAAGCCGGAACCTTGTTGCCGCTATGACACCGCCATCGCAAGAACAACAGCGCATCACGCTGACATATGCCTTGATGCACGGTGCACGCTTTACCGCATTGCACCTGAAGGGCAATGATAAGCTGGCCACATTGAAACTTGCTTTAAGCCAGCCGGACGAGCTTTTCGTTATGCCGGTGCGCGGATTCCTGAAACCTGGCTTGCAGGTTTTCTGGAGTCCCTGAGCCTCTTTAAACCCCGTGTGGAGAATATCATGAGCCAAGTATCCGGTTTTCATCGCGAACGCATCAGATCGGTTCTGAGCTCGTCATTGTTGATGCCTGTTATCACCATAGATCACCCGGCCGATGCAGTGCCACTTTGCCAGGCGCTCTTCGATGGGGGGATTAGCGTGATGGAAATAACCCTGCGAACGGAGCATGGGCTCAAAGCGATCAAAAACGTGCGCGAAGCCCTCCCGCAAGCCTGGGTCGGCGCGGGAACGGTGACTTGCCTTTCCCAGTACCGCCAGGCAGAAGATGCAGGCGCCCAGTTCATCGTCACACCGGGGGTCACCGAAGCGCTTCTCGACTTCGCTTTAACCTCCGAAGCGCCGCTTCTGCCGGGCGTTTCGACAGCTTCCGAGCTAATGCTGGGTTACGGCCTCGGTTATCGTGAGTTCAAGTTTTTCCCTGCAGAAGTGGCGGGTGGAATCGCGGCGCTGAAAGCCTTGAGAGGCCCTTTTCCAGATGCCGTCTTCTGCCCGACCGGAGGCATACGCCGGGATATGGCCAGGGATTACCTGGCCTCGGGCAACGTGCAAACGGTAGGGGGTAGCTGGCTGACGCCAGCAGAGGTTGTTGCGAATAAAGACTGGGCGAAGATCACCGAAATTGCCCGCGGAAGCCTCGCTGACGTTAGCTGATGTCAGAGCCAACCCGCACGATCTTCATGGTATTGGTGCCGCCCTGGGCGTTGATGTAATCCCCCTTGGTTATGACCACCAGATCGCCTTTGGCCACCACCTTCCGGTTAACAAGCTCCGAAATAGCCAGCGCATTGGTTCGTTCATTCGGAATCTTTGCGGAATCAAACGGAACCGTCTGCACACCGCGATACATCACAACCCGATGTTGTGTGGAATGATGTCGGGAAAAAGCGAAGATCGGCAGGCTGGACTTGATGCGGGACATAAGCCTCGGCGTCGCTCCCGTCTCAGTCATGCAGATAATAGCCGACACGCCTTTCAGGTGATTAGCTGCATACATCGCAGAGAGCGCAACAGCCTCATCGACTTGCTCCATGCTTTCGTGAATCCGGTGCTGCGACTGGTGCATTGTTGGATGCTTTTCCGCGCCTAAACATATACGCACCATCGCCTCTACCGCTTCAACCGGATAGTCGCCTACTGCTGTTTCGGCGGACAACATAACGGCATCTGTGTAGTCCATGACGGCGTTTGCCACATCAGATACTTCGGCGCGTGTAGGCATGGGGCTGGTAATCATCGATTCCATCATCTGGGTAGCTGTAATCACAGCACGATCGAGCACCCTGGCGCGTGAAATGATGTGTTTCTGAACGCCTACAAGCTCCGCATCGCCAATCTCGACGGCGAGGTCCCCACGAGCAACCATCACCGCATCGGAAGCCTCAATCACAGCGTCCAGTGCTTCCAAGTTGTGCGCCAGCTCCGCACGCTCGATTTTCGCAACCAGGCCAGCATCAGAGCCGGCTTCCTTGAGCAAGCGGCGAGCCGTGTGCATATCCTCAGCGGTGCGAACAAAAGAAACAGCAACGTAATCGGCTCCAAGGCGGGCGGCCGTCACAATATCCTGCTTGTCTTTTTCAGTAAGCGCGTCGGCAGACAGGCCACCACCACGCTTGTTCAGCCCTTTGTTGTTAGACAGCGGCCCACCGATCAAAACCAGCGATGTAATGCTGTGATCGTCAACAGACTGTACTTTCATTTCGATGCGGCCATCGTCCAGCACCAGAATGTCACCCGGTTTTACATCGTCAATCAGCTGCTCATAGTCGATGCCCACACGCTCCTGCGTGCCTGCTTCTTTGTCCATTGAAGCATCCAGAACGAAGGTTTGGCCTGCGCTCAGGATGACCTTGTTCTCGGCAAAGCGGGCGATGCGAAGTTTAGGGCCCTGAAGGTCGGCAAGCAGGGCAACAAAGCGCCCTTGTGCTGCTGCCGTTTGGCGCACTTGACGCGCGCGTTCAATGTGTTCATCGGCGCTGCCGTGGGAAAAGTTGAGCCGGGTAACGTCAACGCCTGCGGCTATGATGGCAGCCAACGATTCAGGTGAGTCCGTGGCGGGGCCTAGGGTGGCGACAATCTTGGTACGCCTGAGCATATTTCGTGTCCTATGGTTGTTCGGGTTAGTCTCGTGCAAGTTTGCGAGTCGTTTCGGGTCAGCCGGATTTATTGGCTGGCTCTCATCAGCGCGAGTGCATTGTCCAGCATCCGGTTCGAGAATCCCCATTCATTATCGTACCAGGACATTACCTTTACATGACGGCCCAGCACACGAGTGTGATTAGCATCAAAAATGCTGGAGAGAGCGTTGTGATTGAAGTCTACGCTGACCAGTTTTTCCAGGTTGTAGCCAAGTACAGGATTTGATTCCGCAGCGGCTTTTACCGCTGCATTGACTTCTTCCACGGATGTTTCCCGGCTCGCAATAAATCCGAAATCGACCAGTGATACGTTAATGGTCGGGACTCGAACTGCCAGCCCGTCAAGCTTTCCGTCAAGCTCGGGAATAATCTTGCCAATGGCTGCGGCAGCACCGGTCATGGTCGGGATCATCGACTGGGTTGCAGAGCGGGCGCGATAAAGATCAGAGTGGTATACATCACTTAAATTCTGATCGTTGGTGTAAGAATGTATCGTTGTCATCAGTCCGCTTTCTATACCGATGGCTCTATGCAGCGCTTCAGCAACCGGTGCAAGGCAGTTGGTTGTGCAGGACGCATTGGAAATAATCCTGTGCTTTGCCGTAAGCACATTGTGGTTAACGCCGTAAACAACCATGGTATCAGCATCCGGACTTGGTGCCGAGATAATGACTTTTCGGGCTCCGGCCCTGAGGTGAGCTTCTGCTTTGGCGCGCTTGGTAAATAATCCGGTACACTCAAAGACAACGTCAATATTCAGATCGCTCCAAGGCAAATCTTCCGGGTTGCGAATGGCGCTGATGGCAATTCGATCTCCGTTTACGCTGAGTGATTCGGCACCGTGGCTGACGTCTGCATCAAAGCGCCCGTGAACGCTGTCATACTTGAGGAGGTGAGCATTGGTTTCAGCGTCGCCCAGGTCATTGATGGCGACCACCTGAAGTTGCTCACGGTAGTTGTTTTCATAAAGTGCGCGGAGTGTGTTGCGGCCAATCCGCCCGAAACCATTGATCGCGATACGAATTGTCATATTTTGATTCCTGATATGGGTGTTTTTTGTTCGAATTCGATTTATAATGTAGTAAATATAACAAATTAATGCGCGAATTTGAATATTTTGGCGATCATAAGTGAAAAAAAGAATGTAAAATTACGGACTATTGATTACTTGTTGAATACTCAACAGATACTGGAGCTCGATTATGCATTCGACTATCCACGCAGTTACTCAGCGAATTATCGATCGCAGTCGTGCGGCCAGGCAGGATTATCTCGGCCGCATGAATGAGCTGAAAGCCCGCTCGCCGCACAGGAGTTCGCTCTCCTGCGGTAATCTTGCCCACGGCTTTGCCGCCTGCAACCAGGGCGATAAAAACACCCTGAAGCTGATGAACAAAGCCAATGTGGCCATGGTGTCGGCCTACAACGACATGCTCTCGGCGCATCAGCCCTATGCCACCTTTCCGGATGTCATCCGCGAGGCTGCTCATGGCATGGGCTCTGTGGCGCAGTTTGCCGGTGGCACGCCCGCCATGTGTGACGGTGTAACTCAAGGCCAGCCGGGAATGGAGCTCGGTCTGTTTTCACGGGATACCATTGCGATGAGTACAGCGATAGCCCTGAGCCACAACATGTTTGATGCCACGCTGTTGTTGGGCATCTGCGACAAGATCGTTCCGGGGCTGCTGATCGGTGCGCTCAGTTTCGGATACTTGCCAACCGTCCTGATACCCGCAGGCCCTATGCCATCGGGTCTGCCGAACAAGGAGAAACAGCGCATACGTCAGCTTTATGCAGAGGGGAAGGTTGGCAAAGACGAGCTCCTGGACGCTGAGAGCAAGTCCTATCACAGCCCGGGGACCTGCACCTTCTACGGTACGGCCAACAGCAATCAGCTGTTGGTGGAGGTCATGGGGCTGCATTTGCCGGGCGCCGCCTTTGTGCACCCCAATACCCCCTTACGTGATCAGTTGACTCGCGCAGCAACTGAACAGGTTATCCGGCTATCCAGGCCTCACAATGGCGAGCTTGGTCTGGGTGACATGGTTGACGAAAAAAGCATTGTTAACGCATTAGTGGCGCTTCTGGTAACCGGAGGCTCCACCAATCACACCTTGCACTGGGTTGCTATCGCCCGGGCGGCAGGCATTATCATTGATTGGAATGACTATGCTGAGCTTTCATCAGCTGTTCCTTCCATGACTCGCATTTACCCCAATGGCGAGGAAGATGTGAATGCCTTTCACGAAGCCGGTGGCACGCCGTTCCTCATTCGTGAACTGCTTGATGCAGGCTATCTGCATAATGATGTGGAGACCGTTGTCGGACATGGCCTTGAGCGTTACACCCGCATGCCCGAATTGGAGGGGGAAAAGCTGGTATGGCAACCCGCGCGAGAGAAAAGCCTGTATCCGGACGTATTGAGCACCGCGGCTGAGGCCTTCGCGCCCGATGGCGGGCTCAAGGTTCTGGATGGCAATCTGGGCAGAGGCGTTATCAAGGTATCTGCGGTTGCCCGTGAGCATCACAGAATTGAAGCGCCTGCGGTGGTGTTCAACGATCAGAACGAGCTGAAAGCCGCTTTCGATGCTGGCGACCTGGATAAGGATTGCATCGTGGTTGTTCGTTTTCAGGGCCCCAGGTCGAATGGCATGCCTGAACTTCACAAGCTGACCCCATATCTGGGTGTGCTCCAGGATCGGGGATTCAAGGTCGGCCTGGTTACTGATGGCAGGATGTCCGGCGCATCTGGCAAGGTTCCGGCGGCGATTCACGTTTATCCGGAGGCGTTTTATGGAGGCGCACTTGCGCGAGTTCAGAATGGCGATCTGATACGCCTGGATGCTGATAAGGGCGTCTTGTCGATTGTTGGAGATGAGGTAGAATTTGCGGCGCGAGAGCCGGCGAGGCCGGATCTGTCCGGGTATCACAAGGGCTATGGCAGAGAGCTATTCGGCTGGATGCGACGTGTGGTCAGCACGCCCGAGGAGGGCGCCAGTGTCTTTGGCGATCAACCGCCCGGGTAAGGGCGGCTGATCGTCCGCAGCTTTGTCACAGGTAATGGATCAGATCCTGTTGGTCAAACCGATACTGGCGGTTGTACACACCGTTTTCAGCACGTCGCCCCGCGGCTGCGAACAACCTTGCAGAATTCTTCAACATCAATCTCGGGAAGAGGGAGAGGGCCTGCTTTTGCGTTCATGATTAATCCCTGAATAGGCCGCGGTATGAAAGCACGATGACCGCTTGCCGCATGGTTTTTTGAGCTATATGGTTACGGGGAAACGCTTTTTATGCAATCGCCGGGATGACGATGAGCTAATGAAGGACACTCTTGCGCAGCTGTCTTTTGATGAACTGGTCCGCCAGGTACGCGCCTGCACGATTTGTGCGGATGCCTTGCCCCTGGGGCCGCGGCCGGTTGTGCAGCTATCACCGGAGTCTCGCATTCTTGTGATTGGCCAGGCTCCAGGAAGGCGTGTACATGAAACGGGATTGCCGTTCAACGACCCCAGTGGCGACCGTCTCCGGCAGTGGATGGGAATAACACGAGAGGTGTTTTACGATGACCGCAAACTGGCCATTCTTCCCATGGGTTTCTGTTATCCCGGTACGGGTAAGTCCGGTGATTTGCCGCCCCGGCCGGAATGCGCGCCCGCTTGGCGCAACGCGTTACTCGAGCGTTTACCTTATATCGGGCTTACGCTGGTTATCGGCCAGTACGCTCACGCCTGGCACCTGAAGGACCGGGAAAAATCTGTCACCGAAAATGTCAGAAACTGGCAGCGATATTGGCCAGAGGTTCTGCCAATGCCCCATCCCAGCCCGCGGAACAACCTTTGGTTGCGCCGGAACCCCTGGTTTGAAGAGCAGGTGATTCCGGAACTTCAGAAGCGGATAGCTGGTCTATTGGAATCAGACACTTTGGTGGAGTAGGGGCCCGGGAATGGATGCGGTGATTTTATCCGCCAGATAGAAATCGAGTGACTCGGTATCGCTGGCAGATGCATGAAGCCCTTGTTTGGTCCGACGCCACAGGATGTCCTCGGAAGTCATGGCCCACTCGTTTTTCACAAGGTGCTGAACCTCTTTTTCGAACAGGGTGCCTGCGAAATGCTGACCAAGGTCATCCACCGAGGTGCAGCCATGCAGAATATCGCGGGACGTCGTACCGTAAGTCCGCACATAGCGGCTAAGGATGGCCTCGGGCAGCCACGGAAACTCTTGTTTGAGCGCTGCGGCAAGGTTGTACTGGTTGTCAAAATCGCCGCCGGGCAGAACCGCTGTTTTTGTCCAGTGCCCACTGGCTTCCGGAAAGAATTGGCACAGTTTGTCCGTAGCGGCCTCTGCCAGTTTTCGATAGGTGGTGATCTTGCCTCCGAACACTGAAATCAGAGGCGCCTTGCCTTTCTCCTGGTTGACTTCAAACGAGTAATCACGAGACGCCTTCTGTGCGTTTTCTTCTTCGCCATCCATGAGAGGCCTGACACCGGAGTAAGACCACACTACATCAGACGGTTTCAGCTGCCGAACGAAGTGCGCATTGACGATGTTCAACAAATATTCCGTTTCTTCCGGCGATATCTTTGCTTTTCTCGGATCGCCTTCGTATTCAACGTCTGTGGTGCCTACCAAAGAGAACTGATCCTCATAGGGGATCACAAATACAATGCGTTCGTCTTCATTCTGCAGAATATAGGCTTCCTCCTCCTGATTGAGCCGTGGCACGACAATGTGGCTGCCTTTGACCATTCGAATCAACCTGGGCGCTGGCATGGAGAGTGTTTCACTAAACAGCTTGCTCACCCACGGACCTGACGCATTAACAATCACCTTGGCTGAAATGGTTTTCTCGCCATCGCTCGACATGTCGCGAAGGGTAATTTTCCAATCCTTCGGTCCGCGCTCGGCTTTGACGCACTTGGTTCTGGTCAGGATTGTAGCGCCTGACTGCTGTGCTTTTTTGGCCGTGAGGATTACAAGCCTGGCGTCGTCCACCCAGCCGTCGGAGTACTCGAAACCTTTGGTGATATCGGGTTTTAGCGGGCCTGATGCGTCAAAGCGGATGGAGCGGGAGCCCGGCAGAACTTCACGCTTGGCCAGGTGATCATAAAGAAACAGCCCGGTGCGTATCATCCAGGCAGGTCTCAAGTGCGGCCGGTGCGGAAGGCGAAAGCGCATTGGCCACATGATGTGCGGTGAGTTTCTGAGAAGGGATTCACGTTCAGCGAGCGCTTTCTGGACCAGCCGGAACTCGTAATGCTCAAGGTAGCGCAGCCCGCCATGAATGAGCTTACTGCTGTTTGAAGAGGTAGCAGAGGCCAGGTCATTCATTTCACAGAGCAACACCCTGAGGCCTCGCCCGGCTGCATCCATTGCTATTCCGGTTCCATTGACACCGCCGCCAACGACGACAACGTCATACTGTTCGTGGTCCATGGTCATTGTTGGTTATCTCCTGATGTCATGGGAAAAGACGCTTTTTCCCTGCGCAAGATTTTTGGCGCACAAACGCGCAATAAGAGCATTATGCGAAAGACAATAATATTCGTAAAGGAAAATATAGAAAATAAACGAAAATAGCGGGCAGGGCCGATTTGACCGAATGCCCGGGCGTTTTCGGGGAGGCCGTCAGACGAGGTGGAGCTTGATGCTGTGTTCGTTCAGAAGTTGAGAGATCTCGGCCGGTGGTTGCTGATCGGTAAACACATGGTCTGCCTGGGTAATGCTGCCCAGTCTTACCATTGCATTGCGGCCGAATTTTGAATGGTCAGCGGCGAGCAGTACCTGGCTGGAGTTGGCAATAATCGCCTGTGCCACACGGACTTCGCGGTAGTCGAAGTCAAGCAGAGAGCCGTCCGTATGGATACCACTGATGCCGATGATGCCGAAGTCCATTTTGAATTGATTGATAAAATCGCGTGTGGCTTCGCCTACAATGCCGCCATCACGACTCCGCACTTCTCCACCGGCGATGATCACGTGGAAGTCTTCTTTTGCGGAGAGAATGGAGGCGACATGCAGATTGTTGGTCACAATCTGCAAATTGTTTTTTTCGAGCAGCGCTTTAGCGATGGTTTCGGTGGTGGTGCCGATGTTGATGAACATTGAAGAGTTATCCGGGATCAACTTGACCATGGCTTCGGCGATACGCTCTTTGGCTTCCAGATCCATGATCTTTCTGGCCTGGTAGGCCGTGTTTACCGTGCTTGAGTCAATACCGGCTCCGCCGTGGTGCCGGCGGAGCTTTTTTTCTTTTGCAAGTTCATTCAGATCCCTGCGAATTGTCTGGGGTGTTACTCTGAACTGGTCGACGAGCTGCTCGGTCGTTACAAAACCGTTCTGCTGGATCAGCTCCATGATCAGATCCTGCCGCCGCCGCTGTGCCATTCAATAGCCCTCCAACCTGTCGTTGTTCTTATGCGAAATAATGAGTGTCCGTAAACACGCTGCAAATAAAGTTTAGTCTTTTTCAGCATTTTATACAGCCTATTGAGTGAGTTGCCTCCTGGTTGGTTGGCGCTGTTTTCGAAACATCTTGGCATTCATGTTCAAAAGAGCAAAAATGCGAACAAATAAGAAAGCGGGGGAGACGCTAAATGAGCCAGTACTTACTTTCCATTGATCAGGGAACAACGAGTTCCCGTGCCATGCTCTTTGATCTCAAAGGCAATATACACGCAGTGCGGCAGCAGGAGTTTCCCCAGCATTTTCCAGACAGTGGTTGGGTGGAGCACGACCCTGACGATATCTGGTCGTCTGTGAAGCAGACTTGCGACGCGGTGATGTCGGAAGAGTGCGCAGATGATGACGAAGTGATTGCTGTCGGCATTGCCAACCAGCGGGAAACCACCATTGTCTGGGACAGGGTCAGCGGCAAGCCGGTTTATAATGCGATCGTCTGGCAGGATCGGCGAACAGCCTCCTATTGCAAATCACTCAAAAGTGCCAGTCATGAACCCTGGGTTCATAGCAAAACCGGATTGTTGATCGATCCTTATTTTTCGGCCACCAAAATCCGGTGGATACTGGAGAATGTGCCCGGTACCCGTGAGCGTGCCGAACGCGGAGAGCTGGCATTCGGAACGGTTGACAGCTTTCTGCTCTGGCATCTCACCGGAGGGCGGGAGCACCGAACCGACGCCACCAACGCGAGCCGGACCCTGCTGTTCAATATACATACCCAGCAGTGGGATTCAGAGTTGCTGGAACTGTTCGGCATTCCCGAATCCCTGCTGCCCGAGGTGATGGACTCAGCTGACGATTTCGGAATCATCTCTGAGGGTGGAGCCCTTAACGGCGTGCCCGTGCTCGGTATGGCGGGTGACCAGCAGGCAGCCCTGTTTGGCCAGACCTGTTTCAATGTCGGGATGGCAAAGAGCACCTATGGCACGGGCTGCTTTTTGATGCTGAACACCGGCGACAAGGCTCTGAGATCCGAGCACAGACTGTTAACAACCGTTGCCTACCGCCTGAAAGGCAAGCCTACCTACGCCATGGAGGGCAGCATCTTTATTGCCGGTGCAACGATTCAATGGTTGCGCGATGGCCTCCGATTGATTCAGAACGCTTGTGATACAGAGCCATTGGCAGAAGGCACTCCGATAGATCACGGCGTTTATCTTGTACCAGCCTTTACAGGTCTGGGCGCACCCTACTGGGATCCCGATGCACGCGGGGCAATTTTTGGCCTGACCCGGGACACGGGCATCAAGGAAATTGTGACTGCCGGCCTGCAGTCGGTTTGCTATCAGACCAAAGATCTGCAAAAAGCGATGGAAAAGGACGGTAGTCGCCCGATCAACTTGCGGGTTGATGGCGGAATGGTAGCGAATAACTGGGTGCTTCAGTTCCTTGCGGATATTCTGGGCGCGCGAGTTGACAGGCCATCAATTGTGGAAACAACAGCGCTCGGTGTGGCGTATCTGGCGGGGCTTCAGGCCGGTGTATACGGATCGCTGGACGAGCTCGCGAGTTTGTGGCGATGTGACCGGAGCTTCGAACCGGTCATGACAAAGGAAAAGCGTGATCAGTTGTACGATGGCTGGATTCAGGCAGTTCATAAGCTCTGAGCAGCTCCTGTGGGGTCGGCCCAACAGGGCAGAGCGGTTTAGCGGACCCCCAGTTCCCGCAACCGTTTGTAAAGAGTATTTCGGCTGATAGACAGCTCTTTTGCAGCGCTCGATACGTTGCCTTTACACCGGTGGTAAACGCGTAGCGTATAGGCGAGCTTGTTGTGCTCGCCGTTTTCGGGCTGATCGCGTAGCTTGCTGGAGTTTTTCTGTGCTGCATCGAAAGACGCCATCTTTGCTGGCTTGTCAGCAGAGGCGGAGGCCGTGGCCTCAAACTCGGCCAGGAAGTCTGTTGGCAAGTGCCAGATCTGCACATCCTCGCCATCGGCAATGGCTATGGCCACCCTCAAGACGTTTACCAGTTGGCGGATGTTACCCGGCCAGGGGTGATTTTCCAGAGCTGATAATACCTTGGGGGAAAGCGTCTCGCTCTGGGCCGGGTCCCGGTGCTGGTGGTAGATGTGTTCAATAAGGTTGCGTTTGTCGGTGCGGTTTCGAAGTGCGGGCAGTTCAATACACAGCCCGTTGATCCGATAGTAAAGGTCTGCACGGAATTGCCCGGATTCAATGCTCGATGAAGGTGAGCGGTTGGTTGCGGTGATCAGCAGAATATCGACCGGAATACTTTCTGAGGCTCCCACGGGTGTGACCACACGCTCCTGAAGTACACGAAGCAGCCGTGATTGTCCGGATAATGGCATCTCGCCAATTTCATCGAGAAACAATATGCCTTTGTGGGCCTTGCGGATCAAACCAAGAGAGCCTCGAGCCCGCGCGCCGGTAAAAGCTCCCGCCTCGTAACCAAACAATTCGGATTCCACCAGCTCCGGCGGGATGGCCGCGCAATTCACTGCAACCAGGGGCTGATCCTTGCGTTGAGTCGCTTCGTGCAGAACCTTTACCAGCACTTCCTTGCCAACGCCGGTTTCGCCAGTTATCAAAAGCGGAACGCCCCGATTGAGAACTTTCAGACTCTGCTCGGCACAGCGACGAACCGTTGCGTCACCGTACTCCAGGCTGCTAAAGCCGGATGGCGTGTCTTGTGCAGAAGGTTCCCGAATGCCCGCATCCTTATCCAAAGGCGCCTTTCGTGTTGAAGAAGGTCGCTTGAGTCGAGCGCTCAGTCTTACCTTGCTTCTGGTCGTAAGCTGTATTGCCGTGTGTTCCGGATGACTCAGGATGTGGTTCCGGTGAGTGGTAAACAGATCATCAAGCCTGGTGTCGGCAGTTTGGGTGCCCAGTAACTGATCCGCGCGCTGATTGCTGGCAACTATCTGGCCTGAATCATCACAGACGAGAATGCCGGACCAGGGGCTGTCGAAGTTGTCTGCGGTGGTGTTGAGTGTGATCTGAAAGTGATCCGACTCAAACTCCCGGTTGAGCAATCGGTTTTCTACGGACTGGGTAAGCAGTCGCACCATGCCGAGCGTGTGCGCCTGCGGCAGGTAGGCATCGCTGAACACGCTCAATACACCGGTAAGCTGCTTCCGGGCATCGAATATGGGGGCGGCGGAGCCGATGATGCTCCGGTGGAGTTTGAGAAAGTGCTCGTTTCGCTGTATCTGAATTGCTTTCCCGGCGGCAATAGCGGTCCCTATGGCGTTGGTGCCGCACTGTTGCTCCTGCCAGTTTGCGCCTTCCTGAAACCAGGGCTTGAGACGGGGCTCCGTGATGCGCGTGTCGCCCCAGCTTTTTAATACTGTGGCGTGCTGATTCGCCAGAAGGATCAGGCAGCGGCTATTGGAGAGCACGTTCCGGTAATAGGGAAGCACCTCCGCCTCGGTACTCGAAAGCAATTCGTGGTATTGGCGCTCCAGGCCTTCCCGTTGCACAGCTTCGGGCGCGGGTGGAGCCGGTTCGTATTCATGGTCGAGGCCCCACGCGATGCAGCGCTCCCAGGATTTCGCAACGTCACTTAGGTTATCCAGGTGTTTGTTCTTCTTCATCGGGCGGCATCTCTGTGTTCGTTTTCAGGTTTTTTGGTATTGATAATCGGAGCCGTATGTTCAGTTGAGACCCGGGAACTGTTCAATCATCTGTGCAAACAGTGTTCACGTCAATGTTCAACCTGAGCAAAGTGTTGTTAAGCGAACATTGCTATTTTCGGTTGAGAAATATGGCGAAAATTAAACCCTTTTAAAATCAACTATGTAATGGTTTTTACGTATAAGTTTCAGAAAACTGGTACAGGCCTTGCGTTTAAAGATTCCAAATAGAATTTCCGGACGTTCGTTTCAGGATCCGGATGCGCTTCCATAAGAACAACAAGGAATGCTTATGTCCTTAACGCTGGAGAACCTCTCCCGCACGGTCGACGGAGTCGACTACGTACGGGATGCCAATCTTACTTTTGAGGCTGGCTCCTTCAATGTCCTGCTTGGTCGGACGTTGGCCGGTAAAACCTCAATGATGCGTCTGATGGCCGGCCTCGACAAACCGTCGCGAGGTCGTCTGTTGTATAAAGGCGAGGATGTCACCGGGCAAAACGTGCAGCGCCGTAACATCTCGATGATCTATCAGCAGTTCATCAACTATCCCACGCTTACCGTCTACGAAAATATTGCCTCACCGCTGCGCCTGGCCAAAATGGCAGAGTCTGAAATTGATCGCCGGGTAAAAGAAACGGCGTCGATGCTGCAGATTGACCCCCTGCTCAAGCGCTATCCGCTTGAGTTGTCCGGCGGCCAGCAGCAGCGTACCGCTATGGCTCGGGCGCTGGTTAAGGATGCCACCCTGGTGCTGTTTGATGAGCCTCTGGTGAATCTTGATTACAAGCTGAGGGAAGAGCTCCGGGCGGAACTCAGAGATCTTTTTCGGGAGCGCCAGTGTATTGCGGTTTACGCAACAACAGAGGCGAACGAAGCGCTGGCACTGGGTGGCACAACAACGATTTTACATGAAGGCAGTGTGGTTCAGACCGGGCCGGTCATGGACGTTTACCGGGCGCCGGTTAATACCCTGGCCGCGCAATTGTTCAGTGAGCCTCCGATGAACATGATTCGCGGTCGTGTTACGGACACCGAAGTTACCTTTGATGAATATTCCCACCACGCACTGACCCAGGAACTGGAAAAGCTGCCGCCTGGTGATTACTGGTTCGGCATTCGCCCCAGCCATATTGCGCTGGTTCCGGCCAACGATGACGATCTCGAGATGTCCATGGAGGTCGCGCTGAGTGAGATCAGTGGTTCTGAAACCTTCATGCACGTTGAGAACAGTCATTTCGAGATGGTGATGCAGCTCATGGGCGTTCACCAGTACCACACAGGTGCGCCGGTCAAGGTTTATCTGCCGATCAACAAACTGTTCGTCTTCGATAACGATGAACAACTGGTGCACACACCATCCCGTGTTGCAGGAGGAGCTGTCTGATGGCTGAAATTCAATTGAAAGCCTTGGCACACAGTTACAGTGACACACCAAGCGGGCCGGATGACTATGCCATTCGCCAGCTCGACCATGTCTGGCACAAAGGCGGTGCCTATGCGCTGCTTGGGCCTTCGGGATGTGGCAAGAGCACCATGCTGAATATTATCTCCGGTTTGATCCAACCGTCTGAAGGGGAGGTGTTGTTTGATGGCAAGCGGGTGAACGAACTCTCTCCGCGGGACAGAAATATCGCACAGGTATTCCAGTTCCCGGTTATTTACGACTCGATGACGGTGTACGAAAACCTGGCATTTCCGCTCAAGAACAATAAGGTTCCCGCCTCCAGAATCAAGGTTCGTGTGCAGGAGATTGCAGAGGTTCTTGAGATTGAAGACAAGCTTCACAAAAAGGCCAGGAATCTGACTGCTGATGAAAAGCAGAAGGTGTCCATGGGGCGGGGTCTGGTGCGGGAAGACGTCTCGGCGATTCTGTTCGATGAGCCGCTGACCGTTATCGACCCCCAGCTCAAATGGAAGCTGCGTCGGAAACTCAAGCAGATCCATGAGCAGTTTGATATCACCATGGTGTACGTCACCCACGACCAGCTTGAGGCCTCTACATTTGCCGACAGAATTGCCGTGATGTACGACGGTCAAGTGGTTCAGTTCGGTACGCCTACGGAACTCTTCGAGGCGCCCAATCATACGTTCGTTGGTTACTTTATCGGAAGCCCGGGAATGAACATTGTAGAGGTTGAGCGGTGTTCAGGTGGCGTCTGTTTTGGCTCCACCGTGCTGCCTCTTGAGAGCTGGCAAGTCGATATTCTCAAACGCATGACATCCGGGAACCTGAAGATCGGCATACGCCCGGAGTTCATCGAGATCTCGCCCGTATCGTCTGACGATACCTACGAGGCAAACGTCCTGGATATAGAAGATCTGGGCACCTATAAAATCGTAACGGTGCAGCTTGGCGAGCAGGAGTTGAAGGTGCGCCAGGATGAGGAGTTTGAAGCCAGCATCGACAGCCGCATACACCTTTCATTCCCGAAACAGTGGTTGATGCTGTATGTGGATGAATTTCTGGTTCAGGAGCAACAGTGATGGACAAGATCCCTGATAACCGCGCCTGGTGGCTCGTACTGCCAGTATTTCTGCTGGTTGCCTTTTCGGCGCTAATACCCCTGATGACCGTGGTTAACTACTCGGTTCAGGATATCTTCGGGCCAGGCCAGGCCTATTATGTTGGCACGGAATGGTTCAAAGAAGTTCTTGCGGATGAACGGCTTCAGGACTCGCTGATCCGGCAGTTCGTGTTCTCCGGTTTTGTGTTGCTGATTCAGATTCCACTGGGTATAGGTGTGGCCCTGATGATGCCAAAATCCGGTGTCAAGGGCTCCCTGTGCCTTATCCTCATTGCCATTCCGTTGCTGATTCCCTGGAACGTCGTTGGCACCATCTGGCAGATCTTTGCCCGCGGTGATATCGGTTTGTTCGGCTGGGGTATTAATCAGCTTGGTATTGATTACAACTACACCGGCGACACCCTGGATGCCTGGCTGACAGTACTTCTTATGGATGTCTGGCACTGGACACCGTTGGTTGCTCTGCTCTGCTATTCCGGTCTGCGCGCCATTCCCGAGGCCTTTTATCAGGCGGCTGAAATCGACCGCGCGTCGAAATGGGCAGTATTCCGGTATATCCAGCTCCCGCGCCTGAAAAGTGTACTGATTATTGCTGTGCTGTTGCGATTTATGGACAGCTTCATGATCTATATCGAGCCGTTTGTGCTCACCGGCGGCGGCCCGGGAAGCTCCACCACGTTTCTGAGCCAGACACTGACCACCATGGCAATAGGGCAGTTCGACCTGGGGCGTGCTGCGGCATTCTCACTGATCTACTTCCTGATTGTATTGCTTATTTCGTGGTTGTTCTTCACCGCCATTACTCACGCCGACAAAGAAAAATAAGGAGAGTGAGATGAGACAGACGCGTTCCAAGAATGTCGGGATTACCCTTTTTATCCTGCTGCTTCTGACACCGGTTTACTGGTTGCTGAACATGTCGTTCAAAACCAACCAGGAAATCCTCGGGGGGCTCACGCTGTGGCCGCAAACCTTCACGTTTGATAACTACGCAGTGATCTTTACAGACCCCAGTTGGTATAACGGCTACCTCAACTCCATGTTGTATGTATCCATCAACGTGGTCATTACTCTGTCGGTTGCGTTGCCGGCGGCCTATGCGTTCAGCCGATACAAGTTTCTGGGCGACAAACACCTGTTCTTCTGGCTGCTCAGCAACCGGATGGCGCCGCCTGCGGTTTTCCTGCTGCCGTTCTTTCAACTGTATTCATCCATCGGCCTTTTTGACACCCATATTGCCGTTGCGCTGGCGCACTGCTTGTTCAACGTGCCATTGGCAGTGTGGATCCTGGAGGGCTTCATGAAGGGCGTTCCACGGGAATACGATGAGATGGCCTACATTGATGGCTACAGCTTTCCAAGGTTCTTCGTGAAGGTGTTTTTGCCGATGATCCGCTCGGGTATAGGCGTGACAGCCTTCTTCGCCTTCATGTTTTCCTGGGTCGAACTGCTTCTGGCCAGAACGCTCACCTCTGTGGATGCTCAGCCTATCGGGGCGATCATGACCCGTACCATCGGGGCCAGTGGTATTGACTGGGGTGTGCTGGCGGCCGCCGGCGTTCTGACCATTGTTCCCGGACTGCTGGTTATATGGTTTGTTCGCAACCACGTGGCCAAAGGCTTCGCTCTCGGGCGGGTATAAGGAGAATTCATATGATTGCCTGGATGAACTGGACACCCACTGTTGTTGTATTCTTTGTGGTTATTGCAATGATTCTTGCGGCCATGACCGTTTATGAAATCGTTTCTCCCTGCACCGAGCGCAAAGGTTTTCTGCCCATCGAAACGACACGGGGAGACCGGTTGTTTATCGGTTTGCTGTCCGCTGCATACATACATCTGGCGTTCCTTGCCGTTAGCAGCATCACGCTCTGGGTTGCATTAGCAGTGTCTGTGGCGTGGCTTTTGGTTCTTTTGCGCTGGGGCTGAATGGAGCTGAATGAGCGGTTGTACAGGCCCTTTGAAAAAGGAGGCTAAAAGGTTGTAAAGAATTCGAAACCGAACTAATTTTCAATCCATGATCGAAAACAATCATAAAGTTGGTCTAGAACACACAAGGTTTTACGATCCAGGCACTGTAACAAGCCCAAACGGAGTGCGGTCTTGCTTCGCTCCATTCACAACAAGGTAAACGAGGTTGGATATGTTCAATAACAACAATTATCCGAAGACCCTGCTACTGAGCGCCGCCATCGGTGCGATCAGTATGGGGCTGAGCCTGCAGGCCGGCGCTGATCAGTACTCCGACGCTGCTGAAAAATGGGTAAACGACTCTTTCAAAAAGTCTACCCTTACCAAAGAACAACAGATGAAAGAGATGGCGTGGTTTACCAAAGCCGCGGAGCAGTTCCGGGGCATGGAAATCAATGTTGTTTCTGAAACCATTGCCACCCACGAATACGAATCCAGTGTGCTGGCCAAGGCCTTCTCGGAAATCACCGGCATCAAACTGACCCATACTCTGATTCAGGAAGGTGATGTCATTGAAAAGTTGCAGACCCAGATGCAGTCTGGCCGCAACATCTACGACGGTTATGTGAACGATTCCGACCTCATAGGCACGCATTTCCGGTACGGTAAAGTGGTTGCCGTTGAAGACATAATGAACGGTTCCGGTAAAGATCTTACTCTGCCGACTCTGGACCTTGAGGACTTCATTGGTCTTGATTTCACCACAGGCCCTGACGGAAAGCTCTATCAGCTGCCGAGCCAGCAATTCGCCAACCTTTACTGGTTCCGCGCCGACTGGTTCGAGCGTGAAGATATGAAAAAACAGTTCAAGGAACTCTACGGCTATGAGCTGGGTGTTCCGGTGAACTGGTCAGCGTATGAAGACATCGCAGAGTTCTTTTCGGTTCATGTTAAAGAGATAGATGGCAAGAAAGTCTACGGCCATATGGATTACGGCAAGAAGGATCCATCCCTGGGATGGCGCTTCACCGACGCATGGTTCTCGATGGCGGGCGCGGGTGACAAAGGGCTGCCGAACGGCTTGCCAGTTGATGAGTGGGGCATTCGCGTGGAGGACTGCCATCCAGTAGGTTCCAACGTCTCACGTGGCGGTGCTACGAATGGCCCAGCTGCTGTTTATGCGACCACGAAGTATGTCGACTGGATGGAAAAGTACGCGCCGCCTGAAGCCACGGGTATGACCTTTTCCGAATCCGGCCCGGTACCCGCTCAGGGCAATATCGCTCAGCAGATTTTCTGGTATACAGCGTTTACGGCCAGCATGATTGAAGATGGACTGCCAGTCGTTAATGACGACGGCACTCCGAAGTGGCGAATGGCGCCTTCTCCGCGTGGTCCATACTGGGAAGAGGGCATGAAGCTGGGGTATCAGGACGTAGGTTCCTGGACTTTCCTGGATTCTACCCCCGAGAAACGTCGTCTGGCAGCCTGGTTGTACGCCCAGTTCACGGTGGCCAAAACCGTGTCTTTGGAGAAAACCATTGCAGGTCTGACCCCGATTCGCGAATCCGATATCAACTCGGATGCGATGACAGAAATGGCGCCGAAGCTTGGCGGTCTGGTTGAGTTCTACCGCAGCCCAGCGAGGGTTCAGTGGTCACCCACAGGCACCAACGTGCCGGATTATCCGAAACTGGCTCAGCTTTGGTGGCAGTACATTGCCCAGGCAGCGAGCGGCGAAGCAACACCGCAAAAAGCGCTGGACGGCCTTGCTGATGCTCAGGACCGTGTAATGGAGCGGTTGGAGCGGGCTAACGTCATGCCGAACTGCGGTCCGAAGCTGAACGAGCCACGGGATCCGCAGTACTGGCTGGACCAGCCCGGCGCACCCAAGCCTAAATTGGCAAACGAAAAGGTGCAGGGGCAAACCGTTCCCTATAACGAGTTGCTCAAAACATGGGAAGATGCTCGCGAGAGCTGATGTTTGCTGTTTTTGCTCACCAGGTCGCAGGTAAGCTCACAAAGTCAGTGGCTTGCCTGCCTCCCTGCGACGCGCTTCCCACTCATCCCGGGTCTGGGCTGCATCATCGCCAGACATCGACTCGACGATGCTGAAGTAATCCGAACCATACTCGTCGGCCATGATGGTGTCCCGGGGTTTGACTTTGACCACATACACAGACTGTATGTTCTGATGGTCAAAATCACGCCAGTACTGTTCGTCTTTCAGGAAGGTATACCTGTGCCCTTCAAGTGTGCGGATCACCGCCCGGGTATTGGTGGTACCGACGCGTTCCACAGCGCTCTTGTATTGATACACAATACTGTAGGCCGATGCCGCAGCGGTGGATGGCCGCATTTCATAGCGCTTTGAGAAGGCTTCAACGAACTCTTTACCGCGCGGGTAGTCCAGCTCATAGGGCACATTCCATACCCATGGGCTGCCGCCGACAATGCCCTCCATAATGGTAGGGCCAACCTGCCGCGCCATACCCAGAGTCAGGTTGGGGACAACAACCTGCATTTTTTTGGTCAGGCCCATTTCGTACGCCACGTTAAGGGCGCGAACCATGTCATCACCAAATAGTACCAGCATCAGCACTTTCGCACCGCTTGCGTCGGCCTGCTCCAGGGCATTCTGGAAGTCGTTCACCAGGGCACGGGGAAAGGGTGTTTTGACACCGGGGTGGCGTTTAGTATCTTCCGTGTCGGAGAATTTGCGCACGGACTCCTCAACCGACCAACCCCATGTGTAGTCTGCAGTAATGTAGAAATAGTCTTCACCGGCGTGGTTGCGTTTCAGGTATTGGCTGAGAACCTTGGCCGTCATCCACGCATTATAGGGTTCCCGGAACATGTGGCTGTGCGCCGCACTTCCAGTGGTCGCGTTGGAATAGGTGAGGGTGCCGAAATAGATCCGGTTGCGTTCGCGAGCAGCATTGCCAGAGGCGATTGCGACGGAGCTGGACACGCCACCGAACACCATTTGAACGCCTTCGTTATCAATCATTTCGGCGGTGTTTTCTGCGCCTTTGGAGGGCTCTCCACGAGTGTTCCTGATAACCAGTTCCAGAGGCTGCCCCATAACGCCGCCGGCTTTGTTGATTTCATCCACCGCCAGAAAAGCACCCAGCCTCTGTTGCAGGCCCTGATCTTTGTACCGGCCGGTCTGCGGGTAATTCAGGCCGATTTTCAGTGTTTCAGCGGCAACTGTGCTTGCGGCGAGCAATAGCAAACAGGCGGTCAAGAATGCTTTTCCGGGTGTCATAATGGCTCCTGCTACAGGGCACGGCCAAGTGTTTGGCACTCAGGTCAGTACTCTGAACGTTGTGGTTTATGTATTGGTGGGCAGAGGGTTAGTTTCTTTTCCGGGGCTGCATCCGGCAATCAGACTAAAGTGGGTATTTGCGTAAAAAATTGTACGTTTGCACCCTCACTGACATGAGTCATACTGCATTTTCTGGTATCGAGAGCGACTGAAAAACCGGGGAACCGAAACCGAGGAGCCTTCCATGACGGATAAGAATGCACAGGACGAAACGATCACCTGGCAGACGGGCCATTGCTACCTCGGTGAAGTTCTGGTGGCGCGCACACCGGGCGGAGTTTGCGCTGTGCTACCGGGGGAGACTCCGGAGGAGTTGGTTACGGAACTGGCCGTTCGGTTTCCAAGTGCCACACTCGAGCATGCAAACAACTCCAGAGTGGAGTGGTTTACCGATGTTATGAGTTATCTGATCGACAGCCGCAAGCCACTTTCAGTGCACCTTGATCTCCGTGGTACAGACTTCCAATGCAGGGTCTGGCGCGCGCTGCGGGAGATTCCGTCTGGCAGTTCGGCAAGCTATGGCGAAATTGCGCAACGCATGGGCATGCCTACGGCGTCACGCGCTGTGGCGGGAGCCTGTGCGGCCAACCCTCTGGCCGTGGTCGTGCCGTGCCATCGGGTACTTCGCAGTGACGGCAGCCTTTCCGGCTACCGCTGGGGTGTAAAGCGCAAGCAGTCCGTATTGAGTCACGAGCAAGGGCTGTCTGAGCGCTGATGGCTCGCAGTGAGAAGCGGTCCGGATCTCGATATTACTCCGTTCATGAATCTTATGATCGTGCTGGTGCCGGTTCTGCTTCTGAATATGGTGTTTGCCCACACCAGCGTTCTGGAACTCAACTTCCCGACCGGCGAAAGCCTTATGCAGGATCAGGTTGAAGAACTTTAAATACAGGTGGTTATTCATGCCGACAGGCTGGTCGTTGCGGATAACCAGGGCGGGGTTATCAAAACCATTGCCCGTATTGAAGGCGAGGATGAGGGTGAGAACGAGGGTGAAGGCGGGTACGATTTCCTTCTACTCAAAGATGTCATGAAAGAAATCAAAAGCCGCGTTCCGGACAAAAAAGACGTGATTATCATGCCCGCACGGGAGACCGCGTATCAGGCGTTGGTTACCGTAATGGATACGGTTCGTTCTTATGACGCCGTGGTTGCAGGCAGTGTGTTGGAGGCGGAGCTGTTTCCCGAGATTTCACTGGGTGACGCGCCGGTAGCGGAAACTGACGAAGCGCCGGAAGCCGCCCGGGCGTCGACCAGACCACAATCCGTTACCCGATTGAACTGCTGTCTGGCTGACGGTTGCTGTCCGGCTAGCGGCTCTTGATAGGGCCGCTAGCCGGACAGCAACTGTTTTTACCTGCAGCTTATTTGGCGGCTTCGGCCGCCGTCACCCGGACATAGCTACCCGGCGCGTCCTCCAGTGCGGCAAGCTTTCCGTCTCCCGGCACTCTTGCGGCAACCTGCTCACTGGCATGTTGCTGAATCCACTCCAGCCAGTGTGGCCACCAGGAACCAGCGTGCTCTTCTGCGCTTTCGAGCCACTCATCGGCATCCGGACTCATCGCCTCGCTCGTCCAGTAGCCGTATTTTTCTTTGTACGGGGGGTTTATGACACCTGCAATATGGCCAGAACCGGACAGTACGAAATGAACATCACCGCCATGAACCAGCGCACCCTTGTACGTAGATTTCCACTTGGCAATGTGATCCTGTCGTGCTGAAAGAAAGAACGAAGGCACCTCTATTTCACCGAGGTTTATGCTCTCTCCGGCGACGGTAAGTGAGTCGGGTTTTACCAGGCGATTATTGAGATACATTTCCCTCAGGTAAAAACTGTGCATTTTTGCAGGCAGGTTGGTGCCATCGGTATTCCAGTACAACAGATCAAACGCTGAAGGTTTCTGACCCTTGAGGTAGCTGTTCGTCCAGAATGACCAGAACAACTCGTTTTCCCGCAGCAGATTGAACGTGAACGCCATGGCGCGGCCGTCCAGATAGCCCTTTTTGTCCAGCATCCGTTCAATGCCACGGATTGAATGCTCGTTGATGAACACGCCAATGCCGCCGGGGTCGGAGAAGTCCAGCAGGCTGGTCAGATAAGTAGCGCTGACGACCGGGTCTCTTCCTTTCTTTTTGAGCCAAGCCAGGGTGGATCCCAGAAGGGTGCCGCCGATACAGTAACCGAGGAGGTTCATCTGCTCTTCACCGGTGGTAGCGGTTACGGCGTCCATGGCCGCCAGTGGCCCTTCCAGCATATAGTCGTCCCAGCCCTTGTCCCTCAACTCTGGCCCTGGGTTGCGCCAGGATATGATGAAAACAGTCTGCCCCTGGTCCACAAGCCACTTGATAAAGGAATTCTTGGCCGTCAGATCAAGAATGTAAAACTTGTTGATCCAGGGTGGCACGATAAGCAACGGCCGCTTGCTGACGGTTTCCGTGGTCGGCGTATACTGGATGAGCTGCATCAGCTCGTTCTGAAATACCACTTTTCCGGGCGTAGTCGCCAGATTTTTGCCCACCTCGAATGCCGAGCGATCGGTCATGCCGACGTTGAACAGCTTCGGGTTCTGGCGGAAATCATCGATAAACTGTCGCCCGCCATCAACCAGGTTCATACCCTTGCGTTCCCAGGTTATTTTCAGAGCCTCGGGGTTTGTCGCCAGGAAGTTGGAGGGGGCAAGCGCGCTCGTGAGCTGGCGAGCATAAAACAGCATCTGTTCCTTGCCGGCGGGGGAGATGCCTTGCATGTTCTCCACCCAATCCAGAAAGGCGCGAGAGTTGATCAGATAAGCCTGATGCAATACATCGAACGGAAGATGTTTGTGCCATTCTTCTGCGTTGAAACGCCGATCATCGATATCCGCCGGCGCAACGGGTTCTTTCTCGAGCCCGGTCAGCCGGGAAAGCGTATAAGAGCCCAAGGCCGCGTGTTTGCGGGCCAGGTCCAGCTCTGCGCCGACAAAGCGCCAAGGGTTTAGCAGCAGATCTTTCGCCATGGAGCGATAGGCATCTGACATCTCTGACACTGTAGAGATTTTGGCGTGGTCCATAACGCCGGTATTGCCAAGCAACTTTTCCAGATGTTGCTGGCCATCGCGTACCTTCGTTTCAAATGTACTGACCAACCGATTAGCGGTTTTTCCAAGTTTGTTCAGACCCAGCATATGCAGCTCCTTTGTTCAGATAGCGGGTAAAGTACTATTCTCACTCAGGTACATTGACACAATTGTGAAGAACATCAATCCGGCATAGGGCTTAGGCGCTAATGTGTTCTACAGAGAGCCGATGACCGGTCTGCTAAACCGAGGAGACGTTACATGAGAAATCGAAAGGCGGAACTTGAAACCCTGAGAGCAGATCTGGCCTCGCGGCTGGAAAGCTTTGAAGCGCACCAGCAGCGTAAAGACGGCGCTCTGGACAAAGACTCTGAAGAGCGGGCGCAACAGACCCAGAATGATGAGGTTGTGGATTCGCTGGAAGAGGAAACCCGTCTTGAGCTGGCTCAGATAAAGGTGGCTCTTGAGCGCATTGATCAGGGCGTGGGCGATGAGTGTGAGGTCTGTGGCGAAGCCATTGATCCCAGACGGCTGCAGGTGCTGCCTTACACATCGGTTTGCGTTGATTGCGCCGAAGGCTAAGCTGATCTGCCAGTCTGTAAACCAAAAACAAGAAAAGGGTCTCAAATGGGACAAGGCGGATGGTGACCGGGCAGATATTACCCTTCTCGATCCGAAAGGTCTGAATCAGAACCTGGAGAGCGTCGAGTGGGCAGAAATGGAAAATTTCGGCCTCGAGCGAATGGTGAACCGGGTGCCCGGCTGTGTGAAACACGTGCTCATTAACGGCCGCCCGGCAGTCACAAACGGGAACCTTGAGCCGGATTTGGGCAAAAGCACCGGATTTGGCCGTTTTCTGCCTGCAGGATATCGCTCCGGTGGCTAAGTTCGGGCATCATCCTGCCCTGAATATTCTGAAGCTTAGTGGGGTGTTTACATGTCTGAAAAAGGACCGATGACGGAGTGCGCAGAAGGGTCCTCTCAAGGGGCCTCTCAGGGATACTCTCAAAGCCGGCTGATTGGCCTGTTTCTCGGCGCCGGGTTTCTTATAATGACGGTACTTTTGCCGCCGCCTGAGTCCATGTCGGTGGAGGCCTGGTCGGCAATGGGCATGATGCTTCTTATGGCAACCTGGTGGTCAACGGAGGCCATCCCGATTCCCGCCACCGCGCTGTTGCCGATTGTGCTTGTGCCGGGGCTTGGCCTTGGGAGTATCTCTCAGGCAACATCGCCCTACGCACACCCGATTATCTTTCTTTTTCTGGGTGGTTTTACCCTGGGCCTGGCGATGCAGCGCTGGAATCTCCACCGTCGTATTGCCCTGATGACGCTGAAAGCAGTTGGTAACGAGCCTAAACGCCAGATTGCCGGTTTTATGCTGGCGACAGCCTTTCTGAGCATGTGGGTCAGCAATACTGCGACGGCAATCATGATGCTGCCCATAGGCTTGTCGGTGATTGGCATGATGGGCAATGGCCACCCGGAGAACGTTCAGCGCTATGCCACGGCGTTGCTGCTTGCCATAGCGTACTCTGCCAGTATTGGTGGTATTGCTACGCTGATAGGGACGCCCCCCAACGCGCTGTTGGCAGCCTATCTGAGTGAGACTCAGGGGGTTTCGGTAGGATTTGCCCAATGGATGCTTCTGGGTGTTCCAGTGGCAGCGGTTATGCTGGTTCTGGTCTGGTGGTGGCTAACACGCAAGGATTTTGGCCTGCATGCACAGGAAGGCGCCGGCCAGGCTATACACGACGAACTTAAAGCTATGGGCCAAATGAGCCGAGGCGAAAACCTGGTAGCCGTGGTGTTCGCACTGACGGCCAGTGCCTGGATTTTCCGGCCCTTGCTGTCGGCGAACATTGCGCCCTGGTTGACCGACACAGGGATCGCAGTGTCGGCTGCCATTGCCATGTTCATCATTCCGGTCAATGTGCGCCAACAGAGTTTCGTGCTTGATTGGGACACGGCCAAAGGAATTCCCTGGGGCGTTCTCTTGCTGTTTGGCGGAGGCCTTGCCATGGCGGGGGTTATCAGCAGCTCCGGGTTGGCAGACTGGATTGCCGCGAGCATGGGTGTCGCAAGCGCACTGCCGGTCATCATTATGGTCATGCTGGTTGTTGCGGTGATTATTTTCCTCACGGAGGTGACCAGCAACACAGCCACTGCGGCAGCTTTTCTGCCACTCCTTGGGGCGCTTGCGCTGTCTCAGGACGCCTCGCCGCTGCTCTTCACGATTCCGGCTGCCATTGCCGCCAGTTGTGCGTTCATGATGCCGGTTGCGACACCGCCCAACGCCATCGTGTTCTCCAGTGGACACATGAAGATAGCCGATATGATCCGCGCCGGGTTTGTGCTGAACATCGCCGGCATTGTGGTGGTTACTCTGTTTTGTTACCTGCTCATGGACCTGATTTTTACCCTCTGATTGTTGCGCAGGCGCGAGCTCTTGCGCGCCTGCGCTCCCGCATGTTCAGGCTAAAGTCCTGCGTCAGAATCAACCTTTCTGTTTTGCGAACATCTACCAGATCGAACGCTGGTGCGGCACCAGATTTGCAGCACAGTTATCTTTAAGCCCCCTGCTATTTCGGTATCTTACCGTAACAAAATGTAATCCGGTAAATGTCACGGGTTACAAAAAAAAGAAATTCCGCAACATTGTTCGCCAGGCATACGACTACAGCTGCGGCAGCGCCGCGCTGACAACCGTACTGAATTTCTAGTTGGGCCGATCTCTTTCCGAACGCCATGTTATGGAAGGGCTGCTGCATTACGGCGAAAGTGAGCGCATCGTTCCTATCCAGCATGCGGTCTTCAAGCACTTTGTTGTGCTCAGAACCATTCGTGATGGTCGTGTTTACATGGCTGATCCCGCGGTAGGTAACCTGTCTTTCACACTCGCGCAGTTTGAGGAGAAATGGGACGACAACGTGCTTTTCATTGTTTGCCCGAGCAGTGATAAGCCCCTTGACAACCTGGAACTCAAAGAAGAGGACCTGCGTTTTATAGACGAGCAGACCCTGACATTGCTGGCATTGGAGCGCATGCCAGATCTTCATGAGTCCACAACCAGGCGCATTCAGAATGTGCTTGAACGCCAGAAAAATAACCCGGACGGCAGTGTTGAGAATGCCCGAAAGCGCTGGATGCTGATCTTCACTCGCGACGAAGACCTTGAGGGCCAGACGGTTATAGAAACCGATCGGGGCCCCCAGAAAATACCTCATGTCAGTACAGGTGAGTTCGGGCTGACCACAGTGAAAGCAAGGTAGTCGATTCAGTCTTCCGGTTGGCTAAGGTCCAGCCACTGCTGCGACAGCCAGTAAAAACTTCCTTTGTCATCAGGGTGCGTGCAGTTATACCGGAACCTCCGACTGTTGAAGGGTTTCGGTGCCTTGACGCTTATTCCATCATCAGAGGCCTCAAATTCTATGCGCCCCATGCCTGAGGCGAAGCAGGTCAGGTGGTTGGGCTGAATCTCTTTCGTGAGAGGCAAAACAAGTGCTGGCGGGTTAGCTGTCATGATGCCATCAGGCAAGAGGCTCGTGTCTATGGGGAACGCCTTGCTTTTCAGCTTATCTTTGAGGCCGTTTAGCTGTCCGTAGGCATTGGCCATGGGGAATCTGGGCAAGCGGGTTTGCCCGGAAAACGGGCCTATAGCCCCGGATTGCTGCCCGAACCCATACCAGCCCCGCTTGGCCACCTCGGCCTCGAGAGCTTCGTCAAACTCACCATAAGGGTATGCGAACAGGGGCAAGACAGTTTCGAATCTCTGTTGCAGCTCCGTCTGTGCGGAATCCAGGCTGCGGGTTATCCGTTGTTCCCAGTCTGCTTCTGCCTCGCCCGGCTTTCTGGCGAGGTGGCCGTGCCCGGCACTGTGATTGGCAATGCTGACTCCGTCGCGCGCAGCCAGTTCTTCCAATTGTGCCCAGGTCATATAGCCATGGTTTCCCACGGCAGCTGTATCTACAAAAATGGTGTAGGGCAAACCCTGGTCGCGGAGGATGTCTGCGCCGTGGCTGTAAACCGACTCATAGGCGTCGTCGAAGGTAATGGCGATATGTTGGCCCTGCGACGGGTTATCAGAAAACAGGTTTTCTGTTGCGCTATGCAGATCAACAACCTCAATATCCAGCTCCCTGATCAAATCGAGCTGCGCCTGGAACAGGGACGTAGAGGTACTGGTTGAAGGCGGCGTCGCGTCGCTGATGTGATGGTATTGAAGCACCACAAGGTCGGCTCTTGCAGGGAAACTCGCCAGCACGAGATAAGACAGGGCCGCTGATATCCAGAGTTTATGTGTTCTCATGCCTGCTCCATCATCTGACTGAAATGCGCTTTAAGAATGGCAAACGCCTCGTTGAGCGCCTGGATTGAGTCCTTATCACCGCCGCGATCCGGATGGGCTCGCATCACCGCGCGACGAAACGCCTGTTTTGCCACAAGGAAACTCTCAGGGATAGCATCGAAACCGAGCCTGTTTGCTGCTGCCAGAACTTCCGGTCCGGACGGCCCGGTGTTTTGGTAGCCTGCCCAGAACCTGTCCATCATCTGCTGAATGGCGCTCTTTGGGAGTTCATATTGGGACAGGTCCAGATAGAAGCTGCGAAGGTTATCCGGCATGCCGGGCAGACCGGTTCCTCCGATTGTATCCTGACGGTCAATGGTAATCCGCATGGGCGAGATAGTCAGGTTTTCACCGGCCTCTGCCAGGGTATCCTTCAGACGGTACAACACATGGAAAAGCAGAAAGTGCGTTGGATATAGTTTTTGCGGGTCCTGAAAATCAAGCTTTCCGAAAAGCTGCCAAGGTGGGCTTTGCAATTTCTTGATCAGGTTGAACTCGGCCATGCCATCTGGCGAATCGCGGAGTTCATGCTCTACAGCCACGAGCAGATGCTGGATTTGCTGTTCCAGTATCGCCTCAGATTGAATTAACGATGTTGGCTCTGAGTGATGATCTTGGGACGCCGGCTTATTCTCCATGAAGCTAATGTTAGGGTAGTCGCCGCCGACAGGGAAGGGCTGATAGCCGGGAGAGCCCGCCGATAAAAAGGGCCGTTGAAAAACAGGTGGCCATCTCGACTTCATCGTCGCCTTGTTCCGGGTGCTGGTGCACTCGTTTAGCAACCATCATGCCGGTCTCGTAGGCGACGCCAAAAAACGCGGCGCAAAGATAGTTCTGGTCAACATCTGGCAGAACTTTCTTGTCAATGGCATCGCGCACGTCATCTTCAAGCGAAATCATAATCAACCCGAGTATGCCGGAGCCGAACAGCTCTTTCAGCGCACGGTCGTTACGATGGGCCAGTTCATAAACCAACGGGTCCCTCGCCGTTGCACTGTAGAGTGCCAGGTAGGAGCGATAGACAAACTCCTCCGCAGTCTTCGCAGAGCGCCGGGAGCGGCTCAGATTGTTATTCAGACCGCTGAGGAATTCAGTCAGCAGGGCTGCAAATATATCCTGTTTGCTTTTGAAATAATTATAAAATGTACCTGAAGCCAAATGGGTACGCTTTATGAGATCACGGATTGTCGTGTTTTCGTAGCCCCGCTCCTGAAAACAGGTGCGTGCTGCCGACAGAATGGCTTCACGGTTGCGAAGGCTGTTCTGCCGCCGTTTACCCATGGGCTCTTTATGTGAACTCAACATATCCATGTCAGCGTCCTGTCCCTTAAATGATGGGATGCGTATAATCTCACGACCACTTCCCCGATGAACACGATTGATATGCCCGAACGGATAGCTTCAAGCACCAATACTACCTCTAGTTCTGAATACGAACGTTCGCAAAAATCAGAGCAGAATAAATTGCAAAAGCGTCTTCGCCGGGAAGCCGGCCAGGCTATTGCAGATTTCTCGATGATTAAAGCGGGTGACAAAGTAATGTGTTGTTTGTCCGGTGGCAAGTTATAAGCAATACGTTTTTTGTTAAACAAGCTTGATCCTAAAGAATGCTTTGCCTGTAGTGCCTTCGAGTGGTGAGAAAAAATATCCATGACAAATCGTATTTTTCGTCTAGGCTGTAATTAAACGGCTTATTGGACAATATTTTTTGTCAACATTATGAGAATCAAAAGATACCAATTCAACGGTATGCCCTTCGTTGCGATTATTGATGAGAATGACTGTCCAGCATGCCCTTACGCTAGTGCCTACCTCTCTACGCAATTTGGCCGAGCGTTTAACACGCAACTAAGGAAGGCAAACGAGCTACTCTTCGTACTTGACTACTTTGGCCGAAAGAAAATCGACCTTGCGGAAAGAGTACAGTCGGGCCAGTTAATAAGCCAAAAGGAATACCTCCAGTTCCACACTGCGTCAGCCGGCAAAAAGCAGCATGACGAACAGCAGCCCTTCGTGGATTGCCGTCCAGATGTTTCGGCTAAGTCTCTACGCAATGCGCTCTCAGCCAACGCTCGCCAACTTGCACGCGTCTCAAGTGAAACTCATAAGGGTAGGCTCAGAAGGCTGCGGCAGTACCTCGAAACGCTTTACCAACATTTCCATGATTTCTTCAGTGCTGATCCGGCTATCGTCGACCGATGTGAAAAGCTCAGTTCTCTGATCAAGCTGGATGAAGACAGCCTGGGCAGGAACAGGCCCCAAGGTGTGGCAGATCCGACGGACTCAGTTATTTCTGATGAGGGTTTCGAGCGATTGCGAGAGATGACTCTCCCTTCATCCGCAAACAACCCGTTTAAAGGTTCGAAGATCAGGAATTACCTGATCGTCTCGATCTTAGCTGAGAGCGGTATCAGGCGGGGTGCGCTCGCCAAACTCAAGATTTCAGATTTCCAGTTCTATGGAGGTTTTGACCTGATCAAGATCTATCGCTCAAGCATTGATCAGACTGATCCCCGCCTGGACAAACCTAATCA
>TARA_R110002096_G_scaffold70043_11_pt1 | contig 30571 bp, 30 predicted proteins | sample TARA_R110002096 | Tara Oceans TARA_R110002096 (sample SAMEA4397295) | marine metagenome | biome: Polar Biome; feature: [DCM] deep chlorophyll maximum layer (ENVO:01000326); material: water (ENVO:00002006), including particulate matter (ENVO:01000060) such as... | depth 35 m
TTATCAGCAGCAGATACAACAAGCCCAGGCCCAGCAAGCCGCCGAGAACGACGTTATTGTAAACTAGTCGTTTTACAGATAAATAAAAAACCCTCCGAACAATGCAATCGGGGGGTTTTTTTATGCTTTCACTTTATGCCACAGGGCTTCTTGACCGATTTTAGCGACAAACTCTGCGTGACGCAGCAGCTCTTCAGCACTCGGCGCATGGGGCCTTGCTTCACGAAGAATGCGGGGTTTTGTCGCGACTGTTTCTGTATCTGCTGCTGACTTTTTTGCCGTATCCAGTTCCAGACCCCGTTGACGGCCACCGCGCAATTCCAAATAAACTTCTGCCAGAAGTTCCGCATCAAGTAAGGCGCCATGCTTGATGCGATTGGAATTATCAACTGAAAACCGTTTACACAATGCATCAAGTGTATTGGGTGAACCAGGAAACTTGCGGCGGGCCATATTGAGCGTATCAATCGCTCTTGTTTTGGGATACTCTCTATGCCCGACCTGTGAGAGTTCATAATTTATGAACTTCATATCGAAATCGGCATTATGGGCCACCAGATTGGCGTCCCCAACAAAATCAACAAATTCTGCATAGATTTCCGCGAAGGTGGGGTAGCCTTTGAGAAATTCCTCGCTTAATCCATGAATTTTGAAAGCGCCTTCCGGCATATCCCGTTCCGGGTTCACATATTGATGATAGACGTTACCTGTGGGAAGAAAGTTTTCCACCTCAACACAACCAATTTCAACCAACCGGTCACCATTAAATGGATCAAACCCTGTTGTTTCCGTATCAAAAACAATTTCCCGCATATCACATCCGCCTATTTGTTATCTTTCACGGGATTTTTTTCTCTGATCGCCGCAATGAGTTCCCGCACCTGAGTTTCAGCATACTCTATCCCCCGATCGGTTTGAACGATAAAGTCCGCCCGGTGTCGTTTCTCCTCATCCGGCATCTGCTTTGATAAAATCTGTTCGAATTTTTTCAGACTCATTCCTGGCCGCGCCAAAACCCTCTGCCGCTGCACCTCGGGGGCGGCTGACACCACCACGGTATAATCGCACACCTGATCCCCGTTCGTTTCAAAAAGTAATGGGACATCCGCAACCGCCATATCATGACCCGTCATCGCCGCCTGCCTGAGAAATTGCTGCCGTTTTGCTGACACAAGAGGGTGTAAAATCGCTTCAAGGTTTTTCAAGGCCGCTCCATCGCCGAAAACTTGCGCCCCGAGTTTCTTTCGGTCAATCCCTTGCCCCGTTTCTACGCCGGGAAAAGCCCTTGCCACGGCAGATACCGCTGCTCCACCAGGACCCAGAAGCTCATGCACCGCCTGATCGGAATCAAATACCGGGATATCCATCCGCCTGAACATTTTTGCGGTTTCCGATTTCCCCATTCCAATCGAACCAGTAAGACCCAACAAAATAATGTCCGTCATACTTCAAGGCCTTTCAAAACATAGTGACGTACAGCCGGATCAACCTTTACCTCTTGACCAAACCAGGCTGCAAAAGCTGGCGCCGCCTGATAAAGCAACATGCCAAGCCCATCCACGGTAACATTGCCCCGCTCTCGCGCGGCCCGCAACAAATCCGTTTCAAGCGGGTTATAGACAATGTCATAAACCACAGCTGTGTTCGGCAACCGCGATAAATCAATCTCCAATGGTGGTTGGCCTTTCATCCCGAGAGTGGTTGTATTGACAAGCAAGGTAATATCGGACAAACCAGACGACAAATCCACCCAGTCACCCACCTTCAGTCTGGCAGGGTCATAATACTCTGCATAAATTTGCCCGAGTTTTTCCGCCCGCGTCTTCGTCCGGTTATACAAACGAACCTCGGGCACCCCGGCTTCCAACAGACTGACGATTGCCGCCCGCGCCGCGCCGCCCGCACCAATAATAGCCACCGGACCTGCTGTTGGCCGCCATGTCGGTGCGTTTTCCTGCAAATTTGCCAGAAAACCGTAGCCATCCGTATTGCCGCCATATAGCTTGTCATCTTCAACCCGTACAAAATTAACCGCCCCGATCTTGCGAGCCAGGTCATCGATATAATCAAGAAAAGGAAATACCAGTTCCTTGTGCGGCACGGTCAGATTAACACCGCAAATTCCCTGCGCCGGCAGTGACCTGATAAAATCCTTCAGGTTTTCCGGTTTGACGGCATAAGCCTGATAATCACCATCAATTCCGTGTTCTCGCAGCCAATAACCATGAAGCCTTGGCGACAGGGAATGCCCGATCGGCCAGCCCACCACACCTGCCTGCATATGTTTGCTTTCATGTTGTGTCATGATATTAAAATCTTCAATGCTCTTAAATCCCGCATTACCTGTAACAATGGTAATCCCAATATGGCGTAATAATCCCCTTCAATTTCAGAAAATAATTGTGATCCCAAATCTTCCAGGAGATAGCCGCCAACGCTCGACAGGATTTTGTCCCCAGACCGATCAAGGTAATCCTCAAGAAAATCAGTTGAGAAATCCCGCATCACCAAGCGAGGCCGTACTGTCTCACACATTAACACCTGATCCCCCCTTAACAAGGCATATGAGGTGTAAAGATAATGCTGTTTCCCTCTGAAAAAGGCTAAATGCGCCGCCGCTTCCTCTCGATTAACCGGTTTGTCAAAGAGCCTGCCCTCACAGACCAGAATTTGATCTCCTCCCAGAATAACCTTTCCCGGATGATCCTGTGCCACCACTTTGGCTTTTTCCACCGCCAAAGCTTCCGATATCTCTTCCGGGCCAGCGCCTGCCGCCTGAAGCTTGATTTTTACAGCCCCTTCGTCAATATCCGCGGCCTGGGTGATACACTCAATGCCAGCCTTTTCCAGCATCTGTCGCCGAGACCGACTGGCTGAAGCTAAAACAAGAGAGGGGAGATCATTTTTCAACATCTTTTTCTTTATCATCGTCAAATTTATATTTCAGTTTCATGATCGCACCTGCGGTTTCCTCAATTGAGCGGCGGGTGACATCAATCACCGGCCAGCCCCGGCTTGTCATCAGACGCCGTGCTTGTTGCACTTCCTGTTTGATGTGGTCTTCATCCACATATGTGGTTTCCTTTTCTTCCTTCAACGATAACAGTCGATTGCGGCGGATCTGCACCAGCCGATCAACACTATTCACCAACCCAACGACAAATTTTCCTTCCGTATTTTCCAGTTCCTTTGGCAGAGGTTGATTGGGGACAATCGGTACATTGGCCGTTTTCATTCCCTTATTCGCAAGATATACACAAGTCGGCGTTTTTGAAGTTCGCGAAACCCCAACCAGGATAATATCCGCCTCTTTCAGACCTTCGGGATACTGTCCATCATCATGCAGTAACGTATATTGCATCGCGTCAATGCGTTCAAAATATTCATCATTCATTTTATGCTGCAGACCAGGACGGGCTATACTTTTTGCCCCTAAGTGACGACCCAGTTCACGAATAATGCCATGCAGAACAGAAATATATGGCCAGTTATGTTCTTCACAGGCGTGGATCAAAACCTTTTCAATATCCTGATTGACCAGGGTAAACATCACAATACCCGGTTTTTCAGCCAGCTCCGGAATAAGGCGTTCCATGTGGCGGGCCGTCCGGATCATCGGCCAATAATGCTTTTTTGCGGTAAATTCAGGAAATTGCGCCAGAGCAGCCTTGGCCACCTGTTCCAAAGTATCGCCGGTCGCATCAGAAACCAAATGGAGATGCACTTCTTTCATATATATTTTTCCTCGGTTACTTTATTGCTGCGTTACATTCACAAAAATAGGATAAAATAGAATTATGGGGATAACTCGGCTTTTTTGCCAAACTGCCATTTTCCACACACCTAGTTGTTTTTATATGCGTCAGGTTATCCAGAGGAGGATAACTCTTTTTCTGGCCTGGGGAAACCGATGAGTTTTTTCGATCAATTTAGGCCTTATGATTAATATCCCCATTATTCACATTGTTAAAATCGTTATATTTTGGCCTTATACATAGACTTATTCTTTCAAAACCGCTATGTGATAAACATAAATTTCAGTGTTTTTTCTGTCCATGGTTCTGGGGATAACTATTAATCCCCATGACACACAGGCATCCACTACCACTACTACTTTTTATTTATAAATAAATAAGATAGTAGAGAAAGAAACCTGAATAACTTTTAGGCCTTAAAAAGCCAATATCGGACACAAAGAACCCACGGTAAGTAAATATGTCAAATAACAAACTTTTTCTTCAAACACTTAATTCCCAGCCCAGTGACAAGGTTCCTTTCTGGTACATGCGTCAAGCTGGACGTTATTTACCGGAATATATGGAACGTCGGAAAACCGCAGGTTCGTTTCTCGACCTTTGCTACTCTCCTGAATTCGCTGTTGAAGTTACATTACAGCCCTTAAGACGCTATCAAATGGATGCCGCCATATTATTTTCAGATATTCTTGTTGTTCCCCAAGCTTTGGGGCAGCATTTGGAATTTCGTCAAGGTGAAGGACCTGTTCTGACACCGGTTGATACAGCTGAAAAGCTTGCCTTGCTTAGCATGGAAGGGTTTCATGATCATCTGGCGCCTGTGTATGAAACGGTAAAACGCCTGAGTACAGAAATTCCCGAAACAACAACTCTTATTGGGTTTGCCGGCGCTCCCTGGACTGTTGCAACCTATATGGTCCAGGGTCACGGATCACCTGACCAGGCGGCGGCACGCTCTATGGCTTTTCAGCAGGAAGATGTTTTTGAACGTCTTATTAATCTTCTGGTTACGGCAACTTCTGAATATCTGATAAAGCAGATCCATCAGGGAGCAGAAGTTATTCAGTTGTTTGACACCTGGGCCGGTAATCTTCCGGATGATCAGTTCCGTAAATGGGCCATAGAGCCCGTCAGGAGCATCATTGAGAATATTCGGGCCGTGGATAAGGATATCCCTGTTATTGGCTTTCCCCGGGGCGCAGGTTGCCGCTATCCTGAATATATAAGAGAGACTGGAGTTTCAGCCGTTTCAATTGATACCACCATGCCACTTGAATATGTTCGTGATAATATTCAACCGCTATGTCCGGTACAGGGAAATCTTGACCCGTTGCTTTTGGTTGCCGGTGGAGAGGCTTTGGAAAAACGTGTTATTGAAATCCTTGATACACTGGGCAACGGGCCCTTTATCTTTAATCTGGGCCATGGCATTGTGCCACAGACCCCCCCGGAAAATGTGGCGCGGGTTTCTGAAATTGTGAAGGCTTACAGAAAAAAATAATGGCGGACTGTCACGAAAAACAAAAAGTCGCTGTTGTTCTGTTTAATCTTGGCGGCCCTGACAGTCTTAAGGCTGTAAAACCGTTTCTGTTTAATCTGTTTTATGATCCGGCGATTATTGCCCTGAAGAATCCATTGCGCTGGGTCGTTGCGAAGCTTATTTCAAGCCGTCGCGCGCCGATCGCCAAAGAAATTTATAAGCAGATGGGGGGTAAATCTCCTATTTTACCACAAACCGAAGCGCAAGCATCGGCGTTGGAGGAACTGCTCAATCTGTCTGGTGATATCACATATCGTTGTTTTATTTCCATGCGGTACTGGACTCCGGTTTCGGGCGAAACCGCACAAAAAGTTGCGGCCTTCACCCCGGACCGCATCGTATTGTTACCACTTTATCCCCATTATTCCATTACCACGACAGGATCGTCTTTTATTGATTGGATGAAAAGCGCCGCCACGGCAGGTTTAACTATGCCTTACCGCGCTGTGAGGCAATATCCTGATCAGGAAAAATATATTGCTGCTCAGGTAAAGGTTATTGAAGATGCTCGGGTCAAGCTTGATCATCCTGAAAATTACAGAATTTTATATTCCGCTCATGGGTTACCGGAAAAAATTATTGAAGCGGGGGACCCCTATCGGGATCAAATAGAAATGACCTGCCGTCTGGTTCAGGAAAAATTGGGAAATCCGGACCATATGCTGTGTTTTCAAAGTCGGGTAGGGCCGTTGAAATGGATTGAGCCCTATACCGAAGATGCTATAAAACAAACGGTATCAGACGACAAAGGAATTATCATTGTACCAATTGCCTTTGTTTCCGAGCATTCTGAAACTTTAGTGGAACTTGATATTGAATATCGTGAAATGGCCACCGAGCTGGGGGCAAAAGATTATGTCAGGGTGCCTGCTATTGGATGTCAACCAGAGTATATTAAGGCCCTTGCCCATTTGACGCGGAGCGCATTTAATGATTGATTTTTTTGCTGAATATTATCGTTATTTCATGGCCCTGCATATTATTGCTGTGATCAGCTGGATGGCTGGAATGTTTTATATGCCGCGGCTTTTTGTTTATCATTGCCGATTGGAACAGGGGTCAGAAGCCTCTGAAATGTTCAAGGAAATGGAACGAAAACTGTTGCGTATTATCATTAATCCGGCAATGATTTTCGCTTGGATATTTGGATTATGCATGGCGTTTGGCCACGATCTGTGGGGGGATCTCTGGTTTCAGATAAAATTTTTCTGTGTTATTTTGATGAGCGGATTTCATGGATATCTTTCCCGGTGGCGGAAGCTATTTGCCCGTGATGAAAATACCCACAGTGAAAATTTCTTCCGCAAAGTAAATGAGGTTCCGACACTATTAATGATTGCCATCGTTTTTCTGGTGATCCTGAAGCCTTTTTAAAGGCTTGACAGATATAAAATGGAAAAGTACAAAACGGTCTTTCTTTAATCGAACTTTTACACTATTATGCTTATATAAGCTCATCAACCGAGACATTCTTTTTATCATTTCCATCGTTACTTCAGTTTTAACGACATAATTTTATCATTAAGCCCCCCTGCGGCGCCTCTTATTATATCCTTTACCCTTTTAAACAATCCGATCTGGACCTATCCTTATGAATCTTTTGGAACTCAAAAAGAAATCCCCTAGCGATCTTCTGATCCTGGCTGAAGAGCTTGGTGTTGAAAATGCGAGCAATTTACGTAAACAAGACATGATGTTCGCCATCCTGAAAGCCATGGCGGAAAAAGGCGAGGAGATCACCGGAGGAGGTGTGATTGAGGTTTTGCAGGACGGGTTTGGATTTTTGCGTTCTCCTGAGGCCAATTACCTACCGGGTCCCGATGATATTTATGTTAGCCCGAGCCAGATCAGACGCTTTGGTCTGCGCACAGGGGATACGGTCGAAGGCCATATCCGAGGTCCAAAAGAAGGGGAACGTTATTTTGCCTTGCTGAAAGTTTCGACCCTTAACTATGAAGCTCCGGAAGCGAGCCGTCATAAAGTTCATTTTGACAGTCTTACCCCGCTTCATCCTGATGAAAAATTCAAACTTGACCGTGAAGACCCAAGCGTCAAGGATAATTCAGCCCGGGTTATTGATCTGGTGTCGCCGATCGGGAAAGGCCAGCGCGCGGTAATTGTTGCCCCGCCCCGCACAGGTAAAACTGTTCTTCTTCAGAATATTGCTCACGCATTGACAGAAAATCATCCGGAGCTTTTCCTGATCGTACTGTTGATTGATGAGCGTCCGGAAGAGGTGACCGATATGCGCCGGTCTGTGAACGGCGAAGTGATCAGTTCTACTTTTGACGAGCCAGCAACGCGCCATGTGCAAGTGGCTGAAATGGTGATTCAAAAAGCAAAACGCCTGGTGGAGCATAAGCGGGATGTCGTGATCTTGCTTGATAGTATTACCCGTCTTGCCCGAGCCTATAATACAGTTATTCCAAGTTCCGGCAAGGTTTTGACAGGGGGTGTTGATGCCAATGCCCTGCAACGGCCGAAAAGGTTTTTTGGGGCGGCGCGTAATGTAGAAGAAGGGGGATCTTTGACGATTATTGCAACGGCGCTGATTGATACCGGAAGCCGTATGGATGAAGTTATTTTTGAAGAGTTTAAAGGAACCGGTAACTCTGAAATCGTTCTGGACCGTAAGGTCAGCGACAAACGTGTCTTCCCGGCGATTGATATTACCAAGTCCGGGACACGAAAAGAAGAAGTGCTGCTGGATAAATCTACTTTGGCGAAAATGTATGTTCTGCGCCGGATTCTCATGCCTATGGGGTCTGTTGACGCTATGGAATTCCTGCTGGGTAAAATCAAGGATACCAAAAATAACGATGAATTTTATAATTCAATGAATAACTAAATGTTGCCAATTTGCATTTTAGATTAAATAGAAAAGCGCCTTGATAGGGCGCTTTTTTTTTGCGTGTCACAAGTTTCTATACTTTTGAAGATCTCTTGCTTATAGTTTCCGGATAAAAAAGAAAATAAATCAAAACACGGGATAGATCATTCATGTCAGTTGAGCAAAATTCAGCGCAAAAAGTTAGCTTGTTAGCGTCGATTATTCCAGTAATAACCCTGGTGGGATTATTGATCATATCTGTTTATTTATATGGTGATGATACCCAGAGCGGAGCAAGTCAAATGTCGCTGTTAATGAGCGGCGGGGTGGCTTTGCTGATTGGCAAATTCTATGGCTTTAAGTGGCGTCAAATTGAAAAGGCCATTGCCCATGGGGTGGGGAATACCATAAATGCCATTCTTATCCTTCTTATGGTAGGGGCCTTGATTGGAACGTGGGTTTTGTCTGGTACCGTCCCGGCAATGATTTATTACGGGCTTCAGGTTATTAATCCGGATTTCTTTTATTTTACGGCCTGTGTATTATGTGCCATTACAGCAATCAGTATTGGCAGCAGTTGGTCAACAGCCGGGACAGTCGGCGTCGGGTTGATCGGGATTTCAGCCGGTTTGGGCCTTTCTCCTGAAATTACTGCAGGGGCAATTATTTCAGGAGCATACTTTGGTGATAAAATGTCTCCTTTATCGGACACTACAAATCTGGCGCCTGCAGTAGCCGGAACAGATTTATTTACCCATATTCGACATATGATATGGACGACAGTACCGGCCATTAGTATTGCATTAATTCTGTATCTGATTATTGGCTTAAACACGGAAATCGCGGCAGTGAATATTAACATTCAGGATAGACTGAATGTTTTGGACCAGAATTTTAATATCGGGTTACATCTTTTAATTCCCATGGGGATTGTTTTTTATCTGGCTTTTAAGCGTTATCCCGCCTTTCCCACAATAATGATTGGCGCTTTAGTGGGAGGCATATTTGCTGTTATTTTTCAACAGGACACGATTTTAAGTTTTGTGAAAGCGGACCATGTAACGGCGGTGAATTTATTTGACGGGGTATGGCGTGCCTTGTTCGGGGGATATACGGCTGACACCGGGAATGCGGATATGGACAGCTTGCTCAGCAGAGGTGGTATGGCAAGTATGTTAAATACGATCTGGCTTGTGATATCAGCGATCACTTTTGGGTCTATTATAGAAAAGCTAGGCATGTTGAAGCGTATTGTCGATAGTACGATACATTTGGCGCAAACGACGGGATCGTTGATTTTGACCACGGCGCTGACTTGCATCGGTATTAATATTTTGGCGGCGGATCAATATATTTCGATTGTTTTACCGGGGCGTATGTATCGGCTGGAATTTAAAGAACGGGGATTGGCGTCTAAAAATCTATCGCGTGTCCTGGAGGATACAGGGACGGTGACTTCTGTTCTGATCCCCTGGAACACCTGCGGGGCCTTTATGGCCGGTACGTTGATGGTCTCCACATATGCGTATTTTCCCTATTGCTTTTTCAATATTCTAAGCCCGTGTGTTTCCATCTTGTACGGTTATCTTAATTTTAAAATTGAAAAAATAGATGCCGCAGAGGAAGCGTTGGCCGAATAATAGTGGTATCAGAGCAAAGTATCTCTTTGAGGAGATGTGGCGCGTTCGAGATCTAGAAGAAAACGCTTGGTTTCTACGCCTTCTCCGCCTGAAAAGCCGGTTAGCTTTCCATTCTGTCCCATAATGCGATGGCAAGGAATTAAAACAGGGATGGGATTCATACCACAGGCCGTTCCGACGGCGCGCGCATGGGAGCCGAGTTTCGTGGCGACTTCTCCATATGTCATGGTCTTGCCGTAGGGAATTTTCTGCATGGTTTGCCAGACCTGTTTTTGGAAATCTGTACCGGTAGTGGACAGAGGGGCCGAGAAACTTGGATTTAATCCGTCAAAGTAAGCATCCAGTTCAGTTTTGCAGGTTACAAGAAGCGGAGTTTCTTCAGAGAAAGGCGACCATCCCCAATCAAGAGACACGATATAACCATCGTCTTCGCTTATTGTTAAGTCGCCAATCGGGCTGTGGAAGGAGAGCTGGGCCATATTTTTCTTTCTCGCTGAAAATGTTAGTGTTGTTTAACTTAAATATGCGATATGGGCAATTCTTTGTATATATATCTAAAAGATATATTTGGGGCTGTTAAGCAGACACCTGTCGTGTTTTTTATTATAGGGTAGGATTTTTGTCAGATATACTGTAACCAGACCATTCAAAATTTTTCAAGGGAATGATAACCATGAAGATCACCATTGATATTGATTGCAGCCCGACAGAGGCGCGGGCATTTTTGGGGTTGCCTGACATAAAGCCGCTTCAGGATGCTTTTATGGCGCAGATGCAGGAAAAAATGGCTTCCGGCCTGTCTGCAGAAGACCTGGAAAAGATGTTTAATCTGTGGATGAAGCCAGGGTTAAGCGCTACAGGGGAAACCATGGGGCAAAATATGCAGAAAAACATGGAAGCCTTTCAAAGCATGTTCTGGCAGGCCGCCAAAGGCAAAGAAGAGTAAGCACAGTAAAATTTACTAGGGCAAATGATAGAATGAGTACAGAAACTATTTATGCGCTTTCCAGCGGTAAAGGCCGGGCTGGAGTTTCAGTTATTCGCCTGTCAGGTCCAGAAACCCGTGCGGCGGTTTTAAAACTAACTGGGCGAAAGGTCATGCCTGTTTCACGTGAAGCACACTTATGTTGGTTTCGGGATCCTTTGACAAATGTGCGCCTGGATCATGGATTGCTGCTTTATTTTGAGGGGCCGAAAAGTTTTACCGGCGAGGATGTTGCTGAATTTCACATTCACGGAGGGCGTGCTGTTGTAGGTGGTTTTCTCGACGCTTTAGCAAAAGTTGAAGGGTTGAGATCAGCGCTTCCTGGCGAATTTACACGACGGGCTTTTGATCATGGTAAAATGGATTTAACCGCAGCCGAAGGGCTGGCGGATTTGATCAATGCTGAAACCGAGGCCCAAAGGCGACAGGCGTTGCGCTTAATGGAGGGAAGCCTGGCCACCCTTTATGAAGGATGGCGCGCTGAAATAATTCATGCGATGGCCTATCTTGAGGCGGATATTGATTTTGCCGATGAGGAGGTACCCGATGATGTAGCCGAACAAGTTGCGCCTATTGTTGAAAAACTGCGTGCCAAGATTATTGACCATATGGGTGATGGTTTTAAAGGAGAGCGCATTCGTGATGGTTTGCAGGTAGTGATTCTTGGCGAACCTAATATTGGAAAATCCACGTTACTGAATTTTCTTTCTCGTCGGGACGTGGCCATTGTTTCCGATATAGCAGGAACGACCCGGGATGTTCTGGAGGTCCATCTTGATATTTCGGGCTTTCCAGTGATAATCGTCGATACGGCGGGCATCCGCGAGAGTGGAGATGTGATAGAGGCTGAAGGCATCCGTCGGGCAGAAAGCAGAGCAGAAAAGGCCGGTATAAAAATTATTATGGTTGAAGCGGCTGCCTGGCCTCAGATGCCGGAAAGACTGAGCCGTCGGGTAGATGGCGACAGTATTATTTTGCTGAATAAATCTGATCAGGCGGTGTTGGGTGATCAAATCCCGAAGCCTTATGGGCTGGACTGCATTGCCATCTTACCGGTGTCAGCGAAACAAGAAGAGGGGACTTCTGAATTTTTACAGCTGTTGTCTGACGAAGTTGAAAAACGAATGGAGCTGACGGATACGCCAAACCTGACTCGGGGGCGCCATCGGGAAGCTTTGCAAAACTGTCTCGAGCATTTGGACCGTTTCAGGGATGGTTCGGGAAAAGAACTGGTTCTTTTGGCGGAAGATCTGCGTATGGCGGCGCGTAGTCTGGGCGCTATTACGGGGCGCGTTGATGTTGAAGATATTCTCGACGTAATTTTTTCAGAGTTTTGCATCGGTAAGTAAGAACTAATGTAGCGCTATAAATATAGACGCTTTCGGGTCGTTAACATTTTGTTAATCTTTTATGTTCCACGTGAAACATTACAAGAGCGGTATGATCGCTCTTTTAAGCCCTTTTCAAAATCAGGCTTTGACTTTATTTTATGAAAAAACTAGAGTCCGTCCTTCGCTTGGATCGGACTGTGATGCTTAAGCGATTCATACTGGTTTATCAAGGTGTTTTTACATGTTTCATTATGACGTTATTGTAATCGGGGGCGGGCATGCCGGCTGTGAAGCCGCAGCGGCTTCCGCGCGTTTTGGGGCGAAAACATTATTGATTACCCATAAATTGAAAACCATCGGTGAAATGTCCTGTAATCCGGCGATTGGCGGTCTGGGTAAAGGTCACCTGGTGCGAGAAATTGATGCTCTTGATGGTGTGATGGGCCGGGTGATTGATGATGCGGGTATCCAATTTCGAATGTTGAACAAGCGTAAAGGTCCCGCAGTGCAGGGGCCGCGGGCCCAAGCGGATCGTAAACTTTACCGGCAAGCCATGCAGGACCTGATTATGAATTACCCTTCTCTTGATGTGAAGGGGGCCGCGGTTGAAGATTTGATTGTGGAAAAACAGGAAACTGGTCAAATTGTTTCCGGTGTTATTACGGGAGAGGGCGAAGAGATTCGCGCCGGGCGGGTGATTTTGACGACCGGCACATTCTTACGCGGCATGATTCATATTGGCGATCAGCAGATTCCAGCCGGGCGGGTTGGGGAGGCGCCTTCGTTGGGATTGTCGGAAACCCTTATGCGGGCGGGTTTTACCCTGGACCGGCTGAAAACCGGAACACCAGCCCGGCTTGATGGTAAAACCATTGACTGGTCTGTTTGTACGGTGCAGCCAGGGGATACGCCGCCGGTGCCGTTTTCCTTTATGAATAGCAGTATTTCAGTACCGCAAATTCCTTGTCATATTACGTATACGACCGAGAAAACCCATACAATCATCAGGGATAACCTGGCAAAATCGGCGATGTACAGTGGTAATATTGAGGGAGTCGGGCCACGTTATTGCCCTTCTATAGAAGATAAAGTGGTACGGTTTGCCGATAAAACCCAGCACCAGATTTTTCTTGAACCGGAAGGTCTTGATGATGATACGGTTTACCCCAACGGTATTTCAACGTCACTGCCGGAAGATGTACAACATGCTTTCATAAAAAGCATTCCCGGTCTGGAAAATGTGATCATAAAGCAATGTGGATATGCCATCGAGTATGACTTTGTTGATCCACGTGAATTGCGTGTAACTCTTGAAACAAAAAAACTGCCCGGCCTCTATCTGGCTGGCCAGATCAATGGCACTACAGGATATGAGGAAGCGGCAGCACAGGGATTGGTGGCCGGCTTCAATGCGGCCCGTGCGGCGGCGGGATCGTCAGAGTTTATCCTTGACCGTGCGGATGCCTATATAGGTGTTATGATTGACGACCTGGTGACGAAAGGGACACGGGAGCCTTATCGTATGTTCACCAGCCGGGCGGAATACCGATTACGATTGCGGGCGGATAATGCGGATCAACGGCTGACACCGCTTGGCAAAGAATATGGCGTGATTGGTGCCGAGCGTCAGGATGTCTTTGATCGGAAGGTCGGGGAATTGGCCAAATATACAGGAATGGTTGAGGGATTTAGTCTTAGCCCCAGTAAAGCACAGGGTTTTGGTTTGAAGATTAATCAGGACGGGGTTCGACGGTCGGCAAAAACCTTGTTGTCTTACCCTTCTGTTTCTATGATAGATTTGGTGAAGATCTGGCCGGAGCTTGGAAAAATACCGGCAGAAATTGTCGAACAAATAGAAATAGATGCCACCTACAGCGCCTATCTCTCACGTCAGGAGGCTGATATTCGAGCATTTCGTAAGGATGAAGACCTTCTTCTGCCAGCGGATCTGGATTATGCAGAAATCGGTGGGTTGTCTAACGAGGTTCGAGAGAAGCTGGTTCACGCCAAGCCAGCTACACTGGGTTCTGCTGCACGAATTTCAGGGGTAACACCGGTCGCGCTTAACAGTTTGTTGCGGTTTGTAAAAAGAAAAGAGAACAGAGCGCATGTCTGATCATGATTATCCAGCCCATTTTACGGAAGAGCGTTTTTTCAATGTCAGCGGTGTTTCACGTGAAACCATGGAAAATATCCGAAAATATGCGAATTTGCTGGTTAAATGGCAGAAACAGATCAATTTGGTCAGCGATTCTACGTTACCTGACCTGTGGACGCGGCATTTTTATGATAGTTTTCAGCTAAAACAACATTTCGACGCGGATCGAATCGGGAAACTGACGATTTTGGATATTGGCAGTGGTGCAGGCTTTCCCGGTCTGTTACTCTCTATGTGTCGCATCGGTGATTTTCACATGGTGGAAAGTAACAATAAAAAATGCGCGTTCATGCGGCAGGTCATCCGGGAAACTCAATGCCAGGCCACCATCCATAATGAACGGGTAGAGAAACTTTCTTCTTTCCCTGTGGATTATATCATTTCACGAGCTTGTGCGTCGCTCGACAAGTTATTTGATTTGAGCCGCAACTTTATATCTGATGATACCATTTGCCTGTTTTTAAAAGGTCAAATTGCGGAACAGGAAATAGCCGAGGCAAGACAAAACTGGGACTTTCAAGTTGAAAAGTTCACAAGCGCGACCGAAGAAACCGGTATGATACTCAAAGTCAGTCATATAAAGGCTTTGAGTGTTGTGAAATAAGGGAGTTGAGAAGGTTATGTCCACACAGTTATCCACAGGCTCGAAGAGAACGGAAATCATTGCGCTCGCCAATCAAAAAGGGGGTGTGGGCAAAACCACGACCACGATAAATTTGGCGACAGCTTTGGTTGCGGCCAAGAAAAAAGTGCTGATTGTTGATATGGATCCCCAGGGTAACGCCAGCACGGGTATTGGAAGTGCCCGTGATAATCGAGATAACAGTGTCTATGAAGTTCTTATGGGAGAAATCGAAATTTCCCAGGCGATTGTAGAGTCTATTGTGCCTGGGTTATCTTTGGTGTCTTCAACGGTGGATTTGGCTGGCGCCGAACTCGAGCTCGTGGCGGAAAGTCAACGCACCTATCGTCTGCGTAAAGCACTACAGGACCCCGTGATTGATCAATTCGATTACGTTCTGATTGATTGCCCGCCCTCTCTAAGCCTTTTGACCCTTAATTCCTTGGCAGCAGCGCATTCAGTGATTGTGCCGTTGCAGTGTGAATTCTTTGCACTGGAGGGTTTAAGTTTGTTGCTGCGGACCATTGAGACAGTGAAAGCCAATTTTAATCCGGCTTTGGAAATTGAAGGCGTTGTTTTGACCATGTTTGATGGCCGTAATAACCTGTCTGGTCAGGTCGCCAATGATGTCCGCGGTCATTTGGGACAAAAAGTCTTTAAAACGGTTATTCCCCGCAATGTCCGGATTTCCGAGGCGCCGTCACATGGCAAACCTGTATTGCTGTATGACTATAAATGCACCGGGAGTCAGGCCTATATCCGATTGGCTTCTGAGTTGTTACGCCGGGAATCTGTTAAGGCTGCTTAAAATACTAAATTAAATTCTAGGAATGCGTTTCACATGACAACAAAAGAAAAAACAAGCAACCCCAAAGGGTTAGGGCGTGGTTTATCCGCATTACTTGGTTCCACGGATAAAGAGTATGCCGATATTTCGGCGGGTAATGTGCCGCGCGATAGAGAATTGCCTATTGAATTTCTCGTACCAAATCCTTATCAGCCGAGGTTTTATTTCGATGAACAGAAATCGGCTGATTTGATACAGTCGATTAAAGACCGGGGAATCCTCCAACCACTTTTGGTGCGGCAGCGAGGTGATCTTGACGAGTATGAAATTATTGCGGGGGAGCGGCGTTGGCGCGCATCCCAGGCGGCAGGGTTGCACCGTGTCCCGGTGATTATTCGGGAAATGACCGATGGCGAAGCGCTGGAAATTGCGCTGATTGAGAATATCCAACGCCATGACCTGAGTCCGATCGAGGAAGCTCTTGGATATAAACGCCTGATGGAAGAATTTAATCATACCCAGGAACAATTGGGCCATATCGTCGGAAAAAGCCGCAGCCATATTGCCAATATCTTACGTCTTTTGGCTTTGCCGGAAACGGTCCAGGCCCTGGTGGGAGAAGGTAAATTGAGCATGGGCCATGCGAGAGCTTTGATCACGGTAGAGGATGCAGATGCCGTGGCACAAAGGATTCTCAATGAAGGCCTTAGTGTCCGGCAGGTTGAGGCCATTTCAAAAAAGAGCAAAGGCATCACTAAACCCCGGGTAAAAACCCCGGCGGTGTCAGATGTCTATAAGCTGGACAAAGATGCGGATACATTGGCATTGGAAAATGATCTTTCTTTGGCGCTTGGGCTTAAAGTCTCCATTGAATTTAACAATGATGAAAGCGGAGAATTACGACTCCACTATAAGACTCTGGAGCAATTAGATGACGTTTGTCAGCGTTTAAGTGCCCGGGAAGGCTTTTAAAGAAGAACTTTTTCTACTTTTACTTCATGTGAATTAGAAGTTAAAATATTGATATATAATAACAATATTATTATTTTAAGCCTAAAATGACTAAATTGGTCCGATTAGCATTGACTTTCGCTTCTATAACGCCCATTTAATAAAGTACCAAACTGGTATGGATTAAGGGATGCAAGGCTTTTGTGGATAGAAAGTCTCATCTGTTTGCCCGGAAAATCCATTTGGTGAGATGGGATTAGAGATGATAAAACTTTCAAATCTGGCTGATTACGCCGTAGAGCTTATGTGCTGCATTGCGCTGAAACCTGAAGAAGTTCATTCTTCTGCCGGGTTATCTGCCATGACGCAGATACCATTACCGACCGTCAGTAAAATTCTTGGTACGATGGTGCGTGCAAACCTTCTGGTTTCCCACCGAGGATTAAACGGTGGATTTGCGCTGGCGAAAGCGGCGAATGATATCACCATCACCCATATTATCGAAGCCGTGGACGGGCCGGTTCAACTGACAAACTGTCTGGGTGACCACGGCGCGTCAGATTGTGACCGGATACAGGCCTGTGGTACACGCAGCCAGTGGTACAGAATTAACGAGGCGGTAAAGGATGCGCTTGGCAGCGTATTACTGTCTCATATGATTGAGAGTGTCCCGGATTTTGTCGGGGACGGGCGGATGGATGATCTGCCTTTGATCGGAAAATCAAGACATTAGCATCGGCATAGGCCGGTGGCGTAAGGAGGTAACCAGATGGTTGCAACGGAAGAAGCTCAACAGACTGTCGAAGATGTAACAAGTGAGTATAAGTACGGTTTTGTTACGGATATTGAGACAGACCGGGCCCCTAAAGGTCTGAATGAAGATGTTATTCGTTTTATTTCGGCCAAGAAAAAAGAACCTCAGTGGTTATTGGACTGGCGTCTGAAGGCCTATGCCAAGTGGTTGACCATGGAAGAACCGACGTGGGCGATGGTGGATTATCCGGAGATCGACTTCCAGGACATTTATTATTACTCTGCGCCAAAATCTTCGGAGGATGGGCCGCAAAGTCTGGCCGATGTGGACCCGGAATTGCTGAGAACATATGAAAAACTGGGAATTTCCCTTAAAGAACAAGAAGTTCTGGCGGGAGTTGCGGTTGATATTGTTTTTGATAGTGTATCTGTGGCGACCACGTTTCGCAAAAAGCTGAAAGAAGCCGGGATTATATTCTGTTCAATTTCCGAGGCGGCTCACGATTACCCGGAACTGATGCAGAAGTACTTAGGGTCCGTGGTTCCGGTGGCCGATAATTTCTATGCGGCCCTGAATAGCGCGGTTTTTACCGATGGCACCTTTGTTTATATTCCCAAAGGGGTACGCTGCCCCATGGAACTCAGTACATACTTCCGCATTAATGAAGCCAATACAGGCCAGTTTGAGCGGACGATCATTATAGCAGATGAAGGATCTTATGTTTCTTATCTCGAGGGCTGTACCGCTCCGATGCGCGACGAGAACCAGTTGCATGCTGCCGTTGTCGAATTGGTCACGCATGATGATGCAGAGATCAAATATTCGACGGTACAGAACTGGTATCCGGGTGATAAGGACGGCAAAGGCGGGATTTATAACTTTGTCACAAAACGCGGGGCCTGTCGGGGGAAAAATTCCAAGATCTCCTGGACCCAGGTGGAAACCGGCTCTGCGGTTACGTGGAAATACCCCAGTTGCTTGTTGATCGGGGATAATTCGGTCGGCGAATTCTATTCTGTCGCCATTACAAATAATCATCAGCAGGCCGATACCGGGACGAAGATGATTCATATTGGGGAAAATACTTCCAGTACGATCATATCCAAAGGCATCAGTGCCGGAAAATCCCAGGCCACCTATCGTGGATTGGTGAAAGTTATGCCTGGTGCTGAAAACGTGCGCAATTTCACTCAATGTGACAGCCTGTTGATTGGTGATCGTTGTGGCGCCCATACGGTGCCGTATATTGAGGTGAAAAACCCTACAGCCCATATAGAACATGAAGCAACAACGTCGAAGATCAGCGATGAACAGCTGTTCTATTGTCAGCAGCGCGGTCTTGAAACCGAGGATGCTGTGGCGTTGATTGTAAATGGCTTTTGTAAAGACGTGATGCAACAACTCCCGATGGAATTTGCTGTGGAAGCCCAAAAGTTGCTGGGGATCAGTCTGGAAGGTAGTGTTGGCTAAGGCTACTTGATTGGCGTTGAGACAAGAGTAAAATCGAGATTAAAGAGATAAAATATGTTGGAAATTAAGAACTTACGGGCCACAGTTGGCGGCAAGGAAATCCTTAAAGGGGTAAATTTAACCATTAATGATGGGGAAGTTCACGCTATTATGGGGCCGAATGGGGCCGGTAAAAGTACTTTGTCCTATGCTATTTGTGGAAAAGACGGTTATGAAATTACTGATGGATCAGTAATTTATAATGGTAAGAACCTTCTGGATATGGAGCCCCATGAGCGGGCGGGTGAAGGCCTTTTCCTTGGTTTTCAATATCCCGTGGAAATCCCCGGCGTATCCAATATGACATTCCTGCGTACCGCATTGAATAGTCAGCGGCGGTACCGTGGCGAAGAGGAAATTTCTGCCGTTGATTTCCTGAAACTTGTACGCAGCTGCGCCAAGGATCTGGATATGGATCCGGAAATGCTTAAACGGCCGGTCAATGTGGGGTTCTCTGGTGGGGAAAAGAAACGCAATGAAATGGTTCAGATGGCGGTTCTGGACCCGAGTTTGGCGGTTTTGGATGAAACGGATTCCGGGCTTGATATCGATGCGTTGAGAATTGTTGCTGACGGGATTAACCGTTTGCGGGGTGCAAAAAAGTCGATTTTGATGATTACCCATTATCAGCGCCTGTTGGATTATGTTGTTCCGGATATGGTGCATGTTCTGGCCAAGGGCCGGATTGTGAAATCCGGCGATAAGAACCTGGCGTTGCAACTGGAACAGGATGGTTATGCGGGTCTTGGAATCGAAGAAACTGCTGCGTAAAACGGATTATGAAGGGTCATTTGAGATGGCAATGAAGTTACATTTGGATAATCCGGCGCTGCGGGACACTTTTGAGGCTGTGAAGGAAACGTTGCCGGGTGCTGGGCAGGATTGGGTGCTGGATACCCGTCAGGCGGCGATGGATAAATTTACGATGGTCGGCATACCGGGGCCGAAGGTTGAAGAATGGAAATATACCCGGCTTGGTTTTTTGGCGTCTGAGGGTTTTGCACCGGCGACGCAAGAGGATCATGCAGAGGAAATAAAACAGTATTTTGATCAAGCTTATCGTCCTGATCTGGCGGGACATGTTCTGGTTTTTGTCAATGGCATAATTAACCAGAATCTGTCCTTCTGCCCGTCTGATCGTGAAATTGACGTGGCTATTTTTTCTGAAAATACGACAGAATTCAGGGGCACGTTGGTTCCGGTCGAAGATTCGTCGCCGTTGAATAATCTTAATAGGGCGCTGGTCACCGATGGGTATCATATTGATGTCCCCGCTGGAAAGACGTTAACCCATCCTGTACAAATCATCCATATCGTGACACGCGGTACTGACCTGCAGGCTGTGCGGACCCGTGCCCAGGTCAATGTTGGCGCCGGCGCCAAAGCGGAAATAATTGAAAGTTTTCTTGGGGCTGAAGGGGAGCGGTACTGGAGCCATATGGTCAGCGACATAATATTGGACCCCAAGGCCGAGTTGTCACTGTACCAGTTTCAGCTTCAGGGACGTCAGGCCATCCATATGACCGAATTGCACAGTAGTGTAGCGGCGGAGGCCAAATTCAATCAGATGAGCCTGCAGCTTGGGGCTGAAGTCAGTCGCACCGAATTGATCAACAGTTTCACCGGCGAGAATGCTGTGGTGGATTTACGCGGTGCATATCTTGGCCGGGTGAAACAATCTCATGACATTTTTACCCGTATCAATCATGATATGCCCCATTGCAACAGCAATCAGCTGTTCCGCGGTGTTCTGGACGAGGGCGGGACTTCGGCTTTCCAGGGCAAGGTCGTTGTGGCTCAGGATGCACAAAAGACAAATGCCGATCAATCGAACAAGAATCTTTTGCTCAGTCGTAAAGCGGAAGCCAACGCCAAGCCGGAATTACTGATCTATGCCGATGATGTGAAGTGTAGCCATGGGGCAACGGTCGGAGAACTGGATACGGACCAGTTGTTTTATCTGAAGTCCAGAGGACTGGATGAAGCGGCGGCCAAAGGACTTTTGGTGGAAGCCTTTATTTCTGAAGTGTTTGACGATCTCTCGGATGACAAGCTCAAGGACAGCTTTAAGGCTAAGACGGCCGGCTGGTTAAATACGCAGGTGGTGTCATGACGTCAAAAGTAAATTATAATGTGGAGGAAATCCGCAAGGACTTTCCCATATTCGAACAGGAAATTTATGGTAAGCCGTTGACGTTTCTGGATAGCGGCGCCAGCGCCCAGAAACCACGGGCAGTGCTGGAGGCGATACAGACCTGTTACGCCAAGGAATATGCCAATATTCATCGCGGGGTTTACTATCTGTCTCAGGTGGGCACGCAGAAATATGAAGATGCCCGGGGGAAAATCAGGAATTTCATAAATGCCAAACATGACCATGAGATCATTTTTGTGCGTGGGGCGACAGAGGCGATCAATCTTGTGGCGCAAAGCTGGGGCCGTAAGTTTCTTAAAGCCGATGATGAAGTAGTCTTAAGCCGTATGGAGCACCATTCCAATATTGTGCCGTGGCAGATATTGCGCGATGAAAAAGACATCGTCCTGACGGTGGCCCCTATTGATAATAAAGCCAACTTTCTTTTCGATGAGTTTGAAAAACAGTTGAGCGAAAAGGTCAAGCTGGTCGCGATTACGCATATTTCCAACTCGCTTGGCACCATAACGCCCCTTAAAAAGATTATTGAAGCGGCCCACAAGGTTGGGGCCAAGGTTCTGGTGGATGGGTGTCAGGCTGTGCCCCATATGCGGGTTGATGTACAGGCGCTGGATGCGGATTTTTATGTTTTTTCAGGTCATAAGGTTTACGGCCCGACAGGGGTCGGGGTTTTATATGCCAAGGAAGAGTTACTTAATGCCATGCCGCCATATCAGGGCGGGGGCGATATGATCCGTTCTGTTACGTTTGAAAAAACGGTTTATAATGATCTGCCGCATAAGTTTGAGGCCGGGACCCCCCATATTGCGGGTGGAATCGGTTTTGGCGCTGCAATCGATTATCTCGAAAATTTGGGCTTTGACAATATTGGTGTTCACGAAGATCAATTGTTGGCCTACGCGCTGGAAAGATTACAGGCCGTGGAAGGCCTGAACATTATCAGTCAGGCGGACGAGATGGCGGGAATCATTTCCTTTACCATGGATTTGGCGCACCCTCATGATATTGGTACGATCCTTGATCAGGATGGTATCGCCATAAGAACAGGGCATCATTGTGCCCAGCCGGTGATGGATTTCTTTGATGTTCCGTCGACGGCGCGGATGTCGTTAGGGCTTTATAATACAACTGAAGATATTGACCGACTGATCGAAGGATTGCACAAGGTCAATCGCATTTTTTCTTAAAAGGTGCAAATATGAGTTTTTTGAAGAAATTTTTGCAAGACGAACAGGATGAGAGCGTGGAAGAGACCCCCAAAAAAACACCTGAGACAACTTTAGCGGAGACTGGCGCGGAGGTGACGTTGGCACCATTGTCTGCTGCCGGTGAATACCAACTGCCTTTGTCTGAAGATACCCGCAAGTACGTTCAGGAACAGGTGGTGGCGCAATTGCGCGAGATATACGATCCGGAGATTCCGGTTAATATCTATGAACTGGGTCTGATTTACGAAGTGAATGTCTCGGATGACGCCAATGTGGAAATCATCATGACCTTGACCACCCCCCACTGTCCAGTGGCGGAAAGCATGCCGGGTGAGGTTGAGCTGAAAGTCATGGGCGTTCCGGGGGTAAAGGGGGCCAATGTGGAGCTTGTTTGGGACCCGCCATGGACCATGTATATGATGAGCGAAGCGGCACGTCTTGAAATGGGATTTATGTAGGAGAAACCGATGATTACAATTACCGAAGCAGCGGCAGCCCGTGTTCAGGAAATTTTAGCCAGCCGGGATACGCCATGTCATGGTGTTCGTTTGGGCACCTCGACCAAAGGCTGCAACGGCTTGTCCTATACAGTGGAATATGTTGATCAGATTAATCCAACCGATGAAAAGATTGAAGATCGGGGCATTACCTTGTTTATTGATGCCTTGTCCGTGATTTACCTGATTGGCAGTGAAATGGATTATAAGGATGAGAAGTTTCAAAGCGGGTTCACCTTTTCTAACCCTAATGAAAAAGGTCGATGCGGTTGCGGGGAAAGCTTCCACGTATAGAGCGTTTACAGGTTATTGACCTTTTCCCTGATTTTGGTAATCAGGTCGGAGGCTTCCTTCAAGTATGGTTCCTCCACATCAAGAATGGTGGTGAACGCTTTTTTCTTAAGACTCTGGATATTCAGTTTATGATGAAGCCCGGAATCCTTGGCCTGATTATATAAAAGATCAATCAGGCGTTCGGCGCTGTTTAACCGTCCCCAGAGATAATCATTTTCCCGGTCAGCACGGCTGAAAAAAGCGCCGAAGCCTCCCATTGCAGTACCACAGAGAGGAAGATGATCTTTGTCCCCATTAATCACGGATTTATCTTTGGGACTGATACGGTTAATTTTAATTTCGTCGAATTCACCGAGCTCCTTTGATCCCATGATGGAGAATGTGGTGACATCCCAAAATGAAAACCCAATGTAACTGACGGCCAGACTTTTGGCTAAATCACTTTTCCAGGGGGTTCTTGTTTGCTCGGCTATCAATTGGTCGGCTTTGTTTTTATATTGATCCAGATTTAGAACATCTGCCAATTGATTGAGCACGGCTTGAATGCCAGGCATATAATCTTCCAGGTTTTTCGTGATTTCGTTTTCCTGAATATGATCATCAAGATTTAATTTCAGCAAAGGCTGGAAAGTCGCCCTCAGGTACTCTTTGATGGTAAAGGGGATGTTGGCAGGTTCGGCGCAACTGGAAAGCTCTTCAAGCAGGCCGTATAGGGTTTTTTTGAGTTCATCCAGCTTTTTTGCATCTTCCGGGCAAAGGGAATAATGAGTGTTCAGGTCTTTTATGATAAATAACAAACGACGCCGTTGATATTTGATATCGAATTTGGTGAGAAAAAATCCCCAGGATGGCATGTTCTCCTGATGATCTTGTTTTTGAATGAGGCCTTTGACCCAATTCATCAGACCTGATGCACTCTGCTCTTCCAACCTGTTCTGGTAATCGGAAAAATCAAATTTATCCCGGAAAGCCATATTATGCAGTATGTTGAACAGACGGCGGCGGAGGTGTGTCCCACTGCTGAAGCCGCAGATGTCCCCGATGATATTGGTCAGGTTGGCGACTGTATTGCGTACTTTCAGCCGGGCATAACCACCATAAGAATAACCGGCGTCGGTTACGGACCTGATATTGGCGATGACCCGCAAATACTCAATTTCCTCTGCTGTGGAAATTGTATTGAGGCGTTCGCCGGAAATATCAGAAACCAATGCCTCGATGTCCGGCTTGGCAGTGTCAATGACTGTTCGAATTGTCCGGATTTGTTGATTATAAGTTTGAATGTCCATCAGGTCATCATGCATGGGTTCATTCATGGGAATGTCTGAGAGGGCTCCTTTAATTGTATTCAAGGGAGAGGGCGGCGCGCCTGTAGGCGTCACCAAAAGTTTTTCCGGATTTGGATCTATATAAATTATACGTCGTTCTACTTCCCGAAAAGCGGGTCGACCTTGAATGGCGCTGATTGCCTGGTCAAAGGGTTTGTTATTCAGAATGCTGCCATCAAGGAAGGATGTGGCCATGGGGTCGAGGTTGGCCCGGGCATATTCGCGGAAGTTATGCTTGATAAATTGCGCCTTGGCGGTCCATTTTTTCCCTTTGTTTTTCATGAAGTGATCAACTTCACGCAGCTGGGCCGGGGGAAAGGCGCCGGGGAAACAGGCTGTGGCGCGGGCGGCGAAACTCAGGCCCGGTATCCCGGAAACATCGAAATCTGAAGTAATGTTATGAGGATTTTGGGTATCCTCACCAGGGTGATTTTCCTTGTTGAGATAAGAAAAATGCAGTTTATGGCGATGTTCACGTTCCTGTATTAAAGGGGGATCGTTCAGGGGAATGACGCGGTGAAACCCAAAATAGTCGGTCACAGTGACATAAAGATCGAGGCGATGTCCATAGGGCATCAAAGAATGATGTTTCACCCCCCCCATTTGGCTCAGACTGTTATACATCAGTCCAAGAAAATGCTGGCCATCAAAAGGCGGTTTTAGTTTCCAGACATTCATAAGGGCGGGTAATTTCAGTTTTACCTGTTCGGCAAGAGGCGTTTGACCTAGATATTTTGAGCTGAGGTAATGGATGAGAGGTTTGGAAAAAACTTTATCAAGACGACCAGCGGGTTTTTTATCGCCAACCAGACGGCTGACATCAGCCTCTTCCAGCCAGTGATGGCGCAGATGGTCCATGCTCAGATCATGGGCCAGAGCCCGCCCCAGAAAAATGCTGTTCATGCCGCCTGCAGAAGCGCCGGCGATGACATCAACAATAACTCTGAGGTCCATATCCGGGGACAGCGCCTTTAGGATATCAAAATAGACCAGTTCCGTGTCCGGTTGATCAATCAGATCTTCATTGGGGTAAATATAGCGTTTGCGGCTTTCACTATTGATGTCAGGTTCGCTGTGAAAAGCTTTTGAGGCGCGGGCCAGTTTCAGAATTTCCTTGGTTGCACCATGAATATATATGGCCAGCGAAATGCCGCCGAAACAAACCAAGGCAAGGCGTAATTCTTTTTCTTTCATAATCTTAATCCAAAAATCGGCAGGGCCGTGTCTTTATTAAGCTAATGCAGACATGTGAAATACTGGTTAAGTTATTGAGGGCAGGTTACCTTCTTCTTTCTTGCGGACATCAGACGCAACAAAACCACAATAAAGTTGTCCTGTGTTACTTTTTAGGTCTGCCCAGTCGGTAATATCAAAATCAAGAATGACCAGACATCCGGTTGGAAATTCCCTCAGGCGCCGATCTGTTGCGGGGCGGTTAATGAGACTGTGAAATAACGTGGCGATTCCTGGGTTATGACCAATGATCATGGCGGCTTGAATGCGATTGTCCAGACAGTGGAGATGGTCGAGCAGGGTTTCGGCAGAAGCGAGGTATAGCGTATCGTGAAAAGATGTTTTTATATGTGGTGTATTGTCATCTTGGCAAAGGCAGTGGGCGGTTTCCCGGGTGCGCTTTGCGGAGGAACACAGAATATGGTCGGGTAAAAGAGCTTTTGTGGCTAAAAGTTTGCCAAGCCATACTATATCCGTCTCACCCCGAGGGGCCAGGGGGCGTTCAGGGTCCGTATTGCCGAAGCCAGCTTTGCCGTGACGCAACAGAAATAATCGCTTCATAACACATCCCTTTCATAGGTCATCAATCATAGGCTCAAAAGTCTGAAATGATGCCACTGTTTTCCCAATCGCCATAACGGGTTGGCTCCGGCCCTTCCCGGCCCCCGTATTCAGTGGGTCGTGCAAGGGGGGTATCTCCGTCTTTTCCTGACCGAACATCATCCTTCTTTGCACTGGCGGGGGATGCTTTTGGGTCGTTATTTTTTGGAACACTCATGGGTCAAACTCTTGTTAAAAGGGATTTTGCTCTCCATATATAACAGGAAGTATGGGGGAGACACTAGGATAGAATGCTTTAGAGGATCTGTAAAATGGGATTTTTTAAGACCTCCTTGCTGTTAGCGGCGATGACAGGCTTGTTTCTGGCGGTGGGGTTCATGATTGGCGGACAGTCAGGGATGATATTTGCCTTTATCTTTGCATTGGGCATGAATGTTTTTGCTTATTGGAATTCTGACAAACTGGTTCTGCGCATGTATGGGGCGGAGGAAGTGCGCCCGGATACCACGCAGCCTACTCTCCAGGCGTACTACCGAACGGTTGACGGATTGGCCCGACGGGCAGGACTACCGATGCCCAAAGTTTATGTCATTGCCAGTGAACAGCCGAATGCCTTTGCCACAGGACGTAACCCTGACAATGCGGCGGTGGCGGCCTCCCGGGGGTTGTTGCAGATTTTGAACCGTGAAGAAGTGGCGGGTGTTATGGCACATGAGCTCTCTCATGTGAAACACAGGGACACTCTGACCATGACGGTTACGGCGACGCTTGCAGGGGCGATCAGTATGCTGGCCAATTTCGCTTTGTTTTTCGGGGGGAACAGGGATAATCCATTGGGGTTTGTCGGGGCGCTGTTGATGATGATTCTGGCGCCGTTGGCGGCGCTTCTGGTTCAGATGGCCATCAGCCGTAGCCGTGAGTATGAGGCTGACCGTCGCGGGGCGGAGATATGTGGTCATCCGTTGTGGTTGGCTTCGGCTTTGGAAAAATTACAGAAAGCCAGCCGACAAGTACCTAATACGATGGCGGAGCGTAATCCGGCGACGGCACATTTGTTTATTGTCAATCCACTGAGCGGAGAGCGGATGGATAACCTGTTTTCCACCCACCCTAATATGGATACGCGGATCAAACGTCTTCAGGGTATGGCGCGGGCCCCATCTTCAGGGCGCGCATCAGTGCCGACCAGCGCTAAAAAGACACCTAATAAGGGACCATGGGGCTAAGCGGGCAGTTTCTGCTTGGCAGACCCGGGGGCTTATGTTACGCCCCTTTTTAAGACTTTTCCGGATTCCCCGGGAGAAGAGCGTGAGTATGAAGTGATATGGCAAATGACCTGATCGGCCGCTGGGCGGCCCTGGCCTTCCTGGAAAGAATTCTGGATGAGCATTTGCCGCTGGATCAGGCATTTGAACAGACCTGTCGCTTTTACGGCGATAAGCTCACGGTTCAGGACAGGGCCTTTGTGCGCCATCTTGGCACAAGCTGTTTACGTCATCTGGGTCAGCTTGATGCCATGATAAATCATTGCACAACAACAAAATTGACCAGCAAGAAGAAAACGGTTCGCAATATTCTGCGGTTAGCAATCACGCAATTGCTATACATGCAGGTACCGGCCCATGCGGCGGTGAATTCGGCCGTTAAAATGACGGATAAACAAAAAAACAGTTCTGATCGGCACGCTAAAGGAATGGTCAACGCTATTTTGCGCCGCATTGATCGGGAACAGGAAAAATTCTCGACCAAGTTTTCTCCAGGTCTCAATATTCCCAAGTGGCTGAAGGCCAGCTGGGTGGCGCGTTACGGATCTGGGCAGGTTGATGATATGGCGGTGGCGCTGCTGGCGGAGCCGCCGCTGGATTTTAGCCTTAAAGATCAAACAGCAGCCAAGCAATGGGCTGAAAAACTTGGCGGAATAGAACTGCCGAATGGTTCGGTGCGGGTCGAGAAGGCGGGGCCCGTGGCTCAGCTTGACGGTTATGAAGAGGGCCAGTGGTGGGTTCAGGATACAGCCGCCAGCCTTCCGGCAACGCTACTGGGCGCAAAGTCGGGGGATCGGGTGCTGGATCTTTGTGCGGCTCCCGGAGGCAAGACAGCACAGTCACTGGCTAAAGGATGTCAGGTGACCGCGGTGGATCAGTCGGCGCGGCGCTTGCGGCGCTTTGAAGAAAATATGTCCCGGTTGGGCTTCTCCTGTGAGACGGTGGTGACAGACGCCGCGACGTATTCACCGGACGAGCCGTTTGCTTTTATCCTGTTGGATGCGCCGTGCAGTTCCACGGGGACCATGCGCCGCCATCCGGAGGTGAGCCGTATGCGGGGCCCTCTGGACATCATGGCACTGGCGGAAATTCAGAAAAACCTGTTAGATGCCGCGATGTCTATTCTGCCTGTGGGGGGCAGGTTGATTTATTGTGTTTGTTCATTGCAGACGGAAGAGGGGCCGGATCAGATAGCGGCTTTGTTGAGCCGGAATGAAAAGATTCAGCGTGTTCCGATCACGGCAGATGAGCTTACAGGTTTTGGGCAGGCGATTATGGATAACGGTGATGTGCAAACCTTGCCCCATCATAATCCTGCGGCTAATATACCGGGCGGCATGGACGGCTTTTTTATCAGCCGGCTGACGAAAACATCAGACTAATAACTTTCAATTCAAGATTTTGATATTTAGGGAATCTCATGCAACAACATACCAGAATTGCCCCTTCCATTCTTTCTGCTGATTTTGCCCGGCTGGGCGAGGAAATTGCCGCCATTGATGCGGCCGGGGCGGATTATATACATGTAGATGTGATGGACGGACATTTTGTCCCCAACATTACCATTGGCCCCGCCGTGGTGAAGGCCATAAGACCGTTCAGCGACAAAATCTTTGATGTGCATTTGATGATTTCTCCGGTGGATGCTTATATTGAAGACTTTGCCAATGCCGGGTCTGATATTATTACCATTCATGCAGAAGCAACACCGCATTTTCACCGTACGATTCAACTGATAAAATCATTGGGCAAACGGGCGGGTATTTCCCTCAACCCCGGAACGCCAGTGGAGGTTCTGGACCATGTGATGGATATGGTAGACCTTATTCTGGTGATGAGCGTCAACCCGGGGTTCGGGGGGCAAAAATTCATCGTCAATCAATTACAGAAGATCAAGGCGGTCCGGCAGAAAATTGACGATTCCGGTCGTCATATCGATCTACAGGTAGATGGCGGGATCACAGCAGAGACGGCTGAATGGGTTGTGGATGCCGGGGCGGACCTTTTGGTTGCAGGAACCGCGAGTTTCACCGGCGGCCCGGCGTGTTACGCCAAAAATATTCGGGCGTTGCGCGGGAGTAAAGAAGAATAGGCTGTTCCTCAGGAATATCACAAATCTGCCTTAATTCCCCACGCAACATATGTTAGGCTGCGCTTTCGCCTGATTTTCCTAACTTGAACCGGAACAGAGATAAGCTTCGATGTCGCAAATTCGCCGTCACTCAGACACGCCGCTCACGGCCAAAGTACAGAAACGTCTGAAAAATGTGGTGAAAAAAGCCAGTTACAGCAGCCGTTATCATGAGCTGCGCCTGAAAGGAAAACATCCTTTGCGGCTACTGGGGACGCCGAAAGATCCGTGGGCCGGCTCCATCGCCGCAGGGTCCCATATTATTTCCAACCGGTTTTATTGTGAGGGGCAGATTCTGCGTAATCCCGCCCACGATACTGGTGCATGGGAAGGGGGTGAAATCTGGCAGGTGGATACTCTGGATCAAAAATGGGCCGAACATTTACATAGTTTTTGCTGGCTTCGTGATCTCAACCGGGTGGTCGATCGCAATGCCGCCCGACGTCGGGCCATGGACCTCATGCGCCATTGGTTGGCGGAATTTGATCAATGGCATGATCTGACCTGGTCGCCGGACATCATTGGGCGCCGTATCATCAACTGGATGGCCTATGCCCCGTTGATTCTCGACAGCAATGACTTGATCTACCGCAGCAAGCTGCTCAATTGTCTCGCCCGCCAGGCCCGGCATCTCTATCATTCCTCTGATGATTATGGACGAGGCTTACCGCGCATGCGGGCCATCGGAGGACTTATTTTAGCCGGACTTTATATTCCTTACGGGGAAAATTGGCTAAAGCGCGGCACACGGTTATTGCAGGAGGCCTTAACCACCGAAATTCTGCCAGACGGGGGTGTCGCCAGCCGCAATCCAGAAGACCTGTACCGGATTTTACGCGGCTTACTGGTGGTGCGCGCTTCCTATAAAGCCATGGGGCATGACGTGCCGTCGGGATTAACCCCGGCATTGGCCCGTATGACGGCATTGTTGAAAAGCCTGATCCATGGGGATGGCCGTCTGGCCCTTTTTCATGGGGCCAGCGAACAAAACGCTCAGGATATGGCGGCGACGATCGCTTTTTCTGATGCAGATGCCG
>TARA_R110002096_G_scaffold435816_2_pt1 | contig 30557 bp, 29 predicted proteins | sample TARA_R110002096 | Tara Oceans TARA_R110002096 (sample SAMEA4397295) | marine metagenome | biome: Polar Biome; feature: [DCM] deep chlorophyll maximum layer (ENVO:01000326); material: water (ENVO:00002006), including particulate matter (ENVO:01000060) such as... | depth 35 m
GGAGGGGTCGGGGTTGTATCTTGCGGGTCAGGCGCTGGTGAAGGCGGCGATCGGGCAGGATGTTTCGGATGAGGAGCTGGGCGGGGCGGAGATGCATGCTCAGATTTCGGGGACGATTGACTTTCGTGAGCCGACGGATGAGGCGTGCATCGAGCGGTTGCGGTCGCTGGTGGCGAAGTATCCGGAACGGAAAGCGTCAATTGATGAGAGCGAGCGGAAGCGTCAGCATTCGCATCGTGCGCCAGAGGATGTGTACAGCATCTTTACGGATAAACCGGGTCAGCAGTACGATGTGAAGGACATCATTTCGTGCATTGTTGATACGGGGTCGCGGACGGTGGATGGGGAGCAGGTGCTTGCGCCGGACTTTGATGAGTACAAGGCGGAGTTTGGGCGGTCGTTGGTGTGTGGGTATGCGATGATTGGTGGGCATGCGTGCGGGATTGTGGCGAACCAGGGGAAGTTGACGGAGCGGAAGTTGCCTGGTGGGAAGGCGGGTCCGAGTAAATCGGTGAATATGCCGAAGGTGATTTATGATGACAGCGCGGATAAGTCGGCGCGGTTTATTCTGGATTGCAATCAGCGGAAGATCCCGATTGTGTTCTTGCACGATACCACTGGGTTTATGGTGGGGCGCGACAGCGAGCAGGGCGGGATTATTCGGAGCGGGGCCAAGATGGTGAACGCGATGGCGAACTGTGTTGTGCCGAAGATTGTGGTGATTTTGGGTGGGTCGTTTGGTGCGGGGAACTATGCGATGTGTGGTCGGGCGTTTGATCAGTTTGTGGCGATTGCTTGGCCCGGGAGTAAATGTGCGGTGATGGGTGCGGGGTCGGCGACGGGGACGCTTGCGATGATCGAGGAGCGGTCGCGGGCGCGGAAGGGTGAGGAGATCGATGAGGATGTGCGGAAGGCGATTCTTGATGCGGTCGGGGATTCGTACAATGAGCAGCAGGACATTCGGCATGGTGCGGCGCGGGGGTGGGTGGACCGGATCATTGAGCCCCACCGGACTCGGGAGGAGTTGATTGCTTCTTTGGATGCGGCGAATCAGGGGTGGGATTATTCGCGGGATTTGCGGACTGGTGTGTTGCAGGTTTGAACGAACCTCGGAAGGACGACGACATGAAAAACCAACTGGCTTGCTTGATTCTCCTAACGGCTGTGTTCATGCCTGGCTGTATTGTGCAGGACATTCATGATCAGATTGCGTTGTCCAATGAGAAGCTGACTCAGATTGACGAGAGCTTCGCGAAGGTTGAGCGGGCCAATGAGTTGCTTGCTCGGCTTGAGAAGCAGCTGGATTCGACGCTTGGGCCGATTGATGAGAACATGTCGAAGATCCGGGAGCGTTTGGCGAGCATTGATGCGAAGCTTGAGGCGATGGACACCAACATGGTGTCGATGGATGAGCGGATGGTCGCGGTGAATACGGATCTGCAGGCGGTGAGTGCGCATCTTGCATCGCTTCGCAAGACGATTAACAATCTTGATTCGACGATCCCGTTTTTGAAGTTCTCTGGGGATGATGATGAGGCGAAGGCAGGGCTTGAGGGTGGTGGTGAGCCGAAAACTGATCCCGCAGTAGAACCGGTTGGAGAAGAGAAGTGAGCGGGCGTGTTCGGATTACGGATGTGTCGCCTCGCGATGGGCTGCAGGCGGAGTCTGTGGTTGTGGATGCGGCGACCAAGGCGGAGCTTGTTCGCAAGGTTGAAGCGACGGGGGTTGATGAGGTTGAGGTGAGCAGCTTTGTGTCTCCGAAGTGGGTGCCTCAGCTTGGGGATGCGGCGGAGGTGTTTGATCTGATTGCGCCGACAAAGCGCGAGGGGGTGGTATACTCGGCGCTGGTCCCGAATATGAAGGGGTTTGAGGGGGCGATTGGGGTGAACCGAGATGCTCGGGAAAAGCATGGGGTGGAGCGGTTGATTGATAAGGTGGCGGTGTTTACGGCGGCCTCGGAAGGGTTCTCGCTTAAGAACACGAATGCGACGATTGAGGAGACGCTCGAGCGGTTTGCGCCGATTGTGCCTGCGGCTCATGAACAGGGGTTGATGGTGCGGGGGTATATTTCGTGCATTGTCAGGTGCCCGTTTGATGGGGACATCTCGGCGGCGCAGGTGGCGGATGTTGCGTCGCGACTATTGGAGCTTGGGGTTGATGAGATTGATCTTGGGGACACGATCGGGGCGGGGACTCCGGACACGATTGAGCAGGTGTTGATCGAGGTGATTGATCGGCTGGATGGGCGGGCGCACAACGCGTTTGGTGATCCGACGCTGACATTGCATCTGCACGATACTTTCAGGAATGCTGCGGAGTGTATTGAACGGGCGATTGAGGTTGGGGTGCGGTCGTTTGATTCTTCGGCGGGTGGATTGGGTGGGTGTCCGTTTGCATCGACGGCGACGACGCGGGCGCCGGGGAATGTGTCGACGCTGACCTTGCTTGATGCGGTCGCGGCGGCTGGGGTGAAGAGCGGGGTTGATCGCGGGATGATGGTTGAGGCGTCGGCGTTTGCTTCGGGGTTGATCAAATGATTCGTGTGACGATGGAGAACTCGGTGACGACGATTGTGTTGGATCGTCCGGAGAAGCGGAACGCGATGCTGCCGAGCATGCTTGAGGGGTTGGAGGCGGCGGTTCGGGGCATTGATGATCGCACGAAGGCGATTGTGGTGCTTGGTGCGGGGAAGGTGTTTTGTGCTGGGTTTGATCTCAAGGCGTGCGCGGCGGATGCATCGGGGGAGACTTTGCGGGCGTTGTTGACGGGGTTATCGAGGTGCGTTGTGGCGATGCGGGCGTGTCCGGTGCCTGTGGTGCTTGGGGTGCATGGGAGCGCGATTGCGGGTGGGTGCGCGATGCTTGGGGGCGCGGATGTGGTGGTTGCGGATCGGGGTGCGGTGCTTGGGTATCCGGTGGTGAAGATTGGGGTTTCGCCTGCGGTGTCGGCTCCGTTTTTGATGTCGGCGGTGCCTGCGGGGGCGGCTCGGGCGTTGATGCTTGATCCGGGGTTGATTGATGGGGCGCGGGCGTTTGCGCTTGGGTTGGTGCATGAGCTTGTGGATGAAGCTGGTGATATTGAGAAGCGGGCGATGGAGATGGGGGCGGTGCTTGCGAGCAAGCCTGGGGTTGGGGTCCGGTCGACCAAGGCGCTTGTGAATGAGATTACGGATGGGATTGCGGGGCGGGCTGGGGAGGGGCTGGGGGTTTCGATGTCGCGGGTGGGGTCGGATGAGGAGCGGGAGATGCTTGGGGCGTTGTGGGGGTGAGATGACTTCGCGGGACCCATTCAAGTTGCGTAGAGTTAACAATGTATGATTCAGAAGATTTCTTTGCCAAGCTTGAGCGTGAGGACCAAGAGTTTTTAGCTCTCATCAGCACGATGGAAGACAATGATTTATATGGCGTTCTGGATCTAAACGGAGCGGCTGGAAATGGTTTCAGAAATGGAACGGGACCAGAAAGAACAAGATTTAAGCTCGGAGCATGGAAGTATGGAGATGATAGTATCCATACTGACGAGTTATATGTAGAGATGCTTCTGAAGGACGGCCCAGCAACACCAATCTACCCATATCGGCTCGTTCATCTCCGGGCATGTGTTGCTCAGCATCCGAGAGGGGAGTTGCAGGCGTGGGCATCTGAGATTGTGAATGCAGAGCATGTGGACGAGGAACTTCGGGCATTTATTCGAGTACTCAAGGAACCGATCGAAATCAACGATCCTCAACTTGGCCAGTTCAAGCTCAATCGATCTGTAGGATGGTTCGAGGGGGCACTCAACAGACAAGTAGAGCTGAGTGTTCAAGCTAACTCGGTTACAGCTTTTTCTGCCTTACTTCCAACGACCAATCTCGTACTGGATAACTTGAAGCAGTGGATAGAAAGAGCAAAGGCGCTAGCAGTTGAAGAACTGCTCGATACATACAACGCCGGATGGCGCGAAGAATGTGCTCCGTTCTTGAATGAGGATCAATTCAAAGATGTGCTTCAGCTCTCATCGATATCCATTAATAAATGTGGTGATCTTTTTCAGTTTGTATTTGATGCGCAGGGACTATTTACTGATCACTCCATCTGTGTGCCATGTTCGTTAAAGGAAGGGTGTATCGAAGCCAAAATTTAAGAATGATTAAGTGCCCCCCTCGCCCCTGCCCTCTCCCTGGGGGAGAGGGAGGAAGAGAAGACCCGAAGGAGGATCAGAATCCTCCGTCGGGCCACCCGGATAGGATGGTGGTATGAGTGAACTTGCATTGCTGACAACTGAGGGACGGGTGGCGACTTTGACCATGAATCGGGGGGAGGCGCGGAACTCGATGTCGCTGGAGTTGCTCGATGCGATGCATGCTCGGCTCGATGAGCTGGTGGACTCGGAGTGTTCGGTGTTGGTGCTGACGGGGGCGGGGAAGTCGTTTTGTGCGGGGATGGATTTGAAGGCGGTGGTGATTGCGGTGTCGGGTGATCCGGGGCTTGGGGAGAAGTTGCTGACCCGGCTTGCGGAGTTGACTTTGAAGATCCGGTCGCTGCCGATGGTGACGGTGGCTTCGGTGAATGGGGCGGCGATTGGAGGTGGGTGTGGATTGAGTTGTGTGTGTGATGTAAGCATCTCGCATGCGGATGCGAAGCTCGGGTTTCCTGAGGTTGATCTTGGTTTGTGTCCTGCGGTGATTGCGCCTTGGGTGGTGGCGAAGATGGGGGCGGGGCGGGCTCGGATGGCGATGCTGATGGGCGGGATCATGAGCGGGACGCGGGGGCACGAGGTGGGGTTGATTGATTACTTGGCGGATGATCGGGACGGGCTTGAGGGGTTGACCAAGGAGATCGCGGATCGGTTGGCGAGCGGTGGTCCCAAGGCGCTGGCGGCGACGAAGGGGTTGTTGAATCTGATTGATGGGACGGTTGAGGGGGGGGCCGGGGTTGGGATGGTGATGAAGGGGGCGAAGCTAAGCGCGGGGGTGCTGGCGACTCCGGAGGCGCAGGCGGTGCTGATGGCTCGGATGAATCCGTCTTAATCGTGATTTGCGGGTGTCTAGGGGGTGTTTGGGGGTGGTTTTGGGTGTCAATTGGCATGTGGGTTGCATAGCATCTCGGACCGATGGAGCTGCGGATCCGTGCGGTGGTGGACTGGTTGGTCTGCCTACTCCTCCGCAAGAGTGAGACAATCCTGTGGTTCAAGATTTACTGCCGGTTGAGCTGAGCACGAATGCTGATGGTGCCGAGATTGCGGTGTTGACATTGGATCAACCGGGTCGGCCGGTGGTGGTGATTGATGAGTCGTTGTTGTCTCGTTTGGATGCGACGCTTGATACGCTGCCAAAGAGTCTTGGTGGGTTTGTGCTGGCTTCTTCGGCGCCTCGGGCGTTTGTTGCTGGGGCGGATCTGAAGGCGATCATGGCGATGGATGATGCTGAGCTGCATGCATACCTTGAGTATGGTGCGCGCGTGTTTCAGCGGATTGCTGATTTGCCTTGCCCCACTGCTGCGGCGATTCATTCGGTGGCGCTTGGGGGTGGGCTTGAGCTTGCGATGCATTGTGATGGGTTGGTGGGGTTGATTGATCCGGAGGTGAAGCCTTTCTTGATCGGGCTTCCTGAGGCGGGGCTCAAGATTTGTCCTGGGTGGGGCGGGACGAACTTGCTTCCAGCACGGATTGACGCGACGGATGCGATTGTGGCGACGGCCAATGGCCGGGCGATGAAGTCGGATCAGGCGGACGAGATGGGGTTGTTTGATGTGACGGTTTCTGCCGGGGATGAGCTGATTCCCGCGGCTCGCGCGTGGGTTGGGGCTCAGGAGACGCCCACTCGCAACGGGCGACCATCGCGTTGTATTGATGAAACGAATGTAGATGAGATGAAGGATGCGCTGAGCGATGCTCGCGAGGAGCTTGAGTCTGCGGAGCATACCGAGGCGGTGTGCGATGCGGTCCAGGTTGGGATCGACTCGGGCTGGGCGGCGGCGGTGCAATGCGAGCGGGATCATCTGGTTCGGTTGCGGCACACCGATCCGGCACGCGAGACGATCGGCGCGTTTCTCAACAAAGGCAAATAAACACACAGTTCACACACATCCGCTTGAGCATGAAACGGTTCAGCGAGATTTCTAAGGAGTACCCACAATGTCCAAGATCCAGAACGCAGACCTGAAGAACATGAAGGGCGTTTCCGAACGCGACCAGAAGATGATCGCTGATGCGGAAACCTTGCTCGGCCCGGAACCCAGCGAGATGGGTGTGGTGAAGAACTTCTTCTGGGGGAATCTCCGCGAGGAACTGCTGTTCCCGTACCCGCAGATGGACAAGGTCTCTGCAGACGAGCGGCGTGAGTGTGATGAACTGGTCGCGAAACTCAAGGTGTACCTGAAAGAGGAGCACCCTGCGGTTGAGATCGATCAAGAACAGTACATTCCTGAGTGGGTGATCAAGAAGCTGTTTGATCTGGGTGTGCTCGGGATGACGATTCCCAAAGATTTCGGCGGCTTGGGGATGGGGATTACCTCGTACAACCGGGTTCTTGAAACACTCGGCACGCGGTGTGGATCGACGGCGGTCATGGTTTCGGCGCACCAGTCGATTGGGTGCAAAGCGGTGATGCTGTACGGGACTGAGGAGCAGAAGAAGGAGTACTTGCCCAAGCTTGCACGCGAGTGGCTGAGTGCTTTTTGTTTGTCTGAGCCTCAGGTTGGGTGTGATGCGGGCGGGCAGGAGACGGTGATTACCGAGTCTGACTGTGGCGAGTTTTACATAGTCAATGGCGAGAAGAAATGGGCGACCTCGGGTGCGATCGCTGGGCTGTTTACGGTCATGGGCAAGCACATGGTTGATGGCAAGGAGCGGGTGACGGCGGTGATCTGCACGCCTGACATGGAGGGGATTGACATCTTCTCGAAGAATCGATCGAAGATGTGTATCCGCGGGACATGGCAGGCGCGGATCCGGTTCAAGGATGTGAAGGTGCCTAAGAAGAACCTGCTCCATAAAGAGGGTAAGGGGCTTGGGCTCGCGTTGACATGTTTGAACTACGGCCGGTGTACTTTGTCGGCGGGGATGCTCGGCGGGGCGAAGACGGCGATGGATCAGTCGATCAAGTGGTCGCAGACGCGGTTCCAGTTTGGTCGTCCGATTGCGGACTTTGAGCTTGTGAAGCAGAAGATCGCGCGGATGTCGGCGCTGTGTTACGCGATGGACTCGGTGCTGTACATGACGACGGGGATGCTGGATCGTCATGATGAGGACATCATGCTTGAGACGGCCGTGTGCAAGGTGTTCTGCTCGGAGATGGGCTGGCGCACGGTGGACAACGCGCTGCAGATCATGGGCGGTGAGGGCACGATGACGGAGAACGAGCTTGAGCGGATCTTCCGCGACTCGCGGATCAACACGATTGTTGAGGGCGCCAATGAGGTCATGCAGTCGTTCATCTTTGCGTACGGCGGCAAGCAGCTGGCGGAGAAGATGCTTGGGATTAAGGATATGGCGGACAACAAGAAGTTCACGCCGACGATGATCAAGGCGGCGCTGCCGCTTGGACGCGAGGTGTTCCTTGGGATTCGGAACAAGGCGCCGAGCATGACCAAGCTGCACCCGTCGCTGAGTCCATATGGGGCTCGGATGTGCCGATTGATTTCGGAGCTGACTTACCAGTTCAAGAACATTTCCAAGAAGAAGGACGCGGCGATTGTGACGGCTCAGGTCACGCAGGCGCGGCTTGCGGATGCGGCGATGTACCTGCATGCGTGGGCGTGCACGCTTTCGCGTCTTGATACGGACATCCGCAACAACGAGTCCGGGACCGAGTTTGATCGGAACAAGGCGAGCGCGATTCACTTCTTTGATCTTGCGGAGCTGGCGATCCACGATGCGTTCCGTGGTCTGCATGAGAATGCGGACGACACGATGCTGACGGCGGCGGATGCGGCGCTGGCGCATTCATCAACGCTTGACAACAAGTTGTTTGCGATTCCTGAGAGCTCGCCGAGTGATAAGGGGACGGGTCGTGTGCTTAAGCAGGATCACATCAAGCAGTTCCCTGGGACTGGTCGTGAGCATGTTGGGTCGACGGGCCGTGAGCATATGAGCGAGACGATTGAGCAGCTTGGGTAAGTGCTGATCTGGTTGTCTGTTATACGAATGATTCAATCGCTTGGGCTCGCGGGTGCGGTGCCTTGGCGTGATCTGCCGAGCGGTGGATTTGAACCTATACTAGAATCCCATCGGGGTGACCTCTGAACCGCTCGTCCCGGCGCTGATGAATCGACGGAAGCGCGGTGCGTGACGAGTTGTTCCTTGTGCAACCGATGGGTAGGAGAAGATATGCCACACCATACTGTGTATGAAGCGAAAATTGAGCACTTGCAGATCCTTGATGAGGATGGGAAGCTTGATAAGAAGCTCGCGAAGGACACGCTGAGCGATGATCAGGTTGTGTATTTGTATGAGCAGATGCGGGTTTGTCGGGAGCTTGATGAGATCGCGTTTAAGCTGCAGCGTTCGGGACGGATGGGGACCTATCCGCAGAACAAGGGGCAGGAAGCGAACGCGGTTGGGTCGGCGCTTGCGATGGTGAAGGGGAACGACTGGGTGGTGCCTTCGTACCGCGAGAATGCGGCTCTGTTTATGCACGGGATGCCGATGCATTATGTCATTCAGTACTGGATGGGTGATGAGCGTGGGTCCAAGTTCCCTGAGGGTGTGAACATTACGCCGCTGTCGGTTCCGATTGGGACGCACATGCTCCATGCGACGGGGATCGCGTGGTCGATGAAGGCGCGGAAGGAAGCGGACCGGGCGGTTATTACCTACTTTGGTGATGGGGCGACTTCGGAGGGTGACTTCCATAATGCGATGAACTTTGCATCGGTGATGCAGGTGCCTTGTGTGTTTTACTGTCAGAACAACTCGTGGGCGATCTCGCTTCCGCGCGAGCAGCAGATGAACTCGGCGACGGTGGCACAGAAAGCGCTGGCGTATGACATGCCGACGATTCAGGTGGATGGTAACGATATCTTTGCGGTGTACAAGGCGACGCAGGACGCTCGCAAGCGTGCGATTCAGGGCGGCGGGCCTTCGTTTATTGAGGGTGTGACTTACCGTCTTGCGGACCACACGACGGCGGATGATGCGCGTCGGTACCGCGATCAGGCGGAGGTTGATGCGTGGCTTGAGAAGGACCCGTTGATCCGTACCCGCAAGTACATGGAATCCGTCGGGGTCTGGGACGACAAGAAACAAGAAGAGCTTGAAGCTCGCGCTAAGCGGATCGTGAAAGAGGTTGTCGATGCGGCGATCTCGGTTTCGACGCCTACCAGTAGCGAGTTCTTTGACGATATGTATGCGGATCTTCCTGAGGATCTTCGTCGTCAGCGGGACACGATGCGGACAAGCTCGATCGGGCGTGATCCGTCGCAGATTGGTCTCAAGGCGCAGCATGCGGAGATCAAGGGATGATGGTGAAGATCGTTGACACCAAGGGCAAGGAACGGTATGTCAACGCCGCGTATGTTCGTTCGGTCAGTCCTAAGGGGGATGACAAGGCGGATATTGACTTTGGACACTGGAGCGGGGCGGTTCGCGTGAAGATGCCTGCGGATCAGGTCGCGGAGATTATCAACGCATCGCTCCCAAGCTCGTTTGACGAATACCTTGCTGCGATTGATCAGCAGGCACAAACCAACAACAACGCAACCGCCGCGACAACCATCGCGGTCATCGGTTGAATGGAGTTTCGTGATATGGCAGAACAAACACTCGTCGGAGCAATCACTTCGACCCTCGACCAAGCACTCGCGGCTGATCCCGATGTCATCCTTCTTGGTGAAGACATTGGTCTCAATGGCGGCGTGTTCCGCGCGACTGATGGACTCCAAGCGAAGCACGGCGTGGATCGTGTGGTCGATACTCCGCTGGATGAATCCGGGATCATGGGAACAGCGATCGGGCTTGCGATTGCGGGGATGAAGTCGATTCCTGAGATCCAGTTCGAGGGGTTCCTTGGACCTGCGTACGACCAGTTTGTGAACCACGCGGCTCGGATGCGGACACGCACGCGGAGTGCGGTGACGGTGCCGATGACTGTGCGGGTTCCTGTTGGGGGTGGGATTCATGCTCCTGAGCTGCACTCGGATTCTCCTGAAGCGATTTACACGCACTCTCCTGGGATCAAGGTGTTGATGCCTTGTACTCCATATGACGCGAAGGGGCTGCTCAACAGCGCGATCAAGGACCCTGATCCGGTGATCTTCTTTGAACCCAAGCGGGTGTACCGGACCTTTAAAGAGGAGGTCCCGGATGAGTACTACGAGATCCCGATCGGTGAAGCGAAGGTGGTCGCCGATGGTGATCACCTGACGGTGGTGACCTGGGGTGCTTCGGTGTTCCAGGCGCTTGAGGCGATCGATAACTGTCCTGAGGATGTGTCGGTTGAGCTGATTGATCTGCGTTCGATCTATCCGTTTGATATGGACACGGTTGCGGAGTCGGTCCGCAAGACTGGTCGGTGCGTGATTGTGCATGAGGCGCCGTTGACTTGTGGGATGGGTGCTGAGATCTCGGCGCGGATTATGGAGGAGTGCTTCCTTCATCTGGAGGCGCCGGTGCAGCGCGTGACCGGGTTTGATACGATCATGCCGTATTACAAGCTGGAGAATGCGTATTTGCCTGAGGCACCACGGATCCTGAAGGGGATTACGGAGTGTTTGGCGTACTAAGTGGCGACTTTGGGTTGTTGCGACGAGTTGACCTGAGAACGAATAGTATCCCCCACTGCCCATCTGCGAAGCGGGTGCAGCGAAGAGGACTGAACATATGGCTGGCAAAGTATCATCTGATCCGAACATCTTTATTCTCCCTGACCTTGGTGAGGGGCTTGAAGAAGCAGAACTCATTAAATGGGTCGTCAAAGAAGGCGATACCGTTGGTGAGTTGGAAGTGATCGCGGAGATGGAGACCGACAAGGCGCTCGTCGAAGTTCCTTCTCCTCGCGCGGGGACCATCAAGACGCTTCATGGGAAGGACGGGGACACGATCAAGGTCGGTGCTCCGTTTGTGACCTACGAGGGTGGTTCGGATGATGCGTCTGCCAAAGCAGCGCCGGCGGCACCAGTTGAAGAAGATGATCGTCCGGAAGATCAGGGGTCCGTGGTTGGGCAGATGTCGGACCACACGCCTGGGATGACTGCGGCGGATGGGAAGGCGATCGCGTCTCCTGCCGTGCGTCGTCATGCTCGGGATTGTGGGGTGGATATCAACTCGGTCGCGGGCAGTGGGATTGGTGGGCGCGTGACGCGGAAGGATGTTGATGATGCGAAGGCGTCGGGTGGGTCGGCTCCCAAGTCGGCACCTTCCAGATCAGCACCGGCGCCAGCAGCACACGCACCACGGCCATCGGCTCCGGCGGCTCCGGCACCATCACATGGACAAGCACAGGCATCGCGTCCTGCGGAGACTCGTCGTCCGTTGAATCTGCCGACGACGCAGATCCCGGCGGCGCATTCGCCTCAGCAGATGAATCAGGGTCAGTATCCTCAGGGTTATCCGCAGCAGGGGTATCCGCAACAGCAGATGCCTCCGATGGGGGCGCCGATGGGATACGGGTATCCGCAGCCTCCGATGTATCCGGGGTATGGGTACCCCCCACCGCCACCTCCACCGATGGGGTATGGATACCCGGCACCGATGCCTATGCCATATGGGTATCCGCAGCAGTCAAGCGGAGGGGTTCCGACCGCCCCGGGGTATCAGGGGCCTGCGGCTCATCGTCCGATTCCTGATCCGGCGCAGCAGGGTTTGGTGCAGCAGGGACAGAGCGAGGCGCGGATTCCGTTTAAGGGGATCCGGAAGACGATCGCCAACCGGTTGCGTCATGCTGTGGATACCGCGGTGCACTTCACCGTTGTTGATGAGGCGGATGTGACGGCGCTCGATGCGCTTCGCAAAGAGGTCACGGCTCAGACGGGCGTGAAGATGACCTTCCTGCCATTCATTTGTGCGGCGGTTTCGAGAGCACTCGCGGGTCGCTTTGGTGCGATGAACGCGATTGTGGACGATGAAGCGGCGGAGATTGTGCAGTATGGCGCGGTGAATCTTGGGATCGCGACGGATACGGAGAACGGGCTGATGGTGCCTGTGATGCGTGACGCGGACCGGATGAATGTTGTTGAACTGGCGCAGTCGATCGCGCAGATCGCGGCGAGTGCGCGGGATCGGTCGATCCCGCGTGAGCAGTTGATGGGTTCGAGCTTTACGATCTCGAATGTGGGTTCGCATGCTGGACGGTTTGCGACTCCAGTGATTAACTATCCTGAGGTCGCGATTTTGGCGATTGGTAAGGCGTACGACGGTGCGGTGGTCCAGAACGGCGAGTTGATGGTGGGTAAGGTGCTCCCATTGAGCTTGGCGTGTGATCACCGGGTTGTGGACGGGGCGACGGCGGCTTTGGCGCTTGCTGAGATCGTGGAATCGCTGCAGAACCCTGAGTCGTTGCTTTGAGCGTGTGATTGTTCTTACCCGGTCTCGGATGGACTGATCGCTAGGCCGATCATTGTACCGATCACCAACCAGAGCACCACTGCTGTTAGCCCAACGAGCGGGTTCAACAGCCAGAGCGACCATCGGGGAAGTTTTGAGCCCACGAGCGACATGTTTATGGCAGCGGCAGCCCCTCCGAGCGCTCCACCAAGCATGCCACCAACAGCCATGAGGGCCAGGGGCCACATACAGGCGGCCATGACCAAAGGCGGAAGCTTCTCTTTTTCTGGTTTATCAGGATTTTGCTTCGATAACTCGCTCATTGTGGGCTCCATATGAATCCGAGCAGTATACCGATTCTCTTCAAGCTGGCAAGGAAATCTAGGATTGACTGGGGTTGGGGATCAGCCTATGCTTGGGGCCCGCCGGATGGAAACCGGTGTGATTGAAGGAATTACTATGAAAAACGACACCCACCCAACTTACTACCCATCCTGCAAGGTTTACTACAACGGCGAGGTCGTCATGACCGTCGGCGCGACTGTGCCTGAACTCAAGGTCGATGTGTGGTCGGGATCACACCCGTTCTTTACCGGTAAGGCGACCTTTGTGGACGCGGCTGGTCGCGTTGAGAAGTTCCAGAAGAAGTTCGCTGGCAACTACTTCAAATCCAAGAAGTAAGCGACCGGTTCAGCCTGACGGCTTGATTGTTGATATTCGATGCACTCTGCAACTGATGTTGCGGGGTGTTTTTTTGTACTTGGGTGAGGTGGGTTCTCGGACGGGTGTTTGGGGAGATCGAGGCAATCTAGATTGGTAGGAACCTGTGCAGTGTTAATTTCGTAAGTTCTTATGTTTCAGTGTTTACAGGACTGAGACGATCGGTTATTTTTAGGTGAGGAGCGTGCCATTCCACGGCGAGCGGGCACATCTGGAGAACTACGAAGGTCTTTGGAATGCGTGGAGATGGTCGAGCAACGGGATTTTTTGGATGAGCGTGTTTGAGAGCACGGCTTGTCATTCGCTTTATATGAAGGGTTTCCAAATTATGATACGGGATTCATGGATCGTGGCTGTGCTTTTGCCGGCTGTTTGCTTGACGACTCAATCGCTGGGCGCGGTGGCTGCTGATTCGAGCGGTGCTTGCTGCGGGAGTGTTATCTCCGAACAGGAGTGTGGGGCTTCGACGGATTCGATGTTTGTTGCTGACGAGGCGACGCTTGAGCGGTTCGCCGGTGTGATGCTCCCGATGCTTCCCGAGGAACAACAAGAGCAGATCCTCGCTGTGGGAGGACTCGGGGCGGCGTCGTTTGAGGCGAATGTGTATGGGCTGACGCGGTACTCCGGGGAGGGGACGCTTGAGGAATGGCTCGATGCGTCGCTTGCGAAGATTTCTGAGAACCCGATGACCGATCGGCAGATCGAGGCGTTGTATTCAATCGCTGATGTGGTTGAGTCTGATGGGGTGACGCCTGAGATGTGCTTTGCGCCTGATGCGCCGGGGTCGTATGTGTGGATGGTCCGCGAGTTGCTTGCGGTCAACAACCCGAATCCCAATGCGTTTCAGCAGCGGAACCGGTGGACCCGTACGGTAATGAGTGGCCAGGGTCTTGAGCAGGGTGATCCGACCATCATTACCTATTCGTTTGTTCCCGATGGGACCTTTATACCAAACGCGGGGTACGGGTCGGGGAGTTCGCAGCTTTTCGCGTGGCTCAATAGTGTGTATGGGGATACCGCGACCTGGCAGGGGATCTTTGCTCAGGTCTTTGATCGCTGGGCTGCGCTGACGGGGGTGAGTTATGTGTATGAGCCGAACGATGATGGGACTTCACAACGCGACTTTGATGGTGTGCTCGGAATCCGTGGAGATGTGCGCATCGCGGCGATGATTCTCGATGGGAACTCTGGCTTGCTTGCGTACAACTACTATCCCGAGTTTGGCGGCGAGATGGTGATGGATGCGTTTGACTCGTTCTACAACAACACCTTCGGTGATTCGCTGGGGTTCCGGAATGTGATTGCGCATGAGCATGGTCATGGTTTGGGGATGGGGCATGTGTGCCCGGTGTTTCAGACCAAACTGATGGAGCCGTTTGTGTCCTTTGCGTTTGATGGGCCGCAACTTGATGATGTGCTCAATGGGCATCGGCATTACGGTGATCCGCAGGAACCTAATGACACCGCGGCGGAGGCGACCGATCTTGGGAGCTTTGATGTCAATGTGGGGTTCGACTTTGATCTTGTGAGTATTGATGATCCGGACGATCGTGATTTTTATAAGGTGACTGTGGAGGTGCCTTCGCTGATTACCTTTATCGTGACTCCGGATGCGGATACCTATCGGCAGGGGCCTCAGACTGAGAACTGTGATTCCGAAGATGGCAGTTCGGTGCTGACCAACTACAACATTATCCATGATCTTCGTCTGAATGTGTACACCTCGGACGATCTGGTCAACCCGGCCTTTACATCGCTTAGTGGGCCCCCTGGGGAGAGTGAGATTATGGAGTTCCCGGCGTCTGCGGCGGGGGACTATTTCTTTGAGGTGTATGTGGTTTCGACGCGGGAAAATGTCCAGATGTACCGGATTGATGTCGGTACGGAACCGATTTTGGCGATCTCGGCGCAGACGCCGGCGTACCTTGAGCCCGGGTTTGAGAGGACTTTCTCGGTGACGCTCAATCCGTTTGACCAGACTATTGAAACGGGGACGGAGTCTTTGTACTACCGTTCGCAGCCGGGCGCGTACACGCGGGTTCCGCTTGTGCCTGCGGGTGGGTTGGAGTACACCGCGACGCTCCCTGGATTTCGGTGTAATCCTGATGCGGTGATCGAGTTCTATCTGGAAGCGAGCACGATCGGAGTTGATGAGCCTTACACACTGCCATTTGGCGGGGGCGATGCGCCGTTTGAGGCGTTGATTGGTTCGACCGTCTCGTTCTTTACTGACAACTTCCAATCGAGTTTGGGATGGACGGTCACGGGACCGATTGTGGGCCAGAATGCTGGTCGATGGGAGCGTGGGGTCCCTGCGGGTGATGGAACCCGGGGTGATCCGGCGGTTGATGGTGATGGCTCGGGCATGTGCTTTGTGACAGGCAACGGTGCTCCCGGTTCAAACTCCGATGTCGATGGTGAGGCAACGATTTTGAACTCGCCTTTGTTTGATATTTCGAATGTTGATCGTCCGAGTGTCTCGTACTGGCGTTGGTTTGACAACACCGGTTCCGGGGTTGGGGCTGGTCCTGGTGAAGATGATTTCACGGTCGAGATGTCTGACGACGGCGGGACCACTTGGTTCTTGCTGGAGGTTGTTGATGCGATCTCGGCGCAGGCGCGGGGCGGGTGGTTCTTTGTTGAGCACGATCTGGTGAGAGTTGTTGAGTCGTCGACAGATATCGCGGACTTTGACTTTACGACATCGCAGCTTCAGTTCCGTTTCATTGCTGTGGATCTTCTCAATACTTCTGTGATTGAAGCGGGTATTGATGGTGTCTCGGTCAGTGAGCTCGCGTGTGTTGACCCACAACCGATTATCTCGCTTGTTGAAGAGCCTGCAACGGAGATGGCGTCGGGTGATGACTTTGTGTTTGATGTGATTATTGAAGAGCAGAACGATCCTGTGGCTCCCGGCACCGCGATGCTTGCGTATGCGAGTGGCGAGGGTTTGTTTGATGTGACGACGGGTCTTGATCTTGAGTACACCTTGGTGCCTTTGGTTCACAATGGTGGCAGCAGCTACACCGCGACGATCCCGGCGCAGGAGTGCATCGAGAATCGGGATGAGCTTTTATCTGGATACTTCGATGTGTATTACTACCTTCAGGTCCAGGGCGTGCAGACGGGGGTGACCACATTCCCGAATGTTGATACGGAGTTCCCGTTTGGGATCAATATTGGTGAGCCGGTGCAGGTCATTGAGGACAGCTTTGAGCTTGATACCGGGTGGCTTGTTTCCGGGGGTGCTGTGGGACCGAGCAATGGTGCTTGGGAACGCGGGGTGCCTGCGGGTGATGGGAGCGGCGGTGACCCGATCTCCGATGCGGACGGGTCTGGGATGTGCTATGTGACCGGAAACCTTGGCGCGGGGATGATCTCCGATGTGAACTCTCTGACGATGCTGACCTCGCCTGTGTTTGATGCGGAGGATTTGATCAACCCGACGATGCGGTACTACCACTGGTACAACAACACCGGCGAGCCCGGTGTGCCGGGCAACGATGTGATGGAGGTTGGGATCTCGTACGATGGCGGCGCGTTCTATGAAACGATCGATATCTTCGGGCCCAATACTGGCGAGTCAATGGGTGGCTGGATCATGTCAGAGCTCAATCTCAATCAGTTCCAGTCCACAACCTCGACGATGCGTGTCCGGTTCTTGGTCTCTGATCAGAACGCGGATTCGGTGATCGAAGCGGGGATTGATGGCGTGACGATCTCGGGGCTGGTGTGCGAGTATGTTGTCGCGTGTCCTGCGGATCTGACTGGGGAGGGTTCATTGAACTTCCTCGATGTTTCCGCGTTCCTCACGGCGTATGGGAACCAAGACATCGTCGCGGACTTCAGCAAGGACGGACAGTTCAACTTCCTCGATGTATCCACATTCTTGACAGCGTTCGGCGCGGGATGCCCATAAGGACAGCACTTCGAAGCAACACGACTTGAGTTTCCCAACGCCCCCTCATATGAGGGGGCTTTTTTTGACTGGAGCGGTGGTTTTGGGGTGAGATCTATGTATAATCCGTTTATCTGGATATACGGAGATTGCAATGTCTGAACGCTCAAACCCACTTCAAACAGTCCCGGCTCGTGATTCCATTCTCGATCGCATGCGGCAGAAGCTGCTCGTCTGGGACGGGGCGATGGGGACGCAGATTCACAATCTGGATTTGAGCGTCGAGGGGGATTATCAGGGGTGCGAGAACTGCACGGATATTCTGTCGCTGACTCGTCCGGATCAGATTGTGGAGATCCATCGGGATTACTTCAGGGCGGGCGCGGATGTGGTTTCGACGAACACCTTTGGTGCGGCGGCGCATGTGCTGTCGGAGTTTGATCGCGCCGATGATGCTCGCGCGTTGTCGAGGAGTGCGGCGGAGATTGCTCGGGGGGCGGTGGATGAGTTTGCGACTGCGGAGTGGCCTCGGTTTGTGGCGGGGTCGCTTGGGCCTGGGACGAAGCTGATTACGCTTGGGCAGATCGGGTTTGATGATCTGCGGGATTCGTACGCGCAGGCGGCGATGGGGTTGATCGAGGTCGGGGTTGATGTGGTGCTCATTGAGACCTGTCAGGATTTATTGCAGATCAAGTGCGCGATTCAGGGGGTTCGCAAGGCGGCAAAGGAGCTTGGGCTGAGCGAGGACTCGGTGCCGATCTTTGTGTCGGTGACGATCGAGCAGACGGGGACGATGCTTGTGGGGTCATCGATTGAGGCGGCGATCGAGGCGCTGCGCCCGATGCCGATCGCGGCGATTGGTTTGAACTGCGCGACTGGGCCTGTCGAGATGATGAACCATGTGCGGACGCTGGCGCAGTTGTGGGATCGACCGATTACGGTGATGCCCAACGCGGGATTGCCTGTGCTGCAGGCGGGGCAGACGGTGTACCCACTGGATGCGGAGGGGTTCACGAAAGCTGTAGCCCCGATGCTCAAAGAGGGCTTGGTGGATGCGATCGGTGGGTGTTGTGGGACATCGCCGAGGCATATTGAGGTGCTGCGGTCGTATGTGGATTCGGTGGAGAAGGTTCAACGACCAGCGCCGGTGTTTGCGCCTGCGTGTTCGTCGTTGTATTCATCGGTGGAGTTTCGGCAGGATTTGTCGATCCTGATTGTTGGGGAGCGGTGCAACTCGTCGGGATCGCGGAAGTTCAAACGGCTGCTCGAAGAACAGGACTTCGAGGGGATCGTGTCGCTGGCGCGTCAGCAGGTGCGGGATGGGTCGCATGTGCTGGACATCAATGTGGATGTCGCGGGTCGGGACAACCCGGCGGATATGCACGAGGTGGTGTCGCGGATTGTCAAGCAGGTCGATGCGCCGTTGATGCTCGATTCGACGAATCCGAGGGTGATCCTTGCGGGACTCAAGGCGGCGGCGGGCAAGTGCATCATCAACAGCGCGAACTTTGAAGAGGGGGACGAGAAGTTCGATGAGCTGTGCGCGATGGCGAAGGACTACGGCGCGGCGCTGGTGATCGGGACGATTGATGAAGACATCGAGAACGCGATGGCTCGGACGGCGGATCGGAAACTTGAGATCACCAAACGCGCGATCGCGCGTGCGACGACGGTACATGGGCTCAAGGTGTCGGATTTGTTTATTGATCCGTTGGTGCTGCCGGTATCGACGGGGATGGATTCGGACCGGCGGAGTGCGTCGGAACTGGTTGAGGGGACCAAGCGGATCCGTGCCGCGTTTCCCGATGTGCAGCTGACCTGCGGGCTTTCCAATGTGTCCTTCGGGCTCAATCCCGCGGCTCGGGTGGTGATCAATGCGGTGCTGCTGCATGAACTGACGCAGGCGGGGATGACCAGCGCGATTCTGCATGCGTCGAAGATTACGCCGTTGCATGCGATGGACGATGCGCAGAAGAACGCGGCGATGGAACTGATCTGGGATCGTCGGGATGCTTCGGTTGGGGGGACTGGGCTTCCGGAGGGGATCAGTGATCCCAAGCATGATCCGTTGTCGCACCTGATTGAACTGTTCGAGGGCGAGCAGCAGGAGAGCAGCACCAAAGAGATCAAAGACTTGACGCTTGAGGAGAAGCTCCGGGCGCACATTATTGATGGGGAGCGGGACTTTCTTGATGAGACGATTGAGGAGGCGCTGGGGAAGTACAAGCCTTTGGAGATTATCAATGACCATCTGCTTGCGGGGATGAAGACGGTTGGTGAGCTGTTTGGTTCTGGGCAGATGCAGTTGCCGTTTGTATTGCAGAGTGCGGAGGTGATGAAGCGGGCGGTGTCGATGCTTGAGCCTCATATGGAGAAGGATGATGTGAGCTCGAAGGGTTCGATTGTGCTTGCGACGGTGAAGGGGGATGTGCACGATATTGGGAAGAATCTGGTTGATATTTTGCTGTCGAACAACGGGTTTACGGTGCACAATCTTGGGATCAAGCAGCCGATTGATACGATCCTCAAGGCGTTCCATGAGACGAAGGCGCAGGCGATTGGGCTTTCGGGGTTGCTTGTCAAGAGCGTGAATGTGATGGAGGACAACCTTGGGCATCTGAATGATGCGGGGATAACGGTCCCTGTGCTGCTTGGGGGGGCGGCGTTGACGCGGAGTTATGCGGAGGGGCATCTAACGAGTGTGTACAAGGGGGATCTGCATTACTCGAAGGATGCGTTTGATGGGCTCGACACGATGAACGCGATTGTGAGCGGGACGAGCGGCGTGCTCTTGGAGGCGGCACGGGAGCGTGCGAGCAGCCGAAAGAAAACGATCGCGGCACACAGCGAGCGCGTTGAGGGTGCGAAGGCCGCACAAACGGCGGTTGGTGTGTTGGAGCGGTCGTCGGTGGTGCGGGACAACCCGGTGCCAACGCCTCCATTTTGGGGGACGCGGGTGGTTGAGGCGATCAGTCTGCCGGATATTTTTGCGTACATCAATCCGACGGCTTTGTATAGCGTGCAGTGGCAGCTCAAGCGCGGGAAGCAGGAGAAGGCGGCGTACCAAGCGATGCTTGATGAGGTGGCTCGTCCGAAGTTTGAGGAACTTAAGCGGGCGTGTTTGGCGGAGCCGATTTTGCAGCCGAGGGTTGTGTATGGGTATTGGCCTTGCAGCAGCGATGGGGATTCGGTGGTGGTGTTTGATCCGGAGGATCATGACCGGGAAGTGGAACGGTTCGCGTTCCCTCGGCAACCAGCAAATAAGCACCTGTGCATTGCGGATTTTTATCGTGACCTTGATGAGTGCAAAGCGACGGGTTCACGCGATGTGATCGCGATGATGTGCGTGACGATGGGGGAAGAAATCAGTCGGCACACGAAGCGGTTGTTTGAGGACAATCAGTACCAGGATTATCTGTACTGGCACGGGCTCGGGGTTGAGGCGGCGGAGGGGCTTGCGGAGCTTTGGCACAAGCGGATCCGTCAGGAGCTGGGGTTTGGGCACGAGGATTCGAGCGTGATGTCCGAGTTGTTCCAGCAGAAGTATCGCGGGTCGCGGTACTCGTTTGGGTATCCCGCGTGTCCGGACATGAGTGCGCACACGACGATGTGGTCGCTGCTGGATCCGACGCGGATCGGGTGTCATCTGACGGAGAACTACCAGATTGATCCGGAGCAGTCGACCTGCGCGATTGTGTCGCACCATCCTGAGGCGCGGTATTTCAACGCATAAACCTATTGGCTTGCTTGGGTCGTTCGTTGCTTGAGCAGGAGCGCGAGGAAGACTGGGCCACCGATCAACGCGGTGAGGACTCCGATGGGGATGCGGCCGGCTTGGGTTTCGATGACTCGTGAGAGGACATCGGCGCCGACGACCATCGATGCCCCCACCACTGCTGATCCGATCAGGAGACCGGCGTGGCGTGGTCCGATGAGGACGCGGACGATGTGGGGGCTGACCAATCCGACGAATCCGATGGGGCCTGCGAGGACGATTGAAATCGTGGTCAGGAGACCTGCGCCCAGCAGTTGTGTGGTGCGGATGGGTCCGACGCGGAGGCCGATGCTTTTGGCTTCGTCGTTTGGGAGTGATCCCGCGTCGTAGGCGGTGGACTGGAAGAGACCAAGTGCGAGCACGGCGAGGGTGATGATTGTGGAGGCGAGCAGGTGTGGATTGGTGAGGTCTTGGCGGAGGTTGCCCATCATCCATCGGCTGGTGCCGAACCCTCGATCGGGCATCTGGGAGGCGACGAGCATGGTTGCGGCGCCGAGGATGACGGAGACGATGACGCCGATGAGGATCATGGTGACGGGGTCGATGATGCCTCGGCGTTGGGAGAGGGCGTAGACGAGGGCGAGGACGGCGACGGCACCAACGAGTGCGGGGATGGTCGCGCCTCCGACGCTGAGTGATGCGCCGGTTATGAAGATGGTGAGGGTGACGGCGAATCCCGCTCCGGCGCTGAGTCCCATGAGATCGGGGGCGGCGAGGGGGTTGCGGAGGAGTGATTGGAGGAAGACGCCTGCGATGCCCAGCGTGGCGCCGACGATTGAACCGGTCCAGACACGGTGGATGCGGAGGTTCATGATGGTGTCGTTGTCGGGGAATCCCCAGTGGTTGAGGTGGGTGAAGCCTCCGGTGCCTGCGGCGAGGCGGATGGTGGCGAGGATGAGGAATCCGAGCGCGAGCGCGAGCAAGGTGATGAGTGATCGTTTGTTCATCAACGCCCTTCTGCGATTGGATTGGATCAGAACTTCATGCGCTGGGACATGGCGCGTTGCATGTCGCGTTGGTTTTCGCGGTCGGCGATTGCGTGGCGTTTGTCGTGTTGGGCTTTGCCTCGCGCGACGCCCAGCAAGATTTTGGCGTGTGCTCCGGAGAAGTAGAGTTTGAGAGGGACGAGGGTGACGCCTTTGACATCGACGGAGCGGGCGAGTTTTTCGATCTCTCGTTTTTTGGCGAGGAGGATGCGGTCGCGTTTGGGGCGGTGGTTGAGTGCGCCGGCGGGTTGGTATGGGGGGATGTCGATCTGGTGGAGGGTCAGGCGGGGGGGCTCGAGATCGACGGTGATGAAGCCTTCTTTGAGGGAGCAGTTGCCGTCGCGGATGCTTTTGACTTCGGATCCTTCCAGAACGATCCCGACCTCCATCGTGTCTTCGATGAAGTAATCATGGCGGGCGCGACGGTTGTCGTACACCGGGGTGTTGGTCTTGGATTTCTTGTTCTTCTTGGCCATTGCTGTGGGAAGGATAGGGAGGTCGGGTGGGTGGATCACCTACTATTGTCGTCTATGTCGATGACTGTCCGTGTCATTCTGTGTGTGTCGCTGCTGATTGTGGGTGGTTGCACTCGAGGAGTCAACGCTCGGTTGGAGCTTGGCGCGATGCAGCGGACCCCCACTTTCCTAGATTCGGAAGCATCTGGATTGCCTGATCGGACGACCATGGAGCGGTCTCGGTGGGATACGACGGTGGTGATTGCGCCGGTGGATGGGGTGGTGCATGGGGCGGTGATGCGGCGGGTGCCATTCCCGAGAAAGAGTTATTCTCCGCGTCGGTATGGGCTGGTGCCGACTTCGGAGACTGCGCTGGAGTTTCAGCGCGAAGGTGGGATCGGGGCGAGTCTGGGGATGGCTTTTGGGGTGTGTGATGAGATTGGGTCGTCGTTGACTTGTATCTTTGATCCGTTTGAGATGCACTACGAGCTGAGCAATACACTCTGGAGTCCGATGCAGGTCTGGAAACGGACAACTCAGGAAGACAACTGGTCGTCGGGGCTCCCGATTCAACACACACAGGATGCAGACAATGAATGACAACCCTCCGAACTATCCGTTCAATGAATCGCTTGAGATCAGCGTGGTCGAGACGAATGAGAAGCATTCGTCGGGGGCGGATGATTTTTTGTTGCTGGATGTGCGGGAGCCGCACGAGCTGGCGATCGCTTCGATTGAGGGCGCGACGCATGTTCCGATGGGAAACATTCCTGCGGCTCTTGCGGAACTGGACATCGAAGAGGACACGCTGGTTGCGGTGTTGTGCCGAACTGGGAAACGGTCGCTTGATGTGGCGTTGTACATGCAGCAGCAGGGCTTTACCGGCGCGCGGTCGATCGCGGGCGGGATTCATTGGTGGTCGGATCGGCTTGATCCCACGATTGCGAAGTATTGATTATGAACAGTACCGATTGTATTGAACTCAGTTTGGCGCATTCTCCGGATTCGGATGATCTGGTGATGTGGTGGCCTTTGACTGGGATTACGAATCCGGATGGGTCGGCGATTGATGGGCCGCTCGGGAAGCCTCAGCTTGATACGGGTCCGTTCCGGTTTGATTTGGTGGCGCGGGATGTGCAGGAGCTCAATGAGCTTGCGATTGATCCGGGTGCGGGGGTGCCGTATGACATCACCGCGATTTCGTGCGCGGCGTATCCCGCGATTGCGGATCGGTATGTGATTACGCGCTCTGGTGGGTCGTTTGGGGAGAACTATGGTCCCAAGGTGGTGGCGCGGGATGATTCTCCGATGCGGTCGCTGGATGATTTGACATCGGAGACGGTGATCGGGGTGCCTGGGGTGAATACGAGCGCGTTTTTGACGCTGAATCTGATTACGCCGGGGTTCAAGTTTGTCCCGATGCTGTTCTCGGATATTCCGGATGCGGTGGTTGCGGGGGATGTGGATGCGGGGTTGCTAATTCACGAGGCGCAGCTGACCTTTGGGGAGAGCGGGCTGCGGCAGATTGGGGATATTGGTCAGTGGTGGCATTCGGATACGGGTGGGAAGCCGTTGCCACTTGGGCTCAATGTAGTGGCGCGGTCGCTGGATACTCGGTTTGGGGACGGGACCTGTCAGCGGGTTGCGGACCTGCTTACCGCGTCGATCGAGACGGCGGTGCGGGAGAAGGAAGCGTCGAGATTGCACCTGCAGATCAACAAGGGGGCGCGGACGGAGTGGGATGATCCGGAGTTGGTGGATCGGTATCTGGATATGTATGTGTCTGGGTTGACGCTGGATATGGGTTTGCGGGGACGCGAGGCGATTGAGCTGCTGCTTGGGCGGGGTGCTTCTGCTGGTTTGTGTCAATCGGTGGGAAGTGTTGAGATCATGTAAGGGTCGGCTCCTACGCTTTGGGTGGTTGCTGATTCTGGCTGATTCCTGACTGTGCTTTGATTGGGAGTTCTTATGACCCGTGCCGTGCATTTGCCCGTCTTGGATTGCTCTGTGGACGATCGCCCGAAGGAGGAGTGCGGGGTGGTGGCGGTGTGGAATCATGAGGACGCGGTGCCTTTGGGGTATCTTGGGTTGTTTGCGCTGCAGCATCGCGGTCAAGAGGCGGCTGGGATGGCGGCGAGTTCCAATGGGAAGATTCATGTCGAGCGTGGGCAGGGGTTGGTGTCCGATGCGCTTACGCCGGATCGGCTCGAACGGCTCAACACCTATTACCACAAGAATGATTCGACGAATCGAGGGGTGATCGGGCACACGCGGTATTCCACGGCTGGGGGTTCCGGGATTGAGAATGTGCAGCCTTTGGTTGAAACGATGTTCGATGGTGTGATCGGGGTGGCGCACAATGGGAACCTGATTAACTCGACGATCTGGAGACAGGAGCTTTCGCGTCGGGGGCAGATCTTCCATACCTCGTCGGACACGGAGGTGATGATCCACCTGCTTGCGTCTCCCGACACGCGGGACACGGCTGATCCGACGGCGGCGATGCTGCGGAACTTGCAGGGCGCGTTCTCGCTGGTGCTGTTGTTTGAGGATCGGATCGAGGCGGCGCGTGATCCTTGGGGGTTCCGCCCGTTGGTGCTTGGGGAACTTGCGGATGGGTCTCCGGTGGTTGCATCGGAGACGGTGGCGCTGGATGTGATGGGGGCAAAATATATCCGTGAGATTGAGCCTGGGGAGATTGTGACGCTGAGCGATGATGGCGTGCGGTCGCGGAAGTATGCGCAGGCGATGACGCCGCTGGCGAGGTGTGTGTTTGAGCATGTGTACTTTGCGAATCCCGCGTCGCAGGTGTTCGGCCAGAATGTGCTGGTGTCGCGTGAGGAGTTTGGGGTGCAGCTCGCAAAGGAGTCTCCGGTTGAAGCGGATATTGTAATGCCGATGCCGGACTCTGGACGGAGTGCTGCAAATGGGTACGCGAATGAATCTGGGATTCCATACCGCGAGGGGATCGTGCCCAATCGGTATGTCGGACGCACCTTTATCAAACCCACGCAAGCGGAACGCGCGGCGGCGGTTCGGCTCAAGCTCAATGTGGTCGCTGAGATTGTCAGCGGCAAGCGGGTGATTATCGTGGACGACTCGATCGTGCGCGGGACCACGACGCGGGAGAAGATGAAACAAATCCGTGCGGCGGGCGCCAAGGAGATCCATGTGCGGATCTCGTGTCCACCCATCACGCATCCGTGCTTCTTTGGGGTGGACTTTGCGACCCCGGATCAGCTCATTGCGCATGAGAAGAGCGTCGATGAGATCCGGGAGTTCCTTGGGGTGGACTCGCTGCATTATCTGAGCAGGGAGGGGATGCTCGGGGTGATGAAGAACGCGTCGAGCGGGTACTGCACGGCGTGCTTTACCGGTGAGTACCCGATCGATCCGGCGCGGCCGCTGGCGTGCGAGGTTTCGGCGAAGGCGATGTCCTAAACCTGCTCTTTGCCAAGCTGATTATTGAAGGAAGTCGCCTCGGGAACCGACGCTGGTGCCTGAGGTGCCGAAGGGTTGGAAGACGAACCCGATGCTGGTCTCGGCGTTGATGTTGTCGTAGTACACGGAGAGTCCGAGCGTTCCGATCTGGAAGCGGCGGTCGACTCGCGCGAAAAAGGTCTGGAAGTCGTTCTGGTCAAAGTTGTAGTCCGCTGAAGTGGTGATCGAGTATTTGTCCGTGAGGATGTAGGTCATGCGTCCGAAGAGGAAGCTTGCGTCCACGGCTCGGATGTCGCGGTATTCGAGGGAGCTTGAGAATCCTTGGTGGGTGACGAGGACGCCTGTGCTGGTGCGGGATGCTTTGTCGAGGTCGGTGTCGAAGATGAGTGATCCTGAGAACGCGAGTACATCGGTTGGGGAGAAGATGAACTCGGACCCGACATAGGTTCCGGGGTTGGAGAGCTCGGGACGCGGGGCGTAGTAGTGCGGGATGACGCTGGTGCCTGCTCGGTCGCTGGACCAGACATACTCGGTGTTGAGTTTGAGGATGTCCGCGTCGCGCCAGCGTCCGGGGCCGCCTCGTTTGGTTTGCCAGGTCTGATCGATCGCGGCGCGGAACATGGTTCCGCGCAGGAGGCCTTCGACATCGTCGTCGAAGATGGGGGTGTCGGTGACGGCGTATCCGGAGTCCGCTTGCCAGAGGGTGACTGAGGGTTCGACGATGTGGCGGATGCGGTGGATGTCGAGGAAGTCGTTGCTGGCTTGGTCGTTGACTCTCGTGAGTGTGGTCGCGACGGTGACACCGGCGGCCCCCCAGTAGCGGGCGTTGTCGGTCTGGTTTGGAGAGAATGTGTCGAAGGTGGTGTCGTAGGCGGTGAGGCGTCCGACGAGGAACGGGTTGATTCGGAGGGCACCCGCGTCGAATCTCGCGCTGAGTTCGTGGCGGGTGTCGAAGCGTCCGACGAGGTCTTCGTCGAGGCCGAGGGCACGCTGGGAATCGGCGAGGGACTGGGTTGGGGTGATCCCGAACGCGGAGTTCGAGAGTCCCGGGGTGAGGAATCCATATTCTGAAGCGGTGGGTTCTGAGAATCGCAGACGCATCGCGCCGATGGATGCTTCGTATTGGTAGTCGAACACGCCCGGCAGGGTGTTCTCGAAGGGGTCGAGGTAGGTTGAGACGAACTTTGCGTCGGGGAGTTTGTCGACCGCGTATCCCGGTGACTGGAGCAGGTGTTCGGAGGCGAAGAAGTCGTTGGGGTTTGCGGAGAGTTCGATCGCGAGTTGGGTTCGTTCTCCGGTGCGCTCGAGGCGGAGCATGGAGTCGAAGTCTGGGGTGGTGCGTCCGAGTTGGCGTTCGAAGGCGGGGATGTATGCTTCGTCGGAGATGTAGGTTGCTTTGGAGACGAGGGTCCAGGCGTTGTCGAACTCCCAGATGTCGTCGATGCTGATCAGGCCTCGGGTTTTACCGGAGCGGTCTATTTTGAGACCGGAGGACATGATGTCGGTGCCGTTGTCGTCTGGGACGAGGTAGGAGCGGAGGTTGCCTCGGTGCTGGTCGGTGTTCCAGGTGGAGTCGAGTCCGAATCCGATGCCGCGCTCTCCGTAATAGTCGAGTTGGAGACTGGATTTGACATTCGGGATTGGGTCTACGCCGAAGAGTGAGTAGGCGTCCCAGCGGGTGCGGATGCTGATGCCTGTTTGGTTGGAGTCACCGACGCGGATTTCTTTGAGGGGGAAGGAGTCGGTGTCGCCTTTGATTTGGGGGAGCCAGAAGATGGGGAGGGATCCGAGTCGGAGGGTGATGTTTTTGCCGTCGATGAAGACTCTGCGGACGAGGTCGGTTCCGGGTTCTGCGGATTGGTCTGCGATGCCGTCGGCGTTGTCGTCTCCTGCGAAACCTTGGAGACCGGCGCTGATGCCGCTGCTCAGGTTGCTGGCGAGTCCGAGGAGTCCGGTTTGCTTTGGTCGCTCGTCGCGGATGGAGACTTTGAGGGTGGAGACGCCGATGCTCAGGTCGGGCTCGAAGAACGCGCTGTTGGAGATGCGTGCTTTCTTCGCTTCAAACTCTCCGAGCGAGGTTTGGCGGACGGACTGGGCTCTGAGGTACAACGGCATGTTGGTGCGTTGGTCGGTCGTCCAGAAGACGGCGTCGAGCATAAGCATCTTGTCGTTGACGAGGTCGATGTAGATTTTGGGTGAGCGGACGGACCAGTCGGCGTTGCCCGCGAAGACGCCGCCTTCGAGGTAGATGCCTTCGATTTCCGATGCGTTGAGTTGGGTGGGTGCTGCGGTGGTGGTGTTGCCGTCGCGGAGGAAGATGACGACGCGTTGTGCTTCGAGGTCCATCGTTTGACGGGACGCGGCGTCTTGGTATTGCATGGTGACCCCGCCGTGGGCGGTGATGGTGGCGGGTCTTGATGCTTGGTTGGTGATGCCATCGATGCCGTCGATATCTTCGAGTTCTTCGATGGCTTCTTGCGGTCCTTGGACGGTGACTTTGCCGTTGATCGCGATGGAGAAGATGCCGGTGGACTTGAAGATGGGGGCTTGTTCTGGGCGTTCGGCGATGGCGGGTGTGGGGGTTGGGATTGCCGCGTCTGTTTGTGTCTGGACTGATGGCTGGGTTGGTTGTTGGACTTGTTGGGCTGGCTGTTGAATGGGCTGCTGGGTTGGCTCTGGGGCCTGCTGGTTGTTGGACGGTTGGTCGTTTGTTGCGACCGCTTGGGTTGGTGCGGTTGAAGATGTTGAGCGGGCTCGGGCGAGGGCTTGCTCGACTCTTGATTGCTTGCGTGCTGCGGTTGGGATCGGGAGGGACCGCGCAACTGTGCTTTGCTGTGCGGGCGTGGTTGGGAGTTCTTTGGGTGCCCAGCGGAGGGTGGTTGTGGGTGTTGGAGCCGGCTCGGGGGCTGGTTCGGGAGCTGGTTCTGGATTCGTGTCTGGGGAGAGGACTCGGCGTTGGTAGAGTTCGCTGGCGCGGGTCATGAACTCGGTCATGTCTTCGCGAGCTGGGGGGTGGTCGATGCGGGCGCCGAGACGGAGTTTGATGGATTCGTCGAGTTTGACAACTGCTCGAAGGGGGACGCGTTTGCCGGTGAAGCTGCCGTCGGTGTTGGCGAAGTCTTCGAAGACTGCGAAGACCTGATAGGTGCCTGATTCAAGGGGTCGCATCCAGAGCTGGGCGCGTCGTGCTTTGACTTTGGACCCACCGATTTCGACCTGGACATCCCTGTCGAGGACGATGTGGGTGGTGGCGCTTGTGGGGTTTCTCCAGACCCATCCGGATTCGGCGCTGAGGATGATGACGCCATTGATGGGTTCGATGGCGAGGTCGATCTGGTCGAAAGGGTCTGGGGTGGTTGCTGTTGATGGGGTTGGAGCGGGTTGAGCGTAGACGGCACCGGATGAGGCGGCGAAGGACGCGGCGGCCCCTGCGGAGAGGACGAGGCCGGCGAGAATCCGTTGGGCGGTTGTGCTGGCTGTCTTCATGGGGCTGGGCATCGGTGGCGGGTCTTCCTGCTCGCGATCGGGTGGCCGCGGGACCGAATTGTACTGTGCTTTCAACAACCAAAGTACGCGCTGGGATCATCAATCACAAGTCGATCACTACCCTAGGCATGGAACTCGGGCGATCACGCCTATATGCTCGTTCCATGAGCACACACACAAGCAGAAGAATGATCGCTGAAATGAACCCCTCAGAGCGGCTTGATGGCGTCTTTGCCATCGCCAACTCGCAGCAGGGGATGACCAAGAACGGCAAGCCCTACCTCCGGTGCCTGCTTGGGGACGCTTCGGGACAGACCGCTGGACGGATGTGGTCGATTGATGAGGCCCATTTCCAGAGACTCCCCACCGACGGGTTCGTGTGGGTCGAGGGCGAGACACAGGCGTATCAGGGTGAGCTGCAGATTATTATCCACAACATCGATGCGCATGATCCGACTCCTGAGGAGATCCGCGACCTGCTGCCTTCATCCACGCGTGATCCCAAGATCATGTTTGAAGAGGTCCTGGAACTGCTCAACACGCTCGAACATCCTGCGATGCAAGCGCTTGCCAAAACCTACCTCACCGACGAGCACCTGATGGACGCGTTCCGCTCCGCTCCCGCGGCGGTCAGACTGCACCATGCGTACCTCGGCGGGCTCCTTGAGCACACACTGACGCTGATGCAGATCGCGGACAAGATTTGCCCGCTGTACCCCAAGATCAACCGCGACATCGTGATGATGGGGCTGTTCCTCCACGACCTTGGCAAGACACGCGAGCTGTTCTTCGATCGTGGGTTCGGGTACTCGGATCGCGGCGAGCTGATCGGTCACCTTGTTGAAGGGGCGATCATGCTCCACGACAAGACGCAGCAGATGATGCTCGAGACCGGGACGCGGATGCCTGCGGGGGTCCTGACCGTGCTCCAGCACATCATCATCTCCCACCACGAACGACCAGAATACGGTGCTGCGAAGGTGCCGTCGTCTCCTGAAGCGGTCATGGTGTCGTTGATCGACAACCTCGATGCGAAGACCGTCCTGACACTCGCGGCGGCTCGTCCGGAACGCGAGAATATCGCGTTGGGTGGAAACTTCACCGAGAAGAACTGGGCGCTTGGGACGAAACTGTACAAGCCCGATCCGCTGGCGGACTGACCCCCCAAAGTAAGTCTTCCTCAAAAATGAGGTCATCGTAGTTTGCGCATTTAGTTTGCGCACCTAGTCTGCGCACCAAGGCACCCATCATCCCTGAGGGGGATGATGAGCTCCTGGGTGCTTGCTTGTTTGGTTGGTTGGTTGGTTGGTTGGTTGGTTGGTTGGTTGGTTGGT
>TARA_R110002096_G_scaffold16898_8_pt1 | contig 30528 bp, 30 predicted proteins | sample TARA_R110002096 | Tara Oceans TARA_R110002096 (sample SAMEA4397295) | marine metagenome | biome: Polar Biome; feature: [DCM] deep chlorophyll maximum layer (ENVO:01000326); material: water (ENVO:00002006), including particulate matter (ENVO:01000060) such as... | depth 35 m
GGCCCCTGCCAGCTGCTTCAGGACAATTCGACGGGTCGCAAAGCCTGCACAGCCCATGGCCACAAGATGCTGGCCTTGCTGGATGGCAGGTCAACTACCAAGCCCTTTGCGCTTCCGTGCCACGCTGGTCTCACCGAACTCGCAGCCCCCGTGGTTGTGGATGGCGTGGCCTTTGGTGCGCTGCTTTGCGGCGGCTATTTGCGCGAAGAGCAAGACGCCAGTGGCTTGGACGTCGTCTCCGACCACGTGCCCAGGCTCAGTCCCCGAGAGGTTTCCTTTGTGGAGGATCTGCTCGAGGAAGCCGCCGCAGAGATCTCAGCATTTCTCGTAGGCGCTGGAAAGATTGGCGGGCTTTCTGCCGACGGCGAAGTGCGCCAAAGCTACCAATCGATTATCGGCGCCTCCTCGCCGATGCAGGCGCTCTACAGTTTGCTCGATCGGGTTGTTACCTCCGACTCCACAGTGCTGATTACTGGCGAAAATGGCACGGGCAAAGAACTTGTTGCCAAAGCAATTCACGCCGAGAGTCATCGAAACGACAAGCCCTTTGTGGTTCAGAACTGTTCTGCATTTAACGATAACCTCCTAGACTCCGAGCTCTTTGGTCATAAACGCGGCGCGTTTACTGGCGCTGTTACCGACAAAAAAGGCCTCTTTGAAGTGGCTCATAAGGGCACGTTCTTTCTCGACGAGATTGGCGATATGTCCTCGTCGCTACAAGTAAAAGTTCTTAGGGTCTTGCAAGAAGGCACGTTCATTCCTGTTGGTGGAACCGAGACCAAGCATTGCGATGTTCGGATTGTTGCGGCCACCAATCGCGACCTCAAAACGATGGTCGAGAAAGGCACGTTTCGCGAGGACCTCTACTATCGCATCAACGTTATTAACCTTGCGTTGCCGCCGCTGCGCGAGCGCGTGGATGATATTGAGATCTTGGTAAAGCACTTTTTTGCCAAACACGGGGGATCAGAAAAACGCCTAAGCAGCGAGTGCCAATCGCTAATGCAAAGCTATGGCTGGCCCGGCAACGTTCGCGAGCTTGAAAACGAGATCGAGCGGCTTGTGGTGCTCTCGGGGACTTCGCCCCTACTGGCCGCAGAGCTGCTCTCCGACCGCATGCGCAACGCCTCGCCAGGCTCGTCGGTGACAAGCAGTGGCGTGCCAACCAACTCGCTGCCCGACGCCGTCAAAGCCCTAGAGAAGCGCATGATTCACGCGGCCCTCGTCGAGCACGACTGGAACAAAACCCGCGCTGCTGCCCAGCTTCAAGTCTCGCGCCGCAACCTCATTCGGTTGGTGCAGAAGTACGAGCTCGAGTAGGCTTCTTCGCGGGAACGCGAGCCGAGGCGACGAGCGCAGCTGACGCGGACAGCGAATGGCACCGGATTGCGATCTGTGATGCCGTATCGCTTGGTCGGCTTGAATTAGCGAATTCGCAGGGGGCCGCTGATGTCGCCATCGAGAAACCCGAATCGAATCGTTGCTGTGTAGTTCCCTTTGGGCAAGGGTTGCCCAGAGCTCTCGCGGCAGTCTTTGTCGAGAATTTGCGTCCGCGTAGAGAAATTGATCGGGAGGCGTGCGGTCCCGTTCGGCTCAAGCACGAAGCGCTTGGCCGATGATGAGCCGCGCAGGCCAACACTTGCGAGAATTCCTGAACAGGAAGCACGTTTCTTCCGCTTGTTCACCTGCTTGCCATTTCTATCGTAAATGCTGGCAGATTGATTCAGGTACCGACTCGCGCCAAAGGGCGAGAGGCGCAGCTCAACAGGCATTCCGCTACTATTTGTTAGGACGAGGGCACCTGATGCTTCGCCCTTTCGCGACAGGAGCGGAGTTGGTGAGAACGCTGCCGTTACATTAATTGGGAGAGGCAGCGTTGGCTCAGCAACGGTGCAGCTAGCATCCTCGAATACCGCTATGAGGTCGAGCGCTGTGCCACGGCATTGAGCCGGGGCCTCTGCTGGCTCTGGAATCTGGGGCTTTGGTTGGACTTCGGACTTTCGAGCTTTTCGCGTCGTCGCCGTCGTGCGGACCGAGTCTATTAGCGTAGTCGTGGCCAGCTGCTTGCGGGCGAGGGCTGTCCATTTGTCCTCAGTGCAACGCCCCTCGCTTGTATCTACAGCCTCTTTCCAATGGGTTCGAGCCTGTTTGAGCAGGGGGAGAACGACGTTTGCCACTGTCTCATTGTATTGTACGAGGATGTCCATACTCGGGTGTTTGGCATCTAGAACGCGGATCTCCTCTGGTATCGGCATGCTAAGAATTTTTCGGGCTTGCTCATGAGCGACATCTCCCAGTCGAACCATCGAAGGGACACTCCACATGCTCCGTCTGTACTTCCCAAGTTTAAGGTAGTTGTCTCGAGCTCTATTTCCAAGCTGGACGAGCTGGCCTAGTAGCTCTTTCGTTTGCTCGCCATTCTCTGGAGCGGCATCAATCGTGTAGGCCATGAACTCTTGGTGGTAGAACGCTTCGGCCGCTTCGAATGCGGCTCTCGCATCTGGTGAGCCTGCAAGTTCGGCCTCGGTGCACTCGCCGCGTTGGACATCATCGGCTTTGGAGGCTGGCTCCCGTTTTGTATGCTCTGCCGGCTTTGTAGGCTCGCTGGCTGGAATGGACGATTGGCTCGGCCCACATCCATGGAGAGCAAATCCGCATAGGAGAAGGGCGATTGTACGGGCGGCCATGGCAGAGTCATATTATCATGCGTCGCCTTGCCGCGATCCAGGTTCCAAGGTCTCGTTTGCGATTGGCAACGGCTCGCGATGCGTCTGAGGCAGTATTGGGATTTGGTTTGACGTTTGCGGGGTAGCTTCGATGTAACGTTGCGTCGACTCCATGACGAACGCAAGCAGCAGCTCGGCTTTGCAAGCCGCCCAGTGGGCGGTAGACAACGAGGCACGCGTAAAGGCCGCTTTAGCTAGGCTTCAAGATTTACCACCCTGCGAAGACACAGTCCGCTGGCTCACGGCCGGCTATCGGGCGACCACTGCGGCTGCATGGCTAACGGCGCTTCTCTTGGGGGCAAACGGACATCGTAGTGGGTATCCGGTCGCTAAAGAGATTCTCTTAGCCGGTCCTGGTTCACTTGCCGAGGACTATGCCGCTTCGGCGATGACGATGATCGACTCCAAGTCTGCACTTGTCGACCTAGCGGAGATTTGCATGCAAGGGGAAACACGGCTATCCAACGTGGCCGCAGCTACGCCTCCTCGGCGACCTAGGCAAGAAGCAAAGTCCACGAGAAGCGAATCCGCCTGTCCGGTGTGACCGAGCAACCTTGTCAGCGGCGGGGCAGAAAATCATGGAAGAGTACCAGTGAATGGAATCAAGAAGACTAGTGACCACGCTTTGGCCACAGCTTGCCCGCGACAAAATGGGCGACGCCGATACAAGGTACATGCACTTCTCCGCGTGCACACGTCGAGAGCCGGGAGCTTCGTGCAGGGCTCGTCGCCCAGCTTACGAATGGAAAAGAAACCAAGCTTGCCGGCACCAAGCGGCTCATCGTTTGGGAGCGCATAACGAGCGGCGAAATTCTCTTTGAGGGAATGGGACGAGAAATTGATGACGACGTCTTTCGGGTCGCCGGCCGCGCGAATTGGGTATTCTTCGATTAAGCACAGCACCGCAAAGGAGAAGTACACCAAGCAGTGCCCAAATCCGTACTGAGCGTGACGTGCGAGTCTGCTCGTTTTCAGGATACTGTGGCGCCATGCCGTTCACGCCGACAGAAAGAGAGAGTTTCGTATCCGCACTCCTGGAGCAGGACTGGAAACTGGAGGGCGAGACCGTGTCGTCAACGTCGGGTGCGCTGTGGTTCGATGAAACTCACTGGGCAACGTGGTCTCCGCAGGAAATGCGGGACACGTTTTACGAGCGAGCACAGCGCATTGGCGAGGCGATGATTGGCGACGATTGGGAGTCTGCTTTAATGGAAAACTCCCAGGTTTATAAGGTGCTGGACGCGGTTTTAGCCTCGCTGCCTGCGAGCGGCAACTAGCGCTTCGCGGCACTCGTTACGGCGCGAAATTCGCCCCACCTACCAGCCGTGGGACCCAGGCTCGCCTTTAAAGGGCCCGACGAGATCTGGCGTAATCCAGCCTGCGTAGAACTCACCGGGTTGCGGCGTTACTTCAAATTCGCCGACGGTGCAACGATCCACTCGGTCTGGATAGAAGGCAATCATTTCTACGAGCGCGTCATACTCGGGAGTCGGGTTTTGATACGTCCAAGCGCATTGTTCCGATTCCTTCCTGCCAACCATGAGTGAGAAGTACGTGGCGACGCCCTTCCACTCACACGCACTGCTGCCAGCGCCAACTCGGAGAAATTCTGAGCGAATGTCTGCGAGTGGAATGTAGTACGTCGGCGGGCTGGCGGTTTCACAAACTCGCACGGCCATCGTCGTATCTGCGATCGTCTGTCCTGCAAATTCGATCGTCACGCGATCGAGCACGCGCTGCAAGGCTGGCGGACGCGGGTAGTCCCACACCGATTCTTGCCCTGGGCCCGGCTCTACGATTCCCTCTGGCCGCACTCCGTGGGTTGCCCATCGCTCGGCTTCAGCAGCAAGCCTCGCAGTGAGGGGCACTTCAATCGTTTCGGTTCGTACACCGCTTTCAGATTTCATATCAATATCGCTTTCCGTCTTGGTCTTGGTCTCTAGGCGCAGCGATGCCTTAATACGGCGGCCAGCTCGTTAGTGCTACTCTAGCGCAATGGAGTACACAATCATCTGTGCCATCGATGGTGGCGAGTCCTCTTCGGCGATTCTTGAGCGCGCTTTTGCCGAAGCCCGACATCATCCTCTCGCTTTCGTTCACCTTGTGACGGTGGCTCCCAAAGTCGCTAAGGAGGACGTAGAAGCGCAATTGCGCGGGCTCGTCGCAGAAATCTTGCCGACCTTTGCAACCGACTCGGGTTCCAGAAAAGTTTTCGTTCACAGCGTGCCAGGCGAGGTTGTGCCGGCTGTTCTCGACCTGGCGATGGAACAGCACGCCGACTTGCTCATCGTTGGGCACTCGTCTAGAGACGGCGATAGCAAGCCGGGCGAAACCGCAGCGCAAATCATTGAGCAAACGCCCTGCTCTGTTCTCACCATTCGCACACCAGAGTACGTTGGACAAAGCGCTAAGCAGTGTCCTGCCTGTGTCGAAGTGCGTCGCGACAGCAAAGGCGAGACCCTGTTTTGCAAGGCCCATCAATCGGATCGAATCCCCAGGCTCATGGAGCGTGTTGGTGGCACCCACTACGTCTCGGGCTGGGGCTTGTTTTAGGCCTTTGGAACGCTCTTCGCGTAGCGCACCTTCGATGATTGTCGATTACAGTGCCGGCGAAGGGCAGACCGCATGGCAGCGATCATTTCTATCGAATCACTAAACAAGACCTACTCATCGGGGTTTGAGGCACTCAAGTCCATCGACCTCGAAATCGAGCGTGGCGAGATTTTCGCTCTTCTCGGCCCAAATGGCGCTGGCAAGACAACGCTTATCAACAGCGTCTGCGGCCTTGTCACGCCAACGTCTGGGCAAATCACTGTCGATGGCTTTGATACCAAGTCGCACTACCGTCAAGCGCGTTCAAAGATTGGCCTAGTGCCACAAGAGATTGTTACCGACGCCTTTGAAACCGTTCGCAACACGGTGACGTTTAGCCGAGGGCTCTTTGGCAAAAAGAAGAATCCCGACTTTGTCGAAGAGGTTTTGCGCGAGCTTAGTCTTTGGGACAAACGCGACAGCAAGATCATGACTCTTAGTGGCGGCATGAAACGCCGAGTGCTTATTGCCAAGGCTCTGTCGCACGAACCCGAGATTCTCTTTCTCGACGAACCCACAGCGGGCGTAGACGTCGAGCTGCGCCACAGCATGTGGCAAACCGTGCATCGTTTGCGCGAACAGGGCACCACAATCATTTTGACAACCCACTACATCGAAGAGGCCGAAGAGATGGCGGATCGCATTGGGGTTATCAGCGACGGCGAGATCATTGTCGTCGACCGCAAAGACAATCTCATGCGCAAGCTTGGCAAGAAACAGCTCGAAGTCATGCTCTACGAGCCGCTCAGCGCGATTCCCGATTCCCTCGGGACGCGGTCGGTCGAGCTCTCTGAAGACGGTTTAACGCTTACCTATAGCTTTGACACCCAAAGCGAAACCACCGGGATTGACGACTTGCTCGAAGGCCTTCGCAAAGAGCAGATCAAGATTCGCGACTTACACTCTATCGAGTCATCGCTCGAAGATATTTTCGTTAGCTTGGTTCACAAACCGGCACAGAGCCAAGACGAGGAGGCTGCATCGTGAATGTCTACGGCGTGCGCGCGATCTATCACTTTGAAATGTCGAGGACGTTTCGAACCTTGGGTCAATCGATCCTCTCCCCTGTGCTTTCGACGGCCCTCTACTTCATCGTCTTTGGCTCGGCGATTGGCTCGCGCATGGGCGAGGTTGATGGCGTCGACTACGGCGCCTTTATCATCCCCGGCCTCATCATGCTCTCGCTCCTTAACGAGAGCGTTTCCAACGCATCCTTTGGTATTTACCTGCCCAAGTGGTCGGGGACCATCTACGAAATTCTCTCAGCACCGGTATCATGGGTTGAGATTGTTATTGGCTTTGTGGGCGCCGCTGCAACCAAGTCTTTGCTTATCGGCGGCCTTATTTTGGTAACGGCGCGGGTCTTTGTGCCCTACGAGATTGCCCATCCATTTGTGATGTTCGGTTTCCTAATACTCACGGCGCTTAGCTTTAGTATGTTCGGCTTTATCCTCGGCTTGTGGGCCGATAGCTTTGAGAAACTGCAAGTCATCCCGCTTATGGTGCTAACGCCACTTACGTTCTTGGGCGGCGCCTTCTACTCCATAAACATGCTGCCGCCACTTTGGCAGAAGGTCACGCTCTTTAACCCGGTGGTCTATCTCATTAGCGGGTTTCGGTGGAGCTTCTATGAGCAATCCGATGTGTCGATTGGCATGAGCATGATCGCCATCCTTGGCTTTCTGGCTCTGTGCACGGCGGTCATCTACATCATCTTCCGCACCGGCTGGAAGCTTAAGGCTTAGGGCGCCGAGCCTACGAATCCTTATCCCTTCGTTGTTTCTGTTGGTGCCAGTGGCTGTTGGTGCGGGGCGATCTGGGAGCCGAGCTGTAGGAGCCAGAGAGTCAGTGTTCGAGTTACTCTGCTTGCGAAGCGCCGCCGCCTGAGGTGGAGGCGCTTCGTACGATAAACGGGTAGTTCACCGGGCCCTCAAAGGCGACGTCCATTCCGTTGAACGAAAGCGAGGACATGACTTCGCTTAGGCAAGCCCGGCTCTCGGCAGCAAGTTCTTCAGGTGGGTCAGGGAATTCTATGGAGTCGACAGTTCCCACCTCTCCGTCGATTGCTACATTTACCGTCACATCGAAGGCGACGGCTGAGCCCTCTGGAGCTGCAATCGCGGAGAGGCATCTGCGAATCGCAATGCCGTTTTCTTCGCGGAGCCCTTCTTGGATGCGTGACATCACCATCGGGTAGTTGTCGGCAAGCTCTTGCCCCGTGAGAGGCTCAGGTTTGAGCGCGGGGCTGCCTGGCCTGGCCCCTGCGTATCGCAAATAGGGCACAGAGGGTTGCTCACCCTCGGCTTGCTTGTCGTCTCGTGGGGCCGGTCTTTGTTGTTCCCGAGAGCCTGCGGTAGCAACCGTGCCAGGTGTGCGCTCGCCCTTGTGTGTTGTGCCGGCAGGTGTTGTGCCGGCAGGTGTTGTGCCGAGGGTGTCGCTCGTCTGCATGTGTGGTTCCTTGGGAGGCTGTTGCCAAAAGTAGATCAAGGCTCCCGCTGCCAGGATGCATAGGACTAATGCCGCTCGTCGCATGTACACAGGCTATCGCTCTGAGTAGTCGACGTAAACAACTTGCGTCTTTGGTGCAATCACAGATGTACCTTGCTCGTTCGTCATCCGAAAGCGGCTAGTGTTGGACACCTTATTCTTTAGTAAGAGTTTTACTGATTTTGGATGCCGGTGTTTCGTCGGCCGAGGCTGAATCTCTACTCACAGCCATCGCTAGCGAGGACGAGGAAGCCGCTGAAACCACTGAGATGATCGAATACATCTAGCAAATCAATACGATGGAACGTAGCCTAGTGAGCATGTCCACACTGAAAGCAATCGTCCAAGGAGGCCGCGCCATCATTGAAGATGTCGGCGACTATCCTGATGGAACGGAGCTTGATGTTGCCATTGTCGGCAATGACCAGATGAGCGACGAGGAGCGGGCCAAGCTAGAAGCATCGCTCAACGATCTGGACGCTGGACGTACGAAGCCTGCCACAGAAGTCTTCGCACGACTCTACGCTCAGTGCTGAAACTTCACTTCACCGATCGCGCCGCGCGCCACCTGGAGCACTTGTCGGACTGGTGGGCTGAGAATCGTCCCAAGTCTCGTAAGCAAGTCCTCGAAGAGGTTGAGCTGGCAACATCTCTGCTCTGCGAGATGCCTGGCATGGGCAGCCTGTATGAACGAAAGCGAGGCCGCGAAGTTCGCAGGTCCCGAGTCGGTAAAACTCCCTAGTATCTCTATTACGTTGTGGATACCGATGCAGAAACCGTCTCCGTGTTAGCAATCTGGAGCGCTATGCGCGGCGCAGTCGCAACTCTCGCAGAGATGCCTCGCTGTGGGCAGCTCTATCAAAAGATGGGAGAGCACGAGGTTCGCCAATATCGAGTTCGCGGCACCCCTTACTCGGTCTACTACATTGTTGATGACGACAGCGGCCAACTTGTCGTGGTCTCTGCTTGGAGCCGCATGCGCGGCAAAGGGCCGTCGCTGTAGCGGCTCGGACACGCCGCTAGCCGCGCTTCGGCAGCAGGTCGCGCAGCGCGGGCTCTAGCTCGGCGAACTTGAAACTGTAGCCGCTATCCAGCAGGGCTTTAGGCACGGTTTTGCGGCCTTTTAGGATGTACTCGCCAAGTTGGCCGGCGGCTGCCATGACGGCGAAGGCGGGGACTCGGAACCAGGGTCTTCGGCCCATCATTAGGCCGAGGATGCGAGCGAATTCGGAGTTGCGGACGTTGCCGGGTGCGGCGAGGTTGACGGGACCCGAGAGGTCGGTGTCAAGGACGTGGAGGTAGGCGCCGGCGACGTCGTCGATATGAATCCACGACATCCACTGCCGGCCACTGCCAAGAGGGCCGCCTGCGCGTTTCTTAAACGGGGCTGCGAGTGCTGGCAGGGCGCCTTTGTCGCTAAAGACAACGCCTGTGCGCATGAGCGCTACGCGAATGCCGGATTTAGAACATGTCTTAGTCTCGTCTTCCCAGTCCCAGCACAGTCCCGAGAGGTACGATTCGCCACCCGGGTCCGACTCGGAGATGTCGTCGTCGTCAAAGAGTTCGACTTCGGCAAAGCCGTAGTAGTCGATGCCTGAGGCGTTTAGCAGGGTTTTGGGACGCTCGGCTTCGGGAGCTGCTAGGATGGATTCGGAGATAAAGCGGGTGGCGTCAACGCGCGAGTCGTGGATCTTTTGGCGGAAGAGCGCGTTCCAGCGCTGGCCATCGAGAGGTTCGCCGGCGAGGTTAATGACGGCATCGTGGCCGGCCACCGCGCTTTGCCAATCGCCCTCGTAGCAGGGGTCGCCTTCGACAAGGGTTACCCCCGAGGGCACGCGGGCCTTGGCTTTGTTGCGAGTGAGCACGGTGACTTCGTCGCCACGCTCTAAGAGCGCAGCCGTGATGGCGCGCCCAATGGTGCCTGTTCCGCCGCTAAGAAAAACTCGCATACCAATACTCCTAAGCGAAGGCGCTAATGCCGGTTACGTCGTTGCCAATGACAAGGGTGTGAATGTCGTGGGTGCCTTCGTAGGTGTAAATCGACTCGATGTTAAGCATGTGACGACCGCAGTGGTAATCGACGGTCACGCCGTTTGCGCCGAGCATGTCGCGAGCCATGCGGGCAATTTCGCGAGCCTCGTAGCAGTTGTTGCGCTTTGCTAACGAGACGTGTTGTGGGCGCAGGTTGCCGGCTTCTTTTAGTCGACCGAGCTGCAAGTTTAAGAGCTGGGCCTTGGTGATTTCGGTAACCATGTAGGCGAGCTTTTGCTGCACGAGCTGAAAGCTTGCCAGCGGCTTGCCAAATTGCGGGCGGTCGCGAACGTAGCGCAGAGCTTCGTCGTAACAGGCCTGCATGGCGCCCACAGCGCCAAAGGCAATGCCAAAGCGCGCTTGGGTTAGGCAGCCAAGAGGGCCGCGCAGGCCGCTTACTTCGGGCAGCAGAGCGTCGTCAGAAATTTCGCAGTCCTCCATGATGAGCTCGGAGGTAACCGAGGCCCGAAGCGACCACTTGCCCTTAATGTCTTGGGCGGTAAAGCCTTTGCTATCGGTGGGCACGATAAAGCCGCGCACTTTGCCGTCGAGCTTTGCCCAGACAATTGCGATGTGAGCGATGGTGCCGTTGGAGATCCATCGCTTGGTGCCGTTAAGCACGTAGCCTTTGTCGGTTTTGACGGCCTTGGTGAGCATGCCGCCCGGGTCGGATCCGTGGTCGGGCTCGGTGAGTCCAAAGCAACCAATAATTTTGCCGGCAGCCATGCCCGGTAGGTACTTGTTCTTTTGCTCTTCGCTGCCGTAGGCCCAAATTGGGTACATGCAAAGCGAGCCTTGCACCGAGCAAAACGATCGAATGCCGCTATCGCCGCGCTCGAGTTCTTGGCAGATAAGGCCGTAGGCCGTTGGGCTCATGCCCGAGCAGCCGTAGCCTGTGAGCGATGGGCCAAGCAGACCAAGCTCGCCAAACTTGGGAACGAGCTCGTGGGGAAAGGTGCCTTCATCGAAGTGCTTGCCAATGGTCGGGATAATTTCTTTGTCGACCAGGGTGCGGACCGTGTCTCGCGCCATGCGCTCTTCTTCGGTGTAGAGGCTATCGATGGCGTAGTAGTCGAGTTCTTGGAAGGCGCTCATGGCGAAAGGTATAGCAGGCTACGCCCGATCTTTTGCGCAGCCCGCGCTACAATTGGCGCGTGCGATGGCCCCGAAGAGTAATTGTTGTGGCCCTCGCGGTGGGCCTTCTCGGGACAGGCAACGCGTGGGCATCTCCCGCAACCGAGCTTGGCGCAGCCTACCGAGCCTTCGAAGCCGGCGACTTTGCCAAAGCCCGAAAAGTCGCGAGCAAGATTTCGGCCGCGCGCCTTCTCAATCCCGACTACCGACTCTACGTGCTCGCCCAAAGCGCCTACTTCGAAGAGGACTACGCCGCCGCACTCGAGAGCTTTGAAGCGTTGGCGAAGATTCGGTCCTCACGGCTTTCCAATCGGGCCAGCTGGCGCATTGCCGATACGCTTTGGCAGCTGGGTCGCAAAAAGGATGCAGCCTCGGCCTACAATAGCCTCGTCGTTCGCGGTACCGGCGACGGCGATCCGGGCGTTGGGCGCTTTCGCATTGCCGAAGAGCTCGCGACCACCGATGCGCCTGCGGCCATTGCCAAGTACCGCGAGTTTTTGCGCGCACACCCGGCGCACAGGCTAAGTCGCGAAGCCGACGATCGGCTGGTTGCTCTTGGCGATGGCGGCATTGCTGGCCTCTCCTCGGCCGATCGCATTCAGCGCGGCGAAGACTTAATTGCCGACAAAAAGTGGGAGGTCGCGCTGCAAGAGTTGGCCGAGCTCGACACCTCGGGAATGGATGCACAGACTCGCCTTGACCACGAATTTTGGTTTTCGATGTCGCTCTTTAAACGCCGGCGTCACTACGAAAAGGCTGGGCGCAGCTTTCTCTCGATCTACAAGAAGATGGGCAGGCGTGCCGGCGAAGCACTCTTTCACGGGGCTCGCGCCCTAAGCCGCGCCGACTTTGACTCGGAGGCGATTGTTAACTACCAAAAGCTCGTAAAAGAATATCCGCAATCGAAGTGGGCTGCCGAGGCGCAATTTCTCTCGGGATGGCTCGAGTTTAATCGCGGACGCTACCGCGAAGCTCTGCCCTTTCTAAGAGTTATGCCGAAGCGCTATCGCAAGAGTAAGTTCACCAAGGAAGTGCCCTGGTACTTGGGCATGAGCCACTACCTGCTTGGCGAGTACAAAGAGAGCTTGCCGCATTTGGCAAAGGTCGCGGCTTCGGGCGGCAAAGAGATTGGCGGCAAAGGTCGCTACTGGCAGGCCCAGGCTCAGCAAAAGCTAGGCAAGACTGCCATCGCCAACCAGGCCTACAAAAGCCTTGTCGACGACTATCCCTTCTCTTGGTACGCGCTGCTCTCACGCACCCAGCTTAAGGCCCAGGGCATCGAGGTTGGCGTCTTTGGGGCCATGCCACGCGACCCAGCCAAGGTTCCAGATCTTGCGACCAAGCCGCCGGCCGCACTAAAGAAAGACGCACTTATTAAGAAGGGCGATGAACTTATTGCAGCGGGGCTCTTGGCCGAAGCAGGGGTCGAGCTAAATCGCGGCGATCGCAGCTTTCTTAGACGCCACGCTAAGAAAAAGTCCGATGCAATGGCAACGCTGCTCGATGCGTACAAACGCGCCGAGAACTACAACCGCCCATGGATGCTTGCGGTTGTGCACGGTGGCCATCGCGCACTCAATGCCGAACCAAAGGGGCGCGCGCGAATTTGGTGGCAGCACGCCTACCCGCTGGCCTACGAGAAGCTTGTAGAAAAGTATCGCAAGCTAAGCGATTTTCCCGACTACTACCTCTACACGATCATGCGCAAAGAAAGCGGCTTTGATCCGCACACCCACTCCTACGCCGATGCCCAAGGCCTCTTGCAGATGATTCCGCCAACAACCGTGCGCGTCGTGAAGCACCTTGGCATCGAGTACACCGAAGACTTGCTCTTTGATCCGGAGCGCAACATTCAAACCGGCGCTTGGTACATCGGTCGGCTCTTTAGCAAGTTTGGCCGGCAAATTCCGGTTGGCGCTGGCTCGTACAATAGTGGGCCACGGGCGGTGATGCGCTGGCTTAAGCTGCACGGCGACCGGCCCATCGACGAGTTTGTCGAGCTTTTATCGTACCAGCAGACCCGTAAATACATGAAGCGAACCACCGAGACCTACGCTCGCTACAAGTACCTCTACAAGGGCGAAGAGTACGAGCAGCCCCTCGAACTCAACTCAGAATTTATCGTAAACGAGATCAATTATTAGCAGAGAAATCTCGCCATATTGGGCGTGCAAATCTCTCATTGCTAGCGGCGATTAATCCGATAGACTTAGGCCATGAGCAAATTCACCGGGACCGTTAGCAAGAATGATTTAGAGGGTGGGTTCTGGGAGTTGACCTGCGCAAGTGGCGAGCGCTACCAGCTGCAAGGCGGCGATGGCGACCTAAAGGTCGAGGGCCAGAAGGTCGAAGTCGAAGGCGAAGTCGCCTCGGCAACCATGGGCATTGGCATGGTGGGTAGCATCCTCAACGTCAAGAGCTGGAAGAAGAGCTAGAAAGCCTGCCAACAATCCCAACGGCTAGACCTTAGTCGTCAAACTTCGGTCGGCCAAACGAGAGCATGAGATCTCGGATCTCCTCCGTGCGCGTCTTGAAGACTTCAATGGGCGCGGTGACTCGAAACTTAAGAAATCTTCCCGCGATCGAAAAGACAATCGCCTGCGATCCAGAATTTGAATCGGGGTAGTAGGCGAGGCCAAGATGGCCTTCGACAGTATTACCCTCGATCTCGACAGAGATAGGTGAAGTTCCGAGAAACTCTAAGTCGGAAGGCGCAGAAGGATGGGCTTTCATATCTCGCAAGGCCCGCATAAGTTCGCCCTCGGCGTTGCCGCCACCGCCATAAAGGTAGACGGTCATGATGATGCCAGCGGGGTCGTTGTAGCCAACCGAGTGGCCCAGTGCCCTTGCGTTGTAGTCGACGATCTTACCCCGTTCAAACGCCCCCGCCGTCTTGGGAAATCGCATGCCTCGAAGCAGGTAGTCGCCATCTACCGCTAGGTACGAGAAGCCACCCTCTTGCGCGATAACGCGCACGGGATTGGCAGGCGCCTCGGCCTCGGGAGCTGCAGGCGCCTCGGTTGGCGAAGCAGCGCTGGCAGGCGGAGCAGCGCTGGCAGGCGGAGCAGCGCTGGCAGGCGCAGCGCTAACAACCGGAGAGCCCGCCGAGGGACCTGCGCCGGGCTTTGAACACCCTGCCGCAGCAATGGCCAATAGCAAGACACCAGCGACTTTTCTCGTACTCATTCCCTAAGAATTGTACCGGATTCGAAAAAAATTCGTACAGACGTCTTAACCCGACTTTGCGAAAGCGTCTGGCAAGCGGAGAGCCTGTTGCTTGTCAATTGCCTGAGCCGGCCCGGGCGCCGGCGGTTACCGGCCCGACGCGGTCGCAACCCGGCTTCGCAAAATGGTCTTCTTGCCGCCGTAGGTTCGCTCGCGTCCAGCAATAAGCGCCGTAAGCTCGTCGTTGCCGCCGCCGCGTATCGCCTTTGCTGACTCTAGCGCGGTCTTGCCCTCTAGGTTGCGTATCGTCATGCTCGCGCCGGCCTCGAAGAGCGTTTGAATGCATGCTTGTCGGCCGCGCTTGCTCTTGTTGTAAAGGGCGTAGAAAAGCGCGGTGGCGCCGCCTGCATCTTGCGATTCAAGGGCAGCACCCGCTGCGAGCAGGCGCACCAAAGCTGCGTGCTTGCCATGGTACGCAGCCATCATTAGCGGCGTTGTTTTGAAGTGATTGGATGGGTCTGGTGCACTTGGATCTGCGCCTGCCGCTAGTTGCGCCGCAAGTTCTTCTAGCTCACCAAACTGGGCCGCCATGCGCAGTTTTTGGGGGTCGGCTTTTACGCGCGCTTTAGGCTTGGTTGTCTTAGGCTTGGTTGTCTTAGGCTTGGTTGTCTTAGGCTTGGTTGTCTTAGCGCGCGCCTCTATCGAGTCGCCACGCTCTCCTTCGAAGAAGCACTGCAGTGCCCCTTCGGTGGCAAATTCGCCAAGCAGTTCAAGAAACCCCAAAGTCTCTTCCCACAGTGTGGCTGGGCAACTTGCCTCGTGTTCGATGCGGATGCTTGTGCCGACAATCTGAAGGTCGGCAACGCCAATAATGCTATCGCACTCATCTTCGTCTGCGATGGCCTCGTACATTGTGGCAACAGCCGCATCTAAGACCTTGCGGCTGGGAAACGTAAGCTCGCCAGAAATTCGCACCTCGTAACTCATGGCTAGACTGTATCGAAGTGCACACCGGTGGGGCTAGACGACTAAAGCTTCGCCCAATGGAGACGTCGCGTTGACGAGTTGGGCACCGTTTACGGTACGACGCGGCTCATGAAGTCGATACTATCCCGTCACTACTTCTGCGCCGCCTTGCGCCAGACCAGTGCCTGACAGCCCAATCGGCACACTTGGCCCTAAGGTTTGCTCTTCGGAAGTAGTAGTGTGCAACTGCGGTTCGAATTCGGACGGTAGTACGATGCAATGTGAAGAAACTGAAACGGTCTGCAGAAGGTAGTTGTGAAGCCAGCCACAATGCTGGCAGGGCGTGTCTGGATTTTCGCTGGCATTGGGTTGCTATGCCTTTTCTTGGGCGTAGGATGGATGGACACACAGGCTCTCCACTCTGCATAGAACACGGAGTTCCACACAGGTCCCAACAGGCAGAGTCCCCCACAAAGAGTTGATCGCCCGTATCCTCGCCATTGAGCGTCTGCCCCTCTTGGGGCTGCCTCCAATCTCACTATCCGAGGTAGCGGCTACAACCAGCTGCCCGGTTGTAAGAACGCCGTCGCAGCTTTACCGCTTGGCCTAAGTCAGCACCCGATCAAAGAAGGCTTGCATGGCCTCGAGGGTCTCGCGGGGGATGTCGTGTCCACCGTTAAAGGCCACGAAGCTCGTGTCCATGCCAGCCTCGGTCAGCAGTGCGCCAAGCTGCTCGGCGATCGAGAAGGGCAGCAGCGGGTCTTGGCGGCCGTGGCTTTGCAAGACGGGCAAGCCTGCGCGTTTCGCCATGCGCGGTTTCCACTCGGATTCCGCCAGTAGGGTGCCGCTAAGCTGCAGTAGTCCTGCAAGCGGGCGCTCATCGTGCAAGGCGACGTCCATCGAGACCATCGCGCCTTGGGAGAAGCCGCCCAGTACAAGCTTGCTTGGCGTAAGCTCGTTTTCCACGGCGTCGAGAAGTTCGATCATGGCGGCGCGGACCGCCGGGAGGCCTTCGGGAATACTCTTAGAACGGTCGCGAACTTCGCCGGTTCTTTGCGCGTGTTCAAGCTCGGCCATGTCGATCATCCACCAGGCTCGCGCACCGGGGCCAAAGCCAAGGGCGCCAAGGTCTAGCGGAGCTTCGGGAAAGACCCATCGCACATCGCTTGAAACACGAAAGACTTGGTGGAATGGGACAAGGTCGGTTCCTGGTGCGCCAAAGCCGTGCAGCAGCACGATCACCGGGCCCTGCCCACCGCCTTTGCCATCCGTACCACCAACAACCCGAGCGCGTAGAGAACCAAGTTGACGAGACTGCATGGCGCCAAGTCTACCCATAAACCAGACGACAATCGGCACAGCTCGCTACGACTTCACTACCGCTTGGTTGAGACCGAGAAAATCGCCTGCAGCTCGCTACGACTTCATCGCCGCTTGGTAGATCTCGCGAATTGCATCCATGCGATCGTCCCAGTGGTAGCCCGATTGAACGCGCCGAAGTGCAGCGAGTCTGCGAGCTTCGGCGGCAGCTGGATCCGCGAGTAGGCTTTGCACCGCCGCCACAATCGACTCGGGACTCTTCTTATCGATAAGCAGGGCGCACTCTTCATCGACGAGGTTTGCCAGGGCACCAGCACCGGTGGTGATAAGCGGGGTGCCGTGCAACATGCCTTCGAGGGCAACTTGGCCAAAGGTTTCAAACCAACTTGGCACCACCAACATGGTTGCTGCGCCATACAACTCCGAGAGTTCATCGGAGCTTCGCCAGCCTGCCCAGTGCACGCGCGCTGCCTCGTCGCCCGCAAGTTTGTCCCAACGCTTCTTCCAGCGCTTCTCCGCACGCGGATTGTCGGGCATGCCACCTGCGATCGTGACCTGCAGCGTTGGGTCGTCGGAGAGTAGCGTTGCCAAGGCTTCGAGCAGCTCGGCAAAGCCGCAGATGTCGGCAAAGCGGCCAACGTAGAGCAGCATCGGCCAATCGCCAAAGCGCTCTTGCTCACTTGCCTCTACAGCGCCTGGCCAGTCGTCGCATCCAAGGGGCACCACCTTGAGCCTACCGCCCAAAGCCAAGCTGCTTTCGATGAGAATGTTGGCCACAGCCTGCGATGGTGCGTGCAAGATCGAGCACTCGGCCAAAGCCCGCGCTTGTGCCTCGCTGCTTTGGGTGGTTGCGACATCGCGCAGACGGTTTTGCTCGGACTGCAAAACATGAATGGTTAAGACTGTGGGCGAGCGATTAAACTGTGCAACGGCTTTGGCAAACGACCAGAGAAGCTCATGGTGCACATGTACAACATCGGCAATGAAGTTTACTGCGAGTTCTTGAGCGCGCTCGAGAGCGGCTTTGCCGGTTACGTGAATCACCGTGATGCCCGAGATGGTTGTCGTGCGTTCGGGCTCGCGTTTTACGCTGCCACTCGCTGGCCGGTAGTTGTCAAAGCTAACAACGACGCACTCGATGCCGGCTCTGGCCTGCGCTTCCACAAGGCCACCCACCGCGACTGAGAGCCCGCCATTAATGTTTGGAGGAAAGTCGCGAGTGATGTGCAAAATGCGCAGCGGCACGTGTTCGATCGTTTGCAGAGGCTAGAGCAAGAGTCTAGGGCAAGCCGTCTAGAAAGCTTTTTACTGCTGTCCAGTATTGTTCTGAGTCGCTGTGTTTTTCCCAAAGTGCACGCGAGCCGTGATTGCCTGCCGTTGTTGGCACAAAGCTCTTCTTGGTTTTGCTTGGCATTGCCTCAAACATTGCCTTCCAGGCCTTGTGCTCCGATTTTGAAGCGGTGACAAAGACCGGCATTTCGATGAGCCGAGCTGCCTCTTCGACATAGGTCTTGCTCTTGCCAAAGCGACCAAAGTACTCGCCGGGTGAGAACGCCAAGGCCGCGTCCATAAGCTCCGGCTCTTGCCCAGCCAGGACAAGAGTGAGTGCGGCAGAGTACGAACTTCCCCAAGCGATGCGCTGGGCTTTGGGAAAGCGCGTTTTTACAAGAGTGAGTGCGGCGCGCATATCCAAGAGCGCATCGAGAAATTTGGTGGGTAGCTTTTTGGACGTCGCCAGTGCATTGGTGGCGTTCTTTACATCGTTGACCGCGGCGCCCGAGCGCTGGTCAACGGCCATGCAGTTAAAGCCAAGTTCGCCAAGCTTTGGAGCGATTTCTTTGTACTCGCCACGGCTCCACCCCGCTTGGTGAAAGAGCACCACAAAGGGCGCGTCTTGATCGTGCCAAAGATAGAGGTCGGCGGTAACCAAGAGCCCGTCTTCGGCGGGAAATTGAATGGTCTCGATGCGGGTATTGGCAACTGCCTTCGCTACGTGTTCTTCTGAGTCATCAGAAGCGGCCTCGGGCATCGCATCGGTTGCATCCTTTGCCGGGGCAACGGGCTCGACGACCGCATTGGTCTTTTTACCGCCATCGTCTGCACAGGCGCCGAAGACGAAAACAGCCGCTAGAAGGGTACGGGCGAGCATCGCCTTCGAGGGTAGCCTTGATAGCGCCCAAGGGAAGGGGTTTTGCTTTACAAAACACCCGAGAGTTGCGGGTAGCAGCCGTTAGGAGGCGAGTTTGCCAACAACAACTCGAGCTTCGCGCAGAAGCTTGCCATGCAGCGCATAGCCTTCTTTGACAACGGCGAGAATCACGCCATCCTGAGCGGGCTCTTGCACGGGCATCATCGAGACTGCATCGTGCAAGCTCGGGTCAAACTTGGCGCCAAGCGCTTCCATGCGAGTTACGCCCATCTTCTGCAGACGCTTGCCAAATGACTGGCGCACAAGCTCCAAGCCTTGGATGACCGAGGCGGCGTGATTCATCTCTTGGGCCGATAGAATGGCTCTACCGAGGTCATCGCCAACATCGAGCAGCTCGTCGATAACTTCGGCAACCCGCTTCTCGACTTTTTGGTCGGCCTCGGTTTGCAAACGCATCTTGATGCGCTCGATCTCATCTTCTTGCTCGGCGGCGCGAGCTTCGGCGCGAGCAAGGAGCGCCTCTTTTTGGCTTAGAAGATTGCCCATGCCTTCGAGTTCAACCTCGAGGGTGCGGATGTACTCCTCGGTGCTTGGTGCGTCTTGGCTGCCGATCGCTTCGTCAAGTTCTTCGGCTGCATGCACCGCGTCAAACTCGCCCTCTTTTTTGCGCTTCCATGCCATTACATAGTGCTAGCAGGTTGCGACCGGTTGTCGCTAGCAGCAAAACAAGAAATGCCGCGCAGCAACTGCGCTCAGCTGTTTGCTGTGGCTAATAGATGCCATCGTACGAGCGGGAATGCGCAGTGAGGCTAAGGGTCATGCTGAGGTCGCGCTCTTGGAAGAGGTCGGAGCCAACAGAGAGGTCGGTGGTGATCCAAGGCGAGAGCCAGCGCTGCACGGTAAATTGCGGGCGCACAAGGGCGGAAATCTCGGAGGACATCGCGTTGCTGATGCAGTTGCCGAGGCGCGTTTCGATGTCGACAATGGTCGCGCGCATGCCGCTTTGCAACTCGCCCATCACGCCCCACTTGCCAAAGCGCGTCGCATACCCCGCTACGACTTTTACTTCCATTTGCATCGCGAGACCAGAGCGCATGCGAAGCCCCGAGTTGGAAACTTGCGCTGCTCCATCGCTGCTGCCGCCGGTGATGCTGGCGCCAAAACCAATGTGTGCTTGGCCAAGGAGGACATGAAAATCAAAGCTGCCGCCGATGAGTTCTGCGCGGGAGGGCGTGCCCGTGAGAGTTGGATCGTAGTTGTAGTTATGAGGGTTGCCATCGTGAGTCGAGGTGCCGTCAAACTTCATGTTGGCAAGCGAGAGGCTTTGATGAACAAGACCCAAGCCAAGGCGAATGCGCGGTTGTTTGGATCGGTCCCAGCCGTCGCCAAACTTGCGGCATTCGGCGCGTCCGACGGTCTTGGTGGTTTGCTCGCAGGCGGGTGTGGAGTCGCTGCTGCTTGAGTCGTCGCTGCTGTAGCTTGAGCTTCCCGAGCTTGAGCCGCTAGAGCTTGAGCCGCTAGAGCTTGAGCCGCCCGAGCTTGAGTCGTCACAGGTCGACCCTGCTGCAGCCTCGTTTGGTACCAACATCGCGACGGCAGTAACGACAGACAGCGCGAGTGCAAGTTGAAGATGCCTTGGCATTTGAATCGCCACTAGCTTCGCGCTCCAACCGCTTCGACAGGGATGCAGGTTTCGTGGGGAGGCCCCGAGTTGCGCGTTGCAACGATGGCATCCACCGAGACGCAAAGCTCGTAGGCACCTTGGGCTCCAAAGATTTCGAGGCGCTCGCTGGCTGCCGAGTTGCCACCCAAAAGCGCCTCGCGAATTTCGCCTCGCGGGTCAAAGAGCGCCAGCTGCTTTGGTGCCGCACCATCAAAGTGGCCGCGGATGCGCAGCTTGCCGAGGTCGACGTGCAGCGCCTCGGGGCAGCGATTGCCAATGCTCACATCGATTGTTGGCTCGCCGGTAAATTGCTCTTTGGCGCGCAGGGCAATGTCCAAGCATCCACGACTAAGGCGTGTACCTTCAAAGCGATGCCCGCCCCAGATCGCACCGGTTCGAAAGGAGTTGGCTTTGTAGCCAGCGCAGGCGACGGCTGTGAGGGCGAGGGCCAGTGAGAGCGTGAGGATGGGAACGCAGCGCAGCATGGGTCGCACCAGAGCAAGTTGGGCGCCAAGTGCATTCTCTCGCAAAGTCGCGCACATGACGCGTGTTGCCACATCGTGCCGTGGCGCTGGCACTACAGGTGGCCCGCGAGATTCACGCTCTGGCGAGCGGCCCTAGCGCGGTTCGCCAGTAGGAGGCTTGTTTTCTGGAGCGCGCTTAGTTGGCGTAGTTCGAGGGCGCGGCTAGTTGGTGTAGTTCGAGGGCGCGGCTAGTTTGCGCCGCCGTCGCGAAACTCTTGCGACGGCCCATCGGGACGGTTTAGCAACTCGCGCATGGCCTGGCACGCTGGATCTTCCTCGCCAAAGCGACACGCGGTGCCGGCGAGACTGCGAATTGTACCTAGTGTAGTTTCGTCCATGCTCTGGCTTGCCAACGCGTAGCTGTACATCGTGCATCCCCACGGATCTTGTCCGCGTTGGCACGTTGCCTTAAACGTATCGCGCAGGCAGGTGTATTGGCTTGGGTCGCTATTGTCGAGGGTCGAGGCCCAGTTGGTGCAAGCCGAAGCATCGCCAAGCTGGCAGGCTCGGGCAAAGAGCGGCGTCGAGAGCCTTTTGTCGTCTTCAGGTGACTCGGATTGCAGAACGAGCGCAGCGCTATAACAAGCCGAGACCACCGAGTTCTTGCAGCGATCTAGGCATTCTTCGAGCTTGTCTCCGGCGCACTCATCAAGCGAGAATCCAGGCTCTACGAATTGCTCTGGGAGGACTTGGAGTGGGCAAGCGGGCGGCGTTGCGAGCCAGCTTGGTGGGCTCTTGTCGAGTTGGCGTCGCTTGGGTGCCACGTCGCGCTTGTACACCTCCAGCTTTACCTCTTGTGCCGCAAACTCGTCCTTCTTGTCTTTGCAAGAGGCCAGCAATGCTGTGACGAGCGAGAGCGCGATGAAGATCTTGTGCATGGCACATTGCGTATAGCAGTCTCGTGCACGCTCGCGCTACGGGGCGCGCAACCCAGAGAATCGAGGCCCTGGCTGCGCTCCTTGCGTGGTCTTAATCACGTCAAGGTGGCAACCTCTGGCCCTTGGTGTTTCCTGGCTGTGACAGCGGAATCATGGTGTAGGGTGCCACCCATGAAGCTTCGTACGCTCTCTGTTTTAGCCTCTGCTCTCGCGCTTGCGAGTTGTGTCGAGGGCCCCGAAACCATCGCAGAGCACACGCAACCCATCATCAATGGTGAGGCGTGTGCATCCGAGGTCTTGCCACAGACGGTGGCTCTCATCATTGATGCTTCGGTTAACTTTAATGGCGACGAATATCCTCTGCGCGCGCTTATGTGCACAGGCACTTTGATTGCCCCGGATACCGTCTTAACTGCCGCTCACTGCTTAGATCCACTTGCCCTCACTGGCGGCGTCGGAACGCTGACGTACGCGAACTACTACATTAGTACGACGGCCGATTTGCGATCGCTCTCACAGCAACAGAGCCCGGCAGAGTTGCCAGCAGATGCGATTGCCGCCCACACCGTGCTCATCCAAGAAGACTTCACCCTCGAGGTTGAGCAGACCCCAGGGCTTTCCAACTTTCGCGACATTGGTCTGATGTTCTTGGAAGAAGAGGTTGTTGGCATTGAACCGTCAATCGTTATGACTCCCGAAGAGGCTGCAAACCTCGCTGTCGGCGACGAAGTGCAAATCGCTGGTTGGGGGCAAACCGGTCCTGAGTCGGATGCTCCGGCAGGAGTTAAGAATTGTGCTACCGCAAATATTTTTGAGATTGGCGACTTTGAAATTCAGATTGGCAACGAGCCAACGACATCGCGCAAGTGTCACGGCGACTCGGGTGGGCCAACCTTCGCCACCATTCAGACCGATAGCGATCGCAAAGATCGGGTGATTGGCGCAACCTCGCGAGCCTACGATAGTAGCGATTGCCTAAAGGGCGGCGTCGATACCATGCCAAGTGCTTGGTACGAGTGGATCGATGGGCACATGACAGCGCAGTGTGAATCTGGTGATCGAGTTTGGTGCGATGTCGATGGCATCGTTCCTCCGAGTTTTTATGACGAGGACGAAACCAACCCAGGCGACGAAGATGGAGACGAGACCGGCGGTTGTGGCTGTAACACCAATACCAGCGGCTCTGGTGGCACCTTCTTTGGTGCGCTCTTCCTCGCCCTGGCTTGGACGATGCGGCGGCGCCGAGTTGCGGCGCCAACCGCCAATCGCTAGTCGCCTTCGCTAGTCGACGATAATGTCGGTGCCTACGGCAACAGGATCTGCGAGCCAGCGGAAGTTGTCGATAAGCACCGTAGAGTCGAATGCGGCGTCGCCGGTATCCCAGATCAAGAACTTGATGGTGAACTCTTCGCCGGCAGTAATCGGCGCCTGGGTTCGAAGCCAGTCGGTTGCGCCGGCGTCGTCTAGAACGTCAAAGCCGGTACCGGCCAAGTCTGCGGTGCCAAGCGGGCAACCTTCGCAAACATCAAAGAAGGCAATGTTCACGCTTACCGGATTGGTTTGCGAGTCGAAGGCAATGTTGCCGTTAATCGCACCTTCGGGAGCCGGTTCTACGATTGCCACGAATTGGTCGTTAAAGGTTGTGCACACCCACTCTGGGTATTCGAAGGAGTAGAACTTAAAGTCGAAGGAGTAGCCTTTGGCATTGGCCGGCGCCTTGAGGGTTAGCTCAAAAGCGATGTCGTCGTTGATGTTGGTGCCACCCGCACAACTGGGAACGTCTTGTGGAAAGCCCACAGGTGGCGTACCAGCGCCGCTTCCGGCGCAACTCTCGGTGGTGCACGCGTTTGGCTCACCGGTTGCGCGGGCCGCTCCTGTCGAGAGCGTGAGCATGCCGTCGCCAAGTTGCGGAACGACGTTGGTGCCAAAGTTCGCGTGAATGCCGTGTTGCTCGCTTGTCGCAAAAGGCGAGCCGTCAGCGCGAACGTAGGCGGCGGAAACCAGGCCGTAGGAGGCATCGCAAATGTCGATGGCGTTTGCTCCGCGCACTGGGTCGGCATCATCGAGTGCGATGCCTGTGTCGCAGAGAACAGCGGCCTCGTCGACCACACCGTTGCAGTTCTCGTCGCCACTCTCCATGCCATCTTCTGCGGTCACCTCGATGGCCCCAGGGTTTACAAGCGCTGGTTGCTCGCACTGCTGGACCGTCTCACAGCAATCTCCGTCGCAGGTGGTGTAGCCATCGCCATCGATGTCGAGAATGTCATCGACGGCGCCGTTGCAATCATCGTCGATATTGTTATCGCAAGCTTCGGCACTTGGAGTCACTTCGCCTTCGCAACTGCTCCACGCAGTTCCATCTGCACTGCAGGTTTCGGTGCCGCCGGTGCACGCGCCAACGCCCTCGGTTCCATCGGATCCCGAGTAGCAAGCTCGAGTCTCGGCAGGCTCGCAGATTACTTCGCCGGTGACGTTGTCGCCGCCATCTGCGCCGCTGCCGGATGCCCCACCACTGCAGCCTGCAAGACCACCAGCAATAAGGCCACCTGCAATAACAAGAGCGCTAAGCGCGGTGCTTGCCAGAGTTGGTCGCGACGGGCTTTGCGCAGCCGGTGTTGGATGAAGTTGGGCTTGGGCGAATGGATGTTTCATAGTTGGGATCTTTCCAAGAGAGGATTCGAGGGTACAACTCGGCACAAACGTGACCAAGATCTATTTGTGGTCGAGGTTCTAAAATCGAGTCACACGAATCTAAAGTGAACGAGAGTTGCGCCCGCAGCTTGTCTGCAGCTTGCAACGAGAGCGGCTTATCGAAGTTCTACAGAGACAACGCCGCGCATGTTGTGTTCGCGAGTCGGCTTTTCGCCCAGCGCCCAGCGTCTGTAGTTGAGGCGCCCGCGGCGATTGCGCTTGATGATGTGCACCTTGGTGGTGTCTGCGAGTTCTTCTGGGCTTAGATCGACCGTCTTACCGGCGCCATCGGTTAAGCGGATCGCGCCAGTGGGGTTGTGCTTTGTGGCGCTGAGAATCGAAGCAAGTGACCAGGTGTCGCGAGCCTCTCGCTGGCCAGGCTCGGGGGTGCGCTCAATGCCATCGAGTGCGGCATTGTCCAAGATCGTATTGGTATCGCCTGACGAGAGTGTGAGGGTTGTGACCTGCTCGGGCTCGGGCGGGGGCTCGTAGCTCTTGGTGTAGATGAGGATGCTCTTTGCATCGGTCATCTTGTGGCGAATGCGCTCGGGTTTTGCAGCGGCATCGCCTTCACTTGGCACCACTTCCATGACGCGAAATTCCCACGCGCCACTTGGCAGGGTGACAACGCGCATGGTGCGAGTGCCGGTTAGCAAGAGAGGTTTCGTACCGGTAAATTCCCTACCGTCGATATTGCGCACGATAATGGACTTCCACTCGGTGACCGGCGGCAGTTCTTTTACGTCCAGAAGCGCAAAGTCGCTTCCCATCGAGGCAACTTCGACGTGCTCGTCATCAACCTTGTAGCGCAGTGCTAGGGCGTCGGACGATGCTGCCGCATCAATTTGCGCAGCAACAGGAGTTGGCGGCGAAGGCGCGGGTGCCTTGTTGTCCTTCTCAGAACTTTTACATGCACAGCTCAAAAGCAGTGCAGCAAGCACCCAGCGCCGCACGATTAAAATTCCGCCTGGCGCGGAGCTCGTGGGAAGGGAATGACTTCGCGAATGTTCTCGACACCGGTGGCGTAGAGGATCGCGCGCTCAAAGCCCAAACCAAACCCTGCGTGTGGAACCGTGCCGTACTTGCGAAGGTCGCGGTACCACCAGTAGTCCTCTTTTGGCAGTTTCATCTCGTCGAGTCTGGCGTCCAAAACATCGAGTCGCTCTTCGCGCTGTGAGCCGCCGATCATCTCGCCAATGCCCGGAGCCAAGACGTCCATCGCAGCAACGGTTTTGCCGTCGTCGTTCTGGCGCATGTAAAACGCCTTGATGTCTTTTGGGTAGTTGTAGATGGCAACCGGGCGTCCGACGATTTTCTCGGTGAGGTAGCGCTCGTGCTCGCTTTGCAAGTCGATGCCCCACTCCACCTTGTACTCAAATTTGGCCTTCTTGGCCGATTTAAGGCGCTCGATGGCATCGCCGTACTCCATGCGCTCAAAATCTGCAGCTACGAATTGTTCTAAGCGCTCGATGCAGCCTTTGTCGACCCACTGGTTAAAGAAGGCCAGGTCGTCGCCGCGCTCGTCAAGCACAGCTTTAAAGATGTACTTTAAGAAATCTTCTGCCAGCGTCATATCGTCAAAGATGTCGGCAAAGGCAATCTCTGGCTCGACCATCCAGAACTCGGCGAGGTGACGGCGGGTGTTGGAGTTTTCTGCGCGGAAGGTTGGGCCAAAGGTGTAAACTCGGCTCATTGCCATGCAGTAGGCCTCTACGTTTAGTTGTCCCGAAACTGTGAGGTGCGACTCCTTTCCAAAAAAGTCTTTGGAGAAGTCGATGCCGCCGGCTTCGGTGCGCGGAATGTTCTCCATATCCAGCGTCGAGACTCGGAACATTTCGCCAGCGCCTTCGCAATCGCTTGCGGTGATGATGGGTGTGTGAATCCAGTAAAAGCCGTTGTCGTGAAAGTAGCGGTGTACCGCTTGGCTAAGGCAGTGACGCACGCGAGTGACGGCGCCAATCACGTTGGTGCGCGGGCGAAGGTGAGCGACCTCGCGCAGGTACTCCATGCTGTGGCGCTTTGGCTGCATGGGGTAGGTCTCGGGATCGGCGACCCAACCAACAACCGTCACGGTATCGGCTTGAATCTCAAGCGACTGGCCTTTGCCCTGCGACTCGACAAGCGTTCCTTCGACGTGAACCGAGCAGCCGGTGCTTAGCTTTTGTACGTCGCTCTCGTAATTGGCGAGATCATTTGGGGCCACAACCTGCAGGGCGGCAAAGCAAGAGCCGTCGTGAACGGCAATAAAGGAAAAGCCTGCTTTCGAGTCGCGACGGGTGCGAACCCATCCTTCGACGGCGATGCGCTCGCCTGGGGAAAACTTGCCGTTCAGTACGTCTGTGATGCGGTGCTTAAGCATGGTGTAGGTCCTCGGGGTTGGTCCTCGATTTCTGAGCAGGCACCTTACATGCGCAGAGCTGCGGCCTGCACTAATGGCTGTCCGAAATCCGGGCCCTGTGTCCGCAGCTCGTACCTAGTGGCCGAATGCCGGACGCAAACGACCAAGAAACGCGAGGTTGGCTTTGGCCCAGCCCGTGCTCTAGCCCAACCCATGATGGCAATGCTCAAGTCCTGCGCGTTCTCGGGCATCGATGCCTTTCCCATAGAGGTCGAGGTCGATGTCGCCTCGGGAAACCTGCCCTCCTATCACGTCGTTGGCTTGCCGACGCCGTCGGTGCGGGAGGGGGCGGTTCGCATTCGGGCATCCCTCGAGCACATTGGCCAATCGATGCCTCGCAAGAAGGTGACGGTCAATCTGGCCCCAGCGGATCGTCGCAAAGAGGGCGCGGCCTTCGATTTGCCCATTGCACTCACGGTCTTGGGCGCCGAGGGCTTGCTCGATCTCGAGAGGTTGCGAGGCTTTCTGGTCATGGGCGAGCTTGGCCTCGACGGCGCCGTTCGAGGGGTTCGAGGCATGCTCTCCGCTGGGCTCATGGCTCGCGACGAGGGCATGCAGGGCATTGTTGTGCCGCTTAGCTGTGCCCAAGAGGCGGCCGAAGTCTCGGGCATCGAAGTCCTCGCCATCGAGCATCTCTCCGAGATTGTCGAATACTGCCGGGGCGCCCACATCGAGCCGCAGAAACCCGCGGGCCTGCCGGCCCTGGCACCGCAAAGCCTGCGCTGCGATATGAGCGAGGTACGCGGCCAAGCCAGCGCGCGAGTGGCCCTGGAGGTCGCCGTGGCGGGTGGTCACAACCTTCTGCTCGTTGGCCCACCAGGTACCGGCAAAACCATGCTGGCCCGGCGTATTCCCACGATCTTGCCGCCTCTTACCCACGACGAGGCTCTCGAAACCACCCGGATTTACTCGTCTTTAAGCCTAAATAACGGTCGCCTCCTGCGCACAAGGCCGTTCAGGGCACCGCACCACACCATCAGCTCGCCGGCCTTGGTGGGCGGAGGCTCGCCGCCGGTTGCTGGAGAGATCTCCCTCGCTCACAACGGCGTGCTCTTTCTCGACGAGCTGCCCGAGTTTCAGCGCAGCACCTTGGAGTCGATGCGCCAGCCGCTTGAAGACCGGCGCATGGTCATCGGCAGAGTCTCAGGGCGCATCGAGTTGCCCGCTTCGGTCTTGCTCGCAGCCTCGGCAAATCCCTGCCCCTGCGGTTGGCTTGGCTGCGAAGAGCGGCAGTGCATCTGTACCTTGGCGCAGATCGATCGCTATCGGGCTCGCCTTAGCGGCCCACTGCTCGATCGCATGGACCTGCAGATCTTTGTGCCAAACGTGCAGCTTGGCGAGCTTCGCGACCAGGTGGCTGGCGAGTCATCTGCAGCAATTCGAGGACGGGTTCTCGAAGCCAGGGCGCGGCAACTGCACCGATTGGCAGACTATGGGTGCCGCACAAATGCGGAAATGGGCCCCAAGGCAACGCGGGAGACCTGCACGCTAACGTCTGCTGCGGAAGGCGCGCTTAGCCGGCTCTACGAGGTGCGCCGAGGCATGAGCGCTCGGGCGGTGGACCGGATTATCAAGGTCTCGCGAACGATCGCCGACCTTTTGGGCGAAGAGACTATCGATGATGGCTGCGTGCTCGAAGCCGCTAGCTATCGCTCGCTAGATCTCGATCCCGGGCCAAAGCTGCCGCCGCTATCGACATCAGACTCATCGCCCATTGACTCCATCAGCGTGTCTGCCAGCGAACCTAGGTCGATTCGATAGGCACCTTGCTGAAAGCGCTTGAGAACCCCCTTGGCGGTAGGGGAAAGGGTTTGAACTTTTATGGGTACTACATTCAAGGGTTGGTTGTGCTCCTTATGAATTCAAATCGGCGCATTGGATGTAGGCCTTGAGCGTAAAAACCACCACTGATGGCCACAAATCCCTTCTATTTGCAGGTAGTTGGGTGGGTGAGTACTGCCCCGGTGGGTAGCTAGGAGACCTCAAACCACAGCAACTTGACCCCAGTTGGGTGGGTCAGGATCGGGATCGTAGGGATTTTCCCTAAGCGACTCTAAGCCTGATTTCCTTCAAGGAGTCACGAGCACTGTATAGAACTCGACTGGCTGGAACTATCGGTGGGCAGCCCGATCGCAATTGTGTGCCATTCGACCTCCTAGTGGTAAATCTCCTCCATGTTTATGCTCCCTCCTCGTTCTGCCCCACAGCTGGAAACTGAGCGTCTACGTTTGCGAGCGTACACAGCCAACGACTTTGAGCAGTACTGCGATCTTTGGGCAAATGAAACTGTGGTGGCGCACATCGGAGGCAAGCCGTTCACTCGGGGAGAGTGTTTAGGGCATCTCATGCAGCAGATTGGCAGCTGGCACTTAGCGGGAATGGGGTACTGGGCTGTGGTTGAGAAATCCTCTGACCGCTATATCGGCGAAGTGGGCTTTGGATGCCAGATTCGGGATATCCAGCCGAGTATCGAAGGGAGGCCTGAAGCTGGCTGGGTTCTCATGCCATCTGCACATGGCAAGGGCTATGCAACCGAGGCTATGACCTGTGCACTGCAGTGGGGGCTGCCACAATTCGGCGACCGTCGAGTCGTCTGCATCATGGATGATGACTACCCTGCAACGTATCGGGTGGCCGAGAAGCTTGGCTTTACCGAGTATGCACGAACGACGTTTCGCGGCGAACCAACGCTCCTGTTAGAGCTCACTAGGCCCGAGCAATTTCTCGTATCGTGACTTGCTTTGCACTCAGTGGGCTGCTTGGGACTCTGCGTGACGAAGTCTTACGCCAAGAACTACTCGACCTCAAGGTTGTGAAATAGCATCGCCCCACGAAGGTTTTCAGGCAGAACAACGTCCTCAGCCATAGCGCGCAACGCTTTGCTTAGGCAGCGTCCTGTCCCAGATGCTGCGATGTCTCCTCCATCTGCGATTTCGAACACTCCGTCGGCCAAGCTGATCCGCAACGCTAGAGTCCCGCGCTCTGGATGCTCGGCTTTACAGCGTTCAATAAGCCCAGCGGACTCAAAGTCCTCCAGCAACTTCCGCACGATGGCTTGACCTGGCTGCATGGATGAATCGCAGCGCGTAAGCCACACCTCCTCGGTATTCATCGCGGCGCCTGTAATTGAATCCGTTGTCGGGCGACCTGCCCCAAACCCCATGCCGCATATCTTGTTCTGCATTTCTGGGGATGTTTGGATCGTGTGCTGCCACGTGCCCCTATCTGCGCCTTGTGCCCATGCGAGCGAGAGCTTGCAAACTCGACCTCGACATTCGAGATCATGCGCAGGCTGATCCGCATCAAAGTGCTTGAGAACTTCGGGCTCAAGCTCAGCCTGAAGCTCGGGTGCACTCTCACTGCGCTCAAAGCGCACCTGAGCGGGGAGATACTGCTCAAGTTCCGCCTTCGTCTTGCTCAGTTCGTCGAGGCAGCCAGCTTGGTCGCCGATCGTTTGGCCGTCGCTACTAGGGTTGGCTACTTCCCTAGAATTTTCCTGAGACTTCACAGCCGGCTCGAAGCGAGCCTTGTCAGCTATCGAGGCTACGCTGGTCTCACTTTGGTACTGGGAGGCATTGGCAGAGGTTGAGCCTCTCCCTCGTAGGACTAAGACCATGTTGAGGGTGATGCTGGCGAGCAACACGAGGATAAAAAGCCGTTGAATGAGAGTCGACATTAGCGGTAACTCTAGCGTCCGTCGGCCTCTGATTCTATGCGCTCGGATAGTTCATTGCCGAATTATACCTAAGAACTGTTGGGTCGGATGTACGTCACTCGGATGTACGTCACTCGGATGTACGTCAC
>TARA_R110002096_G_scaffold238581_1_pt1 | contig 30499 bp, 21 predicted proteins | sample TARA_R110002096 | Tara Oceans TARA_R110002096 (sample SAMEA4397295) | marine metagenome | biome: Polar Biome; feature: [DCM] deep chlorophyll maximum layer (ENVO:01000326); material: water (ENVO:00002006), including particulate matter (ENVO:01000060) such as... | depth 35 m
CGGCGGGAGTAAGTTACACGGTGGGGCGCGAGGCGAACGCGACCTACGGGGAGACTCTGAACGGGGTTCAGACGGCGATGGCGAAGCATCACAATTTCGTCGCCGGGGTCGATCCCTATCGGGTGAAGGGCGATCCGGAGAGCGGACTGTTGCCGTTCATCGATCCGGAGGGACCGGGCGAGGAAGGCTCGGGCGATCACCGGGTGCAGGCCTACTGTTTTCGGATGTGCCTGACCGATCACCCGGAAAACCGGATTCCGTTTCACAAGCCGGATGGGTATGACGAAACTTGGTTCGAGCTGCTGCTGCGCAACTTCGAGGCGGGCGAAAACGGGATGCCATGGATCAATTCGTCAATGCCGAATCGCAAGACCGACACCAACAACCGGACCGGATTTTCGACCGATTTCATTGGCCAGAACTACGATTACCCGGAAGCCAGCTACGCCGAGAGGGAAGCGATCGTGGCGCGGCACCGGCTTTATCAGCAGGGCCTGATGTGGACCCTGGCCAATCACCCGCGCATGCCGGACAAGATCCGCAACAGCGTGGCGCGTTGGGGCATGTGCAAGGACGAGTTCGAGGAAGGTAACGGCTGGCAGGAACAGCTCTACATCCGGGAAGCCCGCCGCATGGTCAGCGACTTCGTGATGACGCAGAACCACTGCCAACAGCGCGAGACGTTGGAGGATTCCGTGGGCATGGGCGCTTACACGATGGACTCGCATAACGTGCAACGTCACCTCAGCAAAGAAGGTCACGTCCGCAACGAGGGCGACATTCAGGTCGGCGGATTCCCGCCTTATCCGATCAGTTATCGCTCGATCGTCCCAAGTCAGAAGGAAGCGGACAACCTGCTCGTGCCGGTTTGCCTTTCGGCGAGCCACATGGCGTTCGGCTCGATCCGGATGGAGCCGGTCTTCATGGTGCTGGCTCAGTCCGCAGCGACGGCGGCCTGTTTCGCGATCGATGACGAGGTGGCGGTTCAGGACGTGGATTATGCAAAGCTGAAAACGCGGCTCGAGGCCGACGAACAAATTCTGTTTCACGATGCGCCGGTTCGGCCGGGCGGGGCAGGGTTCACCAAGTTGGATTCGCTGGAAGGCGTGGTCGTTGACGACAGCGCCGCGAAGCTGAGCGGAACCTGGACCGCGAGTGTCCTGATCCAGGGGATTCATCGGGGTTACCAGCACGACGGCGGTGCCCAAGACGGCAACGCCACGGCAGTGTTCGCGGCCGAATTGCCGAAGCCAGGAACCTATGAAGTGCAGGTCGCCTACTCGACGAACGGGAATCGGGCGACCAACGTCCCGGTCGCGATCGAGCACGCCGGCGGCGAGACGGCGGAAGCCACTCTGAACCAGCGGAAGTCGCCGGAAGGCGGCGGTTACTTCGCTCCGGTGGGGCGTTTTGCGTTCGAGAAAACCGGCAAGGTCACCATTTCGAACCGCGGAACCAACGGCCACGTCATCATCGACGCGGTGCGCTGGTTGCCGGTGGAGTAGGATGGGGCGAGTCCCGCAATCCTTCTTCACGGTAAGCTGTCTGCTGCGACTTGGGTCGGTAGTTCCGTGGTCAACTCGGCAAACGGCAAAACGTAGGAATGCGGTGAGGAGATACAGAAACGTGAAGTGGCGGAAACCAGCCCCGCTATTGCTGAAAGTGCCGACCTGGATATAGTGGCGCGAGTTGAGTTCCGCCGCCCATTCCAATGCCATTCCGCGCAAGCCCATCGAGGTAGTATGTGCTGTGTTGATGGATGAGGATGGTCTTGTTCTCGCCGTCCAACGCGGAAAAACCGGGTCGCTGCCTGGAAGTTGGGAGTTCCCCGGAGGCAAGGTGGAACCTGGGGAGGATCGCGAAGCCGCGCTTCGGCGAGAACTGCGGGAGGAACTGCATTTGGTTCTCGATCACGACCCGCTCAACCCCTTGTTGCCTTCATCCCATCTCTATCCTTTCGGTGCGATCAGGTTGTGGCCGTTTTTATGTCGGCTTAAGCGCCGTCCTAATCTCACCCTCCTCGAACATAGCGCGCAAACCTGGCTGCCTTTGTCCGAGGCACGATTGCTTGACTGGGCCCCGGCTGATGTGCCGATCCTGGATGAACTCGAACGCGTTCTCTCACCGTCCTAGCTGCTGTTCATGCCGACCAATTCCCTTGCCCCAGGTTTGTATGAGCGTTTGCTCGATCAAGAGTTGGCAGAGTTGTTGGATGCGAATCCTGAACTCCGACCGACCCTGGAGAAAATCGACGACGAAGCGTTGCCCGTTGCCTACGCTCAATTCATTGCGGAAATTCTCCGCGAGGCCCTGTCGCAATCGGGAAGCAGGGATCGCCTACCGCTGATCAACCGATTGATCGAATTGCTAGGAGCTCAGGACGGGAGCGACTATTTGCAGAAGCGGAAACTGCTCTCGCGACCTGAGACTCTCCTCACGCAGTTGCAGCCGGTCTCAGCTCTGGCAAACTCGCCCTGGCCGCATCCGGAGACACCCTTGGCGATCAGCAGCCTCCTCACCGGAAGTGGAGAAGATCCGCCGCTCGATCGCGAACTGCGAACCGAACTGCTCAGTTGCAACCGAGTCGATATTCTCGTGTCGTTCATCAAGTGGTCCGGACTTTCGCTGCTGCTTTCCGCCTTTGAGGAGATTGAAGAACGAGGAATCCCGGTGCGGATCATCACCACGTCCTACATGGGGGCCTCCGACCCGCCGGCGATCGAATGGCTCGCGCAACGGAGCAATGTTGAGATTCGGATTTCTTACGATACCGAACGCACCCGCCTGCACGCCAAGGCTTATCACTTCCACCGTGACAGCGGCTATTCCACGGCCTACATCGGCTCGGCGAATATGAGTCGACCAGCCATGACCAGTGGCCTCGAGTGGACCGTGAAAGTGACCGCGAAAGACATGCCCCATGTCATGGAGCGATTCGAGGCCGAGTTCGAGACTTACTGGCACCATGAGGCCTTCGTGCATTTCGGTCCGGGCGATCACGAGAAATTTCGGAGGGCGATTCAACGAATTCGTCAGCCAGCGGAGAACGGTCCGCGATTTTTCGCCGATCTCACCCCGCATCCTTTTCAGGAACGCGTGCTGGAAGCGCTCGCTGCGGCACGAGCAGATGGCTCGCATCGCAATCTCGTGGTCGCGGCGACCGGCACGGGCAAGACTGTCATGGCCGCCTTCGACTACGCGCGTTTCTGCCGCGAAAACCCGAACAACTCTCGCCTCCTTTTCATCGTGCACCGCAAGGAGATCCTTCGCCAGGCGCGCGATTGCTTCCGGGCTGTTCTCCGGGACTACAATTTCGGAGAAATGCTCGTCGACGGCCAACGTCCGGAGCAATGGCAGGCCGTTTTCGCCTCGGTCGCGAGTCTCGCCAGTCAGACTCCGTGGAAGACTCTCGGCACCGACCACTTTGACTTCATCATCGTCGATGAAGCTCACCACGGTACCGCCAACAGCTATCGCGCGATCTTCGAACATCTTGAACCAAAAGTGTTGCTCGGCCTCAGCGCGACTCCGGAGCGTATGGATGGCACATCCATCCTGCCCGATTTCGACAATCGCTTTGCCGCGGAGATTCGCCTGCCCGAAGCCCTCGAGGAGAAGCTACTCTGTCCCTTTCACTACTTCGGGGTCACCGATCCCGTTTCGACGGCGGAGGATCGTTTCTGGAAGAACGGAAAATACGACACCACGGAACTGGAAAACGTTTACACGGGCGACGACATCCGTGCCCTCGGCCGACTCGATGCCATCGTCGGAGCTCTGCACCGCTACTATCCCGACCAGGAAAGCCTACGTGCCATCGGATTCTGCGCCGGGGTGCGGCACGCGAAGTTCATGGCGACCAAATTTCGTGAGAACGGCTATCGCGCCGAAACCTTGCTCGGCGAAACACCTCCTGAGTTGCGTGATGAACGAGTGCGGGAATTTTGCTCCGGGAAGCTGCATTTTCTTTTTGCCGTCGATGTGCTCAGCGAGGGTTTCGATCTGCCCGAAATCAATCTGGTGATGTTTCTGCGCCCCACCGAGAGCCTGACCGTTTTTCTCCAGCAATTGGGTCGTGGCTTGCGTCTCAGTCCGGAAAAGGACTGCCTTACCGTGCTCGATTTTGTTGGGCAGAGTCATCACCGCTACCGGATGGATCGAAAATTCACGGCGCTGTTGCGACACAGCCGGCGTCGGATCGACCGCGAGATCGAGCGGGATTTCCCCAATCTGCCACCGGGGTGCAGCATTCAGTTTGAACGCGTTGCTCGTGAGCACGTCCTGGAGAACATCAGGAAGTCACTCGGTAATCTTCGCGAGTTTGTCCCCGAAGCAATTCGCACCTTCACCGCAGAAACCGGACGCCCTCTCACCTTCGCCAATTTCGTCGCCGAGGCCGAACTTTCTCCGGTTGAACTCTTAAAGACCCGTACATGGTCCGAGTGGAAGGATCTCGCAAACGGAACCCGGACGGTCAACGATCCCCATCTCGCCGACGCCCGAAAAGCCCTCCGCCGCTTCGCTTTGCGTACCGATCCCGACCTGCTCGAGAAGGCCCGGAGGATTAGCTGTTCCACCGTCGCGGAAGAGCCCGCCCACTATGGCCTCACCGAAAAGCAGGCGGGGATGCTCCACTATCTCCTCTGGAGCAAGAATGGCGAAAACCTCGGGCTCTCTTCCTACCGGGAATCATTTCAGCGGTGGGCTGAAAATCCGCAGTCGGCCAAAGACCTGGAAGAGATCATCGAATGGCGGAATTCGGTGCGTCCATTCGGAACCGCTGATGTCAATCTCCCCTTCGAGTGCCCGCTTCGCCTGCATGCCGCCTACGGGCTGCGCGAGATCAGCGCCGCCTTTGGCAAAGCCAATCTCGACACCACCGGACCTGCCGGGACGGGAGTGATACACGTCGAGGAGCAGCGCACGTATCTGCACCTGGTCACCTTTCGGAAAGAGGAGCGCGATTTCTCTCCAACCACGCGATACAAGGACTACCCGATCAGTCCAACATTGTTTCATTGGGAATCTCAAGCCAACACAACCCGCGCCAGCAGAACCGGGCAGAACTACCTGCACTTTCGAGATCGACGCTACACGATCTTATTTTTCGCCCGGCTGGAAAAGCAGGTCGATGGGGAAACCGCGCCCTTCCTGTTTCTTGGCCCAGCCTGTAAGCTCTGTTCCGCCGAACGCGACCGCCCTATCCGCATGGTCTGGGAACTGGAGCACCCCATGCCTGCCGAACTGTTTGAGCAAGCCCGGGCCACGTGAAATCGGCAAACGCTGTTCTCTCGACTGGGAATTACTCCAATACTTTGGTGACGGTCGGATTGTCCGGAATTTGTATCACCGTCGAATTCGCTTTCAGAATCACTCTCCGGAAAAAATCTCCGACAACAGGCGACTGGTTTCTTCGGAATTGGTCCGCATGTAGGCTTTGGCGGCGGCGTTGCCGCGTTCGGGGAACATCCACGTTACCCAATGCAATTGCCATGGCTGGTGGGCTTGGTCTTCCGGGCGGTTTGCTTTGAGAATCGGGCGTGAACTGTAGTTGATCTCGCTCCATTCCTCCGGCTGGACCAACAACCCGGCGGAGCCTTTTCCGGTTTCGTAGAAGTCACGGTCGCGAATCGCATCGCCCATCAGCAGCCACTCGCGATGCTCCTGCGCTTCTTCGAGAAACACTTTCCCTCCGTTTCCAAAACCGGCGGGATAGCTGGAGAAGTTGACGGAAGTGTGGGTGATGGATTTTCCTGCGTGAGGCTTCAAGGTCAGCTTCTGAAAGAGTCCTTCATGGCCGGGGATCATCATGTAGTCCAGCCAAACGGTTGCGGTGGGAGTCACCCATTCCAACCGGACTGCGCCAATGTCGCCGTTGCTGCGATCTTCGATCTTTGCCAGTTCATAGCTCAACGCCATTTCCTGATCCTCCCCTTCGCCAAGGTAGAGTTTGAGATAGCTGTTGTAGTACCAGAGGTGTCCCCGCGGTTTGTTCATGCCGAGGCCCGAACCGTTGAGGCCGTGAACCATCTGGGGCGGGCCGGGGTCGAACAGGGAAGAATCGCAACAGACGAGGTATTTCATCTCGTATTCGCGGAGACCGTTGCCGATCTTGAACCCGCTGATGAGATGTTCTTTGCCGTTGTAGTTGCCGTAGTGAATGGCTTTGCGTTGCAATTTTTTGACGGATGTAAACGCGGGTTCTTGATCCAATTCGGCGGCGGCTTCGGGAATTGGTTCCCACTCGCCCTCCGGCCAATCGACCGGGGTGCGTTCCACCCGAAACTCATAAGCGGCGAGCGCCCGCGTCGGCTGAGCCAGGGCGGGGAGAATCTCCAGTTCAACCGAAGTTGAGACGCCTGTGAGGATATCGCGAACGGACACGGTGTGGTCGCCCGGAGATTGCCCGTGGGGAATGACAAAGGCTCCCTTCACTTCGCCATCTTCGAGATAGAGGTTGTCGGCGGTGTGGGGGATTTCGCGACCGTTGGCGCCGGTCGCGGTCATGCGGATGACGTGCCTGGCGAGCGGTTGCCCGGATGCGTTCAGGGTAAGGTGATAGGCAAATCGTTCGCCGGGCCGGACTTTTTTCGGGCCTTGCAAACGAAGTTCCGGCGGTCCGTAGGGAAGAAGCGCGATCAGCTTCGGATGCCCCGGGTTGACCGTGAGCGTTTGCTCCTCCCTTTCGCCGAGGTAACTCCCGCGACGGACGTCGTAGGCATGGGTTCTTTTGCCGAAAACCAGCCGGGTCGGCAACCCGTCCCAGCGGTTTTTTCCGTGTTGGAAATAGATCTGCTGCTGCTTTTGCGGGCTGTCCTCGTTGTCCTTGGCGTTGGCCGCGATCTCCCTGACCTGGTCCACGGCCGGGAGACGCATGTAATCGGGAACGATGCCAACCAGCTCGCCGACTCCGTCGGAAAAGGTGGCCAGGTAGACCCGGTCTTCGATTTCTCCCCGGGTGTCCGGTTTGAAAATGCGATGGCCGGGACTGGCAATGCCCGCCGAAGCGATCAGGTCGGGAACCCATTTCGCGATCGATTCGGCATCCGGTTTCAAGGCGAGGTAGGTCGCCTTGGTTTCGGTCGCGTGAATGGCGCCCGCGGAATCCGCCAGCGTTTTCAGGGAGTCGGGAACTGCAGAATTTTCGTCGCCGAGGGTCTGCCAGGAAACCGTTCCCGCCGGCAGGCATTCGCCAACGGTGAGGCCCTCGAGGATGGTTTCGCCCAATTGAATCGATGAGCGGATTCCCCGATAATCGGAATCGGCATCCGCCACCAGCTTGTCGGGAGAAAAGCCGAAAACGGAAGCAAACGCCACTGCGCTCTCTGCCGTTTGCGCGGATGCCAGGCCGCCTCCGCCAATGACCGTTCGACCCGATTGAGCGAACCGAACGAGTTTTTCATCGACCACAAGCGGATCAACGCAGATCAGGAGTTGCACATCGGCGGCGAGATCGGTGTCGACATCGACGAAGCGGTAGGGAATCGAGAGCCGGTTGAAAGCGCGCGCCCAGGGTTCCACCGCTTTGATGTCCTGACCGAACAAAATCGCGATTTCGCCGCGATCCCGATCCATGCGTTTCACCTGTTCTGCGACCCCGGCGTTCAGTTCCTTGATTTCCTCGCTCCACCAGCGCGTTTCGTGAGTGGAGCGCAGGTCGCCATCGAGACAGCCGAACATCATGCCGGTGGATTTGAAATAGCCGACCCCATCCATTTCATCGAAGAGCCACACCCACGGAACCGTGCGCGAATACGGTTCGTGATCGGCCCAGGGCGCGTAGTGCGTCCAGATCGTGACGATGCTGTCCGGCGACCGAAAACTCCGGTAAATGTCACGCTCCACGCCGAGCCAGATGTCGAGATTGTAGAGATGTTTGGGACTGTAGAGCCCGAGGTAACCGGAGCGTTTCATCAACTCCGGAGAGTGCGCTCCCGGGAAGACGCCGCAATATCCGGCCCTCGCCCCGGGATTGGCTTTTCGCAAAATCGCCTCGCCTTTTTCCAGCCAGGGCAACAGCACATCGGCGGGCGGTTCGTCGGCAAACGAGTATCCCAACACCGAGAGCGGTTCCAGTTCGGTCGACATTTCCCTGAACCACTCCTTTGACTGGGCTTCGTCGAACTTCTTTTCGTTGAAGCGGTTCTTGGGAACGAACACGTTGGTCGGAACCAGCCGCAGGCCCGAAGCCGACGCCCAGGAATTCGCCGCCACATTGCGGCCGATTGGCGCGATGGCGTTGAGTCCCAATTCGCGATGCCGGTGCCCTCGCCAGCGTTCGGGGAGATCGCCGCGTTCATCCGCCCACGACAAGGTCGTCCATTGATTCTGCTCCGCCTCGGGATCTGATTGAACGTGAATCCATTGCAGTTGCTCCGCCAACATTCGGTCGGCGGAATCGTAGAGCACGGTTCGGAGGGAATAGGTCACGGGATCGCTTTGCCATCCCGGCACGTCCAGTTCCCCCGCGTTGGCCGGCGCCGTGGCAAAACGAACGAGATTGCGATCGGCATCATACAATTCCGCTTCGACTCGCCAGGCCGATTGACCCGGCTCAGCGAAGGGCTTCCAGGTCAGCGGGATCGGTTCTCCGCGCGGCAGGGAACCGGAGATTTCGTCCACCTCAAAAGCAATCGCTTCGCCCAGTTCGAGCCGCAGCGATCCCACGACTTGCCGTTTCCCCTGCGCATCGCTTTTCTCCCAAAAAAGATCCACCGCCCCGATGGCCGGAATTTCCAAGGGCCATTTTTCTCCCGAAGCCAACAGTTGGCCGCTCGAGACCGATCGAACCTGAGCCGAAAAGTGATCGCCCAAGCCCGCGAGGCTCACCTTTTCGCCCGATACCGTGGCCGTCACTTCGGGAATTGGGGGTTGGTTCCCTGCGGCGTGACGGAGAATCCGGTGGGCCAGGACATACGCCGTTTCCCGGGCGACTTCCGGCGAATCCCAGGGGAGGATTTTTGGGAAGAACGCGTTGAAGCGCACCAGCGCCCGGTCAAACGGGCGAGCCATCACGATCCGGCCTTTTCCTTCGTTGAACGCACTGACATTGAACGAATCGCGAAACTTTCCCGGAAAAATCGGTTCCAGGTTCAGGCCCTTCGCGACGGATTCGGTGATGTCTTCCACTGCACTGGTGAGCGGTGATTCATCGTCGCTCAACTCCTTCCATTCCCGCTCCACCGAGTTGCGGGTAAACACCACCAGCCGCCCTCCCTGGCGAACCCAGTCGCGAACCAGTTCCGTGCCTTTTGGTCCCAGGTCCTCCCATGGTTTCGAGGCACTGACGACCAGCAAATCGGGATTCTCGGCCAGATCGGCGGCGAACTGATCGAGATCAAAGACATTCTTGTAAGCACTGCTCCCGCGCAACGTGCGGACTTTTTTCACCGCCAGGTCAAAGCGCTGACCCAGTTCGTCCGGCTCGCGGCGGGCGAGGTCGTTCACCAGAAAAAGGGCGTTGAGTGTGCCGTTTGCGTCTTGCTTCTTTTCGATCCAATGAGGGGTGACGATCGTTTCGACATAGGCCGCGGGTTCGGCAGATTGCACCGGGCTGACGATCAAAAATCCGAGACAGAGTCCGACGAACAGGTCAGCAATAGGGGTTGATTGCATTCGGGCACGAAAGCCAGAATTGAAACAATCAAAAGAGAATGTTCAACGCAATTCGGATGGAAGGCCCGGTCAATCGCCCTAACCGAACTTCCCGCTGATGTACTCTTCGGTCTGTTTTTCTTTGGGAGCGGTGAAGAGATCCTTGGTCATGCCGAACTCAATGAGATTGCCCAGATAGAAAAATGCCGTGCGATCCGAGACGCGGGTTGCCTGCTGCATGTTGTGGGTGACGATCACAATCGTGAACTCTTCTTTCAGCTTGAGCATCAAGTCCTCGATCTTGAGTGTCGCAATTGGATCCAGGGCGGCGCAGGGCTCATCCATGAGAAGAATCTGAGGCCGATTGGCAATGGCCCGGGCAATACAGAGGCGTTGTTGTTGGCCGCCGGAAAGACCGTAGGCGCTTTCGTGAAGTTTATCCTTCACTTCATCCCAGAGCGCCGCGCCCTTCAGACTGCGCTCCACGACTTCATCCAACTGGTCGGGGTCGTTCCGACCGGCGACCCGCAAGCTGAAGACGATGTTCTCGTAGATCGTTTTCGGGAAGGGATTGTATTTCTGAAAGACCATCCCGACGCGCTTGCGCAGGGATATGACCTCCACTTTGGGGTCATAGAGGCTCTGCCCATCAATGCGAATATCTCCCTGGTGCCGGATGCCATCGACCAAGTCGTTCATGCGGTTCAGGTTGCGGAGAAGCGTCGTCTTTCCGCAACCTGAAGGTCCGATGAAGGCCGAAATCTCCCGCTCCGGAATGGCCATGTTTACATTCTTGATCGCATGGTTTTCTCCATACCAGAAATTGAACTGATCGACTTCAATAAACGAAGGGTTGTCTTCAGGAGTATCCATGTTCACTACTTGGGAATCGCTAATTGTACTAGAAGTCACGGTTGATATCTCCAAACTCAAAAGGCGCTCGCTTGATATTTTTTCTGCAGCTTGCTGCGAATCCGGATCGCGAACAGATTCATCACCACCACCAACAGGATCAACAAAAGGGTCGTTGCAAAGACCATGGGTTTTGCCGCTTCCGAATCCGGGGATTGAAAGCCGAGATCATAGATGTGAAACCCCAGGTGCATGAACTTGCGCTCGGCGTGAACGAAGGGCGCTTCGAAGTCGAGCGGGAGCGACGGAGCAAGCTTCACCACACCGGTAATCATGAGCGGTGCCACTTCTCCCGCGCCCCGGGCCATTGCCAGGATGACGCCGGTCATGACGCCGGGGAGTGCGCTGGGCAAGACGACGCGCTGGATCATCTGCCACTTTGACGCGCCACAAGCCAGAGCGGCTTCCCTGACTCCACGCGGGACGGCGGCAAGCGCTTCCTCGGTGGCGACAATCACAACCGGAAGGGTCATCAGGGACAGAGTCAACGATGCCCATAATATACCTCCTGTTCCGAAGGTGGGGGTGGGCAACGCGTTCGAAAAGAATCCATCGAAGTAGGGATTACCGACCAGGGTCATGATCCCGAACAACACTCCCAAGGTCGCCAGAACGGGTTTGGCAATCCGCGTGATCTTGGCGCGTTCGGCCGACTGAAGCGGGCTCCCCGTTTGGATTGACAGATAGACAGCGCTGAGCGTGCAGCCAATGAACCCAATTCCCGTTAAGAACCACCAAACCGGAGGCATGGGATATTCCGGTCCGCCATCGATAAACGAACCTACGCCATAGACAAAGAATCCCAATCCAAAGACGCCAAAGACGATGGAGGGAACACCGGCGAGGTTGTTGACACAAATTCGAACGATTCGAACCAGCATACCCTGCTTGGCATATTCGCGCAGGTAGATGGCGGCTATCACTCCAAAGGGCGTCACCATGACCGCCATGAGGATGGTCATGACAAACGTACCAAAAATGGCCGGAAAGATACCACCTTCGGTATTAGCCTCCCGGGGCTCGGCCGTGATGAATTCCTTAATGTGGTGGAGAAATACCCCGATCTTGCCAAACAACCCGAGTTGGTTGGCATAATAGAAGTGGACCAGATCACCGACCGGCTGCGTTCTCACCTCACCCGAGGCCAGGCGATACTCCAGGACCACGAGCTTTTGCTCCTCCCGAAGCTCTCTGGCCTTCGCGGCAAGCTCTTGATAGACTTCCTGTTCGTTGGCAATTTTCTCCCGAAGCGTGGCAACCTTCTTTTCGGTTTCCTCGGGTTTCGCGGAGCTTTTCTCCAATCCCCTGATCTTGAGTTCTGCGGAGCGGATTCGGGAGTTTACGTTGCCGATTTCCTTCTTCTCGATGTGCAGGATTTTCGCCCGCCGGGCGTTCGCTTCTTTAACGAGTTTTCTCAGATGCCGTTTGAAACCGTCGCCCTCTTTTTTCAGCACTTCGCCGTCCTTCAGAGTCAACGAAACCGGGTAGAAAATGGAATCCCCATACTCCATTCTTTCTGCCACAATGATGTCTTCTGGTTGTTCCTTGGACTTGACTGACTTGGAGTCAAAATAGCGGAACGCCATCCCGTAGGCATCCTTGTTGCCAATGAAGAACTGCATCTCTTCGATCACATCCTCGGAGCCGGCATTTCTCCGGGTTTGGGTCTTGATCAGTTCACCGGCAAGCTTGGATCGCTCACCGCTCTCCGAAGCCAACTCAACTTCGTAAACCGGCTTGGGCCAGAAGACGGAAATACCGTTGTAGGTAATCAGTGAAAGCAGGCCCAGGACCATCAACAGGCCGATGCTTAAGCCGGCGGCGCTCAGCCAAACCTTGACTTCACCTTTGGTGCGCGCGGTGGGGATTCCGTCCGTGTTGCGGGTTTCCGTCATAGGGTTCTCAGTTTCAGCCATGGCGATATTCTAGTGAGCGAGTTAGACGATTTTGAACTTTTCCCGGAGATGCTGACGGAGGATTTCCGCCACGGTGTTGAGGAGGAACGTCATGATGAAGAGAACCATTGCTCCAAGGAACAGGGTTCGATAGTGAGTGGAATGAACGGGGGCTTCGGGCAACTCCACCGCAATGTTGGCGGAGAGCGTGCGCATCCCATTGAAGATGTTCCAGTGATCCGCAATCGGGAACTTGCCGTTGCCCAATCCCATTTCCCCAAAGAGCAATCTGCCGGCCTCATCCATGATCGGCGTATTTCCGGTCGCCATCACCACAATCATGGTTTCACCTACGGCGCGGCCAAAGCCAATCATCAGAGCCGAAAAGATTCCGGCGGCGGCAATCGGGATCACGATGGTTCGCACCACCTGCCAGCGCGAGGCACCAAGAGCGTCCGCCGCTGAGGTGATGGAAGGCGGAACGTTGGCCAACGCGTCTTCGGCAATGGTAAAGATCACCGGGATGACCGCGAAGCCCATGATGAATCCGACCACCAGGCAGTTTCGTTGATCGTAAGGCAAGCCGGTGAACTGAGGCCACCACAAGCGGAAGTCGGCCAGCTGAGTTCCGTCCGGCATGGTAGCGACAAAGAACATCCGCTCGAGAACCGGACCTAAGTTCCAGCCCAGCAGAGAGACCAGTAGAACGACCGGAATCAGAATCGCGAACTCCAAGCCCGAAGGGATACGATTGCGATGGCGAACCGGAAGGATACTCCAGACATAGCCAATGACGCCGATGGAGAGGGGCAGTAAGATGATGACGGCAAGAATGGATGGCACCCGGCTTTCGATCAGAGGGGCCAACCAGAGAGCAGCAAGGAATCCCAAAACGACCGACGGAAGTGATGCCATGATCTCCATCAGAGGTTTGACGACCTTTTTGACCCGATTGTGGGCGAAGTGCGAAACGTAGACGGCGGCAAACAAGGCGATCGGCACCGCAAAGAGCATGGCGTAGAAGGTTCCTTTGAGGGAGCCGATGATCAAGGGAACCAAGGAAAGCTTGGGCTCAAAATCATCCGATCCTCCCGTCGATTGCCAGACGTGGCGGGGCCGGTTCGAGCCTTCGTACCAAACCTTCCCGAAGAATGCACTCCATCCGGCCTCGGGATGATGGTCGTCGACCTCGTAAAGATGAACCTTTCCGGCCGCATCGAGAAAACCCAGATGATGCCCCTTGGCGTCGATGGCGACCGAGATGGGTTCAAACGGAAGTTTCATGCGTTTCCGCACGGCCGCGGAGGTGGCATAGCAAATCATGAATTCGTCGCGATTCGCGACCAGGAAGGACTTGTTCCGCTGGCTGGCGACGAAGAGTTCGACATCGTCCTTGAGCGAAGGGAATTCCTTGGTCATCCCATAAAGCCGTTTGTTCTCTCCTTCTGGGATGAACAGGCTATACATCCGGAGATGACCGGTGTTGCTGGAGACAATTACGGATACATCGCCAAGGAGGTAATCCATATTGGTGACCGTTTCGGACTTGTCCTCAAACGGTTGAAACTTCTGGCGCACCACCCAGGCGTCCGGTTCGTGAAAGAGATAGATAATTTCATTGTCCTCGGTCAGGACGAGAATGCTGTCTGCGGTGCCCGCAGCCAAGACCGAGCGGGGCTTGGCTCCGTCCAGGAGTGTGGTAAGATCTTCGATCCCGTCCAATGTTGTCGCACCACCGCCCAAAAGGGAGCGTTTCTGTTTGAGGGTGATCACGGACAGTTTCGAATCGCTGCTCCCGTGCAACGCGACAAACAACTTTTCGCGTCCGTTGTCTGCGTAATCGAGAGCGGAAACGACTCCGGGTTCCGTCTCGCTCACCGGGAAGAAATCGCCGGTCTCCACCTCGGCGGAAACCACGCGTTGATCGTTTTCATTAAGCGTGGAGGAATACTCCACGGTCACGAATCCCACCTGGCCATCTTGGGTTCCCACCAGGATTCGTTGATTTCGCGCATCATAATCATAGGCGGAAATCGCGGCGCCATCCTGCAGTTCCAGGGATTCGCTATAGATCTGTTGGTCGCCATGGATGGGAAAGAAGCGAATTGTATCATTCCCATCGAAGGTGAAGGGAAGTTCCGACCACTCATCCAAACCCACGATTTCCGAGGAAGTCTGAAAGTCGATGGATTCCGACTCTTCTACGGATGCCTTCTTAAACAGTGGCAAAATTTCACCCATGATAAAGGCGAAGATTCCGAAGACGGCGACGATGATTCCCATTCCTCCGAACACAATCGCCGAAGTCATGAACCGGTCGAAATAGAGCGTGGACTTGGCAACCGTAAACCGTTCCGGAACCGGCTTGCGGGCGGGTGAATCGCCAGGGCTATCGTTGGAAGTCTTCGACATGGGAATCTGGGAGGATTGAAACGGGAAGTCTCGAAAGTTAGGTCCGGGGCCATGCTTGACCCCGGACCAATCTCACATTGCGACAGGAACCCGATGAAACGTTCCTGGCGCCACACATTCGTTTTACTTGCCGATTTGCTTCAGGACATCTTTGGCCACTGATGCAGGCATGGAAAAATAACCATCTTTCTCAACCACCTGTTGACCTTCTGTTGCCAGGACAAAGGCGAGGAATTCCTTGGTGAGAAGATCCATTTCCTGGCCCGGCTTATTGTTCACGTAGACGTAGAGGAAACGTGCCAGAGGATATTCGCCAGAGATGCAATTTTCAGCAATTGCTTCGACAAACTTCCCTTTGCTTTCGCCCAGAGGAACGGCGCGAACGCCGGAGGTGATGTATCCGATCCCGGAGTATCCGAGAGCATATTGATCCGAGGAAACACCCTGAACAACGGCAGAAGAACCAGGCTGCTCTTTAACGGCATCGCTGTAGTCTCCTTTACCCAAGGCAACTTTCTTGAAGAAGCCGTAGGTTCCGGAAGCGCTGTTGCGGCCGTAGAGAGAGATCGTGCGACCCTTCCAGGCATCCATTCCAACTTGACCCCAATCGGTGATGGCGGAGGGAGCACCGAGCTTTCTCGTGGAAGAGAAAATGGCGTCCACTTCCTGCATGGTCAATCCTTTGATGGGATTGTCCTTGTGTGCGAACACGGCCAGGGCATCGATGGCGACTTTGATTTCAGTCGGCTTGTATCCAAACTTTGCTTCGAAGGCATCCAGCTCTTCTTGCTTCATTTGACGGCTCATTGGCCCAAGCTGGGCTGTTCCTTCGATCAAGGCTGGAGGAGCCGTTGATGATCCCTTACCTTCGATCTGGATGTTTACGTTAGGATACTTGGCTTTGAATCCTTCCGCCCACAACGTCATCAAGTTGTTGAGAGTGTCAGAACCAATGGAGTTAAGGTTGCCAGCTACTCCACTGACGGTCTTATAGGGTTTGAGTTTGGGGTCAATCTCGGCATGGGCGCTTCCAAGAACGCAAAGGGCCGAGAGCAGACATAATACCTTTTTCATATTTAGATGGATTTTGGTTTGAGGTGAGATCCAAGCTGTAGCGCCTGAATTCGCGTATTAATGCACGTAAGTGGATATTCTTGCAAGTGCATATTAAGGTGTGCTACGGGGCGATTTTGTAACACAAAATGTGCACTGCCTTGTTGGTGGGAATGGCAGGCGTCGACGATCCAGGTTTCGCCGCTCTGAGGTGCTGCCGGGTCTTGCCTTGCCTGATCTCTATCCGAATCTTCCGGAAAGATATTCTTCAGTCGTCGACTCCTTGGGATTACGGAACATCTCTCCTGTATCTCCAACCTCGATAAGCTTCCCAAGATAGAAGAAGGCGGTTACCTGAGAAACTCGCGATGCCTGTTGGAGGTTATGAGTGACGATGACGATGGTATATTTGCTGCGAAGGCTGCTAATGAGATCTTCCACCTTGGCCGTGGCAATCGGATCCAGGGCCGAACAGGGTTCATCCATGAGGAGCACCTTGGGCTTCACCGCAATCGCCCGGGCAATGCACAACCGTTGCTGTTGGCCTCCGGAAAGTCCAAAGGCGCTGTCATCCAATCGATCTTTCACTTCGTCCCAAAGCGCAGCGCCCTTCAGGCTTTCCTCGACGACTTCGTCCAGCACATCGCGGCTTTGTTCGCCGGCAATGCGCAAACCGTAGGCAACGTTCTCATAGATGCTTCGGGGAAATGGGTTGGATTTTTGGAAAACCATCCCGACATCACGACGCAATACGACCGGATTAACTTCCGGTGAATGAACGTCCATTCCGTCCAGCTCGATTCGTCCGCGGCTGATGTGTGCTCCATCGACTTTGTCGTTCATCCGGTTGAAGCACCGCAAGAGTGTCGATTTTCCACACCCTGAAGGTCCGATGAAAGCCGTGACTTCGCCGCGCTCGATCGTCAGGTTGATCCCCTCAAGCGCCACCTTCTCACCGTAAGAAAACTCCACATCATCCATCTTGATCGCCGGTCCCGTGGTGGGGGGCACCTGCGCCCTGGGTTGGGTTGCTTCCGCAGGGGAAGTGGTAACCGATTGGCTGTTCTTGGGTTGAGTGTTCGCTATCATGAAATCAGCCTCTGTATGCATGCATTTGCATATCCAGAAAAGTGAATTCCCCGGGGCTTGTGTGACGATTTAGTTGCAATTCGATCCGGTGACGGCCCAAATTGGGCGGGTAATGGGTTGTCAGCGCACTCGTTTTAAGGTGAATTACCCAGGTAACATTCCCAAAAATGGGTGAAGATCCGCGAAATAAATACGTTGTTGTTTACAAGTGTCTCGGCGACCTCACGCGTCTGAGGATTCTCAATTTGTTGAATCAGAAGCCCTTGTGCGTCTCCCACTTGCAGGGCATTCTGGAAGTTCCGCAGACGAAGATGACCAAGCAGCTCCAGTATTTGAAGCGGCATGAGCTAATCGAGTCCGCGAGAAACGGGACGTGGACCATCTACTACATTCCGGAGTCGCCGAACGACGTGCTCAGGTTCAACCTGGAGCGGCTGGAAGAGCTGATTTTTCGAGATCCGGTCTTTGTCCGGGATCTCGAACGACTGGACGCCACCGACACCTCGGCGGCGGCTCTGCCCGAGGGGTGAGGCAGTTCTTCGAGAGTGGTGTCAGTGAATTTCGTGAGCTGAACACATCGCGGGGTCGGGTTTCAGCGCCCCTGAAGGCTTAACCCATCAAAAACTCACCAAAAGCTGCTTGCAATGCCTTATAGTTCAAGTTTTCTGGAACTATGGAATTAACGCAAGCCGCCCAAGTCCTGAGTTCGTTGGGCAGTGAGTCCCGACTCCGAATCTTTCAGGTGCTTTCCGAGTCTGGTCAGGATGGGATTTCGGCGGGCGAGTTGGCTGACAGAGTGGCGATGCCTGCCAATACGCTATCGTTCCATTTGAAAGAGTTGGTGACCGCCAACCTTGCGCGTTCGCAACGAGCCGGGCGATCCATTTTCTATTTCATCGATCCACTTGGAGTCTCTGCGTTGCTGCAATTTTTGAGTGTCGATTGTTGTTTTGGCAATCCGAGCGCATGCCTGCCCATTCAACTTGCTTCATCACTGGACGCGAATGCCGCGGTCCCTCCCACGAAGGTCCTGTTTGTTTGTAATCATAACGCGGCTCGCAGCCAGATGGCGGAAGGACTCTTGCGTTATTATGCAGGCGATCGGTTCACGGTATATAGCGCGGGATTTCAACCCAGGTCGGTTGATGAACGAGCCATCCAGGTCATGGACGAGATTGGCATTGATATCAGCAAACAGTTCAGCAAGTCCCTTCATGATATCATGTCACTCACCACGGTTGAGCATGTCATCGTTGTCTGTCGTTCCAGCGAGGAACACTGCCCACAACTCTATCCCTTTGCGAAACAGCATTCCCGTTGGGTCGTGGAACCACCAACGGCGACCAAACGTGAATCAGATGAGGGGATTCTGGAGAATTTTCGAAGAGTCCGTGATGTCTTGGAACGCGAAGTGAAGTCATGGCTCATCTCGATCAACAAAGCAGACAATCACCTCCCACAGTCAAAGATTTCCTAACCTAGCCAAAATCCTATGCAAACCCAGAAACCATTCAAAGTCCTTTTCCTCTGTTCAGGAAATTCAGCGCGAAGTATCTTCGCGGAATACATCACAAAGATTGTCGCTCCAGGAAGATTCGAAGCCTTCAGTGCCGGATCTGAACCCCGCGGTGAGGTGCATCCAATGACGCTTCGCGTCCTGAAAGAGGTGTATCATTTGGAGGCCTCAGATGCCAAAAGCAAGAGTTGGGAGGAATTCAGAAGCCAGGAAGCGGACTTCGATTTCGTCATCACGGTTTGTGATCATGCCAGGGATACCTGTCCGACGTGGCCGGGGCAGCCGATTATCGCGCATTGGGGTTCACAGGATCCCGTGGCGGCACAGGGATCCGATGAAGAGGTCTTCAAGGTGTTCAAGAATGTGTCGATCGAGATTCGTCGTCGCATTGAGTTATTCGCCTCGTTGCCATTTGAGAAACTCGACCGGTTCCGCTTGGAGGAAATGACCAAGGCAATCGGGGTGACAAGGGAAACTGCGGACACCGAGGGGGCATGAACCCGAAGTCCGCATCCGTTTGATCGGCGGAAATGATGTAGACGATGTTCGGTGGCGTCGCCGCACCACCTATTCCGGGATTCGGTTCAGCGTGTAATAGGCATCCGGATGTTCCAGGCTCCCGCCCGCCTGATTACGAAGACCTTCCGCTCTCAATTCGTGGACATACATTTCCCGCAGTCCCTCGATTTGAAGGTGGATCCGAAGCCCGTCGTTGCTCATGGTTGCCTTCTGAATCTTCAGCGTTTTGCGATCCTCCTCCGGTCCGCCGTAGGTGCCCTGGTAGCGATAGGTATAACTTGAGAGCTGATACGAATCCAGATTGGTGGCGGTTTTCGGATCGACGGGTTCGGTGAACACCAATTCGAAGCCGTCGGGTTCGGCCCGCATTTCCTGAATCGCAAAGGTCATTTCGCCGTTCCATCGCACCCGCTGCAATCCGTAGGAGCGACTGCCGAGCGAGGACCAGCCGCGATTCGTCATTCCGACGTAAAGGCTGCCATCGGAACCGAACGTCAATCGGAAGACCGCTGCGGGAAACTTGCTGAGGAACGGGAAGCAGGCTCCCTGATACTCGCCGCCAACCTTTTCCAGAAACACGCGATTGATGCTGGAATTGGTGAACTCGCCAACGAGCAGCTGGCCGTCGAATGGTCCGAACCGTCCGTGTTGATCAATCACTTGAATGTCGGTCGCGCTCCGCCCCATTTTATCATAGGGCAGCCAGACTGCCGGAGGAACCAATTCGGGCAACGCCTTGACGGCTTCGGGGTAGAGTTGTTTCAGGGGAAGTTCCGCCGACAACTTGAGGGGTGAGTCCTCCAGATCCTGGGGTGCGATTCCTTCGGGATTTCCGTAAAAGGCGCCGCGCCGGAGATGGTAGATCGGGGTCGTCGGAATCCAGGAACCCTGTTGGTCGCTGAAAAACAGGTCACCCTCCAGATTGGCGCCGAGGCCGGACGGAGAACGCATTCCGGCGGCTTGCGGAGTGAGACTGGTGTCAGGATTCATCGTGAGGGCCCAACCTCTCCAGGGAGCGCTGTTGTTGGCGAGGTTGCCCATGTCCAGATTCGTCGTTACCCAAAGATTGCCTTCCCGGTCGCGTTGCGGTCCATAGATGTAGGCGTGGTAGTTCCCCGAGACATTCCAACCACTCGCGGCGGTGAGATACTCGTCCGAAACGTCATCGCCATCGGTGTCGCGAAGACGCGTAATCTCGGTGCGTTGCGCGACCAGAAAGCTGTCGCCATCGCGAAGAATGCCGAGTGGTTCATGCAATCCGGAAGCGAATCGATGATAGGTGATGTCTTCGATGGAGTCGCCATCGACCTTGTCGAGAAACCAGACTTCGCCTTTCCGGATCGTCACGGCGAGGCGGCCATCGGCCGTCCAATCCATACCGCTGACCTCCAGCGCGAGGCCCTTTCCTGGCTTCCAATCCGGATTCCGCGAGTGCGTTCCGGAGGCGGCGGTGAGGATGTCGAATCGCTCGTAGGACGGCTGGGGTTCGGCGAATCCGAAACCGGGGAGGACGAAAAAGAGGGAAAAAAGGAAATGGGGTTTCATCACCAGGTGTAGCGGATGGTTAACGTGTCAGGCTCGGAAAGGATGACTTTGCGCTTCACGCCTTCCGGGTGCTGAATCAGCTCCGCCGAGAGGTCGGCTTCTTCCCACGTGAGTTGTCGCTCAAAGCCGTTCTCAATCGGACTCAGCCGTTCTTCGACCGATTCGCCGAGGGCTTCGTAGAGAAAGGTGGGAATGCCCTGATCATCCAATTTGTATCCTCGAAAAGAGGCTTCGAAGCGAGGCTCCCCTTCAATGGAGACGATGGCGCTTCCGAGCGGCGTTTCGAAGGGGACGCTGCGGATGAACCACGTTCCGTAGGCGTCGAAAAACTGCCCTTTCCACATCATCATGGGCCGGCAATGTTCCGCATCATACGCGAAATGGACCTGGCTGGGAAAGCCGACGGCAATGGCGTGCGCGCCGACGCCCTCCATGAAGGCGCGCTGGATGATCGGGCGATCCGAGGGGACGAGTTCAAAGGCTCCGGTCACGGTTTCCGGGTAGCCTTCGGGTAGGGCGTTACCTTCCTTGGCGAACGCGTAAATCGCGGCGATCTGGGCGCGGGTGTCGCCTCCCAGGATCTCCTGGTTCGAAGCAACGCCGCCCGGCCAAAGCGGAGGCATCAGCGTCCCGGGCCGATAGGCCGCCGGGTTCAGCAAGTAAGATTCCAACCAACCCGGTTGCAAACGGTCCGCGAGATTGCTGATATCGAGCGCCTGGATTCCCAAGGACGGGCGATCGCCCCATTGGTGGCAGATGATGCAGTTCAGCCCGCCCTGCGTTCCGACCAGTTTTCGGCCAGCGGCCACATTCGTTGCCGGGAGCGGCTTGCTCGGTTTGCGGTCGGCTTCGGCGAATTCCTGCGCCAATCCATCGGTAAGCTCACCGTAAATCGGCATGCGCGCATGGACGTAGTCTCGAACCCGGTTTTCTCCTTTCAAAACGCCTTCGAGCCAGTCGGGTTGCAGCTTTCGGCCCGTTCCGGTCAGTGGGGGAGGGTAGCGCCCGGTATCGCCGATGCTGGGATCTCCCGTCAGGTAGGCCTTGCGAGCATCGTCGGGACCACCCTTGCCGTTGCGGTCATGACAGGCGTAACAATTCAGCGCCTCGAGTCGCCGGTCGACGCGATCGGGAGGATTTTCTGAGGAACTGAGAAACGCCGCCAAGGCCGCGCTTTGCGATTCACTGAGATGGTATTGGGGAAGCGCCGCGTTTTCTCCCGTCAGGCAGCCTCCGTTACCGGAAAGGGGGACGAGTTCCGGTTTGGTCACCTTGGGGATCTCGTGGCACGCCGCGCATTGCTTCGCCTCCACAATCGCTCTGCCTTGGCTGACTTTCTCGGGAACCGGCGTGAAACGCTTCAAGCGTGGCGCGTTCAATCCGTTGCTATCCTGAAAGTCGAGGAGATGCGCGGCAATATCGATCGAATCCGTGACCTCCATTTCCAGCTTCGGCATTCGGCCATGGGGACGAGACTTAAGTGGATCGCGAAGAAAGGCGCTCAACGACATCACATCATACTTCGCCGCCAAATCAGGGTAGGCGATGTGCGGATAGGTGAAGGCGTCAGGCGCAGGCTGTCCGTCGGCGGGATGAAAGTCCGGACTTGGCGAATGACAGCTTGCGCAACCATGGCGATGAAACAATTCGCTGCCTCGTTCCGCGTTGACGTGGCGACTCCCTCGGGGCGTTTTGTAGGTTTTGGGAGTGAGTGAGGCCAGATAGTGAACCACCGAATCGGCTTCCTCGTCGGTTAATCCCAGATGGGGCATCGTCGCGCCAGGGCGTGCCTGTTGCGGATCCAGGAGGAAGTCGCGCGTCCAGTTTGAATCGATTCTCGTGAACACCGCGTTCAGGTTGGGTCCTTTGCGCGGGGGAAGCTGCGTGGCCTTGTCGTGACAGTTGGCACAGCCGAGCTCGTTGAAGAGCAGGCGCCCGCCTTCGGCGGTTGGTGCGTTGCGGTGAAAGCGCTCGAAGCCGATCACCATCGGTTCCGCGCTGGCCAGAGAGCTCAGCAGGAGGAGAGCAAAGATGGTTTTCAAGCGTTCACCTCCTTCAGGCAGTTTTCGAGGTAGGTTCGCGACGTGTTGATCGCGGCGGTGACTTCGGCTGCGGTCGGTAGAATCGGGATTCCGCGAGGAACCGGGTGCATGAAAATCTCCACATAACCGGTGTAGTTGATCTCTTTCAGCGCGCCGACAATCGGCACATAATTGAGGCTTCCGTATCCTGGCATCTGCTGCATCTCGATTTCCTTGGGGGCTTTTTCCCGAATTCCCTCGGAGTGTTCCTGAAAATAGACGAAGGGAATTTGCTGATCGCCGAGATCGCGGATCAGCGCCGGAATCTCATCGACATAGTTGTAAAGATGATGAAGGGCGAAAGCGATCCCGAGGTTGGGCGATTGGTTGAACTCGGCGAAGTAGCGAAGCGAATCCGGCGTGTAGAGAAGCTGGCGGTCGTGATTTTCAATCGCAATCGTCATGCCAAGCTCCTCCGCTTTGGCGACGTGCGGTTTCATCTTCTCGAGAAACTCCCGAACCGCGACTTTGGCCTCTTCACCGGACGGTTCGCGAGAGCCCTTGCTGCCGCAAAGCACGATTTCGCCTCCCAGGTTTTTCGCCCAAGCCATTTCGTCCTGAAGCCCGAACGGTCCCAACGGATAGCGGGTGGAAACGCCGAACTTCACGTCATGTTGCTTCAGCATCGCGGCAAACGCGGCATCGCCCATCGCATCAATCTGCTCTCGCTGATTGCCGTGAACCTTGCACCAGATGTCGATCGCCTCGGCGCCGGTTTTCCCGACCTCGGGCATGATGACATCCAGCGGCATCTCGCCATACATGGCCGAGGAGAGAATGTAGCGGAGGCGAAACGGTTCGGCGTCCTGGGCGATCGCGAAGGGTGCGGCGACCGCGGCGGAAGTTTGGGCAAGGAAGTTGCGTCGGTTCATGAAAGTGGGGTTTTGAGCACGTCGCGGCTTTCAGGAAAGAGCGTCGCGCGCTTCTTCCAACATCTTGATCCAAGGTCCCAGGTAGGAACCGTTGTCGTGAAAGGTTCGTCCGCTCACGAGATTTCCGTCCACGACGCAGGCTTCGTCGACGAACGTTCCGCCGCAGACTTCCAGATCGAACTTGCACTTCGGCACCGTCGCCATCTTGCGACCGCGCACGCAATCCGCATAGGCCGGAATTTCCACGCCGTGACAAACCGAGGCGATCGGCTTGTTCTCGCGAAAGAAATGTTTTGTGATCCGCACGAGATCCTCGTCGTAGCGAATGTATTCAGGGGCTCGTCCGCCCGAAAACATGATTCCGAGGTAGTCCTCCTCTTTCACCTCGCTGAATGCCAAGTCGGCCTGGAGCGTGTAACCTTCCCATTCCTTCGTGATCGTCCAGCCCGGTTTCACCTCGTGCATGACCAGCTGATAGAGCCGCTTTTCCGGTGCGATGACGACTGGTTTGATGCCGGCTTCGATCAGGCGGTAGTAGGGGTAAAGAGTGTCTACGGTCTCCGTGGCGTCGCCGATGACAATGAGGGCTTTTGCAGTCATGAATTGATGCTCACAGAAAAACCGGGCTTTGTCATCGCAGATCTTTGTCGCGCTTGTCGCGGCTTGCGAAACACGTTGGAATGCCGCATTCACGCATTTCCATTGCGCACCCAAACCAACCAGATAGGGTTTCGGATGCAGGAACAAACGAATCCAGTGGGCCAATCCCAAGTCGATATCGACTGGGAGGGCGTGAATCGCCGGATCATGCTGGTCGAGCAGATTGGAACGACTGATCTTGATTTGAGTGGACTCGGACTCCCAGAGGTTCCTGAAGCGGTCTGGAATTTGCAAGGATTGGAGAAGCTCGATCTGAGTCAGAACGCGTTGATCGAAGTTCCAGATGATATTGCGCGACTGGGGAAACTGAAGGAACTCTATCTGGACGAGAATCAGCTGGAGCGCCTCCCGGAATCATTGTCCGCCCTACAGAATCTGAGGCGGCTGGATGCTTCCAAGAATCAGTTGGCAGGCATTCCGGGGGCGGTGGGTGGCCTGATTTCTCTCGAGTCGTTGGCGCTGACGAAGAATCGGATCGTCTCGCTACCGCGAGAACTGGGAAAGCTTGGTTCGTTGCGTTCTCTCGCGCTCGGTGGCAATCAATTGAGCGAGCTTCCCGGTGAATTGGAAGGGCTGACCGAATTGCTGGAGCTGTTTCTGTGGGGAAATGCGTTTGGCGAAGTCCCGGAATGCCTTTCCGGCTTAACCCGGGTGGAAACGCTTTCGCTGTTTGGGAACGGTTTGAAGTCCCTTCCGCCTTGGCTCCAGACTTGGCCAAATCTCAAAACTTTACACCTGCAGGGAAACGAAAAGCTGGGAATTCCGGAAGAAATTCTGGGTGACCCGGTGGAAGACCTGATGGGCCCAAACCTCGGGAACGGAGTCGCCGCCGCCGACATCCTGCGCTTCTACTTTTCGCCTGCGAAGTAACCTACTCGCTCAATCCCTGAAGCTGGCCCGCGTATCCCGTCATCTCCAGATAGCCGCGCCCCTGGCGATCGCCGCTGATGAGGGTCGCGCCTTCCCAGTAGTTGAAAATGTTCAGCCGAAGCTCCTGATCGGGGAACGCCGCTCGAATGTCGAGATTCAGATTCAAACCCGGCACGGAGACTCCCCAGGCAATCGGGTAAATCCCGCCGCTGGTTTTGCTTTTCCAGGTTCGCTTCGGGTTCAGGGCAAACTCGCCGTCGCCGAGAGAGGTCGTCGTCCCGTCGGGATGAATGTAGGTGCCGTTGGAAAAATTGACGCCGCCCTCCGGATTGCGCAGCTGAAAGAGCATCAGCTCCGCGCCGTCGTCGAATTGCATCGCAAACCAGTCCCAACCCACCTGATCGCGACTCAGGACGCTGGTGCTCCATTCCCGGTCATACCAACTCTTCCCCGTCACCTGGAATTCGCGGTCCTTGATCCGCAGCGTCCCATTCGAGGCGATCGACGTCAGGGCGAAGTAGTGGGACGCATTGCTGGGATCGGGCGACTTCGCGCTCACGCCGTCTTCACCGTGAAAAACCGGCGGTTTGGTGGTCGCCAAATCGAGTTTTAGCGCAAATTCCTCTGTCTCCGCCTCGAAACGATAGTTCCCAATCTTGTCGGGCCCGGAGCCGGGACGCAGAACCCAGTCCTCGATCCACACAATCCGTTCGCCGTCATCACTCCCGGCCTTGCCAAAAGCTCCCCGACTCAGTTTTTCGGCAACGTAGAACCGTTGGCTCTTGATGTCGGAAATCGCGAAATGGGCAAACCACACATGATCGACGACGAAATTCGACTTCACCGGCGTTCGCGTACTCGGCGGACGAACGCCCTGCCGAAAGAACGTCAGTTGATAGCCGAATCGCCTTCCGGTCTCCGTTTCGACCAGATTTCCCGTGAAATACCACCACTCCGTCTTGAAATCGTCGTGCGAAAACTCGTCGCGCGGAAAATCGTAGGTCCAGCCCGGCTCCGCCTTGCGCCAGGACGATACGCCGGACTCCGCACCGGCTTCGATCGTCCAAACCAAGGCAAGTAGCGAGAGCGTGAGGGGCGCGAGACGTTGCAAATTCATTCCTGACTTCAGTTACGCCTGCCATGGGAGATTGGTCCACCTCTGGTTTTCCGGCCGGAAAAGTATAAAATTCGTGTTTGCGGGACAACGGAACCTTGCGAGCATGCCTGCCCACTGTTAGTGAATCATAACTTCATTTCCCCGAATCGATGCCTATTCTTGTAACCGGAGCTGCCGGATTTATCGCCTCCACCGTTTCACGCCTTTTGCTCGAAGAGGGCAAGGAAGTGGTGGCCGTTGACAACCTCAACAACGCTTACGATCCCCGCTTGAAGCATCACCGCCTCGAAGCGCTCCGTCAGCACGACAATTTCACCTTCCACGAGCTGGATCTGGAAGACCGCGATTCGCTGAAGAAGGTCTTCGCGGACAACGAGTTTGAAGCCGTTCTCAATCTCGCCGCCCGCGCCGGAGTCCGCTACAGCATGGAAAATCCCTACGTTTACATGACGACCAACGGGATGGGCACGCTCAACATCCTGGAGCTGATGCGCGAATTTGGCGTCAAAAAGCACGTCCTTGCCTCCACCTCATCGCTCTACGCCGGCCAGCCGATGCCCTACGTTGAAACGGCACCGGTCAACAGCCCGATTTCGCCCTATGCCGCTTCCAAAAAAGCCGCCGAGGTCATGGCCTACGCCTACAAACACCTTCACGGAATCGACTCGACGATCTGCCGCTACTTCACCGTCTACGGCCCTGCCGGACGCCCTGACATGAGCGTCTTCCGCTTCACCCGCTGGATCGACAACGGCGAGCCCATCATCATGTATGGTGACGGTGAGCAATCCCGCGACTTCACCTACGTCGACGACATCGCCCGGGGCACCATCGCCGCGATGAAACCGCTCGGCTACGAGATCATCAACCTCGGTGGCGGCCAAAACCCCATCTCGATGAACAAAGTCATCAACATGCTCGAAGATCGCCTCGGCAAAAAAGCCAACGTCAACTACCTCGACGAGCACATTGCCGACGTCCGTGAAACCTTCGCCGACATTTCCAAAGCCAAGGAACTCCTCGGTTGGGAACCGCAAATCGGTCTCGAAGAAGGCCTCGACAAAACCGTCGCCTGGTATCGCGAAAACCACGATCTGGCCTGCGAGTTGGATCTGATGGTTTAGCCTGAAGACTCGGTTTCAATGATTGCGGCGACGTTTTCTCGAAGCGCCGGAATCTTATTGATCACCACGTCCCAGACTACCGAATAGTCTACGCCCTCATAGTTGTGGATCAGGATGTCACGCATCCCGGCCATGTTCTTCCACTGAACTTCTGGATAGCGTTCCCGAAAATCGTTCGGAAGTTTCTTGGTCGCTTCTCCGATAATTTCGAGGCTGCGGACAAAGGCCCGTTTGAGCACCTCATGGTGGCCAAAGTGAGCTTCGTCCACGGTTCCTACCTCTTGAATTAAGAAGTCAGACTCGATCAATATATCATTGAGCAGTTCAGGAATTGAGGCGGGCATAGCGAACCGTCGGCAAAATGATCCGGGCCTTCCGTTCCGTCAGCGATTCATCGGTCACCAGATCAATGGAACGTCCGAACAGCTCTTTGAGGAAAAAGTAGAGACTGCAAAGGTTGTCGTAAGTCTTCTTTCCAGGTTGAAATTCAACGTAGACATCAATGTCGCTCTCTTCCGTAGCCTCACCGCGAGCGAACGATCCAAAAATGCCAAGTTTATCCACTCCCAGGCTCTTAATGTCCTGGGAGTGTTCTTGGAGCAGAAGCAAAGGATCTGCGGAGGTGATCGGCACAGTGAAGGGTATCATCATGTTGGTGAAGTGCAAAGTTGTCGGCATTTTGCGAATCCTCCCCAAGCCGCCGTCCGAGGTGCTGACAATTAAAGAACTCCGACCCGACGGATGAACTCCCGCAATTGCATCGAATCTCGACAACGGGCGCAACCCCTGCTCAATCGCGGTGTTTCGTCTCCCATGACTCAGTCAAATTGGCGGATGCAGCCGCTCGTAGTCGCCCTCCTCCTGGTTTGCACGTGCCATTTCTGCTTCGGCCAGGATCAACCCACGCCCGACGAACGTCTGGCCGGGATCCTCAAGCGGTTTCCGCAAAGCGACGCCAATCAGGATGGCACCCTCACTCGTGAAGAAGCCGCCGCGTTTTTCCGGAAACGCCGGGAGGGGATGGAGAAGTCGAACCCAAACCCGGGCCGAAGCCGCGGAAGCGAACCCACTCACGCGGACATTTCCTACGGCGACCACGAAAAGCAGGCGTTCGACATCTGGCTCGTCCCCGACGCCACCGAACCGACCCCCGTCGTCCTCTTCATTCATGGTGGCGGTTTCCGCAGCGGCGACAAACGCACCGCCGTCCCATCCTTCATCGACAAATGCTTGAAGGCAGGCGTCGCCTTCGTCGCGATGAACTACCGGCTATCCGACGTTGGGCCCTATCCCATCATGATGGACGACTGCGCCCGCGGACTCCAGACCATCCGTCATCGCGCCAAGGAGTGGAATCTGGATCCGGAGAACATCGCCGCCTACGGAGGCTCCGCTGGCGCTGGCATCTCGCTTTGGCTGGGCTTTCACGACGATCTCGCCGATCCGGAAAGCGACGACCCGATCGCGCGCGAGTCGACTCGAATTGTCGCGGTTGGAACCATGAACGGGCAATCCACCTATGACCTCAACGACTTCCGCGACTGGTTCGGCGTCCCGAATTTGCAGCCCGGTCCGGCTCTGTCCGCCTTCTACGGAATCGAATCCGACGCCGACTGGGAAAGCGAGCGGGTGAGGAACCTCATGAAGGAAGCCTCCAGCATCAATCATCTCAGCAAAGACGACGTCCCCGTCTACATGATCTACAGCCGTCCCAACACCCCCGTTACTGCCGAAACCGAGTCCCGCGAATGGGTTCACCATGTAAAGCTCGGCCTCAAACTCCAGGCGGCCATGCAGGAACACGGGCTGGAATGCATCGTCAAGGGTCCGGACATCAAACCGGAGAACGACCCCTACAGCTCGATGGAAGACTTTCTGATTCAGAAGGTGAAGGGCTGAACCGCGCCCTATTTTCGCGCCTGGGTCACGGCGGCCTGCGCGACTTGGGAGAGGAGCCCGACGACGGCTTCATTCCTGGCCAGTTCGGGGGCGGTCTGGTTGAGGGCGCGCCGGACCATTTCGTTGGTCACGGTGTCAAACGGGTCCAGAGCAACGAGAAGAATCTCGAGGGCCTCGCGCGCCTGCGGAGCGACCTGTTGAGGTTGAAAGAGCAGGGTCTCCAGTTCCTGCTCAATCATTTGGATGGAGCTGGCTTGCATCCCTTCCCCAATGTAGATGAGAAAGAGGGCCGCCAGCCCTGCGGTGAGAGGATCCTCACTCATGGGGGTGGAGAGGAGTTGATCCGTGCCAAGGTAGGAAATGGCTCTTCCCCCCACGTTCATGGCCGCCCATTTGATGACGTTTTCACCGGCCTTGGCCCGGTAGCGCTCCCGCACCGGTTCGTCCATCAGGCTGAGGGCGAGCCAGTCCCGGGAGACGGCGGGATCGAACGGAAACTGCAGTTGATAGTGCTGCTGAAGGACGTGCATGCAGGCGGCCAGGGCGTAGACGGCGTCCCAGTTCTCCTCGTTGACATGCAGGGCCAGCTCGTCGTTGACGAAGGTGAAGCGCTCCGCCACATAGGCGGCTTTACCGTCGAGTTCCGCGAGCTCGGCCGCGGCGGAGTCCACGTTTCGCTTGGCGTTGGAGATCAACAGTTCGTGCCTGGACCGATCCACCCCTTCAATGGTGGTGGGTGGGTTTTTTCTGACGTAGGCCAGCCGCTCCTGCATGCGATTCAGCTCCGCTTCCAGCTTCGGTCGCTTTTGCAATACGAGGCATGCGTGGAAGGGGAGGGCGATTTGATCGGCCAAGGCCCGGAGGTCTGGCGACAGGGCGGGGTTGGTTTTGGCGAGTCGTTGGAGGCCTTCGATGGATTGCTTGGCTGCCGAGGGGATTTTTCGGTAAACTTTTTGTGCTTCAGCCCGGTCTCCCTTGAGGTCGGTCGAGAGAAGAATCGGCCGGAGAATGTTCGACACTTCCGGGGTTTGGAGTGGGCCATCGGCGAGGGCGAATGCTGCTGACAGGCAAAGCCAAAGGCCGACGAGCGTTGACCGGAGGGCCTGGGTTAAAATCGGGTGGGGTCTGCCTTCTCCTGAGAAGGCTGTGTTGTCCTGCTTCCTCATAGCAAATACGCAAACAGATGACCCCAAATGAGGCAAGCAAAAATAAGTTCCGGGGAGAGGGCTACGGAATTCGCGAATCGAACGGGCCCCGAAAGTGGCGCGAGAAGTCGAAAGCTCAGGGTGATGGGGAACCGTTGATCGAACGTTCCACGAATGGTGGCACGTTTTCCGTCGC
>TARA_R110002096_G_scaffold8803_2_pt1 | contig 30495 bp, 21 predicted proteins | sample TARA_R110002096 | Tara Oceans TARA_R110002096 (sample SAMEA4397295) | marine metagenome | biome: Polar Biome; feature: [DCM] deep chlorophyll maximum layer (ENVO:01000326); material: water (ENVO:00002006), including particulate matter (ENVO:01000060) such as... | depth 35 m
AATGAATCGCCTGAATCTTTGCGCCGTACTCTTCGCACTGGCCGTTACACCGGTTTTTGCTGCCGACGATGAAAATACTGAGCCCGGATTCAACGAGGCAACGTTCGCCGGCCTCGAGTTCCGCAGCATCGGACCCGCATTTATGTCGGGGCGTATCGCTGACATCGCGATCGACCCGAATCGCCAAAGCACCTGGTACGTCGGTGTTGGCAGTGGCGGAGTCTGGAAAACCGAAAACCGCGGCACAACCTGGACGCCGCTCTTTGACGATGAGGACGCCTATTCCATCGGCTGTATAACGATCGACCCGAACAACAGCAATACGATCTGGGTCGGGACCGGTGAAAACGTATCAGGACGGCATGTTGGTTACGGTTCCGGCGTTTTTCGCAGCCGCGACGGTGGCGCGAGCTGGGAAAAAATGGGCCTCGAAAATTCCGAGCACATCGGCATGATCCGGGTCGACCCGCGCGATTCAAATACGGTGTACGTGGCGGCTCAGGGTCCGCTCTGGTCTGGCGGCGGCGACCGCGGCCTCTACAAGTCGACCGACGGCGGCCAGAACTGGCGCAAGATTCTGGGCGACGGTCTGGGCAATACAGACGTCGATGACCAATACACCGGCGTCTCCGAAGTCCACATGGACCCGCGCAATCCGGATGTGCTCTATGCTGTCAGTTGGCAGCGCTTGCGCAATGTCGCCGTACTGATGGACGGTGGGCCAGGCAGTGGTATTCACAAATCCGAAGACGGCGGTGAAACCTGGCGCGAGCTCACTTCGGGACTGCCTGAGGAGACCCGCGGCAAGACCGGCCTGGCAATATCGCCGCAGGACCCCGAAGTCATCTACGCGACCATAGAACTGGCGAATCGCAACGGCGGCTTCTGGCGCTCCGCCGACGGCGGTGAGACCTGGGAAAAGAAAAACGAATACCTTTCCGGCGGCACCGGTCCGCACTATTACCAGGAGATATTTGCCAGTCCGCATGCGTTTGATCGTGTTTACCAGATGGACGTCTGGCTGCATGTAACGCATGACGGCGGTGACAATTTCATTAACCTGCATACCGATACCAAGCATTCCGATCACCATGCGATGGCATTTGATCCAAACGATGAGGACTACCTGCTGGTTGGGGTCGATGGCGGCATCTACGAATCCTATGACCTCGGTGAGTCCTGGCGTTTCATCGATAATCTGCCAATTACGCAGTACTACAAGGTTGCCGTCGATTACGACGAGCCTTTTTATAATGTCTATGGCGGTACGCAGGACAACAACAGCCAGGGTGGCCCGTCGCGGACGATGGACATCTCCGGCATCCGCAATTCGGACTGGTTCGTGACGATGTTTGGCGACGGGCATCAATCGGCCGTTGATCCGAACAACCCGGATATCATTTATGCGCAATGGCAACAGGGCAACCTGACGCGTGTCGACCGCAAGACGGGCGAAGCGGTATACATCCGACCGCAACCGGCCGCTGGCGATCCGGCCGAACGTTACAATTGGGACTCCCCCATCCTGATCAGTCCGCACGACTCAAAGACCCTGTTCTTCGGCACCCAGCGCATCTGGCGCAGTGACAACTACGGCGATAGCTGGACAGCGATCAGCGGCGACATAACACGCAATGAGAATCGCACCGACCAGCCGATAATGGGCAGAACATGGAGCTATGACGCACCCTGGGACCTGTACGCGATGTCGATGTTCAATACTACGACGTCGCTTTCTGAATCCCCGTTGGTCCCCGGGCTGATTTACGCCGGTACCGATGACGGCATCATCCAGGTGACCGAAAATAACGGCGAAACCTGGCGCAGGATCGACAAGCTGCCTGGCATCCCGAATCGATTCTTCGTTAACGACATCAAGGCCGACCTGTTCGACCCGGACACCGTCTACGTTGTCGTCGATGACCACAAGCATGGCGATTTTTCACCCTACATCCTGAAAAGTGAAAACCGCGGCCGTTCCTGGAAGAGTATTGCCGGCGACCTCCCAGACCGCCACATTTTGTGGCGTGTCGTGCAGGACCATGTCAAACCCGGGCTGATGTTCCTGGGCAGCGAATTCGGTGTGTTTTTTACCGTCAACGGCGGCAACAACTGGGTCAAGCTGAAAGGCGGCAGCCCTACTATTCCGTATCGCGACCTGGTCATTCAGAAGCGCGAAAACGACCTTGTGGGTGCGACGTTCGGCCGCAGCTTCTATATCCTCGACGACTACACGCCATTGCGCGATGTCAGCGAAGACATGCTGAAAAACCGGGTCAACCTGTTTCCGGTCCGGCCCGCACGCTGGTACGTGCCAAAACATCTGCTCGGCTGCTTCGAACCCTTGTGCAAAGGCAGCCAGGGCGACAGCTATTACGTGGCCCCCAATCCGGACTTCGGTGCGACCTTTACTTACTACCTTCCGGACGGCCTCACCAACAGCAAAGACGCACGTCGCGAAAAGGAAAAGGAACTCGAATCCGATAATCAGAATGTTCAGTTCGGCGACCTTGCTGCGATCATCGATGAACAGCGTGAAGATGAGCCAGCGATTATTTTCACCGTGCGCAACAGCAACGGTGAGATCATTCGCCATCTCGAAGGACCCGCCGAAGCCGGGTTTAACCGGGTTGCATGGGATCTTCGTTATCCGGCGCTCGACGCGTGGGCTCCGGCAAACGAGGATGGCGAGCAGGAAGTCGGTGCAGGTGTGCTGGTGGTTCCCGGCGCCTTCAGTGTGTCGATGCAACAACGCGTAGACGGTGTATTGGAAGACCTGAACCAGTCTCAGGATTTCGACGTGGTGTCGATACGCGAATCGACTTTGCCAGGTAGTACGCAGGAACAACGGCTGGTATTCGAGAGCCAGGTGGATGAACTGATCCGGGCAAGTGACGGCACCGTGAATGCGATTGACCGTATAAGTGCCGAAATCGATGCGATAAAGCAGGCACTGGCTCGATCCATGGCCGATCCCTCGCTGTATGAAATTGCTGACGCTATCCAGGAGCGCATGCTCGGCGCGCGAGACCGTCTCAGTCAGAACAGCACGCGTAGCGTCATGCAGGACCGCGAGACGACCGCTTTGGACGAGCGACTCTGGCATGCGCGATTCGAGCCCACCATGAACGCCTACGGGCCAACGACGTCGCAACGTGAATCGTACGCGATCGGCAAACGACTCTACGACGATGTGGTATCAGAACTGACTACCCTGGTCGATGAAGAATATGCGGGCCTGAAACGGGCGCTGGATCAGGCTGGCGTACCCTGGACGCCCGGGCGCGGCATCCAGCGGTAGGAGCGGCCCCTGGCCGCGACCTGCCCTGGCCGCGACCTGCCCCTGGCCGCGAATCCCGAAAAAACCCGCCCCTGGCGGGTTTTTTTTGTGTCACTTGCGTGGCCGTCGTCACACTTCGATCTTAATCGTATTGACAATCATTCTCATTTGCGTTTAAATCGTAGCCTGATTCATAAGCCGTTGATTCCATGTACGTCTGTATCTGCAACGCCATTACCGATAAGCAAATCCGTCAGGCCGCTGAGGCCGGCGTCGAGGATTTGTGGGGCCTGCAGCGTGAGTTGGGCGTCGCCGCCGGGTGCGGATCCTGCAAGGAAACGGCATCCGGCATCCTGCGCGAATACCGGGTGGCTGAACCGGTACGTTACTACCCCGCCCAATCCGCATAAGTGACCGAACAGATCTAAAAAGCCCCGCCGAAGCGGGGCTTTTTTTGCTGCGCGCTTAATCCGCCAATGGCAAGCCACTGGGCACCGACGTCGGGACATCGCGGCGCAAATCGAGCATTGCCGGATCGGTCAACGCATCGAGAAAATCCAGCAGCTGTTTCAGCTCCCTTTTCTTCAATCGCGTTGCCGGCAATTCGCTCGCTGCTGCAATTGCGGCTACGACACTCGGGTCCGACATGGCAAGCAGGTCACGCGCGTCCAGGTCCGGACGACGCGGCATTCGCAATTGCTGCGGGTCGTAGCTGTACAGTGCTTTCACGGGATCCAGGTGATGCTGTACGACAGCTTCCAGCGTGTCGTAGGCGCCCGCATGACCGTACGGTGCGGTTTGCCTGACATTGCGTAGCGCCGGTACCCGGAACTTGTAGCGGTCTGAAGCCTTGCCAGTTACCCGCTCACGGCCAAAGTCTTCGTAGCCATATGCACCGTCGCCCTTGCCGCCGCCGACCTGCGGCATCGCGATCGCCCGGAACGACTGGTCTGTTTGAAAAACCCCGCTGTGGCAACTGCCGCAATTGCCCTTTTTCGGTGAGTAGAAGATGCGCATACCAGCGATTGCTGACCAACTCATGGCCGAGCGTTCGCCACGCAAATAACGGTCGAACGGGCTATTGTCGGCACGCCAGTTGACCGCTTCGAACGCTGCAATCGCGTTTGCTGCGTGCGTAAACTGAATATCGTCCGCGGTGCTGACATCGTCGAAAACATCGATGAATTGTTCAACGTAGCCGTCAAGGCCGCGCAATCGCACCGCTAACTGCGCCCAGACTCCATCGGGGCCCGCAAGATCACCGGCCGCGGCCGCATCGGCGACCGGGTTCTCTCCCGCTTGTCCGGCCATTTCGGCAGCGGAAGTGACCGGGAACATCGCCTGGACGGCCAGCGGATTGTCCAGCCCGCCGGGCAAGTCAAAGCTCGCAGGTGACTCAACGCCGTTTGGCAAATTGCTGTTGGGTTGTACGCGACCGTCGTGAAACATATGTGTGAACTGTTTCGCGCCCAGATTGAAGATAGCGGGCGCGTTGCGCGGCACGCGTTCATGCACAGCATCCAGGCCGACACCCGTATCGCGTGTAACTCCGAGTCCACGACCGCCCTCCCCGACCGGCAACGACAGGCCATCACCGGTTGCGGCGAGCGAATGGTGGCAGCTCGCACAGGAAATATTCATATTGCCGCTGAGAATCTTGTCGAAGAAAAGCTGGGCACCAAGCCTTACCTTCGCGTCTTCCGGGGCACCACTATCGTAATAGTCTTCGGCCCGTACAGGACTGGACGGAAATCCACCCAAAGAGTGTTGCACTTGGCCGGCATTGGCCGCTGCTACGATGAGCAACGCCACTACGCCAGACAGCATCCGAAGTTTGCATCGACTTTTCACGATCACACCTCACTGTTCGCTTGCTTAAAAAAACAAGCGAACAGTCTAGGTGCGGATATTCGTAAGCCAGAGTGATCTATTTGACGTATTCAATCAGATTCGCATGACTCACCGATATTACGGTACCGTCTTGGTTGCGGTTCCTGAGTAAATACTCTCAACACCGGATGAATTGAACGATGTCGCAACAAATTCGTAAGTTCCGGGAGACAGGTTATCGACAATGTATGTCGTTACACTTGGATTGTTGATCGTGATTGAGTTCGGGTAGTTGCCAGACACGGTACCCCAATAGAGTTTGTACCCGGCAAGATCGGTCAATGCTGATCCATCATCGTTCTCTGTGGGCGCGGTCCAGTTCAGCGTAACTGAGCCGAGACTGCTTGCTTGCACAGTAATTGTGAATGGCCCCAGTGAATCACTCAATGTCCCGTCAGACACGCTTATCGAAATGCCACTGTAAGTTCCAACGTCAGCGGATGACGGTGTACCGGAAATTTGTCCGGTAGACGAATTAAATGACGCCCAGCCGGGTAGTCCGGATACCGAGAATGTCAGTGTGTCGCCGTCCGAATCGCTCGCGGTTGGTGTGAAACTGTAGCTCTCATTCTCATTAACACTGGACGACGGCGTCCCGGATATTTGCGGCGCTGCATTAGCTTCCTCATTGACCACAATTGAGAAGGCAGGCAGGGACGCACTTGCACTGCCATCCGAAACCGAAATCAAAATGCCTGAGTAAGTGCCTGCATCGCCGGTACCTGGTGTTCCCGACAAGCGTCCACTTGATGAGTTAAACGTCGCCCAACCGGGACGTCCTGAAATTGAGAACGTCAACGTATCACCATCGGCATCACTCGCCGATGGCGTGAAGCTGTAGAACTCGTTCTCAGTGACGCTGGACGACGGCGTCCCTGATATCTGCGGCGGTGAGTTGCTGACAACGGCCATCACTGTCAGTGTAAATGCGCTCAGGCTCGCAGAATCCGTTCCGTCGGATACAGTGATCACTATGCCGCTATAGCTTCCAGCCGCACCCTGTGGGGGCACGCCGCTGAGTTCACCGGTCGCCGAATCAAAACTTGCCCAAGCTGGCCGGTTAACAATCGAGAATGCCAGTGTATCGCCATCTGCATCGCTGGCTGTCGGCGTGAAGGAATAATTCTGACCTTCATTAACCGAGGTGCCCGGTGAACCGGAGATCTGTGGCGCCGAATTCTGTGCACCGACAGTAATGCTGAATGCCGGCAAGCTGTCGCTAAACTCACCGTCGCTGACACTAATTACAATTCCGGAATGTGTTCCGATATCACCGCTTTCCGGCGTACCCGAAAGCTGCCCGGTGGCGGTATCAAAAGTCGCCCATGACGGTGTATTCGTAGCGGAGAAGACCAGGGTATCGCCGTCCGAATCCGATGCTGTTGGTGTAAACGAGTATGCGTTTGCTACCGTAGCCGATGTCGGTGGCGTGCCGGAAATCACTGGTGCAAGATTTGGCAGATCCAGGTCGCCATTCGTACGCGCAATGGCATTGACCCTGTCGATCGTCGCGATATCGGCGCCGGCTATACTCTGTACAGCAGTCTGCAACACGGTGCGATAGTTCGAAGGCAATACGACACGTACCGTTGCGGCTGTTTGCCCTTCCTGCAAGCCCGACACGGTAGTGTGCAGTTGCCCGATGCTGGCACTTTCATCTATTGAATAGGCGGCAGCCAACGCGACGCGCGCCTTGCGAATGACCTCATCGGTTAGCGGTAGTTGTTCCAGGGAAATCGTTGGTGTTGCAGGACTGACCTGCCCGATCGCGCTATCCATTGCGCTGGTCGCATCAATGCCATTTACGCGAAGCTGATTCGACATTGACTCGAGCAATACCTGCGCGCTGACAATCGTCGAAACGGCTGCAGTGCGTCTATCGGTAGCGCTACCGCCCTGGCCATCGACAATACTATCGGTCAAATCCGATGCGAGCCTGGAAACAACCGCACCCGCGTCTATCGAGAACCCAGCACCGTTCATCAGGTCACGAACTCGGCGGATGGTTTCAGCAAGCGTCTCGGACGCCTTAACGATCTCCGCAATATTTGTCTCATCAATAGGCGTGCTGATCGGGCTGCTATTGCGCATTCCGCTAAGACCACTGTTAAGTGCGTCGACGACTATCTGCTGTGCCGCTTGCAAATTCGACGAATTCAGACCGCCATTCATTTGCTGCGCCAGTTCAACTGTGAATGTAGAAAACGGATTTACATTTGCTACTGTGGAATCGCTTTGGTTCACCACAGCGCTTAACATCATAAAATCAGGTGCGGCGTTTGTTACCAGGTCTGTACCGCCGAAAGCTTCAACAGTCAGTGGATACTGCTGATCGGTTGCCACAACGGTTACATCGTATGCCGCGCTCGAATCACTTTCGAACTCGGCAATCGTTTCGCCCGTCGTTGCGAGTACCGCCATGCTTGCATTCACAATGGGACCGTCACCCACACTGCCAGACATACTGAGCTCGCGGCCATCAGCAACTTCAGCTGTAGGAATTTCTTCAGAAAGACAGCCGCTAAGTACGGCCGAAGCGACCAGCGCTGTCGCTATTTTGATTGAATCGCGATTTATCGCGCGGAATGTCATTGCGTTGCTCCTGCCTGATTTACAGGCGGACAACCCAATCGATCGCATAGGTTATGCAAGGTTGCTGACTGGTAGCCCCGCTGTCGTAGACTAAAGGTCCGTAGATCGGTGGCTTTGCGTCACAATCTTTCGATTGGTTTGCCCTTTTACAGTAGTTAAAAGTGAGGTCGTAGCGTACCGTCCGTGTCGCCGAATTATGTTTCCTGAAGCGACTCTAGCACCTCATTAAATAAAAAAAACCTGTCGAAAAATTGCGACAGTCTATTATGTAAATCGACACTGCCTCTCGTAACTTGAGTGATAAACAAAATTCGAATTTTTAAAAAGCCGGGCATATCGCGGCATACAAGGCTTTGCACTACGCAGAGCATTCGAAATTGCAATTGATAAACTGCAAAAAAAAGCCCCCGCATGTCATTGCTTTTAATTACAATAGTGAGCACTGAATCACACTTTTAACGGAGCGAGACATGAAGGGCGACCCGACAGTCATTGAGCACCTCAACAAGGTCCTCAAGAACGAATTGACAGCCATTAATCAATATTTCCTGCATTCCCGCATGCTGAAGGACTGGGGGCTGAACAAACTCGGGGACTATGAGTACGGCGAGTCGATCGACGAAATGAAGCATGCCGACCAATTGATCGAGCGCATCCTGTTCCTGGAAGGGCTGCCCAACCTGCAGGATCTTGGCAGGTTGCGAATCGGGGAGAATGTTCCGGAAATCCTGAAATGCGACCTCGATATGGAACTGGACGCTATTCCCGATCTTCGAGCCGCGATCGCCTATTGCGAGACTCACAAGGACTTCGTCAGCCGCGAGCTGTTTGATTCAATTCTCGTATCAGAGGAAGAGCACGTTGACTGGCTGGAAACGCAGCTTGGTCTTATTGAGAAGACAGGTCTGGAGAATTATCAGCAAAGTCAGATCTGATTAGATTACGATCGGGCTTGGAAACGTTGCTGCAAGTCATTTACTTTTCGACTTCAATCGAAAGCCCCATGCGCAGAACATCGTGGCGTTCATTGTCAATCAATACTTCGTTGCGCAACAAACCTTCAACCTGAAAGCCAATGCTTTCGTTGAGCCTGATGTTCGCGATTTGCGTTTGCAGAGTACTGACATAAATTTTCCGTAAACCCAGCCCGTGGATGCCGTAATTTACCCACAGCCTGGTCGCTTCTTCTGCAATCCCCCTGCCCCGGAATTCTGGGTTGCCAACGAGCTTGCGAAGTTCGGCTCTCTTTTGTGAGCGGCTGTGATCGAGGTACGCCATTGCGCCTACGGCGGTACCATCTTCGTATTCGATAATACCGAGGTGATTTGCCGGTGATTCAGACAGCGCTTTAACAGTCACTTCCTGTGCAGTTGAACAGGACAACACGAAATAGCGGCCATACTTATCAGGCAGCCACGACTCCAACAGCGCCCGATCAGTGGTCGCATCGTATTGTCGAATACGCAAACTGGACGCAGTAAGCGGCAGGCTGTCGAAGTCGTGCGGATTGCAATCGGCATTCGTATCATTGCGGTCAGAAATGCATAACTCACTGGCCACCCCATTGGCACAATGGTCCATCAAGTGATTAATCAACTTGATGATTTCGACCTGCCCGAAGCCATAATCACTGGCCTCTTTGTAAATCGTTCGAGAAAGCGCCTCAATCGTCGCCTGTGGAATCGCGTTGGCTTTCGATTTGTTTCCAGGCGGCGGCATCAGCTAGTCCTTACAGGCAAAAGATTGTTGCTCCGGGATCGGAGACTCAAAGCTTTTCAAACAGCAATACAAAGCGGTCGGTCTGGTGGTAGACCTCGTCTTCCCAGATGTCCAGCGCATAGTTGTCGGTATCTGTCCGCAGCACATCAAGTGATCCAATCAGCTTGAATCCTGCGGACGTAATGTCATCGATCGCATAGCTCTCTTCGATGCGATGAAGTTTCGGCGCTGACGAACGCCCGCTGCCTTCGGCCGCGGCATGATCGATGACGAGCAGCTTGCCGCCCGTCTTGAGGGAGGCAAGAATTTGCGGGAAGAATTCTTCTCTGCTGGTCATGATGACCGGATCTTCTCGCGGAACGTAGATATCGTGATAACTCAGGCCCATGAAAATCAGGTCCGCATTCTCGGGCAATGCAAGGTCTGCAAATTCAGAATCCAGACGCTCGACATTCTGCAGGCGGCCATCGGCCAGACGCGATTCGAGCCCTTCTGTCGAGAATCTCAGGAATAAAGAATTGTTCTGCAGGTAAACCTTGCCGTCAGGACCAACGAGCGGGTTGAACAGCTCCGAGTAATAGCCACTGCCGCCCAACAGATCGACCACGACCATCCCGGGCCGTACGCCGCTAAGGCGGAGAATATCGTAAGGGCGGCGACGCTCGTCGGACTCCCTGTCCTCCTGACTTCTCGTCGGCTGATTTACTGCCATTGCATAGATATCACCCGGCGGTTCAGCGCCGTTGTCTGCACCGCAGGCGAACAGAATGATAAGGGTGGAAAAAGAGACAATACGTTGCAACGCAATCCGTTTGTTGCTGGTCTTCATAAAATGACTCATCGAAAGAATTCCCGAGGCATTCTACCGCAGCTCCGGTGGATTGAGAATTTGATGTGCCGCTGCGCAAGACGATGAACTTGCGCTAAAGCTGCCGCTACGGCTGAACCTCAGCGGCAGAATATACAATCTTGCCATCGAAAACGGTTGTCAGGACTTCGGTGCGCAAGAGTTCAACTGGTGCGATTTTCCGAATGTCATTTGATAAAACCACCATATCGGCGAGTTTACCAACGCTGATCGAGCCTTTGCTGTCTTCTTCCCAGGACGAATAGGCCGGATTGATTGTGTACGCCTCGATTGCCTGATCAATCGTCAGCGATTCGGCTGGATTAAACGAGTCGCTCGGCTCATCCCCGACTCGGCGCCGGGTAATCGCGTAGTAAATATTTTCCAGCGGGTTTAGCGGTGCGGCATGGCTACCGTCATAGCTACCAGGCCAGTCCGATACAATATTAATGCGCCACCCTTCACGGATCATTGTCTTCCAGGCAAATGCCGTGGAAATCTGGTCCGGATGCAGCTTCTTTGTCATTGCGCTCATTTCACGAATCAAATGATAGGGCGTTATGTCGCCGATCAGTCCGAGTTTTCCGCCGCGTTGGATCTCAGCCATTCGCGGATACCAGGCATGTACCGCCCGGTCGCGTCGTGCGCGCGATTTATTGCTCTGTCTGGCCGCCTCGAAATAATCCAGTACCATCGCATGGCCTTTGTCTCCCGTTACATGTGCCGCGATGTCCCAGCCTGCAGCATCGGCAGCAACCACCTCTCGCCTGAGTTGTGTTCCATCAATATTGCGAAAGCTGAGAGAGCCAGAATATTGCGGGTTGTTCGCGTAGGGGCGGAACATGAGAAACCCGTCCAGGAACATTTTCAATGCACCGTAGCGGATCGTATCGTCGCCGCTGCGCGGAGTAATTGCGGCGTCGTTGAGCGAGCTCCATGTTCGCAGTGTCAGCACCGGATACACTCGAACAGACAGGTGATTTTCATCTCGAAGCCGAGTAAATATGGAGACGTCACTCGCACTCCGCTCAACGTTGGTCTGGAATACCTGCTGATCGGATATTTCCGGCACACGTGCGATATCATGAATACCGACGATGCCATGGCGATTCAGCTTTCTTACCATCGCTTGTGCACCAAACATGATTTTTGCGCGTGAATCAGGAGGCAACGCATTGACGAGCCTTGGCCCTGCCGTTCCGTACATCATTCCAGTCAGCTCGCCAGTCACAGGGTCGTGCTCGTAGTGCCCACCGGAGGGATCCGGTGTGTCTTTCGTAATGTGCATCCGCTCGAATCCAGCGGAATTCATAAAATAGGCACCGTCGTAGCGGGACAGCAGTACGGGGCGATCGGGCGTCAGTTTGTCTACCAAATCCAGTGATGGCGAAAAAGTTGCAGTGTCGGCGCCTGATTCTTCACGGCCGCGTCCAGAAGCAGCTGACCAGTCGCCCCCTGTAATCCAGAATATTTCTGGAACATCGGCGACGCGCTTTTGAAGTATTTCGAGCAATGACTTTTCATCATTGACGTCATTCAGTCGCATATGAAAATAGTCCAGTACAGCGTTTTCAAAATGCGTATGAGCGTCAATGAATCCGGGCATCAGAAACTGCCCGTTTAGATCGATTAATTCAGTCGTCGTAGCCTTCAATGCCAGGACTTCGGTGTTCGAGCCAACCCTGACTATACGGTTTCCTTTAACGGCGACCGCCTGTGCCGTTGGCTGGGTGCTATCGACGGTCCAGATATTTGCATTGTGAAATATGAGATCGGCCGACTGGTCACTGGCAACGCAGTCGGCGGTTGAGAGGCCAACTACCGCGTAGATCAGTGGTATGCCGACCGAGCGGGCGATTTTTGCAATCATGTTTGCTCCTCAGGTAAGGCTAAAATGAGTAGCGTTGCGGCCAAAAGCGGTGCCGGCACATGATTTCACCGCTATTCGCAATGATGCTATCCGTCGTAAGCATCAATCGGCCAGCTGTACATATGTCATTCGACTGAATCTGGAATATCGATTTCCCATTCCAATTTGCCCGGTTGGCAGAGATTGGCGGAAAATCTCGCATGTGAAGACAATCTGACCGTCGACCCCACAATAAGGGGATGGGCCTTAAGGGGATGGGCCTGCGGCCTCCTCGGGTCGAACCGGGTATACCTCGGCTCGCCTTGCGGTGAACAAAAAAAAGACCCGCACAAGGCGGGTCTTTTCATATTGAATGGCGTCCCCAAGGGGATTCGAACCCCTGTTGCCGCCGTGAAAGGGCAGTGTCCTAGGCCTCTAGACGATGGGGACGTCGTCTGGCACGTGCACCAGAAGGCGCGCACTCTACGGAGACTCCGCTGCCCTGTCAAGGCAACTTACCCCCGTCGAACGGCCCCCGGCCAGTGCGGTCTGAGGGCCTCATCTTCCAGGTCCAGGCGAAACACGCCCTCACCCCGATCCACGGCCGCCGAGAACCCGGATTCCGGGTAAAAATCACCCACCACGGCATTCCTGTCAGTCGCGATGTACTCGCCGACAACACTTGTACAACCCCGCTTCAATGCACACTCGACCGCGTCACTCAGCATCGCGTTTTCCACTTCCCGGTTCATGGCCCGGCAGCTCATGAGGAAGGTATCTAAAATGGCCGTCGCCCCGTCGTACCGGATTGCGACCACTCCCACGATGCCCGAGTCACCGAACTTGTCATTAAGCCGATACCAGCGAACGTCGGCCGCCTCGTCATCCGCCATGCGTTGAATGTCACTTTGGGTGTGCCGCCGTGTCGTGAGATTAAACTGATTCGTTTTGCCTGTAAGTTGCACGACCCGGGCAAGCGTCTCAGGACCCACGGACCCTGCTGTCACTTCCATCTCAAGGCTTTCCAGGAACTCTTCCATTGTCCCTGCGTCCTGCCGTGCTGCCTGACGCTGTGACTCGTTGCGATAGTAAGATGCTCGTGCTGCATCTTCCTGCGACAGTTGCGGCGCATCGAAAAGGCCGCCTGCGAACAGTGCGTCGACGTAGCCAAGCGGCGACTTCGGCACCTCAATTACGCTCACGCTGGGTGCATTTTGCCGGACTTCTGCACGCTCGACCGGGTTGTCGTCGAAAAACGCCATTGCATCGACACCGATATTCAGCTCAGCGGCGATCAAATCGATGCCGTCACTCTTGGCATTCCAATTCACCTGTGTACTCGAGAAATCGTCCCACCGCAGTACCAGGTCCGGGTGTTTTTCGAATATGTCTTTGACCAGGTCCTCGTCATTCTTGCTCGAAATCGCCAGCAGCACACCGCGATCCTTCAAGCTGAGTACCGCGTGCTGGAATGCCTTGAAGACGTTGCCCGGGTAATCATCGCCGATTTGTATACCGCTTATGCCGTCTTCACCGGCTACCCCGCCCCACAGCGTGTTGTCGAGATCCAGCACCAGGCATTTGATGCGCGGAAATACGGTACCGGCCAGGGTTCGCGCCAGGTGCGCTGCCGCATACGGCAGATTCTGACCGGCGATGGGCTGCCTTGCGAGGTGCCACAGCCGGCTGTCCGTCCAGTCCGATGCCCCGCGGGACCGTACCAGGCCGGCGTAATCCCAAACGAAGACGTCCGGCATGCCAGCCAGCCGCTTGGACAGGTCTGCGTTGGCCGTGCTGACAAGGTTTGCGATGCCATCATTGCGGCCGCCATCGTATACATCGGCATGGCTGGCAATGCCGGGCACGGCAAAGTTGGCTACCAGCACCGTCGCTGAGATTGAGTCCTGAAGGAGCCTGACGCATTGCTCCAGTCTGTCGACGCAAATATTCGCGCGTTGGCCAAGCTCTTCGCCGTCCGGTCGCAGGTAGGCATCCGCAAATACATCCTCGATTCGCAATGCGACGACAACAACATTGGGCGAATCCGACGAAAATACTTGCGGCGCGCCGAGGACAAACTGTTCGATTTGCCCGAACGGCGCGACCTGAGGCTGAACCGCGATATTACGGCGCGCGCATTCGACCAGCAGGTAAGGTTGCAGAAAAGAAAATGAATTGCTGCTCAGCAACACGAGATTGACGGCACGCCCGTCAACGCCGGATTCTCCAAGTTCACGGGCCAGCGACAGGTAATTGCCGGGCGTCAGCGACTCCAGGGGCTCAATAAGCACGTGCGGATATTTTACTGTTCGGGAAGTCGTTTGAGAATTGCAGCCACACTGTCCAGTGACTCCATTTCCTCAATATCGAACTGCACCGCAAACTCGGCTTCGATCGCCATAATGAGGTTGAGGTGGGCTGCTGAATCCCAGCCCTTCACGGTATCTGGCGTCTCGTCACCCTTAAATGCGGTGATATCACTGCCAAGGACCGACTGGAATACGCCCAGTAATCGAGATTCCGTTCCCATTGTGCTCAATTTCTCCGTTGCTATTGAGACCTGTTACCTGTTGACACGGGTCTTGTGGCGTTAAACTCGCGCTGCTTGACGCGAACGACGATCTAACCATAATGGCGTCGGCAAAATACACTGGCGGATAGCGGGTTTCAACATAAGGGTTCACGTATTGGATCAGCAGTGTCAAAAATCAGGGCCGATAGCGTTCGGGAGCGGCAACGACCTGTTCGGCTGGCTCCATGCTCCTGCATCACCACAGCCCCTGCCCGCTATCGTCCTCTGCAGCCCCGTCGGCTATGAGCTCATTCGTACCCACCGTACAATCCGGCAACTGGCCGAAAATCTCGCTGCTCGCGGATACTGCGTACTGCGTTTCGATTACCGTTCCACCGGCGACTCGGCTGGCGACGAACTCGACTCGGGACGGCTCGATGCCATGCTCTACAGCATTCGCGAGTCCATCAGGACCATCACTGAAATCGCCGACACTGACCGGGTCTCATTGATCGGGCTGCGGCTGGGCGCGACGCTGGCCGCAAAAATAGCCGAAGAAACACCGCTGGAACAATTGGTATTGTGGGCGCCGTGTGCGTCGGGTGCTATCTATATACGCGAGCAGCAAATCATGGCGATGGCACAGGGCAAGCGGCTGCAGAGTTCGTCGGCGAATACTGCTCGTCTCGACGGCATCGACGCGGGTGGCTTTTTTCTTAGCAAGGAGACCCAGACTGAACTGCAAACGCTCGATATGGGTTCGCAACCGTTTGCTAACACGCCGTCTGTATTGCTGCTGAATCGGGACGATATACCGGTTCCGGCAAGCCTTGCGAATGCTTTGCGCAACCAGACCGATAGCGTCGATGAGATACTGTCCGCGCACTACAAGGAAATGATGCAAACGCCGCAAGTATCAGTCGTTCCGACGGATACCATCGAACAGGTTTGCAGCTGGCTCGATGACAAAAATGCTGCGCAGGATGATGCAGCGAAGTCAGCACCCAAACCAACCTCAAAACCTGCCGAATTTCCACGGATCCAACTCGACAACGGAGCGAGCGAACACGCTGTGCGATTCGGGCCTGGCAAACGGCTGTTCGGCATCATCACCAGAGATGCGCGTAACAATAACAATGACAGTCCGGCGGTTATTCTGCTTTGCGGAGGTGCAACGCACAGGATTAGTGCGAACAGAATGTATGTCACGCTCGCGCGGCGCCTGGCGCTTGGCGGCATAGACGTCATGCGCATGGATCTCGCTGGACTGGGCGACAGCCTGCCTCACGAGGGTTACCCATCAAACAAACCCTACAACGACAAGCTTGTTGACGACGTCGAAGCGGCCATGAATACGATGGAAGAGCTCACCGGCAAGAAACAGTTCCTGCTTTTCGGTTTGTGCTCCGGCGCCTACGCTGCAATGCAAACCGCAATGTCATCGACCCGCGTAACCGATCTTGTTCTCGCCAACCAGTTGGTCTATTTCGTATCAGAGGACTATCACAAGCGGCTGGCGAGCGGCGCCGCGACATCAGCTCACGAACTGGATTATCCGCGATCCGATTCGCTGCTGTATCGACTGGTCCGAAAAACCCTGCGACGTATAACACCGTACTGGAGCTGGCCCGGTGAGCTCCTGTCCCCCTATCTGCTGGGTGGCAATGTGCGCCGTGACCTGGAATTGCTGGCGACAAAAGGGACCCGGTTTGCATTTATCCAGTCGAGCCGGAGTGACGCTGCCGACGCACTGTCATTTTCTTCCGGAAAATGGCTAAGACAACTCGCGGAGCGTGGGCAGGCCAGTATTACGCTGTTTGACGATACGGACCACACGTTCAGTCCGACCAGGTCGCAACAGGCGCTGGTTGACTGGTTCGAAGCGCATATGGCGACGCGGGCGAGACAGTAGAATTGGTGGAGCTAGGCGGGATCGAACCGCCGACCTCTTGCATGCCATGCAAGCGCTCTCCCAGCTGAGCTATAGCCCCAAGGTGGCGGGACTTTACGGCGCACAGCGGCGCGTGTCAAGGCGAGGTCGCCGCGCTATTTACAGCCGATCACCGCTGCAATTACGCCCGGGATTCAGGCGCTTGCACCCCGATCAGTAGCCGATAAGCGGCCGGCTGCGATCCCCGAACACCCGCTTGGTCAGGTAACAGAACAGCATGCTGCAACCGGCGGCAAAGCCTATGACTGCAACCAGCCCGAAAATAGTACCGACCCCTGGCGCCTCGCCACCCGGGAACACCGGGCGCAGAATTCTGGGCGCAATCTCGAGAAAATAGGCATGTACAAAAAACACGCCAAAGCTCGAGTCCGCTATGAATTTGGTTGGCGAATACAGCAGGCCCTGTAAGCGGTCGGAGATGCCCAGGAGCAGGAAGCACAACACCATCTTTTGCAGAAATGACCAGTCGAAGGCACCGTTTTCTGTACCGAACCATTCCACTGTTCCATGCACGCCGTGTCGCTGGGCGAAAAGAGCCTGCAGCACCAATATGATCAGGTACGAAGCGGCCAGCCAATGCAGGTTTCGTGCAATGAAAGCCGAGACAGTGTCCCTGTATTGTGCGGCACACATGCCGGCAAGGTAGGCCGCGAGAAAGTAAACGAAGTTTTGCAGGGTATCCAGGTTTGGAAAAGCATCGCGATGCAGAAACAGTGAAATCAGGAAAAATGGTGCGATCAACCAATACAGTCGGGGGCGACGAACAAACTGCATGAATACGGGTGCACACAGGTAGTAGAGCGTAATCATCGGAATAAACCACAGCGGGTAATTCAGATGTGCCCCACCTTTGATATAAAACCAGAGGATACGAAACGCATCCGACGTCTCAGCCAGCTGTGGAAATCGTAGTACCGGGTCTTTGTACAGCGCGGAATAAATAACCGCGGGAATCGAGATAAGCAGATACGGCAGGATGACGTTGCGGAGCTTACTGCGCAAGTACCGTTTGTGGGCATAGCGCGCAGACAACGCCTGGAAAAGATAACCTGCGATAAAAACGAAAAGGGTCGTGCCATTCGCCAGGAAATCAGCCAGCAAATTATTGGCAAACGAGTCTTCCGCCCAGTTCAGCATCAGGCGCGAGTGCCCGGCGACGATAAAGAGAATCGCCAATGCCCGAAATACGTGAATATCCCTGTAAAACATGATTGGCTTCGCTGATCCCGGTTTCGCCTTGCACGATCGCGCAGGCTGTCATTTCAACCCCGATTGTGCGGGCTTGCGCGGCTAATCCGCCGCGACACGCTTCTCAATTAGCGCTATTGCCTGCTCAACCCGACTGATAGACCGGTCGCGCCCGATCAATACCAGCGTCGTATCGATCGGTGGCGAAACAGAACCGCCGGTAACGGCGACGCGCAACGGCTGTCCCAACTTGCCCATCTTGATTTCGTGCGCTTCAGCACAGGACTCGATTGCGGCTGCAATGTCTTGCTGATTCCAGTCAGGCAACGACTGAAGCCGCTGTAGCAGATCCTGCATCGGGCCGAGGATGACCGGCCGCAGGTTTTTTTTCGCGGCTTTCGCATCGATTTCAGCAAAATCTTCAAAACAATAGCGGCATTGCTCTGCAAGGTCTGCCAGCGTCGTTGCACGCTTGGAGTACGCCTCGGCAACCAGGCCGATATCCGGACCCGCGTCAAGATCGTAACCTGCGGCGATCAGGAACGGCTTTGTTAAGTCCGCCAGCGTGTCGAGCGGCAACCCGATCAGATGCTGCTGATTGAGCCACAACAGTTTCTCGGGGTTGAACGCCGACGCGGAGCTGTTGACGTCCTTTACGTCGAACAGGCTGATGAGTTCCTGGACTGAAAATATCTCCTGGTCCTTGTGCGACCACCCCAGGCGCGCAAGGTAATTGAGCATTGCGGCCGGCAGATATCCCTGATCGCGGTAATCCCGGATATCAACCGCACCATGCCGTTTCGACAACTTTGCGCCATCCGGTCCCAGAATCATCGGCAGATGTGCATACTGCGGCAACGCTACCCCGAGTGCCGCCAGCATGTTCATTTGCCGGGGCGTATTGTTCAAGTGATCGTCACCGCGGATAACGTGCGTTATCCCCATATCCGAGTCGTCAACCGTCACGGTAAAGTTATACGTCGGGTCACCGCTGGAGCGCCTGATTATCAGGTCATCGAGTTCTGCGTTTTGAAACACGACCCGTCCTCTCACCAGGTCATCGACCACGACCTCACCATCCAGGGGATTCCTGAATCTAACGACATAGGGCTCATCCCGGTGTTTGTGGGCAAGATCCCGGCACTTGCCGTTGTAGCGAGTCTTGTCTCCAACGCGCATTTGCTGTTCGCGAACAGCATCCAGCTCCTCGCGCGTGCAGTAGCATCGATATGCTTTGCCGCTCTCGAGCCAGTCATCGATGACCTCGTTGTATCGCTCATATCGTTCCGTCTGGAAATACGGGCCTTCATCATGCTCAAGGCCGAGCCAGGCCATTCCCTCGAGGATCGCCGCGACATTTTCCTCCGTCGAACGCTCGCGGTCGGTATCTTCAATCCGCAGCACGAATTTCGCACCGTAATGGCGCGCATGCAGCCAGCAAAACAGTGCCGTACGAATGCTGCCGAGGTGCAGTACCCCGGTCGGACTGGGAGCGAATCGGGTTTTCACAGTATTGAAATCTGGCAAGACGAAAAGTGGCGGGATTCTATCAGTTGGCAGCCGCATTTCGAAGATTTTTCGCAGACGGTACCCGCGCATGCGTCACATCTCAAAATGAGCACCGATACCTGTAATTTGCTGGTTTTGAGGTTAAAATTCGCCAGCATTACGCATGGGACCGGATCTTTTTCAGCCCGGTGACAGTTCATCGAATTCAGGACACGGAAAACGCTTGTATGACCACATTAGTCCAACAGTACTTTTCAAATTCCGCGAGACGCTTCCCGGACAAGGCCGGCCTGAATTGTGCCGACGATTCATCCACATTCCGCGATTCGGACCTGCTGACGAACGCGATTGCGAACCACATTTGCGCGAACGGCATGGAACGCGGCTCCTTCATTCCGTTCTTTATGAGCAAAAGCATCAATTCCATTCATTCAATCCTGTCGATTCTGAAATCCGACTGTGCCTATGTTCCCATCGACGTCGCCTCGCCCCCCGGCCGGATCAATTCGATACTTGAGGTCAGCAATGCATCGCTGGTCATCGTCGACAAGGCGAGCAAGGAGCTGTTTCTTTCGCATCTGCCGGATGGCAGCAAGATCGACATCCTTGTCATCGACGAGTTCAGTGGTGGCGATACGTCGGAGCGCGATTACCAGAACCTGTCCATTGACATCGCCTATGTCCTGTTTACATCCGGGTCGACCGGCGTTCCCAAAGGAGTGATGATTCCGCACAAGGCGATCATCGACTACATCGACTGGTGTGTCAGTGAGTATGAGCTTTCGTCGTCCGATGTCATCGCGAACCACGCACCACTGTACTTCGATAACTCCACGTTTGACTTGTATACAGCGTTCAGTACCGGGGCCGAATTGCACCTTGTGCATGATGCGGTAAATGCAGTCTTGCCAAGTCTTATCAAGTGGATTCGCAATCGGAAAATATCAACATTTTTCTGTGTGCCCTCGGTAATGTCCATGCTGCTTCGCTCGCGTCGCCTGAAAAGCGATAGCTTCCCGGACTTGCGGCACATGATCGCGGCTGGCGAGGTTTTGCCACCGGATGTCGTCAGGGGATGGATGGAATTGTATCCGCACGTTCAATTCACCAACATGTACGGCCCGACAGAAATCACGGTTGACTGCAGCTTCCATGTGATCCGCGAAATCCCGACGCCGGATCAGCAAACTATACCAATCGGTAAAGCGCGCCCGAATATGGAGTTATTCGTGCGCACAGAAAATGGTGAGTTGCAGCAGGCGGTTGGCGCCCGCGGTGAGCTCCTGGTGCGTGGCACGTCGGTTGCCTACGGTTATCTCGGTGATAGCGAAAAAACCAACAAGGCGTTCATTCAGAACCCGAATAACGATGTTTTTGCCGACATGCTGTACTGCACCGGCGATCTGGTCGAAATTGACGCACAAGGGGACTATTTGTTCCTTGGCCGCGCAGACGAGCAGATCAAGTATCTCGGCTACAGGATCGAGCTTGGCGAAATCGAAGCCGCCCTGACCTCAATCGACGGTGTCGATGAAGGAGTCGTCGTATTTAACGATTCGGACAAACCGGAGGAAACCGGAATCGGTGCATTGGTGAGCAGCGAAACGCTCGACGAAAAGGCGCTTTTGGCCGAATTGAGAGACAAAGTGCCGCCGTACATGGTTCCCAGCCGGGTTCTCCTCAAAACAGACGATTTTCCGCGGACCGCGAACGGAAAATATGACAGAAAATCAATAAAAAGGCTGGTTTTTCGGTGAAATTAGATTAACAATTAGCACTGACGCCGCCAAGAGCAAATTACATAATATTCTGGCGAACTGTGTCACAAAAGAAAACGTGAACCAGGCGTACGCGCGAAGCTTACAACGCCGCTATTCTGTGGCATCTCGAGGCGAATATCGCCACGGCGCTTGCGGGCGCCCGACCAATGAATAAAAACGGACAAGAAACAAAATGCTGAAACAGGATGTAAGAAGTATTCTCACTGATCACTGCCGACTGTCTGTCGACTTGAATTCGCTTGATGATGACAGCGACTTGTATGACGCCGGGCTGACTTCCCTGACAACAGTGAATGTCATGCTGGCCATAGAGGACCATTTCGACATCGAGTTTGACGACCAAATGCTCTCTCGAGAAACATTCCAGAGTATTAACTCGTTAGCCGACGCCATCGACTCATTAAAGTCATAGAGTCTGTGCATTCCGCAGCGGGATAATCACCGCCAATAAATCTGCAAACCTGGAAAATTTAATGAGCACAAAAACAGCTGCGCCAACATTTAGCGACCTGGTCGAAAAGATTCATCAAATAAGCAAGGATGTTATCGAGGTTCACGCGAACGACGTCGATAAAGATGCGCGCTTCCCTCATGAGTCTTTCGAGGCACTCCGTGAGGCCGGCTTTCTGAGCGCATACATACCGCAAGAATACGGTGGCTTCGGACTCTCGGTAACTCAGATCTGTGAGCTTTGCGAAATCATGGGGCATTACTGCGCATCCACTGCCATGGTATTCGCAATGCACCAGATTCAGGTCGCGTGTTTCGTCAATCACATGCAGGGTGATGAGTATGGCGATGCTTACATGCGTGAAATTGTTGAAAAACAATTGCTGCTTGCTTCGGCAACAACCGAGCTCGGTGTTGGCGGTGACGTACGATCCAGTATTTGTGCCGTCAATGTCACGGGTGACAGTTTTACGCTGACCAAAAAGGCACCGGTAATTTCCTATGCCGAGCATGCCGATGCAATCCTGGTTACCTGCCGCTCGTCGGAAGACGCAGCGGCGAATGATCAGTCCATCGTACTGGTCAAAATTGAGGATTGTGAGCTGGAGAAAATTGCCGGTTGGGATACCCTCGGTTTCCGGGGGACATGCAGCTCCGGTTTCATTCTTAGCTCCAAAGGCAATGCGCAACAGGTTCTTAAAGAACCGTATGCAGATATTTTGGCAAAAACCATGCACCCGGTCTCGCATCTTGTTTGGGGATCGTTGTGGACTGGGCTTGCGGCGAGCGCGGTCGAAAAAGCCCGCCAGTCAGTTCGCGCGGCTGCGCGGAAGAACCCGCAAGTCCCTCCGGTTTCGGCTTTACGGCTCTCGGAAGTGAACGAAATTCTGTTCAGCATGCGCGCCGGCCTGCATCGGTCGATCGATGAGTACCAGCAGCTTCTTGATGCCGGAAATGACGCGGCATTCAGCAATTTCGGCTTTTCGATTCGTACCAACAACGTGAAAATTCGTTGTTCTGAACTTGTGGTCGAAATTGTTGGCAAGGCGTTGCAGATTGTCGGCATCAGCGGCTACAAGAACGACAGCAGTAGCAGCTTGTGTCGCCATGTGCGCGACGCGTACGGTGCCTCACTGATGGTCAACAACGATCGAATTCGTGGCCACAATGCAACCATGCAAATTGCACATAAAGGCTAGCAACAGGATTCTCTCTCACGCCAATACTTTACAAGAAATAGCAAGCGCTGCGTTTGAAAATGCGATCACTGATACCACTTGACCCAAAACAATACCAACGGCACGCAATCCATGGCGAAGGTCGCTGCTGGGCAGAAACAAATTGCTATGTAGACGTCCTCATCGAGTTCATTCACTCGCTCGGATTTGAACCGAATGCCGCACTCGCGTTCACATTGTCGGTCGACTTTGAGGTCGACCAGTGGACGTTTTTCAAGTTCCGGCATATAGACATGCTCAATATGTTCGGCATGGACGTCCAGGAGCTCAATCCCTGGCGCTCGCTCGCAGAGCATGTTGAAGAACAAGTGAATGCCGGTCGCGGCGTGCTTGTTGAAATGGACTCGTTCTTCTTGCCGGACACTGCCGGCACCGCGTACAAGCTTGCGCACGTCAAATCGACAATTGCCGTCAACGAAATTGATATAGGCAAGCGACACATGGGCTATTTCCATGGGCAAGGCTACTATAATCTGGATGGGCAGGATTTCGAAGATATTTTTCAAATCGGGGGGCTCGTCCATGAGCGCATGCTGCCGCCGTATATTGAGCTTGTCCGCATGGACGCGGAACGCGCAGAGAATGGGACGCGCAACCTGGTAAGCCTGTCGCTGGACACTCTCCGGCACCATTTGACCCTGTTGCCCAAATCCAATCCGTTTCTTTCCTTTCGTGAGCGGTTTGAAAAAGACCTCGAATGGCTGCGAAGTGAGCCGATTGACACGTTTCATGACTACTCATTTGCAACGCTGCGCCAATATGGCGCCTGCTTCGAGCTTGCGGAAACCTATCTTCGCTGGTTGAGCAATAATGGCGAGAGCGGACTTGATACCGCTATCGATGCTTATGCGGGTATTTCGACGGCAGCCAAAACCTTTCAATTCAAGCTGGCGCGGTCACTTGCCCGCAACAAGGAACTTGATCTGGCGGTTCTGGATCAGATGGCGGAAAGCTGGCAGAAAGCGACCGATCACCTTCGCCAGCACTATCTTTGATTCGGCATGAATTCGCCCCGGAACAGTCAGAGCATAATTCTTGATACCGGATGGACACGATATCAAACGCAAGCCGGTGAGATTCAGCGCCCGTCCGAACTAAGCGCGGCCATTTGCGGTGCAACGGTACGGGTGCCGGAAAACGTCATCGCGACGCCTAATCCGGATGACGATGATTGGTGGTACAAGCTGCCACTGCCCCCGGAACTGAAGAACCGCGACGGTATCCGCCTGTGCTTCGAGGGCCTTGCTACAATTTGCGAAGTCTGGCTGGACGATGACAAGCTCCTGACAACGCGCAACATGTTCCGGCGCCACCAGCTTGCATTGCCGACTATCACGAGTGACGACGTAAACCTGGTGTTGTGCTTTCGCTCGGTGTCTTCAGACCTGGCGATAAAACGGAAACGCCCATCCTGGAAAACGAATCTCGTCAATCACCAGCAACTGCGATGGCTGCGGACATCGTTGCTCGGCCGCATGCCTGGCTGGACCCCGCCGCAGCCGATTGTCGGCCCGTTTCGACCGATCCATGCGGAGTTCGCGGCAGACTCGTTTATCGAAAAGCTGTCGATTTCCGGTACCGTGGAAGATGCCCGGTGTGTCGCCACTATCGATGCGACGGTTAACGGGTGCAAAGCAATTGCGGCTGGCAAGGCTTTATTGCGTATCGCTGGTACGGATTACGAAATCACCACAGCAGTAAAAGATAACAGCCTGATCGTTCGCGGCTCGGTCGACATCGATGATGTCGACCCCTGGTTTCCTCATACTCACGGCACCGCCGCTACCTACGATTGTGCGCTGATAATCGAATACGAACAGGAGTCGTTTGAACTCTGGCATGGTTCGGTTGGTTTCCGGTCTGTCGCGTTGCAACACGATAGCAATCGATTCACCTTGTCCGTCAATAACACCGCGGTATTCTGCCGGGGGGCCTGCTGGACTACCAATGATGTGTCCCGCTACCAGGACGACGAAGAAAGCCTCCGCCGCACGCTTACACTGATGCAGCAAGCCGGCGCAAACATGATTCGCATTGGCGGCACCATGCTGTATGAATCCGAACTGTTTCATTCGCTGTGCGACGAATTGGGCATTATGGTCTGGCAGGACTTCATGTTTGCGAACATGGACTACCCGATTGCCGACGACGAGTTTCGCCAGGACGCAGTTGATGAAATTGCGGAACAAGCCCGCAGGCTGCTTCAACATCCGTCAACAGTCGTGTTTTGCGGCAATAGTGAAGTGGAACAACAGGCTGCAATGTTTGGCAAGGAACGTGACGAACAGCGTAGCGCCTTGTTCTACGAGATCATTCCCGAGCAACTGCAAATCGCGGGCTCATCATTGCCCTATGTTCCGTCGTCGCCCTGTTTTGGCGACCTGCCCTTTCACAATCGTACTGGAGTTAGCCACTATTTTGGCGTCGGCGCCTATAAGCGACCGGTCGATGATGTGCAGAATGCGGGCGTCCTGTTCACCAGCGAATGCCTGGGTTTCTCCAACTTCCCGGACGATCCCGCGCTCGTACGCCACTTCGGCGGGACAGCTCCGGCAACGCACTCTCCTGCGTGGAAATCCGGTGTGCCACGGGATGCCGGTGCCGGTTGGGATTTCGAAGACATCCGCGACCATTACCTGCAGGCGCTGTTTGGTATCGATGGCCCTGAATTGCGCTATTTCGATAAAGCGCGCTATGCCGCACTCTCCCGCATCGTTAGTGGCGAAGTCATGCAACGTGCGTACGCGTTCTGGCGCAGCACCGTTAGCGATTGCAGCGGCGCGATCGTCTGGTTTCTGAAAGACCTGGTACCGGGTGCTGGCTGGGGCATTATCGACGCCGATAACGACCCCAAACCGGCTTACTATTTCCTCAAGCGCGCTTGGCAGGGCCTTTCGATGCGCCTCACTGACCGCGGACTGGATGGCATCGAACTCGGCGTCGTCAATGAGGGAGAACAACGCCTTACAGCGCAACTCGATGTCAGCCTGATTCGTTGCCCTGCAACCGTAATCGCAGCAGGTTCGACAGACGCCGCTCTCGAGCAAAGTGAGGAATTCTCGGTGTCTATCGACAAGCTGCTGGGGCGATTCTTCGATCCTGCATACTCGTATCGATTCGGCCCGCCCAAACACGATGTCGTTGCAGCAGTATTGCGTGATGCCGATGGGCAGTTATTGGCCACACAATGCCATTTTCCAGGTGGCTATCAACTTGAGCAGCAGGCGAATGCGAATGTTGAATGCGAAATCCTGGAAGGTGACACAGGCTGTACGGTGCGACTAACGTCCGACACGTTCCTCCAGTTTGCACAACTGAAGGCTCGAGACTGGACGTTTGACGACAACTTTCTTAACCTTGTTCCTGGCGTAACTCACAGCATAGTGGCGCGTCGCAACAACGAAGAAGGCAGACAGCTGAAAATCATGCTGTCTGCATTAAACCTGTCACGTACACTGACATTGTCATGATGCGATCGACGAAATCCCGCGATGTAGCGATCGATAAGCAGCTGTTTTGGCTGCCGAACGGCAACCAGTCGATCTTTACCAGTCTGCACCAGCCAGCCGATGGCACCACTAGCGATGTTGGTGTCGTCATCTGCAACCCGATCGGCTATGAGTATGTTCATTCTTTCCGCTCGCTACGATTTATGGCCGACCGCCTCGCCTCGCACCGCATTCCTACCGTTCGCTTCGACTATACGGGCACCGGCAATTCATCCGGGAGTGCGAGAACAACAGGCCTGGTATCTCGCTGGGTATCGGACATCGCTATGCAAGCCAACATGTTGCGCAGCGAATTTGGCATCGAAGAAATCTGCCTGATCGGAGTACGATTTGGCTCGGCGCTTGCATCGATGGCTGCAAAACAATCGGCCGCATCCAGCATCGTGGCTTGGGAACCCTGCCACAATGGCCGGCATTTCTATCGCCAGCTTCGAGCGGCAAGTCTTGTCTCAAGAAAACCAGCCGCCGCGGATACCGGCATACTCGAAAGTGGCGGTTTTGTCTTTTCCGATGAAACCCTCGCCGACATGAAAGAGGTACGCGTCGGCAATAGCGAAATCGACGCCGTGAGCGACGCCTTGGTCATCACACGCGAGCGCGAAGCGCGTGCGTCTCTCGAAAGCACTTACGAAAATGCTGACACTGAATTCTATGTAGGACCGGACTTCGACGGCATGATCCGGGAACCGCACTTCGCCGAAATTCCATACCAGACATCGCACTACATCGTTGAGTGGGTGCATTCACGCACTGCGGATGAAACCGCGGCAAGACGTTTCGAACTCGACAAACTGCCGTCAGGTGCGGAAACAGAACATGAACGTGACGGCTACTGCGAAAAGATTATCCGTACACGACAAACAGGTCTGGTCGGTATTTATACCCAGGCTGAAAACGCAGACGCTTCCGGTGACCCACTGCTGGTACTTTCAAATGGTGGATCGGTGCATAATATCGGGCCAAATTCTGTCTATGTCAGCCTGTCGAGGACCATGGCACAGCGCGGCATTCGCAGTATCCGCTTCGACCTGCAAAACCTTGGCGAAAGTGTGGTACTCGAAGCGGCCGACGAGAATCACCCCTATCCGGAATTCGGAACTGCCAATCTCGCAGAACTGCTGTTTCATGCAAAGTCCTACCTGGGAGCCGAGAAGTTTATTCTCGCAGGACTGTGTAGCGGCTCGCATACTTCGTTTCATTCCAGTTTGACATTGCGCGACTACGATATAGCCGAAACGATTATGATCAATCCGCTGACTTTCTACTGGCGCTCTGGCATGTCACTGGAAATACCCGCAGGGAAATCTATCGAAGGTGCCGGCAAGCACTACGAGTATGCGTTACGCGACAGCTCGCGCTGGAAAAAACTGTTTTCCGGGAAAATAAACTACACACAGCTGATTTCATTTATTTTTCGCTACACGGCCAAAGTTATCGGCGAATTTTTCTCGCTAATCCTGAAAAAGCTCAAGCTGAGAAACCTTTCTCAATTGGCAAAGGACCTGAATCATCTGCAGAATATCGGTACGCACGTCTCGTTCTTTTTCTCTTCACGAGACCCGGGATTCTGGTTGCTCCGTAGCGAAGCGGCGCTGGTGATCTCGAAGCAAACTCGCGAAGGAAATATGGACGTACACATTATCGATGATGCTGACCACACGTTTTCTAAAGAAGGCGAACGTGACGAGTTTATACAGAAATTTTGCGAGCACCTGGAACAGCGCTACCTCAGACGGGAGCCCACAGCCTAACGAAATCGTTTCGGAAACAGCATTTTCAGGAACGAATGTGGCATTGCTTTCTTAAGGCCTTTTCTTGCACCTTCCGGCATCATGAATGCCAGTGATTCCAGCTTGTCCGTCACGCGTCCACGCAAGGTACTGCTATTGAACTTGGCTTCGAATCCCAAATCTTCGGCGGCGATTGACAGGCCAAAATACTGCGATAACTTTTCCGCAGTTTGCTCCGGCGCAGACTTGTAGTCGCTGTAGTCAATCTCGAGGTAAGGAATGTTGAATCGTTTCAGATCACGTTCCATCGCGAGCATATGCTGATCAATTCGCTCGTATACTTCACGCCTGTTTTCGTCAGAATCCTCGCGCCAGTCCAGCCGCACAAAGCTTCGGTAGATCTCGTCCTTGTCACGCCGGATAACAAGGACACCGGTGTTAGCCTGATCAACCAGTTGCCACCAGTATCCTAACGTGTAGCAAAGTCGTGGGTCTTTCCATATCCACGGCGAGTGCTCGTTGTACCGCGCGACAAGTCGCCGGTGTGTATCGAGCGGCTGCAGCCGGCCAATTTGCTCGCCCTGTTGTTCCCCGATCGCAGCAAATCGCCAGGTATTGTGCTCGTTGTAATCGACACTCCGGAACAACTCGACGTTGGCCTCGATCAGGTCGTCGGCCTCCCAATACCCCATTGGATTGTTCTCGTCCTCGCCGCGCAGCTGCCCGTCGGCCTCTTCCGCCGCAAAGTAACCACATTTCACGAATACAGACGCGGTCAGGCTGGTGCCTGAACGGGGCATCCCAACGACAAGAGCATTTTTTGGCATTTGATACACGACGGGTAGCGAAAGATCCGGTATTGTACTTAGCGCGTTTAATGTCCGCCATGACCGTTGGCGAGCAATGTGAATTTGCGCACGAATTAGCAGCCAGGCACAACCGCCGGCCCAAACGCGGGTTGCAAACCCTTATTTTTGCTGCAAAAGATTCGTGCTTATGTCACATAACTTTGTATCGACTGCATGACGAAACGATAATAGAGACTATGAAACGGATTGTCAGAAATTGCGTCAGCGCCTTGCTGATAGGGTCGCTTTATGCCTGCGGTGGCTCCTCCGGCGGTACCGCTGCCGGCCCGCCGGTTAACCAGCCACCATCAACGGGTGCGGCCACGCTGCAATGGACGCCGCCAACAGCGAATAGCGACGGCAGTACACTGGTCGACCTTTCCGGCTACAAGGTCTATCAAAGCCAGACCAACAGCGCAGCCAACCTGCAATTGGTCGCGACATTGACGACGCCCGGACTGGCATCTTACATGGTCGAAGGCTTAAGTGCCGGTACCTACTATTTCGCGATAACTGCGTACAATTCCAGCAACCTGGAAAGCGATTACTCCAACCTCGTGTCGGTGACAGTAAACTAGGCCTATGCTGGCTGCTCGAAAACAACCCGCGCACAGCATTCGTCAACTGACTAATTCGGTTGCCCCGTGAACCAGTTTTTTTTCGGCGACTCGGATCGACAATTATATGGCGTACACCATGCGCCAACATCCGCCAACTTTCAAAATACAGCAGTCTTGATTTGCTACCCCATTGGCCGCGAGTACATGCGCTGCCACCGCGCGCTCGTACGCCTTTGCGACCGCCTGGCCCGTTCCGGGTTTCACTCGTTGCGCTTTGATTATTATGGTACCGGGGATTCGGCCGGCCCGTCCGGTTCTGGTGACATCGATGAATGGGTCGCCAATACGCGGACTGCGGCCAATGAACTGCGGGATATTTCCGGGGCTGAAAATATCTCGATGCTCGGCGTTCGCCTGGGCGGTGCTATCGCCACGCAGGCCTGCTCTTCAGAAACCAATATCGACAAGCTGGTCCTGTGGGACCCTATTGCGGACGGAGAGAGTTATATGCGCCAACTAACGCACCTGCACAAGGCGTTTACTGACGATCTCGACAGATTTCCGAAACCCGCATCCCGAAGCCGCAACTTGTTCAGCGATGAATTGGTTGGAATGACAATCCCCCCTGCACTTCGCGACTCCATACGTCGTATCGACCTGGCGTCGCTCGAGAGCATGAATGCCGAACATGTATCGGTCGTGTCAACGATCGATCGCGACGAATGCCGGGAAATGGCTGACGCACTTGGCCGACTGACGGATAGCCATGACTACGAGATCGTAAACGAACCCGCGGGCTGGGATACACTGACAGACCTCGGAGTCGTCATGATGCCGCATCAAATGCTACAGACCATGCTCGATAAGCTGTCGACCAACGCGTAACGATGAAAGAACGGATCTGCAAATTCGGCAACAATCATTCCCTGCTCGGGATTACGACAGATCCCGAGCCCGACGACTACGATGAAACGCTGCCAGCCGTCATCCTGGTCAATGCTGGCCTGCTGCATCATGTCGGACAGAATCGACTTAATGTGAC
>TARA_R110002096_G_scaffold114770_11_pt1 | contig 30479 bp, 17 predicted proteins | sample TARA_R110002096 | Tara Oceans TARA_R110002096 (sample SAMEA4397295) | marine metagenome | biome: Polar Biome; feature: [DCM] deep chlorophyll maximum layer (ENVO:01000326); material: water (ENVO:00002006), including particulate matter (ENVO:01000060) such as... | depth 35 m
GCGATCAGTCGCGCCGCACTACTCATCCAGAACCGTGGCGCGTTCGACTTCTCCTCGTTGTCGCGCCCCACCTTCCGCGCCGCCTCCACCAACACACTCGTCTTCCCGCAACCGCTTGCGCCCACCAGGCACACATTCGTTCCCTCCTCCTGCAGCGTCTTTGCCAGCTCAGCCACCTCCTGGTCGCGCTCCCACGCACGGCTGATCCGCCCCAGCGTCCGCTTCCCAATCGGGTCAGCCACATGCAGCAGGTTGGGCGTCTCCTGGCTCTCCTCGTACTTCACTGTCTGCTCCTTCAACGTCACGTTCAGGTAATCGATCTCGCAATCCGCCGGCGGCAGAAATCGCGACAACTCCTTCGGCGTCAACTCACTCAGCGTGTGCTTCGCATAATGATTCGCCAGCTCATTGAAGCGCTCCTTGTCGTAAAAATCGAAATACAGATCCAAGGTCGGGAAACACGCCGCCCACAGCCCGGTCGACCGCTGCCCGATCGCACACGGCAACTTCAGCAAAATCGGCTCCTTGCACGGGAAACGCCGTGTATTGTCGTGATACTCCGGCACCACCCTTACCCGCACCTGGCGAATCTCCGGGTCATCAAAATCCGGATCCAGCCAGAAAAAATCATCCTTCTTCGAGCGATAAATCAAATACTCACGCAGTTGCTCCATCGCCTCCTTCTTCGTTTCTCCCACCGCGATTCCCTCCTCGAAATCATCAATTAACCGAGCCGTTACCTTGCCTTGATGGCTGGTCCACAGGCATACGGGGCATTTGTAAGCAGTCGCCATGAATTTCGTCACCGTAAGCGGCGAATCGGTCGTCCGTAAATCGCTATTTTGGCGGCTCACGCAAGCGACGGCCTAGGCTTTTTGGCGAGTAAGCTTCTTTGCTGCTCTTGCCGCCCTCTTTGCCCCGGTATATGGGTCGTTCCATGGAATTGTCCGACCTCAACGAATTCTTCAAAAATTCGCCAACCATCGCTTTGCTGAGGTCGCCCATGGCCCCCTTTGTGCTCGACTTTTTCGATCGCGCCTTCAAACGCAGCGACGAAATCGCGATCGACCACGAACGTCTACTCACCGAGTTGATCGATTATCAGGAGATGGTCCGGGAATCCTATCTTGGTACGATGGAGCAGGACGCGACCTTTTATCTCAATGACTGGTGCGGGAAGGAAAAACGCTACCTTCAACGTTTCTACCAGGAAGGGGAGCAACCGCACTACCAGCTCATGCCCGCAACGGAGACGGCCTTGCGTTTCGTCCAGGAAACCCTCGACCGGCAAGCCCAGGTCGCCGGAACCGAGAGCCGAATCCGCACCATCATCGACAAACTTCGCGAGATTTCCACCTACGCCAGCGACGACACCGACAAACGCATTGAAACCCTCCAAGCCGAGCGCGACCGCCTTCAAAGGGAGATCGACACCATCATCCAAACCGGCGAAGCCGCTCCGCGTCACGATGCTCGCATCCGCGAAGATTTCCACTTCGCCATCGAGCTGCTCCGCCGTGTGCTCAGCGATTTTCGCCAAGTCGAAGAAGACTTCCGCAGCATCACGCAGTCCGTGCAAAGCCAGCATCACGGGGGCGAACTCAACAAGGGCGGTTTGCTCGGTTTTGTCCTGGATGAGGAAGACGCCCTTCGCGAAAGCGATGCCGGGGTCAGCTTCTACGAATTTCGCAACCAATTCTTCAACCCGCAACATCAGGACTATGTGCGCGAGTTGATTGATGAAGTCCGGCGTATCGCCGCCTTAGGAGCCAACGAACAGGGCAAAGAAGCCCTTCGCCAGATGATGCCGGCTCTCACCGCTCAAGCCAATCAAGTCATGAGGACCGTGCAGCGCCTTTCCGGGACCATTCGCCGCTTTCTCGATACCCAGGTCGCAGCCGAGCGAAGAAAGTTGACCGAGTTGATTGGCGAAATTCAGGCTCTCGTCGTCGCCAATGCTGACCAACCACCGGGCGAGGAATTCAGTATCGAGGTTGAGATCAAACCCGAATTCCAGACACCGATGTCGCGAGAAATGTGGTCTGAGCCGCCAACCATCAACCGGCTCAGCGTGTCCGACGCGACTGGCTCCACCGAGCTGGCCGATGCGGAATTCGACCTCTTCGTCCAAATGCGCCGTCTCGACTGGAGCGACATGCGCAGCAAGATCCGCCACCTCACTCAACGAGACGAAGCCGCTTCACTCCCGCGTCTCCTTCAGGAAAATCCGCCGAAATCCGGAGCGGTCGAAGTTCTGGCCTACGTTCAAATCGCCCAAGACGACGGCCACATCGTCAAGCCCGATGAGCAAGAAGAAGTCGAGCTTCCACCGGGCGAACTTTTCCATGGCAAACGCATTCTTACGATTCCCCGCGTCATCTTCCGCAAAACGGAAACCCTTTGAATGCGCTACCCCTCTGCAAGTTTCACCCCCCCATCTCCACCAACCATGACCAACGATCTCCCCGAGTATCACCACGCCAATTTCGCTGCCGTATGCCTTTTGCGGAGCGGGGTCGTCTACTCTGACGAAGCACCCGCTTGGGATCTCACCCTCAGCCACCAAACCCGGCTCGAAGACCTGTTCGCCACCTTTGGTTTGCGCCTTGTGATTGCGGAGGATGACGGCTATGCCTACGTTCGCCAACTGGCCGAAGAAGAGGAGGAAGAAGGGTATGAGAACCTCCCTCGCCTCATGCGCACCGTTCGCATGACCTATGAGCAAACCCTCCTTTGCCTACTGCTTCGCGCTGAAATCTGTCGGTTTGAAGACGAGGAACTTCACTCGACCAAATGCGTCGTCAGTGAGGAAAACCTCTTCGCCGCCTACCTCGGCTTCTTTGGCACGGTCCACGACGAAAAGCGGCTCAAAGCCAAGTTCGCCCCCGCACTCAAGCGCATCACGGAATTTGGCTTCGCCAAAAAGCTGAACCAGGAACCACCAGCCTATCTCGTCCGGCCTATCTTGAAAGCGCGTTTTAGTCTGGAACAGATGGAACAAATGAAGGCGAAGCTGCTCGCTCACCAGCAAAAAAAGGCACCGGGCGAAACGCCGGAAGATTAGGGCGACCTCCGAAAACTTCATCTTGCCCGAGCGCGAACCTTCGTCGATTGATCCTAACAGGACACGATGCACGATCTTTTCCAGGCCCCTATGTTGCCCGGGTTTCGCCTTCACAAGTTGGAGGTGTTGAACTGGGGCACCTTCGACTCGACGCAGGGAGTGGTTCACCGCATCGAGCCCAAGGGAAAAACCTCCCTCCTCATTGGCTTGAATGGCTCGGGCAAATCCACCTTGGTCGATTCACTCTTAACGCTGCTCGTCCCGGCCCAAATTCGACGGTATAACGAAGCGGCAGGATCGACGGGAAAGAAAGGCGCAAGAACTCCGGAATCCTACTTTCTGGGAGCTTACGATCACGGAAGCCAGGAAAGCGATAACAAGGCCAAGACCCTTCACTTGCGCTCCGACGGGCGACATTCCAGCATTCTCCTGGGCTACTTCTACAACGAGGATCTCGACAAAGGCGTCACCATCGCGCAATTCTTCTATCTCAACGCCAACCGCAAGACCGAGAAAATCTATTGCTATAGCGAAGGCGAACGCAGCATTAAGGGCGACTTCCAGCATATCGAATCCCTGGACCAAGTGCGCAAGCAATTGCGGGCACGCCGCTTTAAGGTCACCAGTTCGTTTAAGGAGTATCAGGGCTGGCTGGCCAAGACGACCAAGATGCGCTCGCGCGCCATGGATGTCTTGAACCAAACGGTGTCGGTCAAAGATATTCGCAGCCTCAACGACTTTATCCGCAGCCACATGCTGGAGCCTCCCAAATGGCGCGATGGCCGCATCCAGGAAGTGCTTGGCCACTTTGATAAACTCAGCAGCGCACACGATTCCCTGGTCAAGGCGCGCAAGCAATTGGAAGCGCTCGAACCCGTGGCGGAGTTTGGCGAGCAATGCATGGAGCTTCGGGCTCGATACGACGAGCGCAATGCCTTGCTGGAGGCGAGCGATCTGTTTTTTCGCCATCAAACCGTCGAGATTCTCGGAGCCAAACGGGAAGCATGGGACGAGGATTTGGCCGGAGCCAACAACCGCCTCGTCATCTCCAAACGACAGCGGGAAGAAGCTGAAGAGCGCATCCGCAAATTGCGTAACGATATTGAGAACGCCGGAGGTGCCCGGCTTCGTGAAATCCCGCCGTTGATAGGTCAGCACTCCACCCGCTTGGAAGCGAAAAAACGCGAGGAACGTCGCTACCAGGACGCGCTTCGCCAGGCTGGATTCGAAACCCGCGTGAAGGACGCCAACGCGTTCGCCGAGATGCGTCGCGGCCTCACTACGCAGCAACGCCAGGTTCAGGCTGAGTTGGACGCGGCAGGCGATGCCCGCGCAGACCTCGGCCTCCGCCGCAAGAATCTGACCGATCAGAATGAGGAACTGGCCAAGGAAATCCAACTGCTCTCCGCCCGTCCCTACAATCTTCCGAGCGCCTTCGTCGAACTACGCGAGCAACTGTGCCACGATCTCCATATCGATCCGGGCCATCTGCCCTTCGTCGCGGAACTCCTCGCCGTAAAGCCGAAGGAACGCGCCTGGGAAAGCGCCGTCGAGATGGTCTTGCGCAATTTTGGGTTGAGCATGTTGGTCCCCATCCAACAATACAAAGCCGTCAGTCGCTACTGCAACCAAACCCGGCTCCGAGACGGGCGGGGGAAGGGCCAAAAATTGGTCTATCAGAAGATCGGTGAAGAAAGTTCTTGGGAACTTGCGCAACGCGATCCAGGCTCCCGTTCACTCTGGCACAAACTGGATTTCAAGGCGGATCATCCCCTCATTGGATGGGTGCAGAGCGAGATTGCACGACGCTTCGATATTGGATGTTGCGAATCACTGGAAGAATTCCAAAACGCGAACCCACCTGCCTTAACTGCACAGCGTCAGCTCAAGTTTAAAGGTGATCGGCACGAGAAAGATGACCGCGAGCGGGTTGCTGATCCACGTTTTTATGTCTTGGGCTGGGATAACCAGGCTAAACTCACGCTTTTGCGTCAAGACTACAAGCAACGCGCGGATGAACTCGCTCAACTAAGCGCGGAAATCGAACGGGTTCGCAAGCTGGAAGACCGACTGCGTTCGCGTTACGACGGGATTCGCGGCGCCCTCAGCACCGCCGCGTTTGAGGACATCGACACCGCCGTGGAAGAAGCCGCCATTGCCGCGTTAACCGAAGAAAAAGAGCGTCTGGAGCGGGCCAGCGAAGTTGTCGTGGGGCTCAAGGAAGAACTTGCCACCGCAGAAAAGGCCAAGCTCTCTTGTGACAGCAAGATCGAAGAACTGACGAAACTGATTGGCAAGGTGGAAGGGAATATCGAGGAAGCCAGTCGCCACATACAGCGCGCTGAAACCAAAATTTTTCTCGCCAAAGACGAGGGCAATTGGGACCCAGCCGAAGCACTCTTTGATGCTGTGGCGCGGCAGTTGGGCGAGCTCGCGATGCTGCCGCTCGATGAAACCAGCGTCTTCACTACCGAAGCCACCTACAAGTCTGTTGTGAACCGTGAGATCAACACTTTGCGCGCCGAGATCGATCCTTTGGAACAAAAGGTTAACGCGGCGATGAATCATTTTTTGCGCGATCATCCCGAGTTCGAAACTCAGTTGCAAGCCGCCCCCGCCTACATCGCGGATTTCCTCAAAGAGCGCGAGCGTCTCATTGAGGAGGATCTCCCGGTACACGAAAAACGTTTCCGCGACTACTTCACCGGCAATGTGGTCAGCGAGATTGGGCAATTTGATGCGATGTTGCGGAACGAGGCGGGAGAGATTGTGGAGCGCATCGAACAACTGAATCGTTACCTCGTTGAGATTGAGTATAGTAAGAACCCAGACACCGTGTTGCGTTTGGAACCGCTCGACACCCGCGATCAGGAAATTGTCGATTTTCGGGCTCAACTCCGGGGGTATCTCAGCAATACCTATGAGGGGACGTTGGAGGCCTTTGAGGCCGCCTTCGAGCGCACTCAGGAGATGATTGTCCGATTGCGCGAGGAACCTCGCTGGCGGGAGAAGGTAACGGATGTCCGCCGGTGGTACGATTTTGCCGTGCGTGTCTTCGACCCGGAGACCAATGAGCAACATAGCTATTATACGGACAGCCAAGGACAATCCGGGGGGGAGAAGGCGAAGCTGGCCTTCACGATCTTGGTGGCCGCAGTGGTCTATCAGTTTGATATCTCGCCCGACGCAGCGAGCAGCGATCGCTTCCACTTTGTCGTGGTCGATGAGATGTTCTCCAAGGTCGATGACCGCTACGCCACTTACGCGATGCAGTTGTTCGAAAAATTTGGCCTCCAACTCCTCATCGTCGCCCCTTTTGATGCCAAAGCAAAAGTGACGGAGCCCTTCGTCGAGCAATACCTTCTCGTGACGAAGAACGAAAATCGCTCCCAAGTCATCACCATGACCGCGAAGCAGTTTAAAGAGCGCGAAGCGAAGTTGATGGAGGGATGAGATGAGCGCGCAATGATCACGCCGGAAGAGATTTATCAGAAAACGGAGCGGTTCTATCGTACTAAAATCTTGAAAGGGGTGGCGGAGTTTCCCTGGGTGGTTCGTGGGCAAAAAAAGTTCGCCGACCATGAGCCCTTGAGCGAACGGATCGAGGCCTTGGAAGCCCTGCGCCGCCAGTCCAAGCTTCAGCGGGATGATGGATATACCATTGATTGGATCGCGCGACGTCTCGACGGTGGGAATCGTCTTCCGAAGCGGATCGTTTTTGAGACGCAGGAAGACTTGCTCAGTTGGCTAGGGAAAGAAGAGGAGTATGCGAACTTTGTGAGCCGCTGCTCCCAACTCCGGCAAAGTTTTCCCGAGATCGAGGGGTGGATCACCTCCAACCCGGCGAAGATTGTGAAGGCTGAGCCGTGTTGGGATGGACTCATCGAAGTGCTCCAATTTTTCCGCTCCAATCCGCGCCCCGGCTTGTATGCAAGAGAGTTGCCACTCTCCGTCGATACCAAATTCGTCGAGACTCATCAATCCGAGCTAGCGCCTTTGCTTGACTTGATTTTGCCGCAGGACGTCGTGGATCGAGAAGAGCACGAATTCAACCGGCGCTTCGGTCTCCCTTGGGTCGAGCCCGCAATTCGGATGCGCTTCCTGGACCCGGCCTTGCAAGCCGCCTGCGAAGAAAAACACGAGGAATTTTCGCTCCCCCTTCTTCGGCTTGCCGAGTGCAATTGGCCGGTAACGCGCGTCTTTGTTGTCGAAAACCTCACCAGCCTGCAAATGTTGCCAAGCATTCCCGGAACTCTGGGATTGATGGGGCACGGCAAGCGCATTCCCAACTTCCGTTATCTCAAGTGGCTGGAGAACTGCGAGATTCGCTATTGGGGAGACATCGACGTTCAAGGCTTCGAGATCCTCTCCAGCTTCCGTAAACTCTTTCCCCATGTGCAAAGCATCTGGATGGATCGCGCCACGATCGAACGCGTCCCCGAACATCTCCAACGCATTGGCAAGCCATCGAGTTGGCGCAAAGAGTTGGTCTTAACCGCTGAGGAACGCCAGGCGTATGATTGGGCGAAAGACGGCTGGCGACGCATCGAGCAAGAACATTTGCCAAGAGCATGGATGGGGGAGTTGGGATGAAGGTGGGGTTGTCTTGGCGGTGCCCCCAACGATCTTGCCAACGCTTGCCGAATCGCGTATCCCTTTCTCATGAAATCGAATTGGATGATGCCCCTTGTTTGGATGATTACCGTATTTTCTACGTTTGGGGAAGAGGAGGAAAAGCCCGTCCGGCCGACGTTTACGATGTTTGGCTACACCATCGTGGCGGATGAGATCGATTTGAATTTGGGGGAAGCGAAGGGGAATGTGCTGGTGACGGGGACGGTGAAGCAGGAGCCGATTACGGTGGAGGCGGAGAAGTTGACGGTGAATTTGACGGAGCAGTCGGCGGTGCTTTCCGGCTGGCCGTCGGTAACGACAAAGGGCGCGAAGTTGGTGGCGAAGAGTGCTGAGACGAAAATTCTTTTGAAGAAGGATCTCTATCAGGTGAAGGGGCCTGCCACGTTTACCCTGGATTTGGAGGGGCTGAAGCGTTTGAAGCCGAATCCTTAATCATGACGATCGAGTTTCCGCTGAGCCTAACGCATGGCGAGCCGGGACCGGTGAAGGGCTGGTTGTTGCCGGGCACGGATGCCTCGGCCTGGGTGCGGACGTTGTGCGCGATGGAGTTTCCAGGTGTGGGGGAACTGCCGTTGTTCCCGATTCCGCGATCGGCGAAGTCGCGGGAGGTGGCGGGGCTATTCGTGCCGCTGCCAAACGGAAAGATTGCCGTGACGGAAATGATGCCGCGTCCCCTGGCGTATCGATTGTTGGGGGGGCGTTTGTATGTTCCGGCGAATGCGGAGTTGCGCTTTCCGTTGACGGAAGGGGAGTTTTCCAGCCTTTTTCTGCATGATGTGACGGTGTTTTTGCCGGGAACGGGGTTGGTGGGTTATGAGGCGGAGGATGCCGTGCGTATGGCGGATCTGATTTCGTTACCCGAGCAACGCGGTCAGTTGTGGAACTTTGCGCATCCGGGATTGCTCCCTTTGCCGGAGAAACTGACGATTCGGGCTGGCGGGCCGCCGCCGGACTTTGTCGAGATGATGCGGGAGTCGCGCGGAGATATTGGCGAGCAGGCTGGGGAGGGAATCCCCAAGTACAAGGGTGAGCCGAAGGCTTCCGGCGGGTTGAGGGAGTCGTTCTTTGAGGCGGTTCGGGGATTTGCCCGGCGATTTCCGGAGTCGGACAAGGTCAAGGATCCAACGTGGGTCAACCGGATGGAGGATTGGGCGAACTCCAACCTTCAGGAGAAGCAGAATCGGGAGATTGATCGGTTATTGCATTGGTTGGAAGAGGATCCGGACAAGGGGCTGCGGTTTGCGTTGCCGATTGGGGGGGAGGGGACGAGGGGCTTCATGCCGCCGAATTCGAAGTTGAGGGAGCGGAAGATCGACTTTGATTTGAATGAGCTGAACGGAGGGCTGCCGGCGGCTCCGTGGACGCTGGATTGGGCACAGACCGGGCGCCTGATGACGGCCTACCGCGATGCCGCGAATCGAGAGCTTACCTTGGGACGTTATCGTCGGGCTGCCTACATTTATGCACGTTTGCTGGGGGACTACGCGGCGGCGGCGAATACGCTGAAGTCGGGGGGCTCTTATCGTGAGGCGGCGCAATTGTATGGAACCTTTCTCAAGGATCAGCGAATGGCTGCGGAATGCCTGAAGGAAGGCGGATTGTTTGAGGAGGCGCTGCAGCTTTACCATCAGTTGCAGGAGTATGAGACGATGGGCGATCTCTATCGGGAGTTGGGCCGTGAGAAGGAGGCCGGGGATTCCTATGAACGTGCGGTGAACGCTCTGCAATCGTTGGATCGCCCAACCATGGCGGCCAAGCTGATTGCGGAAAAGTTGGAGGATCCGGACCGGGCGCTGGACCTGCTCTTTGCCTCCTGGCCCTATAGCCGGGAGGCGACGGAGGCGTTGTCGGTCTATTTTCAGCTATGTGAAGCCGCAGATGAATCGGAGCGTGCCTTGGCGTCGCTGGCTGCATTGCGTGACACGGAGGTTCGCCCCTCTGACACGCGGGGATTGGCCGAGGTGATGGCGGATGTGGCGCGTGAGGGCTGGAGTCAGGCGCTTCGCGACCTGGCGGCCGACTCGACCCGGGTGGTGGTGGGGCGTCAGTTGGAGCGTTGGCCCAATGAGGATGCGAGGCCGCTAACCAAGATTATCGCTTCACTGGACGACAACGACCGTTTATTGAAGCGCGATGCACGCCGGTTTGGCGCAGCCAACGCCACGGAGGAAGTCGTGACAGCGCCAGTGCCGGGAAAAATTGACCGGGTGAAGCTGGTGGAAAAATCGCGCAAACGCTTGTTGCCGGAGTTCCATTGTTGCGAGGCGATTGCCTTTGGCGATGGGTTGGTCGGTGTGGGAAAAATGAGCGGCGAGAATAGTGGGATTTATGTGGTCAAGCACTCGGCGCAGGGGGCGGAAAGCTACGCGCAGATCGGGCCGGACGTGGCGTGGAAGGATGTTGCCTTGGTGCCGGATCAACATCCCGCAAGCGGTGGAACACCGTGCGTGCGGGTGGTGAGCCGCTTTGACTTTGAACTGGAACCCCGTGGGTTCGAGCAGTACGAATCCAGGGAGCCGTTTGGAATTCATCCCCTCAAGCCGGAGGTGGTCGGTGCGGCGCAGGACGGGCTGGGGGGGCGTTGGGAGTTGCGCCTGACCGAAGCCGAGTTTGTGCTCGATCGTCGGCATCACGTGGGAAAGCTCTCCAGTTCCCATCATCTCACGCCAATGCCTCCGGGATTGACGGCAGAATCGGTCATTCAATCCGGCATGGTCATTCCCATGGCCCTCTGTGGCAAGGGGCTGTTTTTCGCGATGGCGAATCGCTTGGCTTATTTTCGTGGGGATGAAACCCAGTGGTTGCCGATGCCGGGAACGATTCAACGCCTCGTCCCGACTTCGCCGGCCACGCTTCCGCGTTTGGCCGTTGCCTTATCCGCTGGAGCGGGATTGATCTGGGGGGACCGGAACTGGCGTGACATCGTCTTCTTTGCCCATGAGAGCCGCGACCCTTTTATCGCCTTTACGCGTTCGGGGTTCGTCGCGGTGGTCGATGAAGCGCGCATCCAGGTTTACTCGATCAAAAAGAAAGGGATCGAGCTTGCCGCCAGTATGGCGAACCCGGTTGGGAAGCCGGTCGCCGTTCTTCAGGGGGCTGTCGCCGGTCAGTTTCGTCTCCTGACGGGGAACGAGATTGTGACGTATGAGTTGGAAGCCGGTGGTTAGGCAATATTGGTGAAGACGGCTTGCACGTCTTCGTCGTCCTCGATCTTGTCGAGCAAGGTTTCGATCTCCGTCATTTGCTCGTCGGTCAGTTCGACCGGGGAGTTGGGGATCTGTTGCAGGCTGGCCTTGCTGATTTCCAGGCCCAGGTCTTCGACACCTTTGGTGAGATTGCCAAAATCCGTGACGTCACCATAGGCATAGCCGACGCCTTCATTCTGCTCCAGCTCATCCAGGCCGCAGTCCATCAGGCTCAGCTCCACTTCCTCCATGTTGAGTTCGTCGGTAATCGGAAATTCGACCACGGATTTGCGCTCGAACATGAATTGCAGCGAGCCGGAGTCGAGAAGCTGGCCGCCGGATTTGTTGAAATAGGTTCGCAGATTCGTGACGGTGCGGTTCGTGTTGTCGGTTGCCGCCTCGATGATGATCATGACGCCATGGGGGGCCTTGCCTTCGTAGCCAATTTCGGTGATGTCGGCACCTTCCTTGCCACTCGCCCGCTTGATCGCCGCCTCGATGTTGTCCTTCGGCATGTTCTCCGCCTTCGCGTTCATGATCGCGAGACGCAGCTTGGAGTTTGACTCCGGGTCCGAGCCGCCTTCGCGAGCGGCCATGGTGATGGATTTCCCCAGCTTGGGGAACAGCTTGGACATCTTGTCCCATCGCTGTTCCTTGCTTTTACGGCGGTATTCGAAAGCTCTTCCCATAGGTAGTTAGATGATACTCAGGGGCGAAACCGGGTCAACTGGCGGGGTCAATCCAATTGCGCAGAGGTTGTCTGGGCGTCGGTTGTATTGTGACGGTATTTTTTCTTGGCAGGCTGTGATTTGGTGCTAAGGCTCAACGAATGACGATATCGCAGGTATTCATCATCAGTCTAGTGGTTTTGGGATCCTCTACTTCGGTCTCTGGAAGAGTCTTTACCGATCTGAACGGGCGACAAATCGAAGCCGAAATTGCCGGGGTTCGGGGTGACAATGTGCTCCTGACCCTCAACGGAAAAATGGCTGAGTGGCCGATTTCCGGGCTTTCTGAAGATGACCAAATTTATATCGAGAAATGGGCCAGGAATCCTCCTCCAGTCAAGCTGACCGCCCAAGTTTGGGAACGGGATGGAGCGGGTAAGCAAACATTGGGTGGAATATCCAAGTTTCCGTCCTCATCAGGCTCCCCGAATCGTGGGAAGACCGTGACCAAGTCAACGTTCAAACACTATCAAATCGATGTATCGAATCCGACCGTCTTCGATGCTGAAAACGTGACAGTTCAATATGCGATTTATGTCGTGACGGCCGATGGGGACGTTGAGGCTCAATCGGGCAGATTTTTGGCAAAGGTGATTGAGGGAAGGAAACGACAAAGTTTCACAACGAAGACAGCTGAACTAAATTCGACCCGGAGAGATTACGTTTCAGGGAGAACTGATTATGTTGATGCGGATACTGGCATTGTAGTTCAATCGGTGGTTCACCGAGATATTGATCGGACCAAGGAAACTCTGGGTGGAATTTGGGTAAAGGTCTTTAATGGCGGGAAAATGGTCGCTGAGTCGCGAAAGCTAACCTCTGAGCTCGCGAGAGAACTTCCTAGGTGGCCGCACTAACATTCCGATTGAGCTGGATCGCAATAGTGTTTGGGGGCGTTAGCGATACTCGATCCGGATTCCCTCCTGCTTGAGCTTCGTCTCGACTTCCTGGCTCAACGCCGCGAAGTCGCGACCGCGGAGCAGGTGTTCGGCGAGGGCTGTGCGAGAGGGGACGCCTTGATTCAAGGCATGGAGAAAGGTTGCGACGCCTGATCCATCCCCTTCGCCATCGAGGTGGAGGAAGTAGAACATGAGCGCGTTGGAGGACCGGTAGTTGTAGGTCGCGCCTCCTCCGGTCAGTGCCGCGCTCCAGGTTCCGTGATCCATCGTCATGAGCGTTTCGACCGGCACCATCGGGAAGCTATTTCCGTCAACCGGGTATTTCATGATGGCGTCCTCAACGTTGCCCGCCATGTTTTTGAGAGTGTAGCGCCCTTTGTTGTAGCGGGCGGAGGAGATGTATTCGGCCAAGCCTTCAATGAACCAGACGGGCCACTGGGAAAGCCAGCGAAAGGTCACCTGATGGGTAATCTCGTGCTGAAGCGTGGTGCTGTCCGCGCCGGATTCGAGAATCCAGCGATTCCCAACCTGTTTGACGCCCAAATTGGGTAGCGGAATCATGATCTTGTTTGCGCCACCCATGAACACGCCTCCGCTTCCTGCCGGACCACCTGCGGCGTAGTATTGGTTGCGGGTTTCGTAGAGTTCCGTGAGGAAATAGCCGCCTTCACGCGGTTTGGGGTTGAAGCCTACGGGCAGTGCTTTCACCACTTCGAAGGTCGCCTCGAAGATTCTGGCGAATTCCCGAACGACGCTGATGGAAAGGCGCGTTGTGGTTCGAAATTCAAAATGGGAGCTGCGATAGACGAATTCCCAGCCTTCCACGCCGCCATCGACAAACTCGATCTCCATGTTGTCCGGCGCTTCGACGAAATCCGGCCATTCTCCGACTTGAACCGGTTGATCCTCGACCCAGCGACGCAGTAACCGTTGATCCAGAGGGCTGAGCCGGTCGGCCGGAAATTTGAAAACACCTCGCGGGGTTCGCAGCTGGACGGTCGAACCATCAAACCCCTCCAATTGTCCCTGAATCGCTTTTCCATCGGAACTGGTCCAATTGCGAGGCCCTTCAGAAAGCGTTGCCGCCAGTTTCTTTTCCTGGGCAATCTGTTCAGGACCGAGTTCCGCAGCTTCCGCCTTTTCCGCGACGTACCTTGCGATGTAGCGTTGATCCGGCTCGCCCAACTTTGCCAAGGAAATGTTCCCCTGCGTTCCATCCGGCATTCGAAGGGAGATTCGATCGCCGTTCACGTCCACCAGGGTGCCGACCCAAAATCGCCCTTCAGGGGTGCGCCATTTGCGCTCTTGCTCGTCACCCCTGGTTGGGAGAATCAATAAACACAGGAGGAAGGCTGTCCCGGCGAACGCGAGCTTCTCTTTCATAACTCCATGGAATACGAAGCCGTGGAGAAAATGTAAAGCCAATCAAGGGCTGTTGATACGTGGACTACTCGCTCAAATGCGCAGTCTTCATGTGGGCGCGCAGCAGATCCACGCCGAAGTCTTCGCCAAAATTCCGCCACGCAGCATGAGGGTGCATGCCGCCGTTTTGGATGTTGCAGTATTCCAGCAGGAAGGTCTTGCCCTGGATGTAGTAGTAATGACCTTCGCCAAACTCGAATCCGCCGGCCCAGGCGAATTTCACGGAGTCGAGTTCGTTCTCAACCCGCTCCCGTTCCTCGGCGGCGAGTTCATCGCGGTGATTGCCGAGATACTCGTCGACGACCGCCCAGAATTTCTTCTGCTGCGCTTCATCAAGCGCGCTGTAGGCAATTCCCTTGTCCTCAAGAGGATCAACCTTCGGCAGGTCTTTGGTGAGGATATCCTTCGGGGCCTGATCGGCGATGACGGCTTGCGCCTTTTGGTCATCGGTCAGTGATTTGACCAAGTCACGGGCGAGGTCTTCTTCTCCCGCCAAAACGCGCAATCCGGCCCGCGGCATTCCTTCCGGAACCTTGCCTGGGTTGGAGGCCCAGAAGGCTGGTGTCTCCGAAATCAATTCTCCATTCACAACCGTGAAGTTGAGCGACATGTGGTGTCCTTCAAAGCGCCAGCCCCAATTGCCTTTGGCGCTTGGCGTCCCAAAAATCCAAACCAGATAATACTCGGGGTCGCGCTTGGGATCCTGGTTTTCCATCTCAAACAGAATCTGCTCCAGACTCATGATTTGAACCGCCTTCAGGTAACCCGTGTGGCTCAATCCCGTGCTGAGGAGGCCGTGAGCGAGCAGGCGCTGATCCGGCTCCATTTCGCGCATGGAAAGTCCTTTCCGCGGAACCGGAACAAAATGCCAGTTGGTCCGCTCCTCGTCATTCAGGTCAAAGGTGCACTTTTCCCGCTGCCCCGGCTCCAAACTGGCCAGAAAATCGTTCGCGGCCGCCGCCATTTGATCGGCGACTTCGTGGGCTCGCACCGGCATGGTTGAAGCGGCGAACGCGCCACAGAGTAGGAAAGCAATGAGGTTTTTATGCATCTCTCAATGGGGAGCAAGGGACGGCTTGGGTGCAACTAAAAGGTTATTTGAACCGTCAGACCTTTCGGATCGTCCATATTTGACTCACCCAGACAACCCAACTACAGAATTCCGCATGAAAATCCCGCGTTTGCTCGCACCCCTTTTCCTCGTCTTCACCGCTCAAGCTCAGGAAGCTCCGACCTGGGTTCATGAAGCCAGTGACATCAAGCCCGACGAAAACGTGACCTGGGGCCAACTCGAGAATGGTCTGCGTTACGCGATTCTCCCCAACGAAGAGCCGCCCGACCGAATCAGCCTGCGTCTCTATGTCGATGCGGGCTCCATGATGGAGGAAGACGATCAGCAGGGGCTGGCCCACTTTTTGGAGCACATGGCCTTCAACGGCACCAAGAATTTCCCCGCTGGCGAGATGGTCGAATACTTTCAGCGCCTCGGCATGGCGTTCGGCTCCCACACCAATGCGCATACCAGCTTTAAGGAAACCGTCTACAAACTCGAGCTTCCCGAATCGAGCGAGAAAATCCTCGATGACGGCTTCAAACTGCTTCGCGATTACGCCGATGGTCTCTTGTTCGGAGAAAAGGAGATCGAGAAGGAACGGGGCGTCATTCTCAGCGAAAAGCGCAGCCGGGATTCGGCCAACTGGCGTTCGTTTGTCGATTGGGTGGAATTCGCCCTGCCCGAGAACAAAATCAGTGAGCGTCTTCCCATCGGCACCGAGGAAGTGATTTCCAATGCGCCGCGCCAGCGTTTTGTCGACTTTTACAACCAATGGTACACGCCCGAGCGGATGGCGGTCGTAGTCGTCGGTGACATCAATCCCGATGAGATCGAAACCTACATTGTCGAGACGTTTCAGGACTTCAAAAGCGAAACCGCAGCTCCTGATCCCGACTTTGGGTCCGTTGCCGAGCGCGGGGTTCTCAGCCACCATCACAGCGACAAGGAAGCTACCGAAACCCAGGTCTCCATCGAGACGATGCAGCCGATGCAATTGGGTGCCGACAGCAATGAACGCCGCGCGATCGAACTTCGCAGCCGTCTCGCCGACATGATCATGGGCCGTCGCCTCGAGATCGTCGCGAAGCAGGAAGGTTCGCCCCTGATCAGCGGATTTCACAATCGGCGCGATCTTTTTGACCTCAATCTCGTCGATTACGCATCGATCGACGCCACGACGAAGCCGGAAAACTGGGATGAGGGACTCGCCGTGATCGAGCAGGAGCTCCGCCGCGCCCTGAAGTTCGGATTTACCGAAGCCGAGATGGATGAGGCCAAGGCCAAGCTCCAGAATGCGCTCGAAAACCAGGCCAAGTCGGCCGCTACCCGCAAGTCCCGCGATCTTGCCGACCGCATTGTTGAGCGCATTGGCAGCGAGCGCGTTTTCACCCATCCCGATGATGATCTGGCACGGGTAACGCCACTTCTCGCCAGCATCACTTCCAAGGAAATCTGGGAAACCTTCCGCACCATCTGGGGCGATCTCAGCAACGTGGTGGTCTACGCCAGCGGCAATCTCGAAATCGAGGGCGGGAAAGATGCCGTCCTTGCCGCGTTCACCGAAAGCCAGCAAATCGCTGTCGAGCCACCGGCGGAGGAAGATCTCGGCGAATTCGCCTATGCTCAGGATCGTGAACCAGGCGAAATCGCGGATCGCAGCGTGGCTGAAGATCTCGAAATCACCCAAATCACCTTTGCCAACAACGTTCGCGCCAACTTCAAGGTTACCGACTTTGAGGATGACACCGTTGGCATTACCGCCCGGATTGGTGGCGGACTTCTCACCATGCCTCTGGATAAGCCGGGTCTGTCCAGCATGGTTGCCTACGCCTTTGGCGCGGGAGGTCTCAAGGCTCACTCCGCCGATGATCTGCAACGCCTGCTTGCCGGGAAATCGGTTGGTGCGGGTCTCAGCGCCAGTGAAGACGCCTTCACTCTCTCCGGCCAAACCACTCCGGAAGATCTTCTCCTCCAACTGCAACTGATGCGCGCCTACGTCACGGACGCCGGTTATCGTGAAGAGGGCGATCGCCAGTTCCAGAAAGCGCTTGATCAACTCTATCAACAGCTCAAACACGACCCCAACGGCGTCATGGCTGACGAAGTCGCCGCCTTTCTGCACGGCAACGATCCGCGGTTTGGCTACCCGGAAAGGGACGAGATGGCCAAGCGAAATTCCGCCGAAGCCAAATCCTGGGTGCAGCCTCAACTCGACTCCGCCTACCTTGAAATCTCGGTCGTCGGCGACTTTGACCTCGATACGGCAATCGACGCCGTGGCCCGCACCTTCGGAACCCTGCCGGAACGCGAAGCGGCCAAACCCGACTACGCAGCGGAACGCAAAGTCGCCTTCCCGGCCGACGTCGATTCCAAGAAATTCGAATTCGAAAGCACCATCCCCAAATCGATGGTTCTCGTCTACTGGCCCACGGCTGACATGAGCGACATCCAGCGCACCCGTCGCCTTGGCCTGCTCTCCTCCATCTTCCGCGACCGCCTTCGCAAAAAGGTTCGCGAAGAACTTGGCGACGCCTACAGCCCCTACGCCCGCAACTCCTCCAGCGAGACCTACACCGACTACGGCTACCTCTTCGCCCTAGTCGAAGCCGCGCCGGATCAGGCCGAGAAGCTGTCCGTTGTCATCAAGCAACTCGGCACCGATCTCGCCGCCGGAGGCACGGATCAGGATGAGCTCGACCGCTCCAAGCTTCCGCTCCTCACTCAGATCGCCGAATATCGCCGGACCAACAATTACTGGCTCAGCATGGTTCTCGCCATGAGTCAGGAACAACCTGATCGCCTCGACTGGGCCCGCAGTTTCGTCGACGACTACGAATCGATCAGCGTCGAAGAAATCAACGCTCTCGCCAAGGATTACCTCGATTCGGAAAGTTCACTCGAGGTGCTCATCATGCCAAAGTGATCAGGTAGCAGACCAGTCTCACAACAGGTTCGCGCAGCGGGTTCTTCGACGATCGGGAATCGCGCAAGCGTCGGCTTTTCGCGATGAAAGGAGCCCAGACCGCTGGCTACGTGGTCACCGGTTCACGGGATTCATAGAGCGATTTCGTGCGCTTTAAATCCCAGTAGGCGAACACAAAGTAGATGATCGTGCACCAAATCGTGAGGTCGTAGAACAGCTCCCGATTGACATAGTAGACGTAGATGTCGGGGCTGTGGAACAAAACACGCCAGGCGAGAACGGCCGGTACAATGAGGCCAATGACGATCCAGACCGCCCGGATGATCTTGAGCGATAAGGGGGTGGTGCGGACGTGTGTGTGTTGTTCCTGAGTCGCGAGTTCAGCATGGTAAGCTTTGACCTGTTTCTGGAATTCCCGCTCCCGCTTTTCAGCCTCCGGCCAACTGCGGTCGGCGCCAAATTTCTTCGCGAGCACGGTATAGGCGCCGATCGAAACAAACCAGGTCGGCACAAACAAATACACAAACGGGATAATGTTGATGTAGTTCAACCAAAAGCCGAACACGAGGGAGATTCCCCAGGTGATCAGCGCCGGAACGTTGTCCTTGACCCCCTTGAGACGGTGCCAATTGGTCTTGTAGCCAAGCCGGGGAAAGACGTGCTGCTCGGCAAATACAATGCCGCCGATGGGGACAAGGATCAATCCCGCATAGGTCAGAAGCGGCAGGATGCTGCGGTAGATAAACGGAAACATGCTTCCGACCACAACCACGGCACCAACAATCAGCGTGACCCGCTGGCGTGGAACGCTGGGCACGACGGCCTGGGCGGCAAGGCCGGCTCGATAGAGGTTCGAGTTGGCGGTGGTCCATCCCGCGACGATCACGATTACAAAGCCGGTGGCGCCCAGCGCGTAGTAGGCCACATCGCCCGGGGAAACAACCGCGATGCTCAATTTCATGATCGAGGCTGTCGCTGCGCCCATGAGAGCTGCCGAAATCCAGGCGATGTAGTGGCCAAACATCATTCCGGTCGCCGTGCAAAATCCGTAGACCGATTTTTTCGCGTAGCGCAACAGCGCCATGTCGATGAGGCCGAAATGGGCGAAGGTGTTGGCCGCCCAGGCGAAGCCGATGACTTCCAACAATCCGATCCCGGGTTCTCCCGCCGCATTGGTGCCGGTAAATACGGTAGTTCCCGCCAGATTTACAAAATCGGAGAAACTGGATAGCGTGGTGTAGCCGGTCAGCGATTCGTTCAATGAAGGGATCAGCACCATGCCTCCAGCGGTGAACATGACCATGAGCCAGGGCGCGCAAATGCCGGCAAACTCGCTCAGCGCCTTGAAACCAAAGTAGGCCACCAGCACGGCGATCACGCTTGCCGAGGCGGCGATGAGGGCAAAGTAAATGTTGGTGGGATAGGGATAAATCTGGGGCGGGATATCAAAGAGCGCCCGAACCGCGGTTGCCGACACGGTGATCATGGCGGCCGAGATGGCCACAAAGATGAGCACGTTCGCCCCATTGTAGAGTCGGGAGAACAACTCGCCCTGGTTTTGATCGAGATAGCTGTAGAGGCTGAGTCTCGTTTTGACTGCGATTGGCGCGGTCACGAACCTGAAGCTGAGTGTGGCGAGGATATTGCCGATCAGGAGCCCGATCAGGATGTCTTGAATCGTCGCGCCCATTGCCACAAATGCGGCGCCAATGACGAATTCCGTCGCGGCAACATGTTCCGCAGCGTAAAGGCCAAGGAAGTAACCGGGGCCATGCTGTCGGTGCTGCGGCACCGGCAAGACTTCGTCGTCCATCTCAGCAATGGACTTTTGTGGATCGTCAGGTGCGTTGGTCATGGGGTTTTTCCAAATTACTTCTGTTCGACATGGCTCTCCTGAAGGAAGCGCGCGCGTTTGATGACCTTCCCGGTCACCCACTGGGCATTGTCGAGCGCCTCATCGATCGAGATCTCTCCCGCCAACGCCTTCGCGAACCGATTCCCGACCGCCGTGCCCATGCTCTGAAACTCGGGAATCGCGACATATTGGATTCCCGTGTAGGGCACATCGTTGACACTCGGATTGTCCGGATCAGCAGCCTGGATCGATGCGAGGGTGAGCTTCGCGTAGGGCGCCGCGTCGAGATAGGCCTCGTTTTCGTAAAGCGAGGTGCGGGTGCCTGGCGGGACATTGGACCAACCTTCCTTCGAGGCTACCAGTTCGAGATAAGCCTTCGAGGTGGCCCAGGCGATGAATTGCTTCGCCGCATCCTGGTGCTTGGAACTTTCGGGGATCGCCAGCGCCCACGCCCAGAGCCAATTCGCGCTTTTACCCAATCCATTGTCCGGCGCGAGCGCAAAGCCGACCCGGTCTGCCACCTTGGAGTCGGCGCTTGTCACGAACTGAGCGGCGGCGGTCGAGTCGATCCAAATGGCGCACTTGCCGGACTGAAACAGGGCGAGGTTTTCCTGATAGCCATTGGCTGAAGCGTTCGGCGGGCCCGCTTCCTGCATCAACTCGATGTAATCGGTGATGGCGGCCTTCCAGGCTTCGCTATCGAACTGGGGTTTCCAATCCATATCAAACCAGCTTGCCCCGTAGGAATTGGCCATGGCGCTCAGAAACGCCATGTTCTCGCCCCAGCCTGGCTTACCACGAAGGCAAATTCCATAAACTCCGTTGTCCTTGTCGGTCAGCTTGCGGGCCGCGTCCTTGATGAAATCCCACGTCGGCTTCTCAGGCATTTCGATTCCGGCGTCCTTGAAGAGGTCGGTCCGGTACATGGTGAAGGCGGACTCCCCATAGAAGGGCGCCGCGTAGAGCGTTTCGTCGAAGGACAAGGCTTCGTGGATCGACGGCAGGATGTCGCCGGCGTCATACTTCTCGGGCAAGCCGTCGAGCGGCACCAACCATCCTCGCTCGGCCCAGATTGGGGCTTCGTAGGTGCCAATTGTCAGAATGTCGAATTGCCCCCCGTTGGTCGCGATATCGGTGGTGACGCGCTGGCGCAGCACGTTTTCTTCCAGAACAACCCAGTTGAGTTTGATGCCGGGGTTGGCTTTCTCGTACTCGTCTGAAAGCCCCTGCATCCGGATCATGTCACCGTTGTTCACCGTGGCGATGGTCAACCTCGTGTCCTGCGCAAAGACGGGAGGGGCTGCACAAAACAGCACCAAAAAAGCTAAGAAACCGCGAATCGTTGCCTTCATTGATTTCCTCCCAACTGGTGTGACAGGGGGCGGAAGTCCGCAATTGTCGATCCTTCCTCAGAAACCGTGGAGCGGGCGAGCTTCGTAGTCTGCCGAACTACTCGCGACCGGGGCCGGACATGCTGTGAAATACGCATTGTTCTCTCATCCTACTATGATGCGTGATTGATGGCTACTCTAAACTCACCAGCGAGGGTGTTAGGGAACGGCTCGAAGTCTCGGACGTCACTGTTTTGATCATCGCTGTCTCACTGGGTTGGGTTAGCCGGAAGGATCAGCGGATGTGCTGGTTCAAGGTCGCTCTTGCGCCCTTCTTGTAAAAACTTTCGAGGGTTGCTGTAACCGACTCGACAAAGGCGGGCGTGTTCGCAAGTTCGTCGCCGAAAACTTCCCGGACAGCAAGAAGCTTTCGGGCATCCTCGCCACCGCCCGCAGCGAGTTCGCGCAGTTTTGGAGCAAGGGGATCGAGCATCGGCATTTCCTTCCCGGAATCGTCCATGCCGTTCAGATAGCGAAACCATGACGCAACGACAAAGCTCAGGAGCCTGATCGGCCCGTCCTTGCCGAGCTGGTCGGTGATGGACGGCAGCACGAATTTGGGAATCCCCGCAGAACCATAGAAACCGATTCGGGAAAGCTGATCCTTAATGGCCGGATTGGCGAAACGCCCGATCACGGAGTTTTTGTAGTCATCGAGATCAACGCCTGGCACGGGAGACAAGGTATCGGTCGCCTCCTGATCCATCATCTTCTTCACCAGCATCCGGATATCGTCGTCCTGCATGGTTTCGTGAACGTGCTCGTATCCCAGCAACAGGCCGACGTAGCAAAGTGCCTGGTGACTGGCGTTGAGCAGGCGCAGCTTCATCAGCTCGTAGGGCAGCACGTCGGTCGTCATTTGCGCGCCCACTTCCTCCCATTTCGGGCGCCCCTGCACGAAGTGATCCTCGATGACCCATTGCTTGAACGGTTCGGTCATGACCGGCCAGCCATCTTCGATTCCGAATTTGTCGCTAACCAGCAATCGAAGCTCGTCGGTCGTGGCCGGGGTAATGCGGTCCACCATGCTGTTGGGAAAGAGGCAATTTTCGTCCATCCAGTTGCGCAGGACGGGATCCCTCAATTCGGCAAAGGCCGTCAGCATTTTCCTGGCGACTTCTCCGTTGCCCTGGATGTTGTCGCAGGACATCAGGGTAAAGGGAGCCAGTCCGCGTTGGCGTCGGCGGTCGAGCGCTTCCAAGAGGTAGCCGAACGAACACGAAGGCTCATGCGGGGTGGCGAGATCCTTTTTCAGATCCGGATGGTTCGCATCCAGTTCACCGTTCGAGTCGAGATAATAACCGCCCTCGGTGATCGTCAGCGAGACGATACGGGTTTCAGGAGAAGCCATTTGCTCGAGCACCTCTTCCCGGTTGTCCGGGGCGAACACAAAATTGACGATCGAACCAACGATGCTGGCGGTATCGCCTTCCGAACTTCGCTCGACCACGGTGTAGAGGCAATCCTGGGAACGCATCACATCGCGAATCCGGGCGTCGAGCTTCAGCAATCCGACGCCACAGTAGCCCCACGCCGGATCTCCGCCCTGGTTCAGGAGATGGTCGATATAGACGGCCTGGTGGGCGCGATGAAAGCCGCCAACTCCCACGTGCATCATTGACTGGCCGACTTTGGTTCGATCGTAGCGCGGGACGCGAATCTTCGGGTCGAGGTTAACCAGGTTCGGGGTGGAGAGCTTGGTGGTCATGAGAGAAAGGGGAGGGGGCGAACCATGGCGGTGCGGAGCGCCATTAGCCGCGTCGGGGGCTGAGATTCAACAGGGGGAACTGCCGCCCCTTCGTTTTCGTAGTTGGACAATACCCTACAGAATGCATCAAAACGGAGGTGTTTGTAAAGAGATGAGAGATTCGAAAACGGCTGGCATGGACGCTCCGCCCGCAAACTGCCAGCTTCCAAATCGGGGGCTGGATTCGGCAGGTGAGCCGCTCAGATGTTCAGGATTCGCCCTCAAGGCGGATTAACGCTTCGGCATGAGCCTTCCCCAGCAGGATCAACCCTTGATGATCAAAATGGACCGGATCGCTGGGACGCGTTGGGAATCCATCCGAGTTGACGAAGCCCACCGTCGCGTCGGATTTCGCGACGTTCTCCTGCGCCTTTCGCACAAGAAACATTCCGCTCCCCGGAGTCTCGACCGATTGGCTCTGGCTGTTGGAGACGCTGCCGATGACGAAAGGCAAAGGCTTCTCCTCGAACAAATCCCGGCGAATTCGCGAGATCAAATCAGTCAGGTTTTTCGCATAGTTTTCCGCGTGTGGCGAGCCGGTGTCGCCCTCGCCTTGCTGCCAAATTATCCCGCCTAATTCCCAAGTGTGACCGTCCGCCGTCAACGCGGCGAGGGCGTCCTTGACGGTCGAACGGAAGATCTCGTAACGCAGCCCGCCCGCGGCCCAGTCCGAATGAAGATTCGAGCCACCATGGGAATACTTGATCACCGCGATATGCCGGTCGGGATGTGCATCTGCCAGGGCTCGGCCAAAGGAAATTTCCGGGCCAAACTCCTTCTCGCGAACCGGTGGAATCCGTCCGTGTCCCGAACCAGGAGCCAGGTCGATCCATTGATCCTCCGCAAGATGACCCACATTGTCGGTATCCTGGGTGCGATGCCAATAGAAGCGGACATCCTTTTGGGGAGCCGCGAGATTCGCCGGTAATTGGGCTGCGTCACCGCGTCCTTGGGCATTGGATTGCCCGCCGATCAGATAGACGTGAAAATGTTCGGCAGCGACCGGACCCGTGGTGAGAATCAGCGTCGCCACTGCAAGTGCGAGGCCTGGGAATAACAAGGGTTTTGAAAACATGGAAATTGGCAGCCTCCCGGTGTGTGGTTCCCGAGAGCGCCACGCCACCGTAGAAATGGTTTTTGTCTGGTCAAGGCGCTTGGGCTCCGAGAACCAATTCCGCCGCTTGCCAAAATCCGAAAAGAAGCTCGCGAGATTCCATGAGAAGTCTGGATGGACTATTCTTGCGGGGAACATCAATACCTCCTGGTTTTTAACAACCCGACCTGAAAAGCAAACGGCGATCTCCGAAATCGCGGCCGGCCTAACCCATTTCAAGTGTTCAAGAACTCCAGGAACCAGCATAATCTTGGTATACCCGATTTGGGGACACCATCAAGGCACAACTATCCCGCTTTCGCGGGCTCTCTTTACCCCGGTCCGCAGTGGATTTGAACTCTGAAAACCGTTCCTACACCGTAGCGAATCTCCGGATGATCGAGAAACTTGGAATCGATCACCCGTTCAGCGGATTTTTCCGGATCAGGGATTTCGACCAACGTTAGGGACACACGAAAGTGGTACGTCTCAAGAGATGCATTTTTGCAACGAATGTTGACAGTTACGGAATTACCCGATCATCGTTTACGTGATCAAGCCCCATTTCCTAACCTGATGTTGCGCCGTATTTGTTTTCTTCGTTTGGCCCTTGCGTTCGTTGCGCCGCTAGCGATCCACGCTGCGGCTCCGGACGACGAAAGTCTGCCGCCTGCCGTGCCTGCGCTGACTTGGAACTTTGACGGCAAAGACACTCTCGCAACCTGGCCGAATACGGTGGCAGGTCCGCGCCCGCCGCTACATCCGCTTTTCAATGCGGAAAACAACGCGGCGGAGTTCAAAGATGGCGATGAAATCGTGATTCCAAGCGATCAAGTTCCGAGCTTCAAACACGGTGATTCGTTGACCTTCGATTTCTGGATCGCGCCGAAGGAGTTGAAGGAAAAACAACCGGGTTTTCTCCTCGCCAAAGGTGATCCCGAGCTTGCGGGGAAGGCTGACGATAACCTCAATTACTCGCTCATGGTGGAGCGCCTCAGCTCCAGTTCGATGAAGGTAGGATTCTGTTTCGCGGCTGAACCGGAGAAGGAGGGCGAGGTTCCCACACGTCACCAGTGGTGGAGCGGAACGATCGACCTCACGGGACTCGAATGGCACCATGTCGTCTTCCGCTACACCTATGGCGATCCCAGCAGCATGCTGCTCTTCATGAACGGACGGATGCAGCTGTTTTCGGGGAAATGGGAGAAGTCTACCACTCGCGGGCCGGTGCAACGCCCGGGCGATCTCCGGCTTGGCGGCAGCAGGGCCGAGGGCGAAGAGAAGACTTTTTTCCAAGGGCGAATCGATTCGCTGGTGGTTCATCGCGGTATTTTGAAAAACTCAGAGATCGAGGAGCGCTACGCGATTGAACCGCCTCCAACGCCGGTGACGCGGGACGACGTGAAGCCGGGTGAGGTGCGGGTGGAGTTGTGCGCGAAAGGCGTTCCGGGGCGCCGCGAATGGCCGGACACGCCGCCGGTCGCGAGCGAGATCATGACGGAGGACGTGTTCGGTTTTTTCGAGCTGCCCAAGGTCTACATGGATACGGGGGTGATTGGATATTCGCCGGACAACACTTTCCTCCGGGCCTCCGGTCTGGTGTCACTTCCCAAGGGCAAACACCGGATTCTCCTCCGGGCGCGCGGGATTTCCCGGCTGATCATCGACGGGAAAACGGTGCTCGACACTCCGCTGATGCCTTCGAGCCTGAACGGCCACCACCTGACTTCAGAGCAGGAGCGTTATCTCGATCTCGGTCCCGATTTTCGCTTCGCCCCTCCGGGCAACCGCGAGGACTGGTGTGAGTTCGAGTCCACCGGAGAACAACCGCATCTCGTGGTGCTGGAAACCGTGTTCGGGACGATTCATCCGGGGCTCGGCGAAACCGTGGCCGCCTGGTCGCGCGAAGGCGAGGATACTTGGCAGTTGATATCTCCCTCCGGCCGCGAGGTTCCTTATACCGACGAGGGCTGGGCCGCTTACGAGGCCGAACGCCGAGAGCACATCGACGCGATCAACACCGAGCGTCGTCTCGCCAAACGGGCCGAATTCGCGGACTACTGGAATCAGCGTCATGAGAAAGCCCAAGCCTGGCTGGCTTCGACGACTGAGGAACCGGTGCCTGAGTTACCGGGGGGAATGCCCGCACACAACGAAATCGATCATTTCATCGCTGCCCGCATTGCAGAAGTCGCGCCTGCCTATGAGAACTCCCAACAAGATGGCCCGGATTTCTACCAGGATATCAAGCCGCTTTTGGAAAGCCGTTGCAACAGTTGTCACAAAGGCGACAAAGCCAAAGGCGGTTTGCGACTGGATACACTAGCAGCCGCACGCAAAGGCGGCGATTCCGGCTATCCTGCCCTTAAGCCCGGCGATCCGGACGGCAGCGAACTGTTTTATCGCGTGACGACCAACGACGAGGACGAAATCATGCCGCCCAAGGATGATCGCCTCACGTCCGAGGAAGTTGCGCTACTGAAAACTTGGATCGAGCAGGGCGCGAACTGGCCTGAATTCCAGGTGACGACGCTGGAGATGCCGCCGTTAGCCGACGACCTGACCTTTCTCCGCCGCGTCACGCTGGATACCGTGGGCGTGCTGCCGAGCGTCGAGGAAATCCGCGCTTTTCTCGATGACGACTCCGGGAGACGACGCGAGAAGGCGATCGACCGGCTTCTTGGCGATCCCCGCTGGGCAGATCACTGGATGGGCTACTGGCTGGACGTGTTGGCGGAGAATCCTAACATGATCGCCGGTAGCCTGAACAACACTGGGCCTTTCCGCTGGTGGATCTACGACTCCCTGCGTGACGACCAACCGATGGACGCTTTCGTCACCGAACTCATCGGTATGAAAGGGAGTTCGAACGACGGCGGACCCGCTGGTTTTGCGACCGCTGGGCAGAACGATTCTCCGATGGCGGAAAAGGGCGCTATTCTCGCCGGGGCCTTCCTTGGCGTGCAGATGAAATGCGCCCGCTGCCACGATTCGCCGGTGCGTAGTTCAAAGCAGGAGCAGCTTTTTCAGTTGGCGGCCATGCTGTCGAAAAAGCCCGTCCAAGTGCCCAAATCGAGCAGTGTTTCTCTCGATGAACTTAGCGAGGGCGGTCGCAAGCCGTTGATTCAAGTCACCCTGAAACCGGGAGTCGATGTGCAACCGGTCTGGCCCTTCGAGCAGTTTTCCAGCAAAGACGCTTTCCAAGAGCTGGCCGCTGATCCCAAGAACACGCGAGAGCAACTGGCCGCGCTCATTACCGCGCCGGAGAATGAACGTTTCGCTGAAGTCATGGTGAACCGGGTCTGGCAACGTCTCATGGGACGCGGTCTGGTGGAAAGGCCGGATGATTGGGAAAAATCCGGGGCCACCCATCCCGAACTCCTGCGCTGGCTGGGACGCGAATTCGTCCGTTCGGGTTATAGCCTGAAAGCGGTGTCGCGTCTCATTTTTACCTCACACGCTTACCAGCGCGCCAGCCTGCCCGAGCTGTTGGAAACCGAACCGCTCTACGTTGGTCCCGCGCCGCGTCGCATGGCCGCTGAACAGATCGTCGATTCGCTCTTCGCCGCCACTGGCAAGCCATTCAAGGTCGAGGAAATGACCTTCGACGTGGACGGCATCTCCAATCAGAAATCGCTCGGAAAACCGCGTCGCGCCTGGATGCTGGCATCCACCTCGAACGAGCGTGACCGTCCCAGCCTAACGCTACCGCGGGTGCAATCCGTCATCACCGTACTCGAATCTTTCGGCTGGCGCGCCGCCCGACAGTCACCCGTGACCTTGCGGGAGGCCGATCCGAATGTGCTCCAACCCGCGGTGCTGTCCAACGGGACCATGGCGACCTGGACGACGCGCCTCAGCGACGATCACGGCATCACGCAGTTGGCGTTGAAAGATCAATCGCTCGAAGATTTCATCGACACACTCTACCTTCGCCTCCTCACCCGCAAGCCGAGTGCGGACGAGAAAAAATTCGCCATCGAGTTGCTCGGGCCCGGTTTTGATCAACGCCGGGACAACTTGCCGCCGAAGAAGCATGTCAAGCGAGTTCGCCCCAAATACACGGCTTGGTCGAATCACCTCGACGGCCCCGCCAACGCCCTTGCGTCGGAACTCGAAGCCAAGGCCCGGCGCGGCGATCCTCCGACTCATCAATTGAACGCCGACTGGCGAGAGCGCGTGGAGGATTTTCTCTGGCACACGCTGAATCAACCCGAGTGGATCTACATTCGCTAAACACCAAAACTCCGAATTTGCCGATCATGAATCGTCGAAACTTTCTGACCCAGAGTGCCGCCGCGGTTGCCGCCTCTCCTTTAGCCAGAGCGTCCGCTTCGGCGCCCGTTCATTTCCCGAAAGGCAAAGCCGAGCACTGCATCTTCATCTGGCTCGGGGGCGGCATGTGCCAGCTCGACACCTTCGATCCCAAGCGCCGCGGGAACCCGCGTTCCACACCCAAAATCGCTGGGACCGACTACGCCAGCATCGATACCGTCGTTCCCGGCGTGAAATTCACCGAGCACCTCTCCAAGACTGCGAAAGTCGCCGACCGGCTCACCGCAGTTCGGACGGTGAACCACACCATCGTCGACGAACACGCCTTCGCGACCAACTACGTCCACACCGGCCGCATGATCAGCGGAACCATCACTTATCCGTCGATTGGTTCGCTCGTCGCGCACCAACGCGGCGCCGCCTCGGACGATGTGCCCGCCTACATGCTGATTGGGTACCCGAACGTCAGTCGCGGTCCCGGTTACCTCGGCCCCAGCTATTCGAGTGTGCATCTCGTCGATACCCAAAGTGGCCCTGCCGGATTCACTCAGCCGGAAGGACTCTCCAAGCGCCAACTCGAACGCCGCCAGCGCTTCGCCGCCATGGCCAACGGCCCAGTCAAGGAACGCGGCATCGCCCACTACGCCGAACTGCAGGCGCAAGCCCGCCGTTGGGCCGGACCAAAATTCATGCGGAATTTCCAACTCGAAGAGGAGTCCGCCGCGCTTCGCGAAGACTACGGCGGCGAATTCGGTCAACGCTGCCTGCTCGCCCGGCGCCTTACTCAGGCTGGGGTGCGTTTCATCGAAGTTTCGCACAATCTCAACTTCATCAATGGCACGGGTTGGGACACCCATTTCGAGGGTCAGTTGAATCAGCACATTCTCATCCAGGAACTCGACACCGCGCTCTCAGCGCTGATTCGCGATCTGGAAAAGCAGGGCCTACTCGACAAAACGCTCGTGGCGGTTGGCACCGAATTTGGGCGGCCCGCCGAGTTCGACAACCGGGGCGGCCGAGGCCATCAGGGAACGGCTTTCAGCCTCATTCTCGCTGGAGGAGGATTAAACCACATGGGCGCCTACGGCGTCACCGATGAGGAAAAGGGAAAGAAGATCGAGGAGAGTCCGGTCTCCGTGCCCGACTTCCATGCCACCATTCACGCCGCCCTCGGCATCGACCCGTCCAAAGAGCTGCGCGAGTCCGGCCGTCCCGTGCCGATCACAGATGGAGGAAAGCCGATTGAGGTATTGTTCGGGTAGACCAGGCATCCTCATCAGCCTCGGAGCCACCGACGGCATAGCGAGCGAGATCGGCGAACTGCGGGTTGTGATTCCAGCGCCCGCTTGCCAAACGCCGGAAAGAAGCTAGCGGGATACCATGAGAAGTCTGATTTTCGTTGCTGTCTTTCTGTGGAGTGTTCTGGCGCCTGCGACCGATGCCCGTGCCGAGCTGTTCGAGGACGGCGAGACCGTGTGTTTCCTGGGAGACAGCATCACTGCCGGCGGTCGCTACTACAGCATGATCGCCGATTACTACCTGACCCGTTTCCCGGATCGGACAGTTCGGTTCGTCAATGCGGGCCGATCGGGGGATACGTCGGGAGGTTCGCTCAATCGCTTGCAGGAGGACGTCATCGATCATAAGCCGACCACGGTGGTGATCATGTTCGGGATGAACGATGTCGGCCGGGGTTACTACGTGGCCAATCCCGATGAAAAGAAGCGGGAAGCGCAGCAGCAGGCTCTCGATCGCTACCAGGCCAACATGGAAAAAGTGGTGGCCCGGATCCGCGAAGAGGCCGGTGACCCGAAACTGATTTTTCTCACCCCGTCGCCGTTCGATCAGACGGTGGAGATCGAGCGCCAGAACCAGCCGGGCTGTAACGATGGATTGGGGCGCTGCGCCGAGATCGTGCGGGAACTGGCGGCGAAGAACAACGGGACGGTGATCGATTTTCACGGCCCCATGACCGCGCTCAATCTGAAACGGCAGAAAGAAGACCCGACGTGGACGATCATCGGCGGGGACCGCGTCCATCCGGGCGGGCCCGGTCACCTGATGATGGCCTGGCTGTTTCTCAAGGCGCAGGGCGCTCCTTCCATCGTGTCGAAGGTGGTGGTCGATGCCGCAGCGGGAAGTACCACGGAAAGCGTCAATGCCGAGGTAACGGACGTGGCGAAAAAGGATAGCGGGGTGGAATTTACC
>TARA_R110002096_G_scaffold364311_1_pt1 | contig 30460 bp, 27 predicted proteins | sample TARA_R110002096 | Tara Oceans TARA_R110002096 (sample SAMEA4397295) | marine metagenome | biome: Polar Biome; feature: [DCM] deep chlorophyll maximum layer (ENVO:01000326); material: water (ENVO:00002006), including particulate matter (ENVO:01000060) such as... | depth 35 m
GGTAGCTACCTCGGCCCAGCCAGGCATCCACCTGTCCCGAGGCCCACAGCCATTCGAACCAGGCACGCCACAGGGCCTCGCGGAGGTTTAGGGCGCTTTCTTGCACGTCCAGCGTCGCGGTCAGTTGCACCAGGTAGTCAGTCGTACTGAGCTCACCGGCTTCCCACAATCGTTGCAGCTGCTCGGTCTGACGTGTCAGGCTGGCCTCGCCGATCTGTTGCCAATCACCCCAGGCGCCGCGGGAAAGTTCGTAGCGCTCAGCTGCGCTAATCAATCGGGCGTAAGCGCGTTGCATGACGTCATTGGCAATTTGTTGGGCCTGGCTGCGCTCAGCCAGGGCGGCCGTAACTTCGTGGCTGAAGCTATTGCGCACAAAGATCGGAATGGTCACGTTGAGCCCAATCAAGGTCTCGCCGTCCTCGTCTCCACCGGCGAGACTTAGGGTTGGGTCCGGTCGCCGCTCACGGCGCCGCAGTTCGACCACGGCATCGGCCGTCGCAACTTCCCGCCGCGCCGCGAGCACTTCCGGCAGCTCCAGCACCAACGATTGCGGATCGTCAGCGCTTTTTGGCAGCGACGGCAAAGCGCTGGGCAGCGATGGCCACTGCGCACTGGCGGATGACTGAGGCGTCAGGTTTCGCACTGCCTGTCGCGCTTCGGCGAGTCCTGCGCCAGCGGTTGCCTTTTGAATTCGCGCATCCGTGGATGCCAGTCGAGCCAAGTCAAGTTCCACCTGGGCAAGATCGCCGGCGTCGAAGCGGCGCTGTGCCAGATCCGCAAATCTGTCCATGAACTCTCGACGGGCTTGCGCGAGCGCCTCACGCTCCACACCGGTCTGATGTTGGGCGAGCCCATCCAGGAGTTCTACGGTGACGGACCAGCGTGCGGCAAGGTACTCTGCCTCGACCACCAATCGATCAGACTCAGCCACAGCCGTACGGGCTTTGCGCTTGCCTCCCCAGTCGAGCGTCTGACTGATGCCGAGCGTGCGTGTGTCGCCAACCGAGTTTTCGGCGTCGAGGCTCAATTCCGGGTTGTAAAGCGGACGAGAGGCAGCGTCGCGGAACGCGCCACTCGCATCAAGCGCCGCGCGCGCGGCTTGCACCCGCGGATTTGCTTCAACCACGGTTTGCACAAATTGGATGAGTGCGGGGTCGGCACGCACGGCGCCAGGTGTGGGCGGCTCAGCGGCTCCTGCCACCCATGGAACAAATATCAGCCCGCCAACAAAAAGGGCGAGCGCAGCAATACGAATGTGCATAAATCATCTTCCGAAGACAGATAGTCGGCGTGCGCATCAACTCGCGTTGGCAGGCACGAACTTATTGGAAAAAAGATTTAAGCGTTGGGAGGGGGTGTTGGAGGAGCTTGCGCGAAGTTGTGTACGTACGCCGAGCGGCCCATGGCAAGCTCGCGCGCCACGAACGACGTTGTTAGTGAGGTGAATTGGCCGGTGATGCTGGCCGAATGACCGTGGCAGCAATGCGTGCAATGCTCATCGTCGAGTTCGACGTTCGACGATTCGTCCTCATGGGCTTCAAGAGAGTGGCCAAATTCGCTCTCATGGGCGGCCACATCGTCAGCGTGCGGCAAGCCACCTTCGACCAGCAGCTCGGCAGCACTCTCCACGCTCGTGAAGAGCACGGAAATCGAGACCAATATGCACCAATAGGATTTCATAGCGCAGCTATCCTACCTCGGAATTTGCTCCGAGGGGAGCATTTAGTTCACACACCGCCTGCGGCACGCAAATCTGCGCTTGCCCGACGGACCGCGTCTCGAGTCACAAGGACGTGAAAATGTGCAAGGTGCAGCACCGACAGGCTTGCGTTCTTCTCCGCTAAGTCAAACGAACCAGCCGTGCAACCAGTCATCAGCCTGCCTCCTCAATGTCAAGCGGCTCACCCACGTGCGCCACCACGTCATCGATTACGCAACGAATGTGTTCGTCCAACGCTGAATAGAAAATTTGTTTGCCGCGTCGCTCAGCGCGCAATACCCGTGTGGCTTTGAGCAGCCGCAGGTGGTGACTGACCAGCGACGGCGATTGCGACAGTTGTTCCGCAATCTCGCCGACGCTAATAGGTTCATCCAGGCACGCCAGGATTATGCGTAATCGCGTCGGATCGCCCATGACTCGAAAGAGGTCCGCCAACTGCACGACGGCATCGTTGGAACCCAAGCTAACTACATTGCGCGACTTGGCAGGCATCATCACTACTTTTGAATAGATGTTCATATGTTGGCACTTGTCCGGGGTCACGTCAAGCTCTTCCTGAGGCGACTTCGATGTGACCATCGCCCCATCGACTATCATCGCGTTAGTCTCTTGCCTCACCGTGCACCGTTCCACGTTCGTCGTGAACGTCCAAGCGAGCGTCGCGCAATATATCGACGCCGCCATAAACTGCAATTCCCGCGACAGCGACTCCGACCACCAGATCCGGCCAATTGGCACCTGTCAATAGAACAGCGATGCCTGCCAATATGATGCCGCCATTCGAGACGAAATCGTTGACGCTGAACGTAGTCGCCGCACGCAGATTGACATCCTTGTTCTTCAACCGTTTGAGTAGGTAGAGCGACAACAGGTTCACGACAGCGGCGACAGCCACCATGACCATCATGATAAGTCCCACAGGTTCGGAGCCTTCGATAAACCGGCGAACAGCGTCCACGATCACGCCGCCGGCAAAAGCCAGCAGCATGATGCCGGAGAATCGTGCCGCAATCCGCTTCCATGAGCGTGAGCGGGACAACGCCAGCAAACTCAGAGCGTAGACTATCGCATCAGAGGTATTGTCGAGGCCATTCGCAATCAGTGCGCTGGAATCGCCGAATACGCCCGTCGTGAAGAATCCAACCGCGATCGCCACATTGAGCCACAAGACAATCCAAAGTGTGCGACGCTTCTTAGCCGATCCGAGATCGAGGTTGGCCTCACTCAAGTCGGGCCCCTCCCTGAGCGTTTCTTGCCCACGCTTCGGCATCGCTGAGCTCGGTCGTCTCAAAAAAGCGTATTTCGGTCGAAGGAAAGAATGGGTTGGTCAGCTTCGCACCCCACTCCTCCCATGCCTTGTTGCCAATGATAGCGATGCGCCCGAAGCGTAACTGATGCTTTGCATCAAATTTCATTTTGCGCCATAAGCCTGCAAGGTCCCAGCCGGAAAAGTCGGGCGCCAGCTCAATCACCATGGAGACCAATCCCGGCTCGCGCAAGGCCGTTCTTTCAAACATAGGTTCGACCTTGTCATAGTCCGAACTCTGCAATTGCCCGCTTGCCCTAATGCGAATTAATCCACTCTCCTCCTCGGCGTTCAGCACGTTATGCTCCTACAAAAGTTGTCTACAAGTCCGTTCGTGGCCGAGCGGCAAAATACGTCACGTCGCCCACAAATTTGTTGATCTCGATGACCGAACGAACAACGGATTGCGTAGCCGCGATCTTGCGACGAACGACGTGTCAGAATAGATCGAGTCGCTTTACAATCGAGAACGAAGACATCAGCACCTTGGCGGTGTCAGCCCTCCGGCTTTTGAGGCCAGTGTCCACAAAACTCTGGTAGCTCCAAATAGCTCCCCGCGCAGCAGAATACCGTGGCCGCGAGTGTTCACGAAAACGTGTACGGCTTCGTATAAACCGCACCAAGCAACCAATAACCGGGGCCATAGCCCGTCAGGAGAGAACACCCATTTCCGACCTGCGTTGAGAATCATCCGTATTCGAACGACTAACAGGTCCCTTTCCTGCTCGGAAGAGCCGAAGCGTACCGAGGATCGTTCGCACTTGCGCGATCTCCGTCACATCTGTCAATCCAGCGTCGACCATTCGTTTCGATAGTCGATCGATCGTATGCTCCTGGGTGGTCTCGAACCCGTCCAGAAGCTGAACAAGATAGAACGCCGAGCGTTGAACAGGACCGGTTGGTCGTCCCCAGTCAGCAATGTGGAGTGACCCACCGGGACGCAATACACGTACCATTTCACCCAGAGTCGTTTGTTTATCGGCTGCCGAAAGATGATGAAAAAACAGCGACGAGACCACGTGGTCAAAAGCGCCGTCCGCAAACGGCATGTCCGTGGAACTGCCCTGGATAAGCTCGCAAGGCGCCTGCGTTTGGCGGAGTTTCCGGTGGGCGATTTCAAGAATAGCAGGGTCGGCGTCCAGGCCGGTCAGCCGGGCGGACGGCGCTCGACGGGCGATTTCGCGCAACAACGTACCCGTACCGCATCCTACGTCGAGTACCACGCTATTGTCTCCAATTAATGCGTCTTCCACCAAGAGCGATTTGAAGTACCGTTCTCGCGTGGTGAGGCGGACGACGTGATCATAAAGGGGTGTTAGAAACCGAAAGCGCAGCGCCGGTGTAAACGAGGTTTTTGGTGTACTCATAGAGACCCCAACTCAGTCCGTGATCTCAATGGCCGACTGAATCTCGCTGACGTAGATCCATCCGGCGGACGATTGACCGGTCTTGCCTTGTTCGCGGATGATCGCGACCGCCTCGGCAGTCTGCGCTTGATTTTCGCAAACCAGCTCGAGCTTTACTTCAGTTACCACTTTTTGACCAATCTCCACGGAGTAGTGTTGCTCTTTGCTATCCAATGCTTTGAGCAATCCTTGCACGTCAATGACCGTCAGATTGTTAAACCCCGCATTGGTAAGAGCGCTGACGACATCCGCCACGCGGTTTCGATGTATGTAGGCTTTGATTTCGTTCATGTTCATAGTGAATCCTCCGTTCGGGTCTCAACCCACTCGTAGATCACCGGCAGCAACACCAGTGTGAGCAGTGTCGAGGTAATGAGTCCCCCGACGACCACGGTTGCCAGCGGTCGCTGTGTTTCCGCACCAACACCGGACGACAACAACATAGGAATCAATCCAAGAATCGCGACGCTCGCCGTCATCATGACTGGACGCAGCCGCATCTCGGCGCCCTGACGTACGGCCTCGGCCACCGACAGACCTTTCTCGCGCAGCTCATTAATGAAGCTCACGAGTACGATTCCGTTCAACATGGCGACACCGAACACGGCGATAAAGCCGATAGCAGACGGCACCGAGAGATACTGACCGGTGATTGCCAGCCCAATCAAGCCTCCGATGGTCGCAAATGGCACGTTGGCGATGATCATGGTGGCGTATTTCGCCGAATTGAACGCGGTATAGAGCAGAATGAAGATGAAGAAGATCGTAATGGGCACAATCAATGACAACCGCGCCATAGCCCGTTGTTGATTCTCGAACGCCCCACCCCATTCAATCCAATAACCGGGCGGCATGTCGACGTTAGCGGCGATTAACTCGTTTGCCTCTTGCACAAAGCCGTCTACATCTCGACCCAGTACGTCCATCTGGATTACGGCGTAGCGCTGCAGTTGCTCTCGTCGAACAAACGAAAAGCCTTCGGCGACATCGATATCTGCGACTCTCGAGAGCAACACAATGCCACCATCGTCCGTGCGTAGCGGAATATTGCCGATCGCCGCGACGTCAGCCTTGGCCGCATCGTGCAGACCTGCGGTGATGTCGAAGCGGCGCACACCGTCAACGAGCGTGCTGACCGCCTCATTGCCGATGCCGTTGCGCACTACCGTGAGCACGTCGTCAGCGTTGAGCCCATAACGAGACAGCTGAGTGCGATTGACTCGGATACGCACTTGGGGTTTACCGAGGTTGGCCTCCAGTGACAGGTCCTCGACGCCGGGCACGTCGCTGATGACCGACTTGATCTTTTGACTGAGTTGGTCGAGCCCCGCGAGTTCCGGGCCGTACAGTTTCACGGCGAGCGTGGCGCGCACGCCGGAGATCAGTTCTTCGACGCGCATCTGGATGGGTTGGGTGTAAGAGACCACCGACGCCGGCGCAACCTCATGCAGTGCTTGTTCCATTGCTTCACGGAGCTCATCGAAATCACGGTCGGTGGTCCAGTCGTCGAACGGCGCAAGTTCGGTGTAGACCTCCATGTAGTTCACATCAGCGATCTCACCTTTCTCGGCACGACCGATCATCGCGACGCTGGTGTTCACCTCCGGAAACTCCGCCAGTGCACCCGATGCGCGTTTGGAGAGTTCAATGGATTGCTCAAGGGAGGTGGACGGAATAGAGACGATACGCCACACCATAGAGCCTTCTTGCAAAGTCGGCATGAATTCTTTACCGAGAAACGGATACAGTGCCAGACTGCCGACAAGCAGCGCGCCGACCGTCGCGCCCAACTTCTTTTTGTTGGCAAGCGCCCAATTCAAGAGCGGCAAATAACCTTGCTTTAACCACCGCACGAGTCGGGTGTCGCGCTCTTCTTGCGGCTTTAACATGACCGCGGCCAGAACCGGAATCAGGGTTAACGTGAGTACCAGCGACCCCGCCATTGCAAAACTAATGGTAAATGCCATTGGCTTGAAGAGCTTGCCCTCCAGACCCTCTAAGCTAAAGAGCGGCAGAAACACCACGATGATGATCAGGATGGCAAAAGCGATCGGGTTCGCGACCTCGCGCGCAGCCGTTAGGACTGCGCTGGTGCGATTAACGACTTCTCCGCTTTTCCTTCGCTCCGCCATGATGCGAAAGGCATTTTCGACCATCACCACGGCGCCATCGACCATCATACCGATACCGATGGCGAGGCCCGCCAACGACATCAGGTTGGCGGACAAGCCGAATTCGCCCATGAAGATGAACGCGATCAACATCGCCAAAGGCAACGCCGCGATCACTACCAGGGCCGAGCGGATTTCGCCAAGAAACAAGAACAAGACAATTGCCACCAAAATGGAGCCCTCAATCAAGGCGGTAACCGCTGTGCTAACGGCCTCGTCGACCAGATCGGTGCGGTCATAAATCGGCTTGACCTCGACGCCTTCCGGTAGGATCGTGGCGATCGTGGCCACCTTTTCCTTGACGGCATCCACCACGTTGGCGGCGTTTTCGCCAATACGGGCCAGGGCCATGCCAAGGACCACTTCTTCGCCGTCGCGCGTGACCGCACCAAAACGCAGTGCGGGTGCCTCCTGCACGGTCGCGACATCACGGATGCGCACCGGTGTGCCGTCGACGGTCTTCAGTACGATTTCTTCGAGATCGTTGGTGTTCTGGACCAATCCCAATCCACGGACCAGGTACTGTTCCGGACCGAGGTTGATGTACTGCCCGCCCACCTGGCGATTGTTGGCCTCGATGGCCTCAAGCACCGTGCCGTAGTCAAGGTCGTAGGCGATCAGCTGGCGCGGATCGAGTTGCACCTGCACCTGTTTTTCACTGCCGCCCCAGGACATGACGTCGTCAACCCCGGGAACAGTGCGGAGCACCAAGCGGACGGACCAATCCTGCAGGGTGCGAAGCTCCATATCCGCGGCGCCGGATTCTAAGGTTTCATCGGAACGCTCGAGCGTATACCAATACACCTGCCCCAACGCCGAGGAGTTCGGGCCCATTTCCGGTGTGCCATAGCCTTCCGGGATGCGTTCGGCGACCTCCTGTAAGCGTTCCATCACCAAACGACGGGCGAAATAGATGTCCATGTTGTCGTCGAAGTAAACCGACACGTAGGACAGGCCAAAAAGACTAACCGAGCGAATCTGTTGCACGCCGGCGAGCCCGGCCATCCCGGATTCGACCGGAAAGGTCAGCAGTTCTTCGACGTCCTCGGCCGCCAGCCCCGGTGATTCGGTGTAGACATTCACCTGAATGGGCGTGAGATCCGGGAACGCATCAATCGGTACTGTGTTGACGGCACGCCAACCAAGAAAGGCAATGACCGCGAAGCCGACCAGCGTCAGCAGCTTATAGCGCAGTGAGACATCGACAAGCGTATTTAGCATCACGGCCCCCTAGTCGGCATCGCCAATCTGTGACTTCAGAAGCAGTGATTTGAGTTGGAACACACCGGCCACAGCAATCGTGTCATCGTCGTCGAGACCCGTAGTGATGGCCGTGTAGCCTTCGGCCTTGAGTCCCGTTTCGACCGGTTGTGGCTCGAACTCGTCGCCCTCGAGTGTAAACACCATCGGCGTGCCCTGAATCAGCATGATGGCTTCGTCCGGCACCGCGAGGCTCGGGACGCCCGCGCCGGTGCGAACGGCGATATTGACGAACTGACCGGGGAAGAGGGAGGGCGTGTCGCTAACCTCAATACGAATATCTAAGGTACGCGTCGCCTCGTCGAGGCGCGGAGCACGCTGCACGACTTCTCCCGCCACCCACGTGCGATCGTCTGCACTGACGCGGACTGAATCACCAATGGCAATCGCCGAGGCGAGCTCGGGGTCGACCCTCGCTTCGACCCAAAGGACGTTCAAATCACTGAGTTCCATCAGCAGCTGGCCGGCGTCGACGACTTCACCCAACACGAAGGCATCGCGAATGATGACGCCAGATTGTGGGGCATAGAGGGTGTATTCTCCGGTGGCCTCACTGACGTCGGCGTTCTCGATTAACCGCTCCAATTCCTGGCGCGGCATGCCGTACGCTAAGGTTTTCGCGTAGGCGCGTTGTCGTGCGACTTCCGCTTCCACATAGCGCGATTCCGAGACCACATCGCGACCCAGATTCTTGACGCGCTGCCATTCGCGATCGTTTACTAGCAGATCGCCGACCGCATCGGCGACGTCGACGCTCGACAGCGTTACAAGCGGAGCACCGATCTCAACGGTTTCACCCATCCGTGCATGGCGGGCCACGACCTGTGCCTCGATTCGCGATGCAATTTGACTGGTGGCATAGGCATTCAACATCACCTCACCGGGCGCATTTACCTCTGGAAACAAGGTGCGCTCGCTGACCGCGGCGATCTCGATGCCAAGTTCCTTGCGTTCAGCCGCCGAGAACACGAGTTCCACCGCTTCCTCTTCTTCCTCCTCCTCGGCATGCGCCCAAGGGATCGAGACCAACAAGGGCAACAGTACAATCCAGGCAACTCTTCTCATTTGTGTTCTCTCCATGGCGCTAGCGCCGATTTCCAAGACCGGTCCAGGCATCGACTTGACCACTGACCGCCAACCAGGCGATCCACGACTCCCACACAACACCGCGCTGCTCACTGGCAGCAACCCTGGTGTCCAGGGTTTGCCGCAATTGCACGAGATAATCTGTGGTGTTCAATTCACCGGCTCGCCACAGGCGCTCCAACATTTCCGTTTGGCTCGCAAGGCTGCCGGCGCCAAGACGTTGCCAGTCGTCCCAGGCGGTTCGCGCCAGTTCGTAGCGTTGTTGTGCCGCGATGAGTTCCGCGCGCAGCTGCCGGTAGTCATTCGCTACCGATTGATCCAAGGCCGCGAGATCGGCACTCGCGGCATCGACCTCGGCGCGATAATTGTTTCGCACCGGAAAGGGAATCGAGAAACGAATGCCAATCAGATCATCATCACCTTCGCGACCGGCGTAGAGACCGATGGTGGGGTCCGGCCGTCGCTCGCGGCGACGAAGATCCACGACCGCTTGCGCCGCCGACACTCGCGCTTGCGCGGCGCGGACGCTGGGAAGGTCGGTGAGAATAGCGTTGACCGCGGGCTCATTCAGGCTCACCGACGTGTAGGCCGTTGGCAATGGCGGATAGGCCGGTAAATCACCGCCGGCCACCCGGGCGAGGGCTTGTTGTGCGGTCACTTGTTGCGCTGCCGCTTGGGATCGCAGTAAAGCTGCTTCCGCATAAGCCAGACGGGCGAGATCAATCTCGATCCGGTTCAGGTCACCGGCTTGTCGACGTTCATCGGCCAGCGTGCGCAAGCGCGCCATTAACGCCTTGCGTTCATCGGCGATGCGCAACTGCTCCGTAGCTACATCGACCATCCCGAGCGCACTGAATAACTCTGCCAACACGCCTTGCCGAACCAAAGCCAAGGACTCCATGGCCGACTGCGTTTCGAATGAGGCCGCACGTTCCCGCGCGCCGCGCTTGCCGCCCAGATCAATTGTCTGATTGATGCCGATGCTGCGGGTGCGAACCTCCCCGTCTTCGTATTCAGCATCCAGCTCGGGGTTATACAACGCGCGTCCAGCAGCCCGTTCACGGGCACGCGCTGCATCCAGGTCTGCCTGTGCCGCTCGAACGAGCGGATGCGTTTGCAGAATCTTCTGCGCAAACGCGTTCAGCGCCGGTGACGCTGGCGTATCCGCCGACGATGATGCAGGGTCTGCAGCGGGTGCAACTATTGGAAAGAAGACGGTAGTGACCGCGAGAAGAACACACGGAATTCGGCGGGCGGTGTGTGCGCCAAATAGACGGTATCGGGAAATCAACGCGGTTCGCTCCTTCGACAGTTAACTACGCAGCAGCCGCAAGCCGCTGGCGATGACAATAAATTCGCTGATTTCGTGCACCAGCACGGCAGCGGGCAGCGACAACACACCGGTGAGCGCCGTGATGGCCAGTCCGCTGATCACTATGATCGATAGTGTTATGTTTTGACGAATGACGCGCCAGGTGCGGCGACTGAAGCGCATCAAATACGGCACTTTCGACAAATCATCCGCCATCAGGGCGACGTCGGCCGTTTCCAGAGCTACATCGGAGCCTGCAACACCCATCGCGATTCCCACGTGAGCTGCGGCGAGCGCGGGCGCGTCGTTCACGCCATCTCCAACCATGGCGACCGGTCCATACTGGTTGGTCAATTCGGCGATGGCGTGGCTTTTGTCGTCCGGCTTCAACTCCGCACGAACCTCATCGACGCCGGCTTTGGCACCGATTGCGTGACCAGCCAGCCGGTTGTCACCCGTGAGCATGATAACGTGCTCCATGCCGGCCGCTTTCAGTGCACTGACGGCCGCGCTCGCATTCGAGCGAAGCGCATCGGCGATCGCGATGATGCCCAGGATTTGTGATGCATTGCCAACCAACACGACCGTATTGCCCTCGCCTTGCAGATTCTCAATGTGCGTCGCAAGGGCGGATTGATCGATGCGCGTCGGATTGGCCGTAAAGTCGCCACCCAACCCGGCAAAAAGTTCAGGGCTGCCAATGTATTGGGTTTTGCCATCGACGGAACCCGTGATCCCGGCACCGGTGAGCGACTGCACATCATCTGCCGCATCAACCGACACCCCCGCCGCTTCGGCAGCCGCGATCACGGCCTGTGCCAATGGGTGTGCCGATCGTGCCTCCAGCGCGGCCGCGACCTTCAATAATTCGTTGGTGCTCGTACCTTCGGACGGCTGAAGGTGTGTGACCTCCGGAACCCCGCGTGTCAAGGTGCCGGTTTTGTCCATGGCCACCACCCGAATTTTGGCCAAGCGTTCGAGGTGCACGCCGCCTTTAATCAACACGCCTTGACGGCCGGCCGTGCCAATGGCGGCGACCAGAGCGATTGGAATCGAAATCACCAGGGCGCAAGGCGCTGCCGCGACGATGAACACGGTAGCGCGGCTCAACCATTCTTCCCACCCGAAACCCAGCATCCCGGGTATCAACACGATCAAAGTTCCGAGCCCAAGCACTGCAGGGCTGTAGCGACGGCCAAAGCGTTCAATGAAACGTTGCGTTTGGGCTTTGCTGCCCTGGGCTTCTTCGACCAGTTCGATGATGCGAGCGAGCGTGTTATCCGCAGCGGTCTTGGTCGCAATCACGGTCAACACACCCTCACCGTTGAGCGTCGCCGCAAAAACCGTATCCCCCTCTGCTTTCTCCACGGGAATGGATTCGCCGGTAACCGGCGCCTGGTTGACGCTCGAGGTGCCGTCGACGATCTCACCGTCCGTTGGGATCGCTTCGCCCGGACGCACGATGAAGCGATCGCCGACGACTAACGCCTCGATCGATACTTCTACCTCTTGACCGTCACGAACGACCCAGGCAGTTTTGGGCGCCAGGTCCATCAAGGCTCGGATCGCGCCGCGCGCGCGCTCCTCGGTGTAACTCTCTGCTGCCTCCGAGATGGAATACAGAAACACCAGCATTGCGGCTTCGCCCCACTGCCCCAGCAAGCCCGCGACGATGGCCGCGACACTCATCAGGAGCTCGATCCCGATCTCGCGTTCCTTGATGAGTTCTTCGAGCGCCTCGCGACCAAAGTACCAGCCGCCGATGAGGACCGCCGCGATATAAATGATTGTCTGGATCGTTGGCGTGATACCCATGTACCCGCCAGCAAAGCCCAACACCAGTAGTAAGCCAGAAACGGCTGAGGTGACCACGGGGGGGTTGCGCCAGGGGGCGGGGATGGGCCGGGACAGGTCCCTCGTCACGCAGCCGTCGGTCATACCGCTTCGGACTTCAGTGTCTCTGTCAGCACGCCGACGCGGCAACGACCCCCCTCGCGATGCTTCAATCGCTGAGTAAAGCGTTTGAAGTCGTCGCGGTAGATATGCTTCGGGTCGGGGAGCGTTTCAATGACGTCAAACAACGCCAGCAAGTGCGTCGAGCCTGTCACCAGCCGATGGTAAACCCAACGTCCGTCTTTTTCGCACTCGAGTAATCCCGCGTTGCGCAGGATCTTCAGGTGCCGGGACAGCTTGTACTGCGGTTCGAGCAAGCTATCGACCAACTCGCACAAGCAAGCCTCTTCCTGACTGACCGCCAACAATCGAACCACACGCAGCCGCGTCACATCGCTCAACGATTGAAAAGCGTCTTCGATCGGTACTTCAAGTATTTGCATAGTTGCATTATAGTGCAACTTAATTCGATTACAACTATCGACCAGATCACAGATTTCAAACAGGAGTGGCGCTTGCCGATGTCGGCCAACACCCGGGGACCCAGGCGGGTACAGACAATGACTGTCCTGCGTTGCCGCTTAGGTGCGAGCGAACGTTGCGCGGAGGCAGGGAGACGCATGCACCGCCTGCCGCATTGGCGGGCTCGGTGCATTGCGTGGACTTTGCAAAGCTTCGTTGTCGGTTTACTCGTGCTCACTGCCGGCCTGGCGCGGGCCGATGTACCTCAGTTGATGCAGTTGGTCGATTATGTGGGTGCCGACTATGCGGACGCCGTTGCGGACGGTCGCGTCGTCAATGAGGACGAGTATCAAGAGATGCTCGACTTCTCCAGCGGGATCCGGGTCTTGGTGACAAGCTTGCCGGACGACGAAGCCCGCGATCAGTTGCTTCGCCACGCAGATGAACTGATAGCCCAGGTGGACAGTAAAGTGTCACCTGAAGAAATTAGTGCATTGATCTCTGAAATGCGGCAGTTCATCGTACAAAACTATGGGGGTATCGTATTGCCACGATCGCCGCCAGAGCTGGACCGTGGTGCCGCGCTGTATGCTGAACAGTGTGCGGGCTGCCATGGCGCGACGGGTAACGGGTTGGGACCCCTTGCACCGAATCTGGATCCGGCACCAGTTAGCTTTCTCGATCCAGTTCGTGCCTCACAGCGATCGCTCTACGGCCTTTACAACACGATCACATTGGGCGTGACGGAAACATCGATGCGCGCGTATCCTGAATTGACCAACGAGGATCGCTGGGCGCTGGCGTTTTTCGTTGGGCAGCTGGCCTCTGATCGCACCCAGCTGGCGGATGTCGACGTCTTGCTTAACACAGCATCGCTCTATCCGCTGCTGGATTTACGCACTTTCGTCACAACCACGCCTCTCGAGACGCTGGACGACTATGGACAGTCGGGCCAACAGCTCCTGTACGCCCTGCGCACTCAACCCGGGCATCTGTTCAGTCGCCAATCGCCGCTTGCGGTCTCTGAGCAACACCTTGACGCGGCCCTGGCCGCCTACACCGACGGTGATGCTCAGCGCGCCTACCAATTGGCAGTCGCCGCTTATCTGGACGGCTTTGAATTGATTGAGCAGGGGCTGGATGTCGTGGACCCGGCGCTGCGTTCTGATATCGAGCGTGCCATGACGGACCTCCGCAACCGAATTCGTCAGGGCGTTTCTCGCAGTGAGCTAGAATTGGATATTGGCGCGATCAAGGACCAATTGTATCTCGCCAGAGAACGCCTGGACCAAGATCGTCTCTCAGGTGTCGCTGCGTTCACCGGTGCTTTCTTCATTTTGGTACGCGAAGGTCTTGAAGCACTACTCGTCGTCGCCGCCTTCGCCGCTTTCCTCGTCAAAACCGACCATCGCGACAAGCTGCGCTATTTGCATATTGGTTGGATTGGCGCGCTGGTCGCAGGCACGCTCACTTGGTGGGCATCAACGTCGATCATCGACATCAGCGGCGCAAGCCGTGAAATGACGGAAGGTTTGGCGGCGCTGTTCGCGACCGGGGTGTTGTTTAGCATCGGTTTCTGGTTGCACAACAAGTCGAGCAGTGATCGCTGGCAACAATTCATAGACACGCAGATCCAGAGCAAGCTCAACCAGGGCACGCTGTGGGGCTTGGCGGGTCTTTCGTTCGTCGCGGTCTACCGCGAGGTATTCGAAACCATCCTGTTCTATCAAGCGCTGTGGGCTCAGACCGATGCCGCTTCAAAATCGTATGTCCTCACTGGCTTTGGCTTTGGCATCGCTGCCCTCCTTGTTGTAGGCATAGTGGTCCTCCGGACCAGTATGCGATTGCCGTTGCGACAGTTCTTCGGTGCGACCAGCGTGCTGATGTTGGTGTTGGCATTGATTTTCGCCGGTAAGGGCGTGGTTGCCTTGCAAGAAGCCGGCGTATTATCCATGACCCGCGTCGATTTCCCGGAAGTGGCTCTGCTGGGACTCTACCCATTTCTCGAGGGCCTTTTGTTCCAGCTTGGCCTAGTGTTGCTGGGTCTGTTTCTTTGGTTTGGCCTGCCAAGAATTCGACGGGCCACAAGAAGCTAAAGGCGGTCGCCGTTGCTCGCAGCTCGTTCGGGCCGGTCGCGCGATTGGTGCCGTGTGCTGAAATTACTTGGGAGTGCTGTGACATCGTATATTCCTGCCGCAACATCACAAGTAGTTCAGTGGGGTCCTGAGATAAACGAGCCCGTTCTCTTCCGGTGCAGGCAATATCCCGGCTCGGATGTTGACTTGGAGCGACGGCAAGATCAACTCGGGTGCAGGCAGCGTGGCATCTTTTTCTTTTCGAAAAGCGACGTATTCTTCCTTGGATGTCCGTTCGTTAATTTGAACGTTGTTGCGCTTCTGCGCAGCAACGGTCGTTTCGAACTCAACCTCCCGACCACCGGGGCGGTAGTCGTGGCACATGAACAGTCGCGTATCGTCAGGCATCTCATAGATCCGCTGTACGGAGTCGAAGAGGTCCTCTGCCGAACCCCCTGGAAAGTCGCAACGAGCGCTTCCATAATCCGGCATAAACAAGGTATCGCCGACGAAAACAGCATCATCGATCTTCCAGGACATGTGTGCCGGCGTGTGCCCAGGCGTGTACATCGCCTCCACAACCATTGAGCCAACCTCAAGTTGCTCGCCTTCATCAATCAAAACATCGAACTGACTCCCATCCACGCGGAATTCCGTGCCCAGATTATAGACATCGCGAAAGCGCGCTTGCACCTCACCCGTTCGTGCACCTGTTACGGTTGCTGAGGAAAAATGCTCCTTTAAATACGGTAATCCGGTCATGTGATCAGCGTGTACATGCGTGTCGATCACATAAGGGGCGGCAAGTTTGTGATTGCGCAGATAGGTTGCGATCGCCTCACAAAACTTCCATGAGGTGCGTGCACTGGCCGCGTCGTAATCGCGCACTGGATCGATCACGACAGCAGTCGTGGCATCATGCACGACGTAAGAGAGGGTAGATGTCGGTTCGTGGAAGAATTGCTGAACTCTCACTAGTCGGCCTCCTGCACAGCTGCAGAAAGGTCTTCCAAACTGCCATCAACTGCAGTGGCATCGCGATACCCCATATCGGTCATAGATTTGGCTGCAAGCACGGCTCGACCGCCAGAAGCGCAATGCACAATAATTGGCGCATCAACATCCGAGCATACGCTCGAAATCTTCCACTCCAGTACTCCTCGTGGCACGTTTATAGATCCCTTGAGGTGTTGCTTTTCGTATTCATCCGATTCACGCACATACACCACAAAGTGCTCTCGATTGGCCTTTACGCGTTTGATTGCCTCCTCAGGTGTACAGGTCCGAACGAACTCTTTGGTTGCAGAAACGATTTGTGCTGCGGTTTTCATTGATAGTTCCTCTTTGCTCGACGTCATTATTTCTTCGCACGATGCTCGGTTCCCCGTTCCTCGTGAATGTCCTGATGGGCATCGCGCAGAATATCGACGCCGCCGTAAAGCGCGATTCCCGCGACCCCGATCCCGACAAGCAAATCAGGCCAATTGGAACCGGTCCAAATAACGACGATGCCTGCAAGAAGGACGCCGCCGTTTGAGACGAAGTCGTTGACGCTGAAGGTCGTTGCAGCGCGCAGATTCACATCCTTGTTCTCTAATTTTTTGAGCAGATAGAGAGACAAGAGATTCACAACCGCTGCAACGGCAGCCATCGTCATCATCATTGCTCCGATGGGTTCCGATCCTGCGAAATAGCGACGGATTGCATCCACGACCACGCCACCGGCGAAGAGCAGCAGCATGATGCCGGAGAAACGCGCTGCCCCGCGTTTCCAAGTGCGAGAGCGGCTCAGAGCGAGCAGGCTCAATCCATACACGATGGCGTCGGACGAATTGTCGAGCCCATTAGCGATCAATGCGTTGGAATCCGCGAAATAGCCGGTTAACAAGAATCCCACCGCGATGGCCACATTGAGCCACAGCACAATCCAAAGCGTGCGGCGCTTCTCAGGAGAGCCGAGATCGAGATCAGCCTCGCTCATGTTGCGTTCGCCTCCCGGCCGGTGCGCGCCCACGCCGCAGCGGTGTCGCTTTCATCTGGATCAAAAAAGCGCATGTCGGCCGAAGGAAAGAACGGATCGGAAAGCTTCGTTCCCCATTCCTGCCAGGTTTTCTCACCCACAATGGCGATCCGTCCAAACTTGTCCTGATGCTTCACGTCGAACTTCAGGTCGCGCCAGAGACCGCCCAGATCCCAGCCAGAAAAGTCCCGTGCGAGTTCGATCAGCATCGGCACCGATCGCGGTTCACGCGCCGCAATGCGTTCGAAAAGGGGCACGAAACGGTCAAAGTCTGCACTCTCGAGTGTTCCGCTGGCCCGTATTCGGATCACTCCGTTTTCTTCCCCAGCTTCCAACATGCTGTTCTCCTCTCAGGTTTGTCTACGCGTATTCTCGAACCGATGATGTGTCGCCGGCCGCGAGCAATTCAGCTACAACCAATCAAACTATTAGCCGATCCCACTGACCGTAATGTTCCGCACTGCGTCGGCCACGTGGCAGGCTCAGCCCGATCAACAGTAACCCCACTACTGACGTAGAGACACTGCCGTCAAGTTGACTACCCGTAAGCAACCACGGTGCGATAACGAGCCAAGCACCGAACAGCACGTTAATGAATCGCACCGCTCTTGCCACTTCCGCCATAGCAATGACCGCCACGGTGATAACCAAAGCGCCAACAAGATGATCGCTGTCGGCCATACTTCCCGACGTTTCGAATACCAGGCGACTGAACATTAACCAAGTACCTAACACCGCGCTCAGGAACAGAGTCCACGGGACGTTGACACCCCGCACTGCTGACAGATACGCCTGACGCACAGAATCAGAAAACCCCGGACGCTCATCTTTGGTGCCCCCCGGCAACGCATCGCCTTTAAAGAAGGCACGCCAGAAAGGTCGCCCACGGCGTGTGTTCAGCAACAGAAATTGCCCCATGGCTACCAGTTCGTCTAACGCAAACGGAATCATCACGAGCATGCCGAGGGCAGTTATCAGACACAGCGTGCAATAGGTGCCGACAACGATCGGCTGAATGATGATGAAATAGATACTAATCACGCCCAGCGGCACCACCGCAATGCCGAACAGCACCACCATCCAGGGCATGGTTCGCCACCGGGCGCGGCCACCCATGATCCCCATCAGCACTTCGAACATATAGGTGACTGCGCCCAAACCACCATCGGCAATCGGCCACGCTTTGGATACCTCAGAGGTGATAATTAATTCCGATCCGTTACGCTCGGCATCACCAGCAAAGAAGGGTTCCCACACCCATCCGACGTGTCCGAGCTGGTATGCCGCAAGGATCCGCGCAAGCACAAATCCAATGAGCCCCAGTGCAATCATCGGAATGCGCTGCAGATAGGTGGAAGGTGAGTACGTCCAACCCGGCGGCACCTCCGATGGATCCATCATGCTTTCTGCACTCATGCCCGGCATCATGGGGATCAGAATCGTAAACGCGATGGCCAGGGCGCCGACGATGGTATCGTTCAAATACACGGCGGCACTCGGTGTCCAAAATACAATGGGGGCGAATAATAACCACACGCCCAGGCAAGCATTCGCCCACTGCGCCAGCCCGCCGCGTCGAGACAGCGATAAGCCGGCAAACACCATCATCAGGCCGCCGACAATCACGTTATTCCATGCAGTCAGTAGATTTCGAAATTCCGGCTCCCACAAACCGCGGTCAACAGTCACTCGCTGAACCAGATCGCTAAACTCGGTAGCCGTGAAGGTGCCCAGCACAAAAGGCGACGATGCGAGCCACAGCCCCAGCATCATCGTGGCAAAATGCACCCAGAGCATGCTGAAATGCATTTTTGTCATTGATTTCGAGTGTACGCGCTCCTCTTTACGAGCTTGCACTGGCTCCGGCGCAGAATCATCCTCATCTTCGTCGGCATTTTTTACCTTGTCGTGCGCCACCCGCGCGGCGTTCAATCCGTTGATCCGGTACCACGAATACGGGTCATCCTTGAGCTTTTGTGTGATGTCCGGCAGGACAGCGCTCAGGCGGTGTTGGGGGGACCAGTTGATGAGTTCCTCGGCTCGACTGGTGTCCACCTCGTAATGGTCATTGGCGATAGACACCATCCAGGGCTTCTGAAACAAGTATTCATCCAATATAGCTTCTTGTGCCCAGGTGCCTGCGTAAGCCAGTGTTGGTGGAATTGAGACCGTGATCCACTCTTCGTCGTGCAGCAACTGGCCGATCTTCCGTTGCAGTTCGCCGTATCCAAGAACCTCTGCTTCAGCCAGTAACATCACCGTCTCGGAAGATAAGTCGGCGCGATTCTCGATGGAACGGCGAATCGCGTCCGTTAGATCCGCCAGATGCAGGTAAGGCTGCCCAACGCTTAGTTCACCGGGGTAAAAGTGAGCGATGAGCCGCTGCTCATAGATGCCTGCGATCTGTTGTGCCAAAAACGCAGAGTGGCCCTCTTCGTCATAGACGCCCGCTGGCCGCAAAATCACAATGGGAATCTCGCCGGCTTGCTCCTTGACGATTTGCTCGGTAAGCGCTTTGGATTCCCGGTACGGAAGCTTGGGATCAATGGGAGAACTTTCCGTGATCGGCTCACCCGGCTCGGTCGGCGCATGCACGAGCATGGTGCTGACAAAAATGAACTGCTCGACCTCGAAGGGCTGCAGGCATTCGAGCAGGCGGCGAGTACCGCCCAGCGTGACGCGCTCATAGGCCGGGTTCGGTTCCCCACTGAGATCAAAATAGGCCGCCAGATGCACGACAGAGGCAATGACCTTACCGTGAGCGGTTTTCACACGCTCGAAGGCTGTCGCCAAACTCTCCTCATCCGTCAGATCGATACAAACGCATTCGGCGTCAGCCGGCGGATGCGGTGCAGCCTCGCGATCAAATCCAACCAATTGATAATCGCTGGCCAACGCTTCGATCACGGCGGAACCGATGTAACCGCTGCTGCCGGTCACGATGACGAGGGGCTTTTCCGTAGATGTACTCATAGCATTGGTTCGTCCATCGTTAACTTGACATCACTAACCGAAAGGACTCCATGCCGATGTAAAATTTACAACGGATCCAGCCTGACGGGGCCAAATTTTGTGGCGCGGTGTGGGCACCTAAGTGTGGCTGCAAGTTTTGTGCCAGAACAACACGTTACTGCGATCGCTCACGCACGTCGCAGAGAGTTGCACAAGCTTATCGCAAGCTAATCTCTGCCTCTGTCACCTGACGTTGCACCAACACAAGAATTACCGCCGGAAGCAGCGTCCACTGTAATAGCGGAAGCAACCCAGTCCCCAATACCGGCAGCCGAGGCATCGTCGCTACATACTGCCAGCGATCAAGAGGCCCTGTGGCCAGCCATTCCATGACAATGGTGATCCCGATGCCCACTGCCCAGTACATAAGAACGGGAACCGGGGTTAGCGATTGAAACCATCGGCGTGATCGCTCGACTGCGGCAGCGCTCCAAAATGCCAGCAAGCTAATCACGCCATCCCCGATACTTGCCTGAGTACAGATACGCACTGCGTTGATGTGATCCATTGTGGATAACCCCTCATAGAAGGGCACTTGCCACATTTCCCAGACAAAATTTACCAGAAAGGAAAACAGCAGTACGTTTGCTTCCGGGCTTCCCGACAAGCGTTTGAGCATACTCTTACTCATCGCGCGTATTGTTCGAACGCAGATATTTCCACAGGGCCGCCACTGATAGGATCAAGACGCTCACTACCAATAGCCAGATCAATCCCATGCCTATCATCATTCCTGTGCCCATCGGGGCTCCCATACAATTCATCATGTTTTACTTACTCCTCAAACCATCAATCTTTTACTGGCGAAAAGTGCACGCGGTCCCCTGATACAAGACGGCGACTCGCTGCTAACTGCAGTTGTGTCGAGGTTGATAATCATTCTGGTTCAGCTCCTCCTAGAGTTCTGCGCGCCGCAAGCGTAACGCGTTACCGATCACTGACACCGAGGACAGGCTCATCGCCGCGGCGGCGATCATGGGATTGAGCAGCAACCCGATCAGCGGGTACAGGATACCCGCGGCGATCGGTACGCCGGCGGTGTTGTAGACAAACGCAAGAAACAGGTTCTCGCGTATGTTGCGCATGGTGGTTTCGGACAACCGTCTGGCCTTAGCGATGCCGCGAAGATCCCCTTTGACCAGTGTGATGCGAGCGCTTTCCATGGCCACGTCGGTACCCGTGCCCATGGCAATGCCGACCTCTGCCAATGCAAGCGCGGGCGCGTCGTTGATGCCGTCACCGGCCATGGCGACTTTCAGGCCCTCACCCTGCAGTTTTTCCACCAGGGCGTGCTTGTCCTCGGGGAGAGCGTCGGCATGCACGTCGTCGATGCCCAGCGTGGCCGCCACCGCCTGTGCCGTCTTCTCGTTGTCGCCGGTCAGCATGACAATACGCAGACCCGCATCGTGCAGGATGCGCACCGCCTCGGCGGTGGTTTCCTTGATGGGGTCGGCGACAGCGACCAGGCCGGCGGGCCTGCCGTCGACAGCAGCCAGCATCACTGTCTCGCCCTCGCCGCGGCGCCGATCCGCCGTCGCCGCCAGCTCGCCGATGTCAATGTTGTTTTCCTTGAGTAGACGGCTGTTGCCGATCAGTATCTCGCGCCCCTTGACGCGTCCGCGTACACCCTTGCCGGTGATCGAATCGAAATCCTCGGCATCCGTCGGTTTTACGCCGCGCTCGGCGGCGCCGTCCACGATCGCGCGCGCCAGGGGATGCTCGCTGGCGTGTTCGAGCGAAGCTACCAGGTCGAGGAGCTCCGTCTCGTCGAAACCATTCGCGGTCTCGACGGCGACCAACCTGGGTCTGCCTTCGGTCAGTGTGCCGGTCTTATCCACCAGCAGCACGTCGACCTGTTCCATGAGCTCCAGCGCTTCGGCATCACGAATCAGTACCCCCGCCAGCGCACCACGACCAACGCCAACCATTACCGACATCGGCGTGGCCAGCCCCAGGGCACAGGGACAGGCAATAATCAGTACCGAGATGGCAGCCGCCAACGCATAGGACAGTGCCGGTTCGGGGCCGATGGCCGCCCAGATAATGAACGCAATTACCGCCGTCAGCACCACGGCGGGTACAAAGACGGCGGCAATTTTGTCGACCAAGCCCTGGATGGGCGCCCGCGATCGCTGGGCCTGGGCGACCATGTCCACGATTCGCGCCAGCACGGTGTCGCCACCGACCTCACTCGCCTGCATGACAAAACCGCCGGTCTGGTTGACCGTGCCACCGGTCACGTTGTCGTCCACGCCCTTTTCCTGCGGGATGGGCTCACCGCTGATCATGGATTCGTCCAGCGTGGAACGACCCTCGACGATCTTGCCGTCCACGGGCACTTTTTCGCCGGGGCGCACGCGCAGTTTATCGCCGATTCTCAGCGCATCCAGCGACACTTCTTCCTCTTCGCCACTGTCGTTGATGCGGTGTGCCGTGGGCGGTGTCAGGTCGAGCAACGCCTTCAGTGCCTGGGAGGTCCGGCCGCGGGCGCGGGCCTCGAAGACCTGACCGAGCAGCACCAGCGTGATGATCACCGCCGCGACCTCGAAATAGAGCGGCACGTTGCCGACCTCGCTCTTGAAGGCCGCCGGCAACAACTCCGGGAACAGGAGCGCGAATAGCGAGAAAACATAGGCCGCGCCCACGCCGAGGGCAATCAACGTCCACATATTGGGGCTGACATTACGTACCGACTTCCAGCCGCGCACAAAAGCGAAGCCGCCCGACCAGACCAGCACCGGCGTGGCCAGCAAGGCCTGAATCCAGCCAAAGGCGGCGCCGAGCAACTGGTGCAGCCCCAGCCCCGGCACCAGCTCGCTCATGGCGAGCACCGATACGGCGGCGGACAGCGGTACGCTAACCCAAAAGCGCCGGGTCATGGCCTCGAGTTCGCTGTCGTCTTCCTTGTCACCGACGGTGAGGGGTTCCAATGCCATGCCGCACTTGGGGCAATCGCCCGGCGCGTCGCGCACGATTTCAGGGTGCATCGGGCAGGTGTACTGCCCGTTGGTCTGCGATCGTGACTTTTCCTCATTTGTCGCTTTTCGGGGGCTGGCGTTCATTGCTTTTCCTTATCCGGTTTGATCACGAGACTGTCGTCATCGCGGTGCGGCGCAATCCGTTGCGATTTGTCACTGGACGGACGCTTCATCATCATGTGCACCATCATTCCGCAACAAACGACCATAAACAGGACCAATGCGCCCCATAAAAGTGTGTTGAAATCCATCGTCAAATTCCTCCGAAGTAATCAGTTACCGTTGTCGTATCAAGGGCGTGAATTGGCACCCTCACGCTCGGCGTAGCGGTCAATTTGTCCTTCCGGCGTTACACGCATGACCTCATAAGTCTGCGCGTTCGGTCCTTCCATCCCGGGTGATCCAATGGGCATGCCGGCGACCGCCAAGCCTCGCACGTCGTCCGGGTCCTCATTGAGTAACCGGTAGATGAGGTCCGCCGGTACATGACCCTCGACCCAACGGTCACCGACCGTCGCCGTGTGACAGGCTCGCAGCTCGTCGGGAACACCAACGGCTTGCTGTATTTCTCGAGTGCTGCGCACGTTCTGCACGCTCACGACAAGCCCGCTGTCTTGCAAGTGCGAAACCCATTTGTTGCAACACGAACAATTGGCTTGTTTGTAAACCACAACGTCGGCTTGCGCCGGGCTGACCGGTGGTTCCGACCACCAGATCGCGGCACCGGCGATCAGGAGTAAACTGAAGCCAATCACCGCTGCAATGGCCCAAGCGCTTTGCCTGGGCCGCGTGAATTTTCGATGTCTCTTCTGTTTCGACATAACCGTATCTCCTTGCCAGGGCGCCCAGGACTTCCCGGGCGCCCGTTTAACGTCTACCGCGGGTATCCCGGAAACTTCCCGGGTGGTCCGCGACGCCGACGTTCATCACTGGAGCGCGGCACCGCCCGGTGATCCTTCGAGGGGTGACTCCAGGTTCGGAATCCTTTACTCGGTGGCCCATAGCGTCGCGGGGTTGCGGACCTCTGCTCGACCTCTGTCGATGTCGTGTGTGAATGGGTGTGGTAAAAGCGCTTGCTCGGCGGCCCGTGCCGATGCCGTTCGCCACGATTTGCCTTGTCCTGCACGGTCGTTTGTGAGCCGGCCGCGGCAATGCCAGGTGCAGTGCCAAGTACCAGACTTGCACCCAGCAGCAAAAGCACCCGTTTCGACGGTCGTAGTTTGCTACTTTTGAGTTGCATCATAAGTTCCTCCGTTCGGTCCTAGGACTCGTTGAATCCGCGACACACTTCCACGCAAGCCCCTCATGATTGGGGGCTCTCGTCGGGACGCGATACGCGGTGCTCTTCCGGAAGCGGTACGAGGGCCGGTAAGCCCCTGCCGCGCCAGAATGCAAAAATGGCAGGGAAGACAATCAGCACCAGAATGAGCGCAGACCCTACCCCTCCAAGCATCGGGGCGGCGATGCGCTTCATCACATCAGCACCGCTGCCCGCGCTGTACATGATCGGTACCAACCCCATAAAAAGGGCCAGCCCCGTCATCAGCATCGGACGAATGCGTTGACTGGCGCCTTCCGTGATCGCGCTCGTTAGGTCCTGTTGCGATTTGAGAGAATTGTCTTTAGCGTGACGACGCCACGCGAGATCGAGATACAACATCATCAACAGACCCAGCTCGACGGCGAGTCCCGCTACCGCGATCATGCCCACGGCGACGGCCACACTCAGGTTGTAGTCGAGTGCCGCCAGCAGCCAGATGCTGCCAATGAGTGAGAACGGCAACGCCGTCATCACCACCAGCGTCTCGATCATCGACTTCCGATGCATGTAAAGCATAAAAAAGATGACGAAAATCGTCAGCGGCACAAGAATCGTGAGCCTGGCCTTGGCGCGCTCGAAATAGGTGAATTGCCCGGCCCAATCGAGGCGATATCCGGGCGTAATATCCACCTTGTCTGCGACCACCTGGCGTGCCAGATCGACGTAGTCAGCGATACCGATATCATCGTTAACGTCGACGAACACGAAGCTCACCAGCTGCCCGTCTTCATTGCGCAGTGCCGGTGGACCCGTGCGAAACTGGATGTCCGCGACTTGCGTGATGGGGATCTGGGCGCCGGTAGACGTCGTCACGAACACGCGCTCGAGCGCCTCGATGTTGTCGCGGTATTCACGAGCGTATCGCACGAGGATGCCATAGCGTTCGCGACCCTCGACGGTTTCGCTGACCTTGACGCCGCCCATGGCCCCTTCAATGACGCTTTGCACGTCATTGACATTCAGCCCAAACCGCGCGGCCGCTTGCCGGTCGATGTCGAAATCCAGAAAGTAGCCGCCTGTTGCCCGTTCTGCGAAGGCGCTGCGGGTGTAGGGAGCGGTGCGCTCGTCGTCCAGCAAGGCGCGTTCAATATCGACACCGGTGCGTTCGATGACACCCAGCTCTGGTCCGAAGATCTTGATGCCAAGCGCCGAGCGAATGCCGGTGGCCAGCATTTCGGTGCGGGTTTGGATCGGCATCCACCAGATGTTCGGCATGCCGGGAAAACGCATGGCGCCATCCATCTCACCGATCAACTTGTCCCAGGTCATACCGTCGCGCCATTCACTTTGCGGCTTCAGCATGATGTTGGTCTCGATCATCGACAGCGGCGCCGGATCGGTGGGACTGGTGCTGCGTCCGACTTTGCCGAAAACGCGCTCGACTTCCGGAAATTTTTTCAGCTCCCGGTCCATGGTTTGCATGACCCGCGTCGCTTCTTCGATTGAAATTCCAGGCAATGCAGTCGGCATGTAGAGAATGCTGCCTTCGTTCAACGGCGGCATGAACTCGTTGCCCAAGGTTCGATAGACGGGCACCGTTGCCACCAGCGCGAGCACTGCCGCGATCACGACCGGCCAGCGCCAACGCACAGCAAACTTGACCACCGGCGCATATCCTGCTTTCAGCGTCCTGTTGAGACGGCTGTCCTCGCCGCGAATCTTGCCTTTGATCAGCAAGACGGCCAGCGCCGGGATCAAGGTCACCGACAACAGCGCGGCAAAAAACATCGAATAGGTCTTGGTGAACGCCAGGGGTTTGAACAACCGTCCCTCGGTGCCTTCCAGGGCGAACACCGGTACGAACGACACTGTGATGATCAACAGCGAGAAGAAGATGCTGGGGCCCACCTCCTGCATGGCCTCAATGATCACTCGGGTGCGCGATTCGCCTTCCAGCGACTGCCCGTGCAAGCGCTTGTGGACATTGTCGATGATGACAATGGCGGCATCGACCATGGCCCCGATCGCCACGGCAATACCCCCCAGGGACATGATGTTGGCGGTAAGGCCCTGGTAGGACATCGGAATAAACGACAGGAGGATCGCAATGGGCAGCGTCAGGATGGCCACAAAGGCGGATCGCACATGCAACAGGAACAGACCGATCACCAGGGAGACAATCAGCATTTCTTCGAGCAACGTGTTGCGTAAGGTTTCGATCGCCCGTTCGATCAGGCTCGAGCGGTCGTAGACGGGCACGATCTCGACGCCGACCGGCAAGCTCTCCCGCAAAACATCGAGCCGTGCTTTGACCCGATCGATCACATCGAGCGCATTTTCGCCGTAACGCATCACGACGATACCGCCGACCGCGATCCCTTCACCGTCGAGATCGGCCTGGCCGCGTTGCAGTGCGGGACCGAGGCTGACGCTCGCCACGTCGGCGACGCGGATGGGAATGCCGCCTTCAGCGACCCCGATGACCACTTCTTTCAGATCGTCCACCGATTTGACGTAGCCGCGCCCGCGAATGAACTGCTCATGGCCGGCAATTTCCAGCACCCGGCCCCCGACATCGTTGTTGGAGGCGCGCACGGCCATCGTTACTTTGTGTAGCGGGATGCCATAGGAGGCGAGCTTGTTGGGGTCGACATTGATCTGGTATTCCTTGACGAAGCCACCGACCGAGGCGACCTCGGCCACGCCTTCGACAGCCTCCAGGGCGTAGCGCAGGTTAAAGTCCTGCAGACTGCGCAGGTCGGCCAGGCTCTGATTACCGCTCTTGTCGACCAGCGCGTATTGATAGACCCAGCCGACGCCCGTGGCGTCGGGGCCCAACGTTGGTCGAACATTGTCTGGAAGTTTCGGCGCGGCAGAATTCAGGTACTCGAGCACGCGTGATCGTGCCCAGTACATGTCGGTACCGTCCTCGAAAATGACGTAGACGAACGACAAACCCATGAAGCTTTGCCCGCGGACGAAGCGCACCTCGGGTGCCGCGAGCAGCGTCGTCGTCAATGGATAGGTGATTTGATCTTCCACCAAATCGGGACTGCGCCCTGGCCAATCGGTAAAGACGATCACCTGCACATCGGATAGATCGGGAATAGCGTCAAGGGGCGCCGTGATCAGCGATCGATAGCCCCAGAAGGCGCCGACCAATACCAGCATCAGCGTCAACAGCCAGTTGCGTGCCGAAAAGTTGATCAGCTTTTCGAGCGGCCCGTGGTTCGGACCGTTGTCATGAGGGTTTACCATTGGTCGATCCCCGTCTTGAGCCGGGTTTCCGCGGCAATGAGAAAGTTGCCCGAGGTCACGACCGTGTCACCGAGCGACAGCCCGTCCAGCACTTCGATGAATCCCTGTGCTGTCCGTCCCGTCCGAATCCGGACGGGTTTCAGGCGCCCGGCGCCGAGGTCGACAAACACCACGCGGCTCTGGCCCGCCACGATGACCGCCTCCTCGGGCACACTGAGCCGATGCCCAAGATCTGACTTCAGTGACACTTGGGCGTACATATCGGGTTTCAATTTGCCGTCGGGATTCTCCAATGACAATCGAATTCGCCCGGTGCGGCTTTGGCCGTGCAGGTACGGGTAGACGTACTCAACTGCGGCGGGATAGGTGCGACCCGGCAAATAGGGCAACGTGACGTCCGCGTTCATGCCCACGCTGACCAGTTCGAGGTCGGCCTCGAAGACTTCCGCTTCAATCCACACGCGCGACAAATCGGCGATCGAGAGCAGGGTCTGACCCATCTTTGCTGCACTGCCGTCGGCGATGTTGCGTTCGATCAGTGTGCCGCTGCGTGGCGCATAAATGGCCACGTAGTCCTGCGGTGCGCCGCGCTCCTCAAGGGCTCGAATCTCGCCGTCGCTCATGTCCCACAACGCAAGGCGTTGACGAGCGGCGCGTAACAGTCCGTTTTGAGTACCGGGTCGGCGTTTCAAGGTTTCCAGATAGTCCTGTTGAGCGGACAGCAGCGACGGGCTGTAAACCGTGAACAGCACCTGATCCTTGGTCACCTCGGCACCGACGTAGTCGGCTCTGAGATCGCCGATGTAGCCGTCGAACTTCAGGGTAATGTTCGATAACAGACGCTCATCGAATGTGACCTCCCCGACCGCACGAATCGACTTCACCAGGTCTCGGTGTGTGGCCTCGCCGGTTTCAAGGCCGATCATCTGCCGGCGCCGGTTGTCGATGGTGATGGTATTGCCGTCGTCTTCGCTTGCCATGCCGCTGCTCATACCACCGACGGGAGAGGCACCGGCTGCAATCGCCAGTCCCTCCCGATCTGTGGCCAGATCGAACTGCAGCCGTTTGTCGCCACGCATCGGGTCCTTGATTTCCACCGTGAGTGGCCATTCACCCCGCATGGTGAGATCCACGGAGCCCTCATAGCGACCCGGCCCCATCGGCTTCAGATCAGCCGGTGCGCGCATCGCCGGCATCGCACCCATGGCCGGCATTTGCGCGAACGCCTCGATGTCGACGTTCTCGATCGGCTGGCCGTCGGCATCTCGAACCTCGATCACGAGTGTGTTGTCACCGACCCGGGCGGTGCTCGGATCAATGTCGATCGCAATTTCGAGATCCCCGGCTCGGTACCGCGGCATACCGCTCTCGGCAGCAGTTGTATCGCTTGCGCTTGTGTTGCCGATCGCGGTGCCCCCCGCAGCGATGGGCATCTCGGCCCGGTCGGTTGCAAGATCAAACTGCAGGCGAACCGGCGATCCGCCGGTGGGTGTGAAGCGCATTGTTAGCGGCCACTCCCCTCGCATAGACAAATCCATGGCGCCTTCATAACGACCCGGGGCAGTTTCCGTGAGATCAGCCGGTGCCCGCATCGCGGGCATCGCGCCCATGGCCGGCATCTCGGCATAGGCGTCGACGTCGGTCGACACGGGATTACCGTCGATGTCCCGCACCTCGACGATTAGTCGGTTGTCACCGACGCGCGGCGTTTTGGGATCGGTCATGACGCCAATTTCGAAGTCACCAGCTCGATACCGTGGCATGTCGTCAGTGGCGGCCGGGGCATCGCCTTCGCCGGGGCCGATGAATAGGTAGACCGCGCCGGCTGCGCCGACGATCAACAGAAGACCGACGACCCATCGATGGTGTTTTGAAAGATTCATTGTTGTTCTCCAGAAGTTAGGATTGCTGCAGCATCGAAAGCACCACCGACCCAGCGCTCAAGCTCGGCCAGGCGTCGTGCGTAGTCGGCACGTGCGCGTGCCAACGCCAACTCGGTGCTCAGCGCGCGTTGTTCGGCGGTAATGACGTTGAGAAACGCACCGCTGCCGCTTTGATAGTCGGCGATCGCCGCTTCCAGGTACTCCGCCGATAGCGGCACCAGCTGATCGCGAAACAAGGCGACCGAGGATTGCGCTTCCACTACTTCGGCGCGGGTTTGAGTGAGATCGGCCAGTAACTCCGCCCGTCGTTCAATGAGGGTCCACTCGGCCCGTCGCTTCTCAGCCTGGGCACGACCGAGGTCGGAGCGGCGTTTGCTGCGATCCAGGGGGACGTTGATGGAAACCCCAAAAATGGGACGTTTGTCCGCGTTATCCCAAAGACTGTTGTAACCAACGCCGACCTGAAAATCCGGGTAGAACGCCTTTTCCGCCAGGGTAATACGACTAACGGACGCGGAAATCCGCGCCTCAAGCTGCGCAAGCTCCGGGTGCCGAGACAGCGCCAGGCCTTGCATGCTTTCAAACGCGGGAAGATCGATCGCGTTGGGAATCACGTGTGCCGGCGGCAACGGCGCATTCGGTGGTTGATTCAGCAGCGCGTTGATGCGCGCCTGAACGGTGGCTTTGAGCCGAAGCAAGCGCAGCAACTGGTTATCCAGGTCCGTACGCTCCACTTCGGCCTGCAGCACATCCTGCTTGAGGGCTCGTCCGGCGGCGTATCGCGTCTCAGCCGTCGCGATCAGCTCATCGAGCAGGGCCTGCGTGGCATGATGGATGTCCAGCGCGGCGTGGACAAAATACCACTCCGCGTAGGCCGCTTTCGCTTGCGCAATTACACGCAAACGCAGCGCATCCACGTCCCGCTCTGCCGCCAACGCGTCATATCGGGCTGCGCTTTCGCGCGCCGCCAGGGTGCCCGGCCAGGGGATTTTCTGATTGAAGTCGACGCGCTGGTTGAGGCTCCGATCGGCATCTGCCGTCAGCGGCGCCACGCCGTAACTCAGCATCGGGTCATCGAGGGATCCGGCGGGATCAACTCGGTAAGCCGCCGCTTCGGCCGCCGCCTCGATTGCAACGAGCCCGGGATTGGCCTCGAGAACCCGGGCCGCGAGGCCCTCCGCGGTCAATCGTTCGGCCGGTTCAGCCGTCTTATTTTGATTGGCAGATTCCGCTAGCGCGGCACTGCCTGTGATAATCAACGCGGCGCATACGGCCACGCTTCGAAATAGTCGGGTACGCAAAACCCATCTCCTTATCCTTGGTTACAACAAACAAAATGCAACAGGCTTGGGCCCGG
>TARA_R110002096_G_scaffold181342_2_pt1 | contig 30458 bp, 30 predicted proteins | sample TARA_R110002096 | Tara Oceans TARA_R110002096 (sample SAMEA4397295) | marine metagenome | biome: Polar Biome; feature: [DCM] deep chlorophyll maximum layer (ENVO:01000326); material: water (ENVO:00002006), including particulate matter (ENVO:01000060) such as... | depth 35 m
GGCCATTTCCCGCACCGCCGACTGCGCCATCGTCAATGTGACCGATTGCCCGCTGTATAAAGCCCCTGAAGGCCGCGAAGTGGATCTGGTCTGGTACCCTCTGCTGAAACAGAAAGACGGCGATACAGCGACCGATATCATGCTGCATGCCGCCCACAGAGTGGGACAAGACGCCGCCGCCCGCTTTCTTTATCGTCCCCTGGAAGATTTTGGCGCTAAATGGCTGTCGAAAGCCCCGATCCTGCCGCTACACATCTATGGTCTGGCCGGGCTCCTTGGTCTATATGTGACCTATTTATTCGCCGCCGGTTATATTGTGCCGGCCCTGATTGGTGGGTTTGCTTTCGGGATACTGACCGGAATCGACCAGAAACTTGCACATTTGAAAAGGCGGGCTTCCAAAATTGACGCCTTTAAGCCGCTGATCAACGCCACTCTGGAATGGACCTGGTATCTGGCGATAGCCTATGCATTGTATCCCGTTGCCGGTATGGCTTCCTATATTCTGGCGCTCACCCTGATCGCCTTTCGCCTCGCCGACCAGATTCAGGTTGAATTCTTCCGGCGGATGGCCGCCTGCCCGCTGTATAATGCCGCCGCCTTTGACCGGAAATTCCAGATCATCGCCAGCGGGCGCAATATCTCCCTCTGGCTCCTGCTGCCCTTTGTGCTGTTTGATTATATCTACCTCGGACTCGCGGTGATCAGCATCTATGCGATTGTAACTTTCTTTATTCACCAACTGCGCGTATTATACCACACCAAGGCGCTCATGGAGCAAAATAGCGATATTTTCCAGCGCAATTTTAAGCAAACCAAAATACTGTAAAAGTTCCCTTTATGTCCGAAGATGCAAAACCAGAATCCGTAAAACGGACCATCGAGATTGAAGAATTCACCAACGTTTATTTAATCCATCCTGTCAGCAGCTGGCTGGTGCCCCGACTGGCCGCCCGCAACGTCACCCCCAATATGGTGTCTCTGACCGGAATGTTATTCGGGTTCCTGTCCGGGGTTGCCTATCATTACTACCAAAATCCGATGATGGCGGTCCTGGGTTTCCTTTGCATGGCCATCTGGCATATCATGGACGGAACCGATGGACAATTGGCGCGCCTGACAAAGACCCAGTCTGAATTTGGCAAGGTATTGGACGGGGTATGCGATTATGTGACCTTCATCAGTGTCTATGTCGGCATCGCCTTGTCTTTGGCAATCGAAATCAATCCAAACATCTGGTATGTGGTGGTAGGGGCCGGTTTGTTGCACGCCATTCAGTCTGGCGCCTATGAATTGCAACGCAGCGAATACGACCATTGGGGACACGGTAAAGCTTCCGCCGCCCTGCCCGAGATTGACGAAATGATCAAGGATCTCGACGGAAAGTCCGTACTTTCCTTTATTTTCAGTCAATTTCATATTGGATATGTTCGCATGCAGCGGCGGTTTTCCGGTGTCGATCAGAAATTCCAGACGGCGCTCTATGGCCTGCTGGCTGAAAACAGCGATAAACAGGACGCCATTCGTGATCTCTATCGGGAAATCTTCGCGCCAGGCATCAAAGGCTGGTCCATCATGTGCGCCAATTACCGCTCCATTGCCATTTTCATCGCCTGTATCAGTGGACAGCCATTGTATTACTTCTGGTATGAAATTGCTGTTCTGACGCCGATCCTGATCTATCTGGTGCAAAAGCAACGGTTGCTTAATCAGCTGTTCCTGTTGCGGGTGAAAGAAATTCTCTGAATCCGGCGCCGTCTGTTGCGAAAATTTCTTTCAAATGACTTGCCTTTTTTGGTATATTCTGCTTCAAGGGAGGAAGTATTTCCCGGCCATAGTATAAAAAATTAGGATACGGCGTGACCGAAAAACAAACCTTGCAGGAAGACCAGCAAACTGAAATTCTGACATCTTACCGCAACAGCATCGACAATATCGATGCAGCCCTCATTCATATGCTGGCGGAACGGTTCAAGGTGACCCAGAAAGTCGGAGAGTTCAAAGCCAAATACGGCCTTCCCCCCGCCGACAAAAACCGTGAACAGGATCAGATTGACCGTTTGCGAAAATTGTCTGAACGGGCCAAACTCGATCCCGATTTTTCAGAAAAATTCCTCCAGTTCATCATCACGGAAGTCATCCGCCATCACGAACAAATCCGCCAAGGCGAAGAATAACGCTGAGGCCGCAGGCCGGGACGACTGGATTTTCGCCCCGGCGCTTAAGCTTATTAGTTCTTCACCTGCAACATGAATTTCGCCACATCAAGACGTAAGTCTTCCGCCAAATAGTCCTGTTTTGGCATTTCCGGGTAATCCTTGCGCTTATGTACCGGGTTGGCGATATAGTCCGCGATGCCTTGCGGATTATCCATGTAAAGCGCCTGAATGGTCATCGTTGGCGGGCCAATCATCCGGGTGCTGTAGGCATGGCAGCCGGCGCAAACGCCATAATATACCAACTTGCTTTTATTTTCCTCATTGGTTTCCCGGGGTGGCACAGGATTTTTCAGCATATAACTGGTCACCGCCTTCGTGTCGGTCGCCTGACAGTTTTTATAGCCGCCCAACCCAATGGTACTATAACGGTTCCGGTCCCGGATACAGCTATCAACTCCGCCACCAACGGCCACAATATCAAGATTTCCCGTCATCAGACTGGCCATTTTCAGGGCTTTGATTTCCGTCACCGGATCGGTGCCATTATTAATCATGATATTGTCCAGCAAAACCAGACGGTCTGGATAAGGTTCGCTTTCCGGGTCGACCGACACAGACGCCATGAAATCAAGATCCGTGATAACTATGCCTACATTCTTGTTGTCTTTGATGATATTATTTTCAACGATCACATCATCCCCGGCCATCACAATGATTCCGGTGCCGGGCGGCACCATGGACACGATGGATCCCGGCGCACCAAAATTCTCGTGATTATTGTTATAGACATAATTGTTGCGGATGATCACATCATATGTGGTCTTGATCGGCAGACCCGGTGTGATGAACACCAGAATACCGCCCGCATTATCATAGGCATAATTATATTCCACCAGCGCATGGCGGCTGTTTTCAATTTCGATCCCCGCCACATTGCCGTAAACCTCGTTAAAGCGCACATCCACATTATCACACATCCCCACATAAATCGCCGCATCCTCGATACCGGTGAGAATATTGCGTTCAATCAGGCCATTGGTGCCATATTGCGGGAAGATGCCATATACCCCGGCGTCAATGATCCAGTTGTTGCGCAGGACAAAATTATTGCCCGCCTGCCCCATGATGCCATTGCCCTTGAACCGTGAAATCTTGAAATTTTCAATCAGGATATTATTGCCGGAATAGAGAAAGGCGTCATTGAGTCGCTTTTCCCCGTCCAGTTCCGGCCAGCGATCCGCCACAATAACCCCCTGCAGGCTGATACTGTCTTTATCAATATAAACCGTTTCGACATATTTCCCCGGATAGACGCGGATCAGGTCTCCAGGCTGAGCATCATTGACCGCCGCCTGAATGCTGTCCCCGTCGCGCACCTCGATCACAGCGCCGGACATGGGGGCCACGATCTGGCTGCTGCCGTCGGCAACCCCCGAATTATCCTGAGAGAAATAAACCGGAACCGGCGGCGGCGCCGACGCGTCAGGCCCTTCAAAGATGAATTTACCGCCGATCATCCCGACGATGACCAAGCCGATCATGCCGAACCATTTGAATGCCTTCTTCATGGGGTCTCCTCCCTGTTGATATGAGATTTATGTTGTGCCTGACTTTGGGACGGCACCCTGTCGGGCACCTGTGGCGTAAATACTTCGTCGGTCAGCGTCTTTAGAAAATCCACCAACCGATCCAGTTCATGATCCGCCAAATTCGGTTCCCAGATATGCCAGTGCAGGATCAGCTTTTCATCCTTGCCCAAGGCATGGCCCCGGCCCTTGGTATAAAATTCCACCGTTTCCCGTAATGTCTTAAACCGCCCGGAATGCATATAGGGCGCCGTCCTGGCAATATTGCGCAAGGTCGGCACTTTAAACCCGCCGCGAAAGTCCGGGTCATGCAGCACGGCCTCTGCCCCCACATCCCGGGGCATACCGTCCACTTCCGGTGTCCCGATCACGGCAATCTGCTGATTGGTAAACAAGGGGGGCGTGTGACATTCGGCGCAGCGGGCGACAAAAGACCGGAAGATATTCAGACCTTCCTTTTCCTGATCGGTCAAGGCGTCATGATATCCGTGGGCATAGCGATCATAACGGCTGTTCAGTGAAATCAGCGAAGACTCAAAAGCCGCCAGCGCCTGGTAAATATCCGCCAGAGTGATATCTTCCTGCCGGTTCTCCGGAAAGGCCTGCCGGAACAGATCCCGATAGACCGGAATATCATTCAGGTTTTCGAGGAGGTTCTCAGGCGTGTTGGCCATTTCATTCTCGGCATAAAGCGGCCCCTGCATCTGCTCTTCCAGAGTATCGGCCCTACCGTCCCAGTAAAATTTCTTCAGGTAAGCCACGTTCCACAAAGTGGGGGCCGAGCGCGTCAGTTTTTCGCCGTTATGCCCGTCGCTACGGCCTTTTCCATCGCTAAAGCCCTGATCGGGATCATGACAGCTGGCGCAGGATAATGTGCCATCCCCGGACAGGACCGGATCAAAAAACAAATAACGTCCAAGATCAATCTGTTGCGGTGAAAATCCGTCACGCGCCTTGGGCAGATCTATTTTTAACCCGCCCAGGCCTGCCTTCTGAGGGCTGCGATATAGCTGATACAAGTTACGCGACAGACATTTATTCTGGTCGGACAATTCAAATCCCGGCGGGCAATATTCCCGAAGACTGATGCCAGGTTCTGCTGCATGACTTTTCGATGCCAACAGCACCATAAATATCCCGATCGCAATGACGATCCCTCTCTGCCTCATCATTCCGGGACCACCTTCGTCTCGGGCGCCTGTAAGAAAACCAGAATATCATTCAGGGTCTGCTCACCCGGCAAAGAATGGCTCATCATGCCCATTTGCCGCCCCGCCTTGTCCTCAATATGATACCCCCGAATTTTTGCGGCAAAATTTTGATATTGTCGCTGCAGATACCAGTCATCCACCCCGATCAGGGCCGGGGCCTGCATGGCCTCTGTGCCCTGACCACCAGGCCCGTGACAAGCACCACAGATCATATGATAATAGCGCTCACCTGTGGCGCTATTGCCCGTCAGCGTTTGTTCCGGCATTTCGTCCGGCAAGCTGTCAATATAGGCCACCACATCTGTGATCGCCTGTGCATCTTCCAGGGTTTCCGCCATATCCGCCATCTGTGCGCCCCACGCGTCATCCGCATGGCGTCCACGCAGACCGGACCTGAATTTGATCAACTGGGCCTCGACTGACCAAGGGGCCATATTAACCAGCGACGGCGCCCCCATATCCCGGTTGCCTTGCCCGTCTTCGCCGTGACAAGTGGCGCAGGTGTCAAAATGTTCCCGCCCCCTATCCGGGTTTGCCGCCTGCTGTATAATCGGATCGGGGGCCGGTGTCGCCTCTTCTTCCTTGCAGGCCGAAAGCGACAAAAATACCCCCCCCAAGAGCATGAACTGATATCTTCTCTTCATTTATTTTCTTAGCTCCTGTTTGATATAGGCCTTGAACCGGCCTCCGAAAGGCGGCCGTCCCTGCAGCAGTCCCAGTATGTCAAACGGCCCGCGTTTAAACACCGCCATGGTATGAGAAAAGGTCCTGAACCCGTCAATGCCGTGATAATTACCCATACCCGATCCGCCCGTGCCACCAAAAGGCAGATCCTCCTGTCCGACATGAAGCAGAAATTCATCATACGCCATGCCGCCGGACAGCACCTTGTCCTGAACTGTCTTTCCTTCCACCCCGCGCCCCATCATGTAGGTCGCCAACGGACGTGGCCGCGCAGTAATATAGTCAATGACCTCATCAATATGATCGTAGGGCAGAAGCGGCAATATCGGGCCAAAAATTTCTTCCTGCATCACCATCATGCTGTCATCCGCACCGGTCACGATATGCAGCGGCAGAATATTATCCTGACGGGGACCACCATAGCTCTCCGGTGTCGCCACCGTCGCGCCCTTTGCTTTCGCGTCCGCGATATAGCGTTCCAGCCGCTGCTTCTGCTGTGCATTTATGATTTCCGTGTAGGCGACCTCGCCTCCTTCCGGATAAAATTTATCTGCCGCCGCCATAAGCGCCAGAGTGAGATCCGCCACCTTTATCCGGGGAACAAACACATAATCCGGCGCGACGCAGATTTGCCCGGCATTGGCCATTTTGGCGCTGGCAATAACCTGCGCCGCCTGCGGGATATCCTGATCCGGCAATATAATTGTTGGAGATTTTCCGCCGAGTTCCAATGTTACTGGCGTCAAATTCTCTGCCGCCGCCTTCATCACCAACCGGCCAACCGCCCCCGACCCGGTATAGAAAATATGATCCAGAGGCAGTTTTACAAAACGTTCCGAAACATCAATCCCGCCGGTAAAAACCGCGACTTCTTCCGGCTGAAAATACAGGGCGATCAACCGCTGGATCAACGCAGAGGTCACCGGGACATGTTCCGATGGTTTAATCATCACCCGGTTTCCCGCCGCCAGCGCCCCGGCAAGCGGTGCAAAGATCAGATTCAGAGGAAAATTCCACGGACCAATGATGCCAACCACGCCTTTGGGGCGATACTCGACAGTGGCTTTCGTTCCCAAGACCCCCAATGGAAAAGTCGGACTGCGCCGTTCCGCCTTCATCCACTTTTTAACATTTTTCCGGGCATGTTTAAGCGCCTGTACCGACGGCACCAGATCCGCCACCAACGTGACCTCTTCCGTGCGTTGTCCATAATCCTGCCGGATCGCATCAATCAGGGCATCCTTATGATCGACCAATAAGTCAATCGCCCGCGTAAGCCGATCAAGGCGCACCTCCCTTGATACCGGAAGTTCGGTCAGAAACGCCTGCTTCTGGCGGTCCAGAATGGTCCTCATGTCCGTTTGCATATGTTGCGCCTCGCTCATCACATGGTCCTTCAGAAACTGTAACTTGCGTCAATCCCGATGAAACGGCCCCGGGTTGGCTTAATCACCGGCGACTGGAATTCAACCGCCACATAGCCCCCGGGGGACCCCACATATTGGTTATCAAAGATATTACGGCCAAATACCGACAGCTGCCAATGCTCCGAGCCATCGGTCCAGCTGATCCGCGCATTCGTCCGGTGTTGCGCCGTCCGATAGCCGGTGAATTTCGTCAAGTCAACGTAGCCCAGCAATGGCATCAGATTCTCCCCGGTCAGATCATTATCCCGCGGCGCGCTAGTGTAGCTATGATCCAGATGAAACTGAAGAGATCCGCTATTGCCAAGAGAATGATCATAATCAAGCCCAACAATCAAATCCGTTGTCGGCGCCCCTGTGGGCTGCCCTGAAATATCAATCAGTTCAGTTGTCACAGCAGAACGTTGCTGCCGCCGGGACCATTTGGCGTCCACCAGCCCCAGACTGGCAAACAGCTGCAGATTATCATTCACCAGATAACGAATTTCACCATCCAGCCCCCAGGCTTTCATATCCCCGGTGCGGGTGAAATATAAAGGCAAGCCGTCCGGTGAGGTTTTCTCAAAAGAAATTTCCTGCAAATCCTTGTATTTATAATGATACGCCGACAAATTAAGCCGTAATTTTCCATCCATCAGGGTGGATTTCAACCCGACTTCATAATTCCATACTTTTTCCGGATTAAAGCTGCTGTTGACCTCCAGTCCACTATACCCGCCGGCCTTATAGCCTTTGGCGACAGAGGCGAAAATCATCACGTCATCGGTAATCTTGTAATCCGCGACAAACCGTGGGCTGAAATCGGTCCAGACATCATCCACATTGACCATCTGCCCTTCAATCGCCGGCCCCAGATTGAAAATAAGGTCGCCATTGCCTCCGACAACCCCGCCAAGGATCATTTTTGAAAAATCATCAAACGGAATATTGGCCGCCGGGTCAAACAAGGGAATGCTTGTCCCCAGACCGGCATTCAACTGCGCGATATAGCCGTTGTAATACGCCCCGGGCAGGACAAAAAGATCAATTTCCTCAATCGTTCGACCACCATTTTCCCAGGTAAAATCCTTGCTGTCCCGCGTATAACGCACGCCCATGGAAAGATTCAGTTTATCTGTTGCTTTCCATGTCACATCGGCGAAAGCCGCCAGAGAGTTATTCTTGGTGTGATTGAACAGGGTTTCATTCCAGATCCGGCCCCCCAGAGGCACCCCGGCGTCAATAAAAGGCGCGAAAATTGACAATGCCCCGCCAGACAATGCCCCCAGCAATGTATCAATTGACTCGGTCTTGGCATTCACGGAATGCGCCTGCTTCCCGTCTTCCCAGTGATAACTGCCCCCCACCATCCAGGTCAGGGCCTCGGTATCGCCACTGAGCTGAATTTCCTGGTAAAACTGTTTATTCTCTTCCCGGTTTTCCGTATCCAGGTAGAAGGCGGGAAGATTGGTGCCATCCTCGTCATTCCGGATTGAAGTGGTAAATTCTTTATAAGACGTCAGGGTTTTAAGCTCCGCCGCGCCGAAATCATGCTGTACGGACAGGAAGACACCGTTCAGTTCCCTCTTTTCATTGCCCTTTTCCACATCATTGGCAAAAGCACCATAAGGGTCGCCCCCGCTCAGGCTGTGGGTCGCCACCGCGATGGCGGCATTACCGTCCTTGTCGGTTTTATCCTGCTCGAAATTCAGATTAATGTCTGTGTTTTCACCTGGGCGCCAGCGCACTGCAACCCGAAAGGCCGCATTATCTTGCCGGTTCAATCCTTCGCCCGTCACCGCATCCGTCACATAGCCATCGCTTTTATTGATCAGCCAATTGGCCCGAACCGCCAGTTTGTCGGTCAGTGGGAAATTCATCGTGGCTTCCAGGCGACGCTTGTTATCGCTGCCGTAACGGGCCTGTATCCGGCCCTCCCGCTGGTCAGAAGGCTTCTTGGTGACGATGGAGACCGCTCCGGCGGCTGTATTGCGCCCAAAGAGCGTTCCCTGCGGTCCTTTCAGAACCTCGACCCGCTCCACATCACTGAAAAACACCAGCGCCGCCCCGGACCGGGCCGAATATATCCCGTCGACATAGACCCCGACCGCCGGTTCGGTGCCCACGCCAAAATCGGACGACCCGATACCACGAATGCTGTAACTTGGTTGGGTCGTCTGACCGCTGCCGACAGATAGTCCCGGTGTAAACTCATCCAGATCTCCCATACTTTCGGCCCCCACCACATCAATAAAATCGCGTGAAAAGGCATTTACTGAAATCGGAACATCCTGAAGATTTTGGGCTCTTTTCTGTGCCGTGACGATGATCTCGTCCAAAGTGGCTTCCTCCGCGGCCTGAGCGAGGGCCCCCATCGCATACAGGCTGGTTGAAACAAAAAGCATGGCCGTTAACTTATTCATTTTCTCTCTCCCTTGATTAATCCCCATCGCCGCGCAATGCGTTTTTTGTATATTTTGCTTTAATCTTCTGGCGAGGTTCATTCGTTAAGTCCTTAACTTAACGGTAGCTGATAGATACATCATGTCAACCATAAAATATGAACAAGGCTCACTTTTTGCTATTTTGACGTCAAAAATCCTCTCCCCCCTCTCGCGATAGGACAGGAAAGCCTTGGAAAGTTACGTATCAATATAAATGAAAAGGAGGAGCACCCGCCCCTAGGATTCAGAGAAATAGCACCGTAAATAGCATTTAACCAGCAGCTTCCACTCCTTGATCAGCGCCTTACGCAGCGTTTCGTCAGAACAGAGAAAGACTTTTATTTCCATCGCATTGTAAATCACAATAACTGTTTCAGCGACGCTACTGGCTTTCAGCCCGGCTGGAAAAATATCATACATGATAAAATTCTGCGTCAGGGATTTCACCATGTGTTCTTTATAGGTGGCGGTCAGATTTTGCAGTTCCGGCGTATGAGACATGGCCCGCAGAATATTGACGTACCCCTTGCGCGACATATAGGCATTCGTCACAATATCAATGGTTTTATCAATGGTTCGTTCCCAATCCGACAGATCTTCAAAACTGCCCAGAAGCTCAGTCAAATCCTTATCGACAGTCTCAATGGTGTCGGCGGCAATCGCAGCCATAATGGAAAATTTATTGGGGAAATAACGGTAAACCGAGCCAATGGGAATGTCGGCGGCCTCGGCAATTTTTCGGGTTGTTACTTCAGAAAATTCGAGTTCTTCCAGTAATTTTTCCGCCACAGACAGAATCTGCACCCGCCGCCGCATGGCGCGGCCCTGCTGGGGAATTACCCGGCTTGTGAGTGGATCACCTTTGACTCTATCATTCATATTATACCCGATACACCGTTTTATTTTCTGCGGCAACCATACCCCATGACCTTCACCGGGCAAACAAAATTCACCGAATTTCATTCACATAATATTGATGACAATAACACAAAAAAGAATATTGTTCACCTTATAGAGAAAACAGCTCCCTCACCCACCCCATAAATCAGGTGACAGACCCGCAATACATCCCTGTGTGATGTCAAGCCCATGCGCCCGATCCTCTTTCATCCACAAAGGACCGTCCAGATCAACAAATGTCGCGTCCGAGGCCAGAAGCAATGCCGGCGCCATCGCCAGGGACGTGGAAATCATGCAGCCGACCATAATATCAAACCCCATATCCGTCGCCTGTTGTTTCAGCTTCACTGCTTCGGTAAGCCCCCCGGTCTTATCAAGCTTTATATTAATCACCTGATATTTACCCTGCAAACCGTCGAGGTCCGCCCGAGTGTGACAGGATTCATCGGCACAGACCGGCACCTTGCCTTTAAAGTCCCGCAAACCTTCATCCTGCCCCGCCGCCAGGGGCTGCTCCAGCACAGAAATATTCATTTCCGCCATAAAGCTGTCGAGCTCCGTAATATCCTCGATGGTCCAGCTTTCATTGGGGTCAATAATAATACGGGGTGTCGGGGCCTCGGCGCGAATGGCCTTGATCTTTCCCGTGATATCTTCGCGATTGAGTTTGATTTTCAGCAGCGGATAGTCTTTGTAGCGTTTCGCCTTGACCGCCATGGTCGCCGCATCGCCTATCCCGATGGTCACTGCCGTGTCCACCTGTCTGGGGCGTGGCAGATCTAACATCTCCGCCACAGATGTGCCTTTCCAGCGGGCCAGCATATCCCACAGGGCGCAATCCACAGCATTGCGTGCGGCCCCGGCGGGCAGCAGAGCCTGCAACTCTTCGGGAGAAACCCCGTCTTCCACCGCATCCGTCACGTCCGCAAGCTGGGTCATGACACTGTCAATCGTCTCCCCGTAACGGGCGTAAGGCGCGGCCTCACCACACCCTGTGACCTTGCAATGTTCAAGCTCTGCCGTAATCAGATGGGCTTCGGTCCGGCTGCCGCGGGAAATGTGGAACGGCTCGTTCAGGACCCAGGTTTCCGGGCGTACAGATAAACGTCTGCTGATCATGCCGTCTTTCCCTTATGCTCCAGGATATAATCCACAAGCGCTGCCGTACCGTGGCGAACCGGATCAACACAAGGAACATTATGAAGCGCCGACATCTCACGGCAATATTCAAGCGCCTCTTCCTCGCCCAGCGCGGAACTGTTGACGGATATTCCGCCCCAGATAACATCCGGATTGGTCAGGCGCGCCGCAGCAAGGTTTGTCTCAATACAGCTTTTAAAATCAGGCAACGGCAGCTCTTCCAGCTTCCGTACATGGGTGCGGCCCACTTGATGACACAGGATCAGAACATCCGCCTGCGCGCCATGCAGCAGACCTAAACTCACACCGGCATAAGACGGGTGGAACAGGGACCCCTGCCCTTCTATCACGTCCCAATGGTCGGGATCATTAGCCGGCGACAGCATCTCTACGGCGCCGGAAATAAAGTCGGCCACCACGGCATCGACCGAAATTCCCTGACCATTGATCAATATACCGGTCTGGCCCGTCGCCCGGAAATCGGTTTTTTCACCGCGCGCCTTCAATTCGCTTTCAACGGCCAGCGTGGTATACATTTTACCGACAGAACAATCCGTTCCAACCGCGAGAATTCTTTTACCCGCCCGCTTCCGGCCGCTTCCAACATCCAACGTTCCGGTGGGATGACGTACATCAAAGATCCGACGTCCCAGCTTATCCGCCAACTGCTTGACTTCTGGAATATCTGCGACCTTTCCGTGCAGACCACTGGCGATATCCATGCCATGCGCCAGGGCTTCCATCAGATAAGGCACCCATTCCGGGGCGATAAATCCTCCCCGGTTCGCCAAGCCAAGCACAAAGGTTTTCGCCCCTTTTGCCGCAGCCTCTGCAAAGCTAATTTGTGGCAAACCCAATGTCAGAGGACAATCTGGCATACTGATCTCGCCAATACATTTGTCGGGGCGCCAGTCGGCTATCCCCCGCGAGGTTTTGACACTCAACGGGTCGCGTGCATCACCAAGAAATAAAAAGTAAGGAGCCGAAAATTCCATAATGGTTATCCTAATGCGTCAAAAATTCATACCACCCGTTCCGTCATTCAAGGCTTCACTCTACGGAAGCTCTGAACCGGTCTCAAGCCATGACTGAACAATACGCCGCGCCGATTGAAAAAGATAATAGCAAGTTATCCCTTTCTCATAACAAAAAGTTATACATACGCCAAAATTTTCCGCATCACAAAATCCTTTTATCAGGACATGTTGACCGTTTTTAAGGGCCAACCCCTTTCGATATCTTGCCCTCATTTATTTAACTACCTGTAATTGCATAATTTTTCTGTCAACACCTATACCTATAGGCGTTTTCTTTTCAGGAAAGTCAGGCATGATCTTTGTATGTCTCGAGAAGACACCATTCACCAGTAGATGAGAAACCGCGGAACGAGAAGTTATCTGGTCTTTCCCCCATCCTGAAATGCCTGAGAAAATGTCATGCAGATAACACGCCTTATAGAATGCCTTGATAAAATAACGACGGTATGTGACCTCTTCTCCCTTATGGAGAACGCCGCCCGCGCACGCGGGTTTGAGTATAATTCCCTCATGATTTTGACACCCTATAATGAATGTGCGTCGCGACCGGAAACATGCCAGAAAAATGACAACGCCTTTGTCTTTCATACTTATCCTGACGAATGGATTTCATATTATGAGCGCAGCAACGCAGAGCAGATTGATCCTGTCTTTTTATATGCTCCGCAAATCACTAGACCATTTTTATGGGATCAGTTGGCCACAATGGTGCATCTTGATCAGCCGCAACACAATCTTTTAAGACGCGCCCAGACGTTCGGACTTCATGACGGCGTTAGTGTTCCGATACGCGGAGAAAACGGATATATTTACGTCCTGTCATTCGCCACCCGAAAAAAAGACCTGGTCCCGCAGCAAAAACTTTCCATTTTACATTTATTCGCCATCGCCTTTTATGACGCCTATATCAGGATAACCGGTACACAGGACCGATTGGAACAGATCCCCTATCTCGCCGCCCGGGAGCTTGAGTGTCTGATGTGGATATCTAAAGGCAAAACCTCCCTTGAAATCGGCATCATTCTCGGGATTTGCGAAAGTACGGTCAATGGCTATATCAGGTCAATTTTTCGGAAGATGAATGTCACGAGCAGATCAATGGCCATTATGAAAGCCGACAAAATTGGCCTGACCAACAGATTCTCGCACTAAGCCGGACATCAAGAAAAGGAAGGCTAAAGCCCCACCGTTTCATCGCCACCCCTCAGAACAGAGGGATGTCAGACCGGAAAAAATATGATCTACTTTTGGCCTTGAAAGATATCCCTGGAGGATCCCCCCAACGGCCCCATTCCCTGCCCATGCCGCGGCAGAAAAACCGAGGAAACAAGATGAAGACGTCGCTCAAATACCCCGCAATAGCCGAAGCTGCCAATGATACAAGGACCTATGATCAAATAAAGGCGCTGGTTACATCACACAGGCTGCCCCCGCGTACACAGCTAGCCGCCCGACATTTGTCGAACCAGTTAGTCGGCTGCCCGGAATCAGACATACAGTCCGCCCTGAAACGCCTCGCCAGGGAAGGCGTTGTCTCATACACATCGGACAAAGGATACACCATCACCTCCCTCAGCAGTAAGGACGTCTGTACTCAGTACGAAGCAAGCCATACCATAATGGAGATGTCACTTCATATTTTACAAAACAAACCGGCCCTGATTGGAAAAATAAAATTTCCAGAACTTTTTATGCCAAAGCATCACCACCGGTCAGGGGGAGATTTCTCTCCGGAAAGTCTGACAAAGACAACCAGTGCGCTTTTCATCCATATTGCAAGCCGTACCGGAAATCCCGAACTCACGCTCCACGCCCTTAAGGCGAATGACCGCCTGACCTATATCCGACAATGTGAATGCACCCTGATTGATTTTCCGGTGGAGGAACTTGAATGTCTTTACCATCTGTACCATAAAAAAATGATCCCGGAATTACGCTTCGCCATGGATCAATACCATAAAGACCGGTTCAAGATCATCCCTAGATTAATGGAAATTTTATGATCCATCCGACGTGCGACAGAGGACATAAGATCACTTCATCATACCGTGCAAACTATAAAACATATTCTATTTTTAGTGTACATTACGGATTTTTAGTGTATAACTATAAAAGCTTATCAGTAATACAAAACTTGATTTTTTGACCAGTTTTTTTTACCAAACCTCAAGATATATAAGATGCGTATAATGACCTCTCAACATACATCACAAAAACTTCACCGCCCGAAAAGTCTCGATAAACTTGCGACTCCGGAAGAAGTCGCATATTCGCTGCAGGCCTTTTATAAAAACCCCTTTATGGAAATGCAGCGCCGCAAAAAAATCGCCGTTGATCAGGGCCACAGCAAAAACATCCAATTCTGGAAAAATGTTGAACACATCCTTCATACCTCCCACAACTCTTCGAATTAAATAAACGCCGCTTCGCTGCAGTTATTAATTGATTTATAAAATCAATTATGCCAGTATAACAACTATAGGTATATATATCTGTATTTAGGCGACATATTCTGCTTGAAATAATTTCGATGTTCCCCTTTCACGTAATTTCCAGCTTATTTTTTAAATATCCCTAGATGCATATAAATAATGCGTAATTTAAAGTTACTTAAAGAGTTTAGCTTTCTTTCACCGGGAAGAATGAGTGCTTGAGTTGTATTGTATTTTAATAAAATACACCATTAAATTGAATATGTTATTTTCACAACCTTGTCGTTAAACTGTTTTAAATTGCCTATTATGAAGGAGAGGGAAATGAGCGAATTTTCCTATATTGTCGATACTGCTGCAAAAGTTCAGAAAATTAACAGTCTTCAGGAATTGCACAAAGAATTTACAAAAGAAATCGAGGCAATCGGCGCCGCCCATCAAACCTGCATATCTTTAGTCAAAATAACCACACCGCCCCCCAATGCCATCCTGCTCTATATTACTGACGGTGCCCCCCTGTCAAAAGCCGAAGAGCAGGATATCATGACGGATTTCCCGGAAGCTCCCCGGGCGAACAAGGACACCCTCTCCACACCTTCGCTATCAGCTGAGAAAAACGCATCACCAAAAGAATATGAAGACGGTGCCGGTGAACAAGAATTCTATCTTGTCACAGGAAGTGACAAGAACAATGTGATTCAATTCAAGTCTCAGGAGTGTAGTGTATTTACTCCCCCTCCCCTAAGCCCCCGGGAAAAAGAATGTCTATATTGGGCCGCGAAAGGGTTGAGCGACCATGACATCGGCGACCTGCTTTCCCTCTCGCCGACGACCGTGACAGGCTATATGAAAAATGTCCGGCATAAATTCAAGGTGCGCACACGCATACAAGCCGTTGTTATCGCGACGTCCTGCGGCATCATTACGCCGTAGGCAACGGATGAAGGCCTATACCGGAAAGCATTCACGCCGTGGCGGGCTGCGGGCCTTGTTCCAGGGAATTATCAATCAGAGACACAAAATTTTCCATCATTGAAATATCTTGCTGGATTTTGCGGTCATGGTCATTAATTTCGAGTTCGCATATGGTCTTGACGTTCAGGAGTTCACGCATTTCCTGTAACGCCCTGCTTCCGCCACGGCCACCTTCCGTCACAAAAAAGGCAACCCTGGGCGCTTTTTGGGTTTTTGCCGCTTCAGTTGATAGATAGCTGCGGATTGGGCTCGCCACATGACCGGCCCACACCGGCGCCCCCACAATCAACAAATCAAAATTGGCCGGGTCATGCACGACAGGCGCGATGGGCACCTGACGCTTTCGCCAGGAAAACCAGCCTTTTTTAAAATAACCCCACACCCCTTGTCCAAAGGCAGGCGTTTTCACCTGCTCCATAACCGCATCAAGTTTATTTGCGATATATTCAGCCGCCTTCCGGGTATTGCCACTATCCGAATAATAAACGATAAGAATATTTTTTGTCATGTCGGTCCGCCTTTCCGGTTCCTTTCCGCCAATTGATTATGCGCCTCATGATGTTAAGGCCTGCCTCCCCGCCCCCCTTCGTTTTCTTTTCGGGTCCGGTTCAGGGGTTTAAAAGATCATCCACCTGCTCTTCCAGGTCCTTGAGTGGTACATGCACCAAGTCAAGCGGGAATTCTCCGACGATGGTATCTTTCAGACTATTCCCCATATACTCTCTGACATACCCCAGAGCACGTGGCGCAGCGATCAGGGCAAGATGCTCAAATTTACCATGATCTGCTGCTTTCTCTAACTCATCAATCAGATCCTTGACAAATTTGCGCTCAATCTTTTCTTCCGCCATATTACGCCGCTCGACAACATGCCGCCCCTGACCAAAACGGTCAAAGACCCGGCCCGCTGATGGCTCTGCCATCTTTTCCGCCAAATTCTGGAGCGCTTCGACATCCCGTTCATACAGAAGAATTAATTTTCGGGCGGCCCGCTCGTAGCGATAAACCCGTGCATAGCCGCCATCCATCACCCCGACCCAGCATTTCTTAAATTTCGAAGACATTGCCATATTGCCCCACTTCCGTCTTATCATCTTAACATCTGTTAAAGCGTTTTTTTCCTCAGAAGCCGCATGGCCAGAAAACGGCCTGACAAAAAGCCCGCCAAAACACCTAATAGAGGAAAGCTGCCAATCCCGGCCACTATCCAGAAAACCCAAATCGTAATACCGAACCGCATGAGATGAAGAAACAATCCTATCCAGTCAGATATCCGCCTCAAGGGCAACAGGTCCTGCAGGCCTAACGCAAGATAAAAGGACGCCCCCAACCCAATACCTGCCACAATGCAGAGCACAATATGTGATAACATGCTTTATTACCTTTCCTCGCCTTGCTTCCGGACATGCATAATTCTCCTACTATTGCGATACCCCAATTGCGCGATACCCCAATTGACTAAAGCGGTTGGTTTGAATTTCTTACCGCACCTCACAAAATTCAATGGTCAGTTTCAGTTATACGCCTGCCGTGTGGCAGAGGATTGATTCCGATCAATCAGGGGGCAATGAGGCATGATAAAATAAGCACTGGTTCTGAAATTTTCCCAGAGGAAAGCCAGATGTCTGTCCCGGATACCCCTACCAACCTTCGCCCCATTCGGGACAAAAATGTACAAATCCCTCTGAAATATATAACCCTCGACGGGCGACTCACCGTACCGAAAGACGCCCATGGTCTTGTTATTTTTGCCCACGGCAGCGGCAGCAGCCGGCACAGTTCCCGTAACTGGTATGTGGCGGAAATACTGCATGATCAAAAAATTGCCACCTTGCTGATTGATCTTTTGACAGATAAAGAGGAACAAATTGATCTGCGCACCCGCCACCTGCGCTTTGACATTCCGTTACTGGCAGACAGATTGGTGGAAATCGCCTCATGGGCCAAGAATGAACCGATCACACAACATTTGAAATTGGGCTATTTCGGCTCCAGTACCGGTGGCGGGGCCGCCCTGATCGCCGCCGCCAGGAAAACAGTCCCGATTTCTGCCGTCGTGTCCCGTGGCGGACGGCCTGACCTTGCCAGAGAATATCTTTCCCAAGTAGACGCCCCCACGTTACTGATTGTTGGCGAAAAAGATCTCACCGTACTGGAACTCAATCGTGATGCCTTGAGCAAACTGAACAAACACTCCCGACTTCATATTATTCCCGGCGCAACGCATCTTTTCGAGGAACCAGGCACACTCAAGTTAGCCGCTCACGAAGCGATGAAATGGTTCAAACTTTATTTGGGATAATGACTATGTATTTTCGCGATCGAACACATGCCGGACAGGAACTCGCAGCGGCCTTATCCAAATATCATAAAGAAAAAGATACCCTGGTGCTTGCCTTACCGCGCGGCGGAGTTCCTGTCGCCTTTGAAGTCGCCGAACAGCTTAAGCTTCCCCTGGATGTGCTTCTGGTGCGGAAATTAGGCGTTCCCGGCCAGAGAGAATTTGCCATGGGGGCCATTGCGGAAGATAATATCCTTTATATCAACCGCGACGTTGTCGATTTACTCGACATCCCCTCCCCTCTCGTCGAGAGCGTCATCAAGCAGGAAACTCAGGAGCTCAACCGGCGACGCCAGTTATATCGCCACGACAGGCCAGCGCCAAATTTCGACGACAAAACCATCATTCTGATTGATGACGGGTTGGCGACAGGGGCAACCATGCATGCTGCCGTGAATGCCCTGAAGAAGACAAATTCCAGTCATCTGATTATCGCCGTCCCGGTCGGCAGCCTGCGCACCTGCAAGGAACTGGAAGAGCTGGTGGATGAACTCATCTGTCTCCACACCCCGGAACCCTTCGATGGCGTCGGGCGGTGGTACGGAGACTTCTCGCAAACCAGCGATGAAGAAGTCGAAAGTCTGCTGATGCAGAATAGAATACAGAACAACTCATGTGTGGATTAAAAATCATGTCCAAAGATGACAAACATCTGATTGCTGCCCTTGAAAAAAACGCCTGTTCCGTGGGGGAATCCTTGCGTGAATATGATGACATTGTTGATGCCGCCGCCGACAAACAGGTCGTACTTCTCGGGGAGGCGACACATGGAACCCATGAATTCTATCGCGCCCGCGCCGAACTCAGCCAACGTCTCATTATTGAACAAGGATATAATACCATTGCGGTAGAAGCCGATTGGCCGGATGCCTACGCTATTAACAGATATGTCAGCGGTCTCTATCCGGGCACCACCGCACGGGCGGCCCTGGATCATTTTGAACGCTTTCCCACATGGATGTGGGCGAACCATGACGTGCAACATTTCATCACCTGGCTCAGGGCATATAATGAACTATATGCCTGCAAGGCCCGCCCCATCGGGTTTTATGGTCTGGACTTGTATAGCATGAGCACATCCATCCATGCCGTCATCGCCTATCTGGAGAAAACAGACCCGGAATCCGCCGCCGTAGCCCGGGAACGCTACAGCTGCCTTGATCATTTCATGGAGAACCCGCAATCCTATGGTCTCGCCATGACCCTGGGGCTGACCGATTCCTGTGAAAATGAAATTATTGCTCAATTGGTGGATATAAGGAAAAAATCATACCAGTATATGGTCAAAGACGGACTTTTGGCGGCGGATGAATATTTTTGCGCAGAACAAAATGCCAAAGTCGTATGTAATGCAGAAAAATATTATCGGGCGATGTTTAGCAACAAAAACACCTCTCGGCAGAACCTGTGGAACATGCGGGATCAACATATGTTTGAAACCTACCAGGCCTTAGCAGGGTATCTGTCCGAAAAGTCGTATAAACCCGCCAAAACCATCATCTGGGCCCACAATTCTCATATTGGCAATGCCGCCGCCACCGAAATGTCCCGACGGGGCGAATTCAATATTGGTCAACTTGCAAGAGAAACTTACGGCGACAAAGCCCTTCTCATCGGCTTTTCTACCGCGGAAGGCAGCGTGACCGCGGCATCAAACTGGGACGCCCCTGCCAGATCCAAAACTGTCAGGCCCCCCATTCCCGGCAGCTATGAAGACATTTTTCATCAGGTGAACCAGAAAAATTTCCTGATCAACCTCAGAGAAGAAAATGACGTAACCGACTTGCTGCTTTCCCCCCGACTGCAACGTGCAATCGGCGTAATCTATCGTCCCGATACAGAACGCGAAAGCCACTATTTTGAAGCCATATTACCGGAACAATTTGATTACCTGATCCATTTTAACACCACAACCGCAGTGGTGCCTCTGGCCGTGACGCCCCATTGGCATCAAGGGGAACTGGATGAAACATATCCTTCCGGCCTGTGATCCCTGCGCCTGTCTATAGGCCATAACGAAAAGACCTTAAGACGATACTTCAACTTGTGTTGAGAAAACATAACCTTCACCCCGCACCGTTTTGATAATTTCGGGCGTACTCGGGTCTTTTTCGATTTTACCCCGAAGCCGGCGCACCCTGGTATCGACGCTGCGGTCATAGGGCTCCCACTGACGGGCCGCAACAAAATCCAGGATTTGATCCCGGCTTAAGACCCGTTGAGGATTTTTGAGAAAAACTTCCAGCAGCCTGAAATCACCCGAGGTCAGGGGCACCTTGTTGCCGTCCGGTCCGGTTAAAACCCGCGCTCCCAAATCAACCTTCCAATCGTTGAAACGTAATGTTTTTTTAAGGAGACCATTCTGATCCGCATCATCATAAACAGCTGTGTGTTCTCTACGCCTTAATATGCTGCGTATCCGGGCGAGCACCTCTCTCAGGTGAAACGGTTTGGCGATATAATCATCGGCTCCCATTTCCAACCCCACGACACGATCGATGATATCCCCTTTACCCGTCACCATGATGATACCAATATTCTGATTTTCAAGCCGGAGCTTCTTGGCCACCGTCAAACCATCCTCACCAGGAAGATTAATATCCAGCAAAATGATATCAGGCTCATACGCTTTGATCTTTGCCAATGCGATTGTTCCGTTCGCAACAGTCGCGACATCAAAGCCTTCCTGGCGGAGAAATGTCTCCAACATCCTCAGAATAGCCTCATCATCATCTACGATCAGAATTTTTGCCATGTCCATCCCCGAACCTGTTTTATCACCCTCAAATTAATGTGCATATACATTTATTATGGATCAATGTCACAAAATGTCACCATATACAGTAACCCGTGACATGAGAGCGTTACCTAAGTATGTCAATTTTTAAGGGTCGTTACAAGATATATACTTCATATTATCCCTCTGGAGACTTTGCCATGCGATCTATAGCCCTCGCCAAGAATAATGCCGTCAAATACCCATCCTGCCTGTCTACCTTCACACAAGACAACGCAAAAATATTCCCTCATCCCGAAGTCAGAAATATTCTAAACTACCATTCCGGACAAACCATTCTATTCGAAGATGACACCATTCATTACCTTTATGAAATTGTGACAGGTACGGTAAAAACCTATACTATTCTCAATGACGGCCGTCGCCAGATTACAGGTTTCTATACCAAAGACGACATTCTCGGGTTGCCGGCGCGCGGGCGATATTTTTACAGCGCAGAAGCCATTACCGACACCACCGTCTGTTACCATACCCTTTCCAGAATGGAACAGCTGTTACAATCAAATCCGGACCTCGCCCAGAAAATGATAGAAATTGCCTATCACCAACTCAGCGACACACATGCACAGCTGGTGTCTCTGGGGCGCAAAAAGCCCGATGAACGGGTGGCGACTTTTCTGCTGAACTGCCAGAGATGGACAACGATCCAGGTTCCGTCACAGGAAGCCGTTGTTTCCCTGCCGATGTCCCGCCTTGATATTGCAGATTACCTTGGACTGACCCAGGAAACCGTCTGCCGTGTTTTCAGTAAATTCAACCGGGCAGGCTTGATCAAGCTTCTTAGCGCAAGCCAATTCACCCTCAAGGACCAGAAACAATTATCCGCTCTGGCGCAAACCCTATGATGTGAGCCTTCAGAAAATCCGGTGAGCCGTTCAATAAACGGTATAGTATGTCTTGGGATAGGGTTGCAATTCATATTGCTCTGACAGGAATGCAACAATATCAATAAGCTCCTGAACAGTCATAAGTTCATTGTAGTTACGCATTTTTGACTGCCCCTCCTCTTCAACTGGTGTCGCAAGATATCGTTGTGATATCTTATGGGAAGGATTGATAATCGATGTGACGAGCTCCCCGTATGTAACAATGCGCGTCGTCATCCCTCCCAACGGCACCGTCATGATCGGGTCGACATCTTCTCTGATTTCTTCACGTCCCACAACAGAATGACAATCATTGCATTTTAACTGGACAAATTTAATTTCCCCGTTCACCACACTGCCTTCTGGCAAACTAAATCCCCTTGCGGATTTGGGGCCCTGATCGCAGCCGGTGAGAAACATGATTAGAGAAACGCCAAGAACAGAAATAAATAGTGTTTTCATGACTGAGCCTTCCTTGTATTTTTTATGAATAATATTTCCTGTGGGCGCCATCATAATGCGTAGAGATTCGCGCCGCTTGACTGTAATCAATCCGTCTTGAAGTTTTGTCAGGTTCTGACCAGGTGTTACCCATTGTTCCGGCACAGGCTCTCGATCAATCTCGCCCCCTGCCCGGCGCTTATAATAGCATCTCCGATCAATGCATGGCCTTCAGGCGCCTTGACATAATCCTGCAGAATTTCCAGATTGCCTATAATCACCGTCAAAAGATTATTAAAATCATGCGCTATTCCATCAATGCCAAGCGCCGCAACGGCTTGCTGACTAACCCCCACCCCTGTCGCAATCACAGACATTTTGTCATCAAATGCGCCTTTAATAACCTGACTGGACCAGGAAATTAAATTCGACGTCCCGTCCCGGGCGCGCCAAACCGTCTTGCCGTGACAAGGTTTGTGGGTTGATATGAGGTCATCAAATGCGCGCCGCGCCCCCGCAGCGTAATCAGGACAGAATAAAAAATCCCAGATATATCGTCCTTCTACATCGGAAAAACAATAACCTGTAATATCTGTGCAGGCCTGGTTAATAAATGTAATTCGGCCGTCCTCATCCATAACCACCACAAGAGAACTAACCGCATCCATAATGTTTTTTGTTTGTTTGTTAAACGTGAGGATATCAAACCTTTCCAATGCCACAGCTTTTTTATTCCTTTCTCAAGATTACGGCATTTGTTTATCCCTCAATATCCAAAAGCGTATTTTATTCGACTAACTCACCGTCGTCATCGGCGGTTTTCTTTTCCCCGTCTTCGAAATAGCTTCAATCACTTCCCCTGAAAGTTCATGAGGCATTTGTGTTGAAATATCACCAATCGATAAAACCCCGACCAGAGTCTTCTCTCCATCCAAAACAGGCAGGCGTCTGATCTGATTGTTTTCCATAATATGAAGGGCATCCTCCACATCGCTGTTTTCCGCACACCAGATCACGTCACGGGTCATCACATCACTGACAATCATTGCATCGATGTCCATCCCGTCCGCGACCCCTTTGCAGGTAATATCCCGATCCGTCACGATGCCGGAAAGGTTGTCATCCCGGCTGACAAGTAAACAACCGATATCATGATCACGCATCTTGCTCGCGGCCTCCTTTAAACTGGCCTCCTCATCAATCGTCGTGACAAAATGGGACATAATGTCTTTGACCAGCATTTTAACATCTCCTTTTGTTAATGTCTGTTTCACCAAGCAGCATATCGCTCCACATAACTTGCCTGCAAAGGTTCACTAAATCTGAGACTTCTGGGTTTCAGCCGTTCTGCGGCCGTAATCATCTTCCAGGCGGATAATATCGTCTTCCTCCAGATAATCGCCTACTTGTATCTCGACAAAGACCAACGGTTCTTTCCCCACATTGGTCACCCTGTGGGTGGTATCCTGAGGAATCGCGATACTGTTGCCCGGCTCCAATAACAACTCCTTGTCATTGACCTCAACCAGACCGCAGCCTTCGGCCACCAACCAGTATTCGGACCGATGTCTGTGTTTTTGCAAACTCAGTCTTTTTCCCGGCGTCACATGAATTGTCTTCACCTTTCGGTGCGACGTATTCTCCAGAACCTTGTAATATCCCCAAGGCCGGTGCCCCTCCCATATGGTGCGGATCTTGCTATAAAGACCCTTGCACCATTGAACGGGCTTGGCCGATATGCCTCTGCCCAATTCAACCAGTATATCCATTGTTCTAATCATGTTTGAACATTCCACCATCCTGACAACGTTTGCCTATGCGGTTTTGTGCAAAGGAGGGAGACGTCCTGCAAAGGAAAACTCCCTCCTGGCTGTCCATAAGTCATGCCGTTTTTATAGCTATTTTCTTTTGCGCCTTTTGTGCCTCAGGCGATTTTGGCAAAGTAATTTTCAGAACGCCTTTCTTAAAGACAGCATTCATCTTGTCTTCCAGAACATCCACAGCCAGATAGAAAGACCGGCGGAAGGAGCCACAACTGCGTTCCAGCCGATGATATTCCCTGCCGTCTTCTTCCCGGGTATCTTCTTTCTTGCCTTCAACAGTCAACTGGTTGTCCGCATAGGTGATGTCGATGTCCTTTTCATCAAACCCCGGCAGATCCATGGTTACTTCAAAAGCCTTTTCTGTTTCCCCGATATCCGCCAGTGCAATGCTGGATATCTTCCGGTCCGCCCACCTTCTCTGAAAAGGACGTCCAGACAGAGGGTAGAAATTATCAAACAACTGGTCCATTTCTTCCTTCAACGTTTCAATCGGCATCAGGGATTCGCGGCGGCCATTCCCTTTTTCTTGCCAAAGAGACGGTACAAGGTCACGAATGCTCATGGTATTTCTCCTTTTCAAGTTAGGTTAATTTGCTCTTTACGGTCTTCTTCATTAGAAAGAAAAATACGTTTTTTGTGTTGATTGCAATCAATCACACCTCCCTTTTTTCCCCATTTAATGAGATAAGAAAACCGGCAGGAGTTTATTGGAAAAAAGCCGCTGTGTTACCCCCCCCAAAATGACCTCCGTGATACGGGAATGTCCCCATGCCCCGGCAACAATCAGGTCCACATTCAACTCTTCCGCCGCCATTAAAATGGTCTCCGCGATATTGTCGGTCACGCCGTCTTCCCGGCCTTCAACATTAACATTATGCCGCGAGAGATGCTGGCAGATATCCGCCGTTGGCACCTGATCCTTATCATACTCCCCGACCGACAAAACCGTCACCTGCTCCGCCTCACGCAAGAATGGCAGCGCATCATGGGTCGCTCTGGCGCATTGCGCACTGTCGTTCCAGGCCACCAGAATACGTTCGCCAATTGTCGGAAACAGCATATTTTCCGGCAGAGCCATCACAGGCAACCCGCTGCCCAAGACAAAAGAACTCATCTGATTCAAAATTCTCCCAACTGTCAGATCCTCCTGGTTCACAAGCGTCAGGTCCGCGCACCGGGAATAGAATTTATATATCGAATTCTGATCGCCTTCCTCCAGAACCCTGTCATAGTTGAGCGCGGCACCGGTCATTGCATGCTCGAAATGCTCCAGCAGAGCCTTGGCCTGTTTCTTCAGCGACTGATGGTGTTGCTGATAAACCTCAGCGGCATAAGGCATATAGGGAATGGTCTGCATCATATGTTCCAGAGTAGGCAATACATGAACACCCTGGATATGTGCCCCGAATTTCTGCCCCAACGTCGTCGCCGCCATGATCCGCCGTTCACTGGTCGATTTATGATCAAGTGGCACAAGAATAGATTTTAACATTAGTTTCTCCTTTATTTAAATTCTTCACGGCCCTCATCCGCCCCCGGTTCAAGACGTCTGTCTTATCTCTCTTTCAGCGGTGAAAACTTTGTTTTTCACAGATAAAAAACTATCCGGCGTGACCGAAATCGTATCGATCCCCGCTTCAATCAATAGTTTGGCGTAATCCGGGTCGTCGCTGGGCGCCTGCCCACACAGACCAACCTTCGCGCCTCTCTTATGGGCTCTGCTGATCAAATCCCGAATAAGGGTCAAAACCGCCGGATCAGCGGCATCAAACATGGGAGATAATTTGTCTGAATCCCGGTCAATCCCGAGGGTCAATTGGGTCAGATCATTGCTGCCGATGGAAAACCCGTCGAAACGTTCTGCGAATTCTTCCGCGAGAATAATGTTCGAGGGAATTTCCGCCATCACGTAAATTTCAAGCGCCGCCTGACCTCTCTTCAGTCCCTCTTGCGCCATAATGTCAAGCACCCTATCGGCTTCTTTCATCGTGCGACAGAAAGGCACCATGATGACAACATTTTTAAAACCTATCGTATCCCTCACCCGCTTTAACGCCTTGCACTCAAGGGAAAACGCCTCGCGGTAATCCTTGTCATAATAGCGACTGGCCCCCCGCCATCCGATCATGGGATTGCTTTCCCGCGGTTCGAACGCTGCCCCGCCCAGAAGGTCAGCATATTCATTGGTTTTGAAATCACTAAGACGCACGATCACCGGCTTGGGATACTGACTAGCCGCGATTAAAGCGATATCCCGTGCAAGTTTCTCCACAAAATACGCCGCCTTTGACTCATAGGAACGGGTCAATTCTTCCACAGCATTTAGATCCCCCGCATTTAAAATTCTGTCCGGATGCAATAAAGCCATGGGGTGTATTTTAATATGATTGCTGATGATAAATTCCATCCGCGCCAGGCCGATGCCATCGGCCGGCAACCGCCACCACCTTAAGGCCGCGTCCGGATTTGCCATGTTCAGCATCACTTTCGTAACCGTTGGCGGAATTTCATCAAAAGATTGACGACTTTTCTCAAACGCCAGAATACCCTCGTAAATCATCCCCTCACCGCCTTCTGCACAGGATACGGTGACCTCCTGACCATTCTGTAAAACCTGACAGGCATTTCCGGTTCCGATCACGGCTGGCAATCCCAATTCACGGCTGACAATCGCGGCATGGGAAGTCCGTCCCCCATGTTCCGTGATCAGGGCACTGGCCTTGCGCATCACCGGCAACCAATCCGGATCGGTTTGTGGGGCCACCAGAACAGCCCCTTTAGGGAAATTATCCGCTTCGGATATGTTCTTCAGGATACAGACCTTTCCCGTGGCAACAGCATCCCCTATGCTCAACCCACGCGTCAGAACAGGCCCCTTTTCCTTCAGTTCATAGGTCCACAGACCGGTGGCCTTCTTCTTGGATTGCACCGTTTCAGGCCGCGCCTGGACGATATAAAATTGACCGCTTCTAAAATCCTTGGCCCACTCCATATCCATGGGAACTGTGTAATGTGCCTCAATCCTTTTCGCCGCCTGGGACAGCGAGATAATCTCGGCATCCGTCAAAACAAAATCCGCTTGCTCTTGCCGTGATGTTGCAACCCTTTCCGTGCCAATGGCGCCCGATGCGGCATACACCACCTTCTCTTTTTTCTGCCCGGATTTTTTTTGTATGATCGGCACGAGAGAGGAATCGGACAAAAACGGCTTAAAGACCATATATTCATCCGGATCAACGGTGCCGGACACAATCCCTTCTCCCAACCCCCAGGTGGCGTTTATGAGAATTGCCTCAGGAAATCCTGTCTCCGTATCCAGTGAAAACATAACCCCGGAACAGGCCTTGTCTGACCGCACCATCATTTGAACGCCCACCGACAATGCCACCTTCATATGATCAATGCCGTGCAAATTCCGGTAACTTATCGCCCGATTGGTAAACAGAGAGGCAAAACATCTCTGACAACAATCAACGACCGCCTTTGCCCCCCGGACATTCAGAAAGCTTTCCTGCTGCCCTGCGAAACTGGCCTCCGGGAGGTCTTCCGCCGTCGCACTGCTTCTGATCGCGACCTGGAGTTTTTTTTCACCGGCCTGGTCACATAATGCGCCATATGCCTCACGGACGTCGGCGGTAACCTCTTCCGGCATTTTTCCCTGAAAAAAAAGCCCTCTTATCTGACTGCCCGCTTCCTGAAGCGTGATATGGCCTTCCGTTAAATACCGCAGTTGTTCTTCAACAGGGGGAGCAAGATTGTTGTTTCGCCAAAAAAGCCAATAGGCATCTGTCGTCAAGGCAAAGCCTTCCGGTACATGAACATCTGCCTGCGTCACATGCTGGATCATTTCGCCAAGTGAAGCGTTCTTCCCCCCCACCAACGCGATATCATCTAATCCAATCTCTCTAAAAGGTCGGATAAGCGACTGTTTAGTCATAATTATTCTCCCTAAGAGAAATATCATCATTATCCATAACCTTGCTGTTGTCCTGCAACCAGCTTAACAATTCACGCAAACTGCCGGTCACCATGCCGATGCAGGTGTCTGCCCCCCCGTAGTAAAGCCGAAGCGTATCGCCATCCTCTGCGATTGTATAACCGCAGGGAAAAATAACATTCGCCACATCGCCATTGCGTTCATAGTCCGCTTCCGGGGTAAGCACCCAGGTATCCGACCGGCGCAGGCATGTCTGATGACACCCCAAATCAAACAACGCCAAACCAATGCGATAAATTGCCCCCGAGGCCGTATGGCGCACACTATGGTAAATCATTAACCAGCCTTCTGACGTCTTAATCACAGGTGGTGACAGTCCGATCTTATCGGAATCCCACCAGGGTCCCCGCCGGGCCTGTAATATCATTTTATGATCTCCCCAATGATCCAGGTCGGTTGAGAATGATATCCAGATATGAGAGTAATGTGACGTGGTGGGACGGTGTATCATCGCCCATTTCCCACAGATTTTATGGGGTAGAAGCGCCGCATCCTTGTTCAAGGGCGGCATCACCATGCCGACCCGTTCAAATTTCTTGAAATTCTTCGTCAGGGCAATCGACACCGTTGGCCCCGGCATGGAATAAGACGTATAGGCCACCGCATATACTTTCTTCTCCGGCAGGTAAGTAATTCTGGGATCTTCTATCCCCCAGGTTTCCTCCGGGTATTCCGTCGGGGAAGGCAAAAGCGTAGGTTTTTTATCAATAACCCAGTTGGATATGCCATCTTTTGATCGCGCCGCGCATAAATGTGACAATCCGCTACGGTCTTCCACCCTGCAGAGCAGAAGGGTTGTGCCATCTTCCAACAACGTCGCCCCCGGATTAAAAACCGAGTTTACCGGATAAGGCCAGTGCGCCGCGGTCAAAATAGGGTTGTTTTTTTCCCGTTTGAACAGGGTTTCATGCTGTAACTTTTGTTTTGCTTCTGATGTCTGAGACATTGATCATATTCTCCACTGCATGCATTTCGATGAGTGACTGCAAAAAGGCGAGGGTCGATTCCGCGCCCCTGTTTTCATTCGCCCGATCTGCATGAAGACCATCCCGGCACGCCCCCGTCGCCGGATCATATAAAGGAACCTGAAGGTCATTCTGCCCCAAATACCATTCAAAGGCCCATTTTGCCTGTAACCACCAATAGGTATCTTTTGTGGTCTGATATGCTTCCAGACAGGCGGATACCATAGCCTGGGCCTCGGTCGGTTGCTGGTCGAAACGGGCCCTGGCGCCCCGGCGGTGATAGAATCCCTCTGTACCGATAGGCGAAAAACAACCTTTCTCCAGCTTCTGGATGTCCACAAGCCATCTCAGAATATCCAAAGCCTTGTTTTCCAGATTGGACCGTCCCATGGCCTTTGCCGAGACCAGCAAGGCGTGCGGCAATACCGCATTGGCGTAGGTCAGCTGACGTTCAAACCAGGGCCAGTTGCGGCCTGAAAAAGCCTTATATTCCGTCATGAGATGATCGCAAAGACGCGCCCGTAACTTTTGCACCAATCTGTCTCCGGCGTATTTCTTCAGATATTCATGTAACCCGAGCAAAGAAAATGCCCAGGTCCGGCAACTGGTCATAAGGTTCAAGGCAGGCAAAGCCTGGTGGAAAATCTCTGTGGCGGCGTTACACAACACCTGGTCCTGGGACCGGGCGATGACCGTCCCCAAAGCCCAGACCGACCTTCCATGAGAATCTTCAGACCCCACCTCTTCCTGCCATTGCCGATCGTAAGACATGAAATTGCGAAACCGGCCAAATTCAGGGTTAAAGGCATAAGCCAGAAAGGCAAAATAGCTGTTTCTTAAATCTTCGTCAGCGGCTTCCAATAAATTCTCTTCTTCCAGAAGAGTCGTAAATAATAGTCCCCGGGCGTTATCGTCAGTGCTATAGCCGTCATTATAATTGGGTGTTGCATAAGTCGCATGCTGAAACAGCCCCGTCGTATCCGTCAGCCTTCTCAAGTGACGTAAATCCACCTTTAATAATTCTTTTGGCGGTTGGTTAAGGTTGGCGTGTGTGGCTAATGGCCGGGGATGCTCCTGACGCATCTTACACGCCGTCATAAAAGACGCGATATATTCTCCCGCCACCTTCGACCATCTCATACGCTTGCCATATTCAAAGGCATTTCGCCTCAGGCTCTGGCGTCTTTTATTATCCGAAAGAAGGTTCAGTATTTCCTGTGAAATTTTCTCTGAATCCCGGAACGGCACCAATACCCC
>TARA_R110002096_G_scaffold12335_2_pt1 | contig 30435 bp, 33 predicted proteins | sample TARA_R110002096 | Tara Oceans TARA_R110002096 (sample SAMEA4397295) | marine metagenome | biome: Polar Biome; feature: [DCM] deep chlorophyll maximum layer (ENVO:01000326); material: water (ENVO:00002006), including particulate matter (ENVO:01000060) such as... | depth 35 m
GGGGTTTCCCTTTATCAATATAACTTATCTGACTATTCTTATAGAATATTAACAATATTGGTCAGAGAAGGTTGCGGAATTGCTTGCGGCTTCCATAATCGCTTGTCTGAATAAACTACTGAAATCTCTTCTATCAGTATCATCATATGAGAGAAATATTGGTGCAAGTTTTTTAGTGGATAAAACCTCATTAAGTGGTATGTTTGCCCCATCCGATGCTTTAACTAATTCTGCAAACGCCGCTTCGCCTATTAGTTCAACAGCCGGTATTGGTAAATCTCCAATTGTTTTTCCTTTTATTGAAAGTTTATTGAATGCTATATCCAATGTTACTTGAATGTGATATTTCATAACTTCTAGTTTAATTTGTGTGTATATTTCTTCATCTGCATCATCTATCGGGGCTGTTGTCATGGAACTCATTCTATTTCCCCACCGTTATCAATTAATTGTTTTATCAAGATGCTATTTGGAAGGTCGCTGTGTATGGAGTTTCACCATGCATTCCACCTTCTCTTTCATAATCGAAATCAACCATTCTTCCTGTGAATCTCTGAACAGAAGATGCCCCAGAAAAGTTAGTGGTTTCCCATTCGATATACAATAATGTTCCAGCAGAAATGTATGTTTCCATTTGTAGGATATCCGGTGTCGCAGTTGCTTTCAGGAATGAACCTGTCAATGTGAATGTTTCATCTCTAGTTCCCATATCTGTAACATCAGGATATTCAGAATCTAGTAGAGGAACAGAAGATAGATTTGCACTTCGTTGTGCATTGAAACCACTTGGTCTTGTGTTCAAATTACCAAGTAAATCAACGGCTATATTTGTAGGCAGAACTTTCAGAATAACAGTTGCAGTTGCAGATGTATTTACAGGATTCTGATTATCCTTGACTTGTAGTGTTGCGGCATATTCACCAGCAGTCGCATATGTAACTTGTAATGTAGAACCTGATTGAGTTATAGGGGTTGCACCACTTATTCCACTATTGAAAATATATGATACAATAGTGATTCCTGATGTTGTTGAAACTAAGTACGAACTTGATGCATCGAGAGTAACGTCTTGACCTGCGTAAATTAGTGCTGGACTTCCCCTTAGAACTGCTACCGGAAGTCCTTCTGCTGGAACTACTACTATGATATTAGATGCAATACTTTCATTGCCATTATCATCCTTAACATATGCCTTTGCTGACAGAGAACCTGCACTCGTATATACATGAGAAACATCGTATGTTGTAGATGTCAAAGTTTGGTCTGCGACATCCAACCAACCACTTACAGAACCATCACCAAAATCTATTTTTACAGATGATATTTTTCTATCTGAATCAGGAGTTGACGCACCAATATTGAACGACAAAATATTGCCTATTTTTGTGGCTACCGGAGAAGTGATATCGCTACTAAATGTGTTACCTGTGCAAGTCAATGTTGCTACTGGTTTCAAATCGTAATTGATAGACCAATTTCTGACAATCGGAATCTTGTTCCAATCAATCGGATGATATTCAGTTTGAGTATTATCAGGAATCCAAAAATTGAATCTGACTACGAACCCATTGGTCAATGCAGATGTTGGTAAGTTTGTCAAATCTATGCTACCAATTCCACTCAATATATCAAGGTCAACATTCTGATATCCTGTGATTACTGTGGATGCTTCTATTTGTATTCCGTTTTGAGTTGTTGTAGGTGGCTCAAGTAAAGTTGCGGTGATATTCATGCCTTTACTTTCATCCACGTTGTTGACCTCAACATCAAGTGAATTGTATTTCGCAACATTTGAGATTTGTTGTTTCATCGTATCTACATTGAATGGTAACATCGGTTTTGTTGGAATCTGACGGAGAACAATTTCGTCTATTTGTAAATCTGATTGACTCACATTCATATTCGGTCTTTGGGTGAAAACGGATTGCCCCTGATTATTTGTAATACCACTTGCCCCAAGTGCCAAAGAATCCCCGATTTTAATGGTCATTCCCCAAACCGCCGTTGCTGAGTTTATGTCTATTCCTTGTGAAACTCCATCGAGAATATATTCCATCCCACCTTCTGTAAATACTGTTCTAATTGTATGAGTTCCTTCGACTAAAGATTTGGGTGTTCCATAACCATATCCATTCCCTAAATTACCCCATCCATTATTACCACCGATTGCTGTACCTGATGCCCCCATATTTGGGAAAACATCTGCTTGAGAATCAGACCATGCAGCAGTAAAGAAATCTGTTCCTGTACCCCAAGTCCAAACAGAAGGTCGATTGACTGTGTATGATGGGTTCTGACCAGCCTGACCGTATAGATTTGAGCCTGTTGCCGTTGGGTGATGTTGAATACCATCACCATCCCAAATAGAATAGAAACCATGACCTTGAAGGAAGTTGTTTGTTCCACCATGAGTCATCATTGAATGTCGGCCTGTTTTACCATAAGAAACTCCATTGTCAAACTCTATCATAACTAATCTATTTTTTTGAACTGGAATGAATGCTCTGATTTCCATATCCAACCATATTGGGGAACAAGCCATTTCGCTCAAACCTACCTTGATTGATTCTATGCCTGATTGTAATTTATTTGTTGATGCCGCTACGTTCCATCCACCTGCACTTGCATCAGCAAATAATGACGGAGAATATGCAGTTCTAGTTCCGATTCTTTGGAACGCTGGATATGGTCTATTTCTTCCATAAGCCCATCCATTCGGCTTGGTATAATCCCATCCATGTCTACCCGTTAATGAATCTATGTAAGACCAAAACGGTACGTTAATTCCTCGGAATCCCCATCTTGCATTCGGCGCACCATTTAGGGTATTTGGGCTATTGACGAAACCTGAATCGGGAGTAACACCACTTGTCTGAACAGACTTTGAAGATGAGTAATATACTCTAGCCAAATCCCATCCTACTGCTGGCGGTATTCTTAACACTCCACCACCAACACTAGACATGGTAGGTGCAGTAGCAAATGTTTCATCAGTATCAGCCCTTATTGAAATACTTCTACAAACCATATCCGCCCCACTTGTATAGACCCCCTGTGCGTCAGGTTGTTGAGGTTCGTATAGAACTGGTCGGGCTGGATAAGTAGAGTCTGTTGATGCACCTGCTGGTGTTGTTGAATCGGGTTGTGAAAGACCGGCTACAAATCCTGTTCCTGTTCCTTGAACTAAGTTAGCGGTTTTCCAAGATTGTGTAATTCCATAAAGATTCAATGGTACAGTATCAGATTGCATTTCTGCACCACCAATTCTGCCCTGACAGACATATCCGGTTGTTGCATATGTTGCTTGACCTGCCCCGCCAAATATACCATGTCCTACTCGTATTGTTAATACTTGATATGTAGTTTGTCCGAGAATATTTACACCATTAACTACAACGTCAGATACCGAATCGAGAATCCACCATCCATTGTGATTTAGGTCATTACCACTCACAGTTCCCGAACCCGAATCTCCAATGTCTTGCCAACCATCATCATCAAGAGCATTCCATCGAGTATTGGGGTTGTTAGTTCCTGTTCCTAATTTTCCAGTTATACCTGTCATATAAACAGGCATACCATGCGCCCCAACAAAGTAATGAGAAGTTGTAGAATTGATATAAACTGTGAGTGTTCCATTTGTCGATTTTGTAATGCCAAATATTTCTACTCTAACAGGATTTGGTCTTACTAAAAACTGTCTCGGCTGAGTTGAATTATTACTTCCAATTGTTTGACTACTTACAATGTCAGGCCAATTAGTATGTTCTAATTCGTTCACCGACATATCGAAATTATTGCCTTGAGATGCTGGTGCTAATGGTGCTTGTACGAAATCAAACATTGGATAAATCTGAGCATCACAATCATCTGCTACTGGCTGAGAATTACCATATCCATTCTTACCATCCCAAACAGCATAAAGTGTCGTAGAATTGACTCCACCAATTGTTCTATTTGAATCGTAAATATATGGGACAATTGTACCACCAGCATTAAGTGTGTAAGTTCCATCTTTTAAGAAACAAGCAAGAGCCATTCTCATTCTATATTTTGGATTACTTGCTGCGGCAGAATCCATTGAAGTATCTGCATTTGAATATCCCATAGTTTGTTGTTTTGTACCACCAACTGACTTGACTGTGTGAGATGTAGAATTGGCTGTAAATGTTTCATCTTTGTATAACGACCAAGCACCAACTGCACCTGTCAAATGGTCGCCTGAATATCCTACCTCTTTGTACTTCACACCGTCTGAACCTGTGGGTCTTGAATCATATCTTGTTATGCCACTTAACCCATATCCTGTGAAATTAGAATCTCTATTATTTCTTGGGTACGAAAATCTTGTTTGAGCCTGTGGGATTCTTTTGTCAAATTGATTATTGTCTAACATCATCGGCATAAAAACAGTTGCCCTAACTTTGTGTTGATTTCCATATAATGCTGATACCTTATTCAGACCAGAAGAACTCAATCTTGGGTCAGCATTCATCAAAGGATTTGCTGTTGATGTCGACACCACTCTTCCAATAAGTCCGTGAGGAAGCCATGCTGGTTTTGTTGCATCTTTACTTGTTGCACCAATATGTCGATATGTATCTAACATTTCAGCGAACTCTTGAACTGTCATAAATACCATTGTTGGAGTATGGTCTAATTCTTCTAAAGGCGCACCTGCTTTGTTGAGATTTCCAGCCTGAGAACTGACCCCATATAATGCAGCATTTCCAGCAACAGTATTTGGGGCTGATGGGGCTAATAACATGAAGTTGTAAGCAGTTCCGTTATAATTGACTTCTGCTAGTGGTGTGTGAGTTCCTGAACCGGAGATTGTGAGTGTGTATGTACCTGCCATTGTAGAGCCATCATCGTCAATGACTTCGACTCTAACACCAGCAGTATTTGACTCGTCATTTAGACCGCCTTCATCTGCTTGAGTTAGTGCGCCAAAACCAGTTCGATAAAGAACGGGGTCGACTGAGATTCCACCAACTCCATCGTTCTTGATATAGACTGGAAACCACCGTTGTAGTTCGACTAAACCATTACCCATTCTTGAGAACGGTTTTGTTATATCTTGTGTGAATGTTGCCATTAGAATATCCCCCTTGCCCCTCGGTATGATTGCTTGACGATTTTAGGCATTTCTGCACTAATTATAGACCGAATATCACCTGATGTCATACTATGCGCCCCGTTGATAATTATACTGTCAAAATTGATGGTTAATCCACTATTCGATTGTGAGCCACCATTCATGTCTGATTTCTTGGATAATGACATATCGTATTTGTCAAGTGGAACAAGTGCTTCTCGACCAGCCTCACCGAATATACCTGCTGTCGCGGATTCTGCTACACCCCCAGCATGGAACAAACCAAGTTCAGAACCTATACCTGTACCTAGACCAACCGCGCCACCAATTGCTGCGCCTACTGGTGCTGTAAGTGCTGAGAAAACACCCCCACCTGATACTGCACCTGCTGTTCCACCAACTACTGCACCTGTACCTGTGCTGGTGACTACTCTACCAACTGCTGAACCAGATAAAATCTCTATGACTTTTACCATTTGTTTCAACACCCAAAAGACAGGTTGTAAAACGACACCGAGGATTTTCATAGCATCTGCAAATGCTCGGATAAATGGAACTGCTAATCTAAATCCTATCATCATATTATCAACAAACTTAGGCATTCCCGCAATGACTGGAAGTACCTCTTCCATGATTGTATCTCTCAAGGTAGTCCACCCTTCTGTATTTGCTCGTAATGTTTCTGATGTTTGTCTTAATGAAGATGCTAATTTACCATCATTTGCATCTGCAACACCAATAATTTCAGCAAATAATTCTCCCACTACCAGTCTTGTTTCTTCAAAGGATGACTTAACAACTTTCAGTTGAAAATCAGAAGTTGTTTTCATAGATTGAAGATATCTTTCATTCGCACCTTGTGCATTGTTTGTAACGTCAATCAAATCCAAAAATCCTTCCCTTTGACCTTGTAAAGCCATGATAGCAGTACCACCTCTAACTGAGAAGATTTCTAGCACTTCCGCAGTAGTTGCACCAGACGATGCTAATTGATTAATTACGTCAACTAAAGATGTCAATCCCATAGTCTGAGATGCTACTATATCTTTGTTTGCCGAGAACTGTTTTTCTTGGTCTTTTAGAGTTGTTGTGAACTTCTTATTTTCTCTCGCTGCTAACCTTTGTTCTAGTGAAACAGATGCTTGTTCGACAGCCAAACTTTTGTTAGCCATTTCCAATCTTTCGATTCTCTTTATTTCAGTTCCAGTTAATTCCCTTCCTTGACGTTCAGCCTTCTGTCTAATCTGCATTATTGCTAGAGAATTAGTTTGTTGTTCAATTGATAAATCTTCTAATTTACCATTTAGAATATCGAGAGCAAATGATGTTCTTTCAACATCAACTTTAGTTTGTGTAATTGTTGCTGAAACTGTTCGTAATGCTGCGTCAGCCGCCATTCCAGCCGGAGTCAAAGTCAGGAAGTTCAATCCGAGTCTATCCATAACTCTCCTTGCATCATCTGTTGGACTCAACAGTTTGTTGATTGACATTCTCAAACCTGTTCCAGCAATTGTTCCCTGTAAACCCGCATTTCCTAAAGCACCAACTGCTGCTGCCATTTCTTCAATTGAAAGTCCAGCAGCCTGTGCTGTTGGGGCAAGAAACTTCATTGCCATTCCAAGTGATTGTAAATCTGTAAATGATGATGTCATTGTAGCAACCATAACATCCATTACTCTATTCATATCTGAAATCTCAAGACCCATTCCTTTCACGGAAGAAATTACAATCCCAGCAGCAGTTTCAACATCAGTTCCAGCAACAACTGAGAACTCAACTAAACTCTTGATTGCACCGTCTGTTTCTGTACCTAATTCATCTAGGGTAAGACCAGCCATAGCAAGTACGTTTCCAGCCCTCGCTACCTCTGTTGCTGTTGCCTGAGATTGTGATGCTATATTTCTAATTACAGATTCAAGTCCATCCATATTTTCATTGAGTTCTCCTGTGATTTCACTTGTCTCACCGAGGGTTGCTCCCATCCTTGTCATAGCAACTTCAAACTCTAAAAATGTGCTAACTGATTTCTTGATGAAAACTCCTGTGATTGCTGCGCCTAATGTTACTGCCGCAACCGTTGCCATAGCCATACTTTTTCCAATTTTAGCAAGAGATGCGCCTATTGTTTTTCCAGCCGCATCGGTTGAAGCACCTGCTGCCGCCATTGCCGCCTGTAATTGCTGTGAATTACCTTCAATAACAACAGACATTTTTACATCTTTAGCCATCTATTCACCTTCCTTTTTGTGCCTTATATTGTCGATTTATTTTTTCCACGCTGGCCGACCAAAGAAACAAAGAATCTCTTGGGTCTAGTTGTCGCCACTCTTGAGGGGTTATTCCGGTTTCGGTCAAAACCTGATATAGAAATTGACCTTCGTCTGTTTTGGAGTAATCTATTACTTTCCCAAAGCACCGTCTTGGCCGGTTCCAACAGCCGCCGTAACTCTGACTGCCAACTCTCCAAGTAACTGCATTGGTAGTTGTCTAAACTTGTTCCAAGATAAGTCAGAATCGCATTTTGAAAGCATTTCAAAAACGGTTCGTAAACCAAGTAATTCGTTTCTATCGTTGCCGGATAATTTTGCGATTTCTGGTTCTGATTTGAGAACTTGAAACTCTGCGGCAGATAGCGGTTTTGCTTGAAGAATATCTGTTGATAATCCAAGCCCTGATACATCAATATCAATCGGGTTATTTGCTTGTTCAATTGCGGAATCCAGCCATGACATATTTTTCGCCTCTTATTATAATTAGAAGTCGAAGTCCCACCCTTATGAAGAAAGCGGTTTTGGGGGTTGCTCAAGCAACCCTCGCCCAATTCAATCCCTCGAATGAGGCATTAATCATTAGTGCGCCTTCTGCACCTGCTTCCAAGCCTTCAATTGACATATCTGTGAATACACAAGTTGAAGCCGTGTATGTGTGTAATCCTACTGCTGGCGTAGCACCATCATTAGCCGCTTCAAACTCAATGTCAAACTCAGCATCAGTATTGAAGTAAGTATAGAGTGTTGAATCGGATATTCCCCAAGCAGTTTTTAATGTGCCTGAAACTGACTTTAATCCTCTTGTATGTGCTGTTGCTGTATTACCGCCAAGAGTAACATATTTTCCTGTTGCTGTGTTTAGTGATAAATCGCCTGAAACGAATCCAACAATTGTACCTGAAACTGTTATCTTACCTGTTACTCCTGTGAATGCGTGAACTGCCATATCCAAACCCTCTTCTTATGGGGCTATTAACTGTCTCGCCTCGATTGTTTATATTTTCTTTTATCTTCTCGTTCCTTTTCTAATTTATCAACAACCAGTTTTGGTTTTACTTTTCCATCTCTAGGGTCTTTCTGGTAATAACCTGCGCGTCTACCTTCCTGACGCTCTGATTCACATAAATCACATCTATGGTCTGATTCTTTATCATGTTTATCCGCCCCTAATCTTTGTAGTTCAGCAACGAATGCTAAACGTGAATCGCCTTGAGGAAACTCAATAGGAATTATACATCTGAGATTATGATGTTCGCATTTACATTTCCATTTGTTTCCGCAGGTAATAACTTGATTCTTTTTAGCCATACTATCGCCCCATTCCCATTGTTGAATGTTTACCAAGTGGATGTTTAGTATTAGCGGCTTTAGACAATATTTTTTCTGTTTGGTCAACTATGATTTCCCAATCAAGATTTTCAATCGCAAATTGTCTTGCATTACTTCCTAGTTTTTTCCTTAAATCTTCATTTGTATATGATTCCATCATTGCAGATTTCAAACCATCTACATCTACTAATCCCATATTAACAGACCATTTTCCGCCGCAGATTGATGTGACACATTTTACCAACCAACCCCTGTTGGCTTCAACAGATGATTCACCTTCGGATAGAACTCCACCAGTCAATTCTGAACCTGTGCTATTATCAGGAAGTATGATTGGGATTCCACATGACATTGCTTCTGCACTTGGAACTCCAAAACCTTCACCACCTGTTGCCAAAACATGAACATCTGAGATACCATAAACGAGAGCCAATTCTTCTCTCGATAATCCCATCAATGGATTGTTGCCTTTGTCTGTAAATCTAACATGATTTGTTAGACCCATTTGATTGAGAGTTAATGGTAAATCCCAACCCCCCATTCCCATAGTATCTGTCGCATCTCCGCAATGTATGAGAAGCCCTACTGAATCGGGGTCATCTACTTCATCGAGAAACTTTCTAAATGCTTCTAATAATCTTGGTATTTGTTTTCGATTTGTATTTCTTCCAACTGAACAGAAAATATAGTTCCAATGTGAGATTCCCCATTTCTTCTTGACATCAGCCTTCTGTTCTTCTGATATAGGGGTGAATACAGACGTTTCTACGCCATGAAGCAGTACATCACCCTCATTACCCCTATAACGGTCTAAGAGAGCATCCCTGAGCGTCTTATCGGCATTCCCCGCACTACTATACTCATTCACAAAGTCAGTAAATACTTGTTTTCCATAATTTGCCATCCAAAGCGGAGTATGTAACATTTTCAAAACATCCTTCCAAGCATATGAAATTGGATATCCGTCAATTGGTAAATATGCGACATATGGAACTTGCATTCTGTTTGTGCTGACGACTGATGAACCGATATAAAATGGGTCATTTAATGTTAGATATAAATCCGGTTGTAATCTAGCCAAATGATATTCCAAAACAGTCGGGCTGTTGTTGCCACTCAATCTTTCAGCACCATAACCTGACATCCCTGCGTGAACCAAAGTCCAACCTTCCTCATGTTTGAAATCTTCACCGTTGTAATCCCATCCCATGACAAAAACTTCGTGACCTCTTTCTACTAATCGCTTGCAGATTTCTCTAGTTACAGTTCCATATCCAGTTGGTCTAGTTGGTTGCTCAGAACCCCATAGGATTCTCAGTTTCTTTGACTTCGTTTTAGTCATAGACTATGATGGAGAATCCCACCGTTATCAAAGGACTCAAACACTTACATTCAAGCGAAGATATCTCTTGGTGCATTTCTGCTTCCTCTTCGACCTGCTGATGGGTTGTTTCTCAATGGTGTTGAAAGAACTTTTCCGGTCATGTCAACTAATACATCTGTTCGTGAAACTGAGAGGTCGAATGTTTGTGTTGCCCTTCGTAGGTAAACAGTTTTTACTTGACCATTTCTTACGATTACAACTACTAAATCTCCATTGCTAGTATTGCCCCATGCTTGACCCCTTTGTGCGCCTAAGTCATGTGCAATGATTCCTATTGATTTTGTTCCATACTTTGCAGATGCTTTTCTTACTGCTGCAATTACCTTTTGTGCTTCTTCTCCAACTAATCTTTCATCGACTCTGTGCAGAGCGTGTACGGATAGGTTCGGTGTGTTTGCGGTGTTAGTCATGTGACTCATATCTGAGTCACCGTAGGCATCCCCCTTATCAATGTATTGCGAATATCAATGGTTTTTGATATCAAAATTGCTTTTTTAACTTGCGCCGCCTGACTTTTTTTCAATAATATGCCTAATCCTATGACAATTCGCACATAACGCAATACATTTCTCAATTTCTGCTAAAATCTTTTCTTTTCCATATCCATCGTGAATCATTTTTGAAACTGTTGAAAACTTTTCAGACGAATCTAAATGATGAAACTCTAAAATCCAAGAATGGGGATATCCACTAAGACCGCAATCTCCACAGTTTAATGTATGCTTTAATGATTCAAACCAATCTTTCATTGCTGCTCGTCTTTTCTTAGCATTGTGTTGATACGAAGCCTTGTTTTCTGCGTATCTTTTCTTCTGATACCTACGATTATAGGATGCGTTTTCTATTGGGTCTTTGTAAGGAATGAATCGAACCTGTTACATTGGCGTTATTCATGGTTACGATAGAGTTTATCGTTTTCCGCCGAAATATAATGTTTCGTGACTTTCCGAAATTAAAGTTTCAGCCACCATCTTCTGTTGATATCAACAGATAAACAATCATAGAGAACGCGCTTCATCCGAGTTTTTAATTCCGAACACAAAGTTTTCTTTTGTTATTGTAAAGTGAAAAGTAAGTGCTTTTCTATAATGACTTAATTCATGTTCAGAAGCATCTCTTTTCACATATTTTTTGAAAATATTATTGATGTAAACTTCTATATTATCATCATCTTCTAACTCTGCTTCTAACTCTGCTTCTGCTACTTCTAATTCTGCTTCGACTTCTGCTTCGATATCATCCCAAGTTAGGACTGAATCTAATCGGTCAGCAAGTTCTGCTTTTGTTCCTTCGGTATCTAATTCATTCTCTTCACAAAGAGCGATAAGTTCTGCTTTCTTCAAATCTACGAGAGCCATGTTCTTTAACGGTATATTTGCGGTTATTCAAGGAATCGGTAATCATTCGTTCCAACGACATGAAACTGTCAATTCTGCTCTATATCCTGTAACTTCCGTTTTGTCAATATCTATACCACATAAAGTATCTTTGAACTCAATAGTTTTACTACCTTCTGCTGCGACTATTCTTACAAAGTGATATGCTGTTCCACCAACACCAGATACACCACTTGTTGACTGTGGGGATGTCAAAGTTTCGTTGTTTAATACTAACATTAATTTTGAAAATAATGACCATATTTTTGCTCTTGTTGGTGCGAACAAAACTACTGAATAATATCCAGTTACGATTCTCGGTTGTGTTGTCGAAGAACCACCTGTAAGATTGAATGCTTCTGAATCTGTATATAGTGGAATTATTGAAATCTGAAATGTTTTTTGACGCTTGAACTCAAGCCATCCACTATTTACTATTGGAGTCCAAATCCCATCTGGTGAAGTCATATTTGTAGTAATCAGATTTGACAACATTGTGTGTGGGTCTACTACCGGAACTCCTGTACTTGATATCGACATCAACAGCAACCTCAGTAATTACCATCCATACCAAAAGTCGCAACTGCAATTGTAGAATGTCTTTTGACTAACTCTAACATTTCTTTCATATCTGATTCTGATGATTTTAGTAATCTAGCCCACATTTCTTTGACTCTATCCATACAGTTCTCATCGTTCAATGCGGAACGTGCTGCATTTCTTGCTACCATCATGATTGTAGCCATCTTAGCCTCTATTGTGGGTGTTGCATTACCTGCGAAATATACAGCCTTCAAAGCAAGCACACCATCCTGTGAAAACTTCCCCATAAATCTCACAATTCCAGCATCACTATCATGTAACCAATATTCATCAGTATTCCTAACTCTTCCCTGCACAAGAGCCGTTTCAATACCAGCACTATCTATTGTGTAAATATTAGTTATTGATGTAACTGGTCGAATCCCCATAACTAGATGTTTAGTCCATCCGTTTATGTCAAAATATTCTGTAACTCCAACTGTTCCAGCCACCTGTGTTCCAGCGTAAGCATCGACTAATCTTGATGCGTTTGAAATCATCAAAGCAATTTGTGCATCGGTAGCACCAATGCCTTCTGAAAAGTCTACTCCTGTATATGCTTCAACATCTGCAAGAGTACAATAATCAATCGCGGAAGTAGCACCTTCATCAACAATTAGTTGACCCATTGACCAGCCGATTGTCATTAGTAATACCTCTCATTTTCTGTAATAATTATTCCACCAAAAGTATAACCCAAGAGAATCATTGACAAAGCCTAGTCTATGGCGGTTTATCACCGATGCTAAAGGACATAGCCTGACAGCCTTTTATAGCCGTCAAACTATGCCATCAGGCAATGTTTGTTTCAACAGTTTCAGACTGTGTTGATTCCGTTGAATCGACAGATAGCGTTAGCGTATCTAACACCGAATGCTATGTCTTGTCTTGGGATTAATACAAACCTGTCTTTAGTAGGTTCGTCATGGAAGTCTATACTGAATCTTCTGTCACCGATTACTGGATTTCCAATTAACGGACTTCTGCGGTGTAGTAATAGTGCAGTTGTCTTGGTAGCAACGGCAGCAGTTCCATCGAAAGTACCATCCCATCCTAAGTTAGTAGCAAGGGCAGAAGTTGCGAATACTGAGATACCGTAAATCTTACCGATTTCTCCTGTAAGAATAGTTGCACCTGCACCATATTTATCAACGGTTTGAAGTTCTGTCATGCCGAGAAGTTGAACTTCAAGATTTCTAGGGACAATCATAGCAAGGTCATCACGGTTTTCTGCGTAAACTCCAAGTCCGTTAATTGCTTCACGAACATGGGATAAAGCGAAAGTTCCGCTTACTAGAACTGATGTTCCAGCAGACTTTCTTAGACCGTCAAACATCTGCAAATAATCGTTCACAGTTGCGCTTGTTCCAGTTGGGTTAGTTGAAGCATGATAAAGACCGTTTATGTTATTCACATATCCGTTTGTGATAACTGTATCACCATTGAGTAACAATGATTGCTCATTGTATGCAAGACGGGATGCAATATCGTCACGAAGAACAGATAATAATCCCTCTACACCATATGCGATAAGATAGTTACCAACTGGTACGTTAGCAATCATAGTTTTCAGAGTCATAACAAGTTCGCCAGTTGTCTGAGATGATTCAGCCTGTGCTGTACCTGCTTGTGTCTCTGCTAATGTTTGTTCGTGGAACGCAATTGAACCAGTTAAACTTGGCACATTTACAGTTCTACGAGACATTGGTAGTGATGGGAATAATCCACGCATGAAGTTTCTTTCATACACTATCGCAATAATCTCATCAGCAGTTTCAGTAGGCAACATTGTTGCACCTGTTGTTGCTGTTGCACCTGCTAGTGCATCTTTCACTCTTTCTACGACATCGTTAAACTCAATTTCTTCTGACATTTTTAATTCCTCTTTAGTTTGATTTTTTTTTAGTTTGACCTGCTTCCTTAGTTTCTATTTACAAGATTGGATTCCAGCCATGCTGAAAGTCCATTCATGCCTTTACTCACGTTTGGTTGTGGGTCGAATGTTGAAACAGTTTTCTTTGCTGTTTTTGGTGTTGCTGTGGATTTGCGAGATGGGGTTGATTCAACACCTACTTCTGCAAGTTTCTCTGATACTCTTTTTGCTATTTCTGCTTCAAGAGTCTCTGCTGCTATCTTTGCTGCTTTCTCTTCTTTCAAAGCACTTATTTCAGCCTTTAAGGATGTGATTTCATCTTCTGAATCTTCTTCAATAACTTCTTCTTCTGAAACAGATTTTTCTATGGATTCGATACGCTCAAATATTGCTTTCAAAGCAGTAGCAACTTCTATCAAAACTTCTGTTGGTTTTGGTAATGGCATTGCATCTACCTCAACTGATTTTTCTTCTGTTACTTCTTCTGTTACTTCTTCTGTTGTTTCAACAGTCTTTAATTCCATAACTTCGGGAGTGTCAACAACTGCCGATTCCTCTTCGGTTGCAGTAGCATCTTCTGTGATTAAGTCCATATCCTCGGAGTTCATTAATCCCTTCGTTGGCTCGATGGGGCTATTAACGGATTCGTCTGACTGTAATTTACTCTCAAGGAAATCTAACCTATCTAAAATCTGCGAAATTGACTTGTTATCCTCATCTTCTTCATCATAATAGGCCGCTTCTTCTGGTCTATCTTCTGTATCTATGTCTATACCTTCCCACTCTTCCGACTTGCCGTAGACGACTGTAATGTACTGGTCATCTTCTTCGATTCTTACAACGTGTTTTTCTGATGCATCGAAATGTAATTTGGAATCATGAGTATCTGCTTTTCCATCGTCACAACAATCTCCACTACATGAGCAATCATGCGTGTTGACACCAACACGAACAGACTTCTGAACTGAGAAAAGTGCGTCTGGACTTGCTGGCACATCTACAACAGATGTTTCTACCCAATCAATCTCTGTAAACTTCATGTAACAACTATCATCATCTTTACATTCTTTTACTGCGGCTTTAGCAATAAATCCGATTGAAAATGCCTTGAGCATTCCCTTTCTAATTTTTCTTGTAATATCTTTTTCTCCACCGTCAATAATTGCAGTTCCCATAGGCATTGTAATACCATTTTGTTCTTCCATTGTTACATCTGTCATACGACCTATTACACCGTATGTTTTTGAGTGATTATATAGAATAACAGGATTCTTAGCATACTTGTTCCAAGCATCCATGATTGCCTTAGAATCGACAAGTTCTCCATGCCTATCTAACATATCATCACCGCCGACATATACCGCCCCGCGAATCTTCACATCATCTGACTCAGAATCATGTGTTGCTTTGTCAACTTTGAAAGGAGTAATTATTCTATAATGAATCTCAACAGGCATTGATTTACCGGCCTTAGAATCGAAGTCAGAATCTCCAACTATTGTCGCATCATCTATCGAGATTTCATGGGTCATATCATCTGTTGGGTAACTCAAGGTTTTTATCGGATTCGGATGAAATGACTTTTTAGGCTGTGTCATTTCGTTCATTTCAATACCCCATAATGTCTGTTATATTCATCTAATGATTTTTCTAGTGATTTCTTCAAATCCATTCTCGCATCTTTCATTACTGAAATTAACGCTGGTCTGAGATATGGTCGAGGTGCATAAGGGGCATAACTGAATCGGCCAAACTCTACATATCTTGCATAATCAACTTTAGTTCCTTGACCACCAAAAGATACAACCCTTTGTCTAGGATTTGCTGTCATTTCTATTCTTCCACTAGCCCGTAATGCGCTTGTAATATATGGCGCATTTTCAACTGCTTGTGCTAGTATTCTTCCCGCCAATAAATCTAGGTATGAAGGAACTACTTTGGTTGGAATAGACTTTGACCCTTTTCTCAAATCAGCAGCGAAACGAGCAAAAGGATTAGCCATATTTTATTCACTCCAAATCTAATATCTCAGCACCCTCAACATCGGGTTTCAAAATCTGTGAATCTGGTACAGGAGTTATTGGTGAAATCTCATCAGATGGTTCGTATGGAACAAACACACAACGGCAATTTGGATGTGCTGGAACAACACCACCTGATTTGTCAATTGGATATACAGCATTCTCAAATGGACTACACAAATCTTTGTCCGTTACTGAATCAACAACTACTATTCTCTTAACTTGACGGAATCCAAGTTTTTTCAACCCTGAAAGATGTGAGTTTGCGACAACTCTTCTTGTTTCTGTTCTAGCAATCCTATTGTAATAATATCTCGGAAATGCCTTACCTGTTGGGTCAATATTTTTTCTCATTTCTCTTTGAACCCATTGCCAATTTTTATTATCTGCTAATGCCGATTCAAAGACGGTTAGGATTTCTTTTCTGAAAACGCCAAGAGTATTTTTTAATGCTGGAACTCTCCATCTTGCATTCCAATATTTCATTGCTTCTGCATCTCTAAAATCGAAACTGATTCCAACACCTGATGAGGATGCCATAGTAGCAAGTGTTTCATCAAATCCGGCTGTAAGTGCAGTCGAAGTTGATACTGTTTGTTTATCGAGTAATTCTTGTAATTCTCTATCTAATAAATCAATCATCCAAACCAAATCATCTGCACCGACTGCTTTCGTGATAACCCCATGCATATCTGCTGTTGATGTCGACACGTTATCGAGACTCATTTCAAACAAATCGTTTGGATTTAATCTCTCAGAATATTTGTCAAGTAATCTATCAGCAAACTCTTCTTGATTTTTCATAAGTTTTTTTTCTGTATTTCTTTCTGTACTTCTAAATATTCTATCATATTGTGTTCGACTTGCATCAGTAATTTTTTTTTTTATATCTTGAAGTTGTTCTGCTGAATAAGTTACTTCTGAATCTGGTTCAGAAAACTTTGGCATTTCTCCAACTTCTTCCTCTTCCTCTTCTGCCATTGGATTTGGAAATAATTCATCCAAACCAATATCTGTTTCTGAGCCTGAATCTTCTGGTTCGTCTGGTCTATCGTTTGGTGTATTTATTGACAGTTTTGGACTGATAAAGAATGGGTCATCTGCACGTTCATTTTTGATGACAGTGAATCCCAACATTTCTCTTGCTTCATTGATTGTAATTGCCGCTTCTTGTCTTAGTATTGCCACCGCAGATGCTTGTGCTTTCAGAGTCTCTGCTCTCTCCGTTTCTCTCGATGGTCTAATACTCACAAACTTGAACTTCCAGTCTGTAATTCCGAGTTTTGGTAGTATGCGATTATTCATCATCGAAGATAACCTTGCATGATAAGATTCGACAACATCATACCAAGCATCAAGTTGTTGTTCAGGATTTGCCATTTTCCCTGTTTGAACCCAACCAAGTTTCATAGGTGGAATACCAAAAACAGCACATATTTCTTCTCGATAATAATAAAGTAAATCCAATTGTGCGCCTTCTCTAGTTGAGTCAATTAATCTATGCAGATTAAAGCCTGTTCCACCATTGATTGCGATAAGTCCGAATGGTGATTTTCCACCTGATAATTGTTGTTCAATAAGACCCAACATTGCCTTCATTTCAGTATTAGAAATATCTCCAACATTCAGGATGGTTTTAGGTAAAGTTCCTGTGTAAAGCATATTCAAATAATTTGATAGATTTAATTGACCTGCAATTATCTCCATTAGTGGAATTAACGGGCTTGAACCATATCCTCTTCCTTGCTTAAACTTAGCAACGTGAATTACTTTGTTTGCATCAAACTTTCTCATGGTTTTATCTATATCTTGAATGTACGCCATCTTGGGTGGCTTTGGTGTCTGATTTGCCGGTACAAGTTTCATTGTTTCTGCTGGTATAGTCCACACCGCGAGTAAGTCTCCACCAAATACCCAATCTTGACCATTTTCAGACGATTTGTCGGCACTTCCATCTAGTTCCACATAACCATCCCCGAAGAGGATTAAATCGAACAGAAGCGACTCTAACCATTCATCACCCATATCATCAGGATTTGGATTTCTAAAGAACTCTCGTATCTTGTCTAATTGTTCTTGACTTCCTTCTAATTTTCCATCTGCTAAATCGAATTGATATCCATTCGCTAATGTATCGTCAACAGCCCTTCGGATAATTGCGTTTACTACTTCTGATTTCAATGAAATCTCTCGGAGAAGATGATATGAAACTGCTGTATCAGAACCGCTTGAAGATTGCCTACCGATGTTGGTCGCCATTCCTATTTTAGAAAGAGATGCGAGTGTTTTACCATCCCATCCAATTTCTCCTTGAGTTCCCATATTTCCATTGATTAAATCCGTCATTCTTTGAGCGTCTGCTGGACTTGCCCTGCGCCTCAAAAGTCTGTCTATAATACTTCGCTGACGCTCGGCCATAATTAAGATGGGTTGTGTTCCGGTTTTTCACCATGACGGCTCTAACCTTTTTTTTCTTGGTCTAAAGCAATCACAGAAAATACGAATAATAGTAGTAACCAACAACAGATATTAAGAGTCATTATTGTTCACTTCTACTGCATACCAATCAGTACCTCTGGTATATTTGTCACCTAAGATAAATGTGGAATGTATATCATAAACTCCATTTGTTACATTTGCTAATGTAATATTAACATAATCCCACGCAGAACCTTGTGTTTCGTATGTTACTTCATTTTGTGAAGTAAAGTTACCTGTTGCATTATAGTACACAGTCCAAACCACAGTAAGGTTATATGCTTCTTCTTCGCAAGATAAATCAGCATCCCAAGTAATAGTTAAGTTTGTACCATTATGGTCTAAAATATATGCGTCATACATTTTAGCAATACAATCTTCTTCAATCGTTTCATTATTAGTATTATTGTTATTGGGTGGCTCTGTTATTACCGTAGTATTATTATTACTCGGCGGTGGAATTGGCGGTGCATCCGGTTCATCAGAACCATCCCTGCAATTTTTATATCCATCATCAACTAAAGATGCTTGGATTGTCGTACCATCTCCACAGGTAAAATCACTTCCCATCTCCCAATTGTCATCAACAACCCATTCATCATCCCCTTCTCCATATGGGGTTAAATCGACAAGCCCCATACCCTCTGCGGCTGGTAGAATTATAGCGATAATTGATACTATTGTTATGATTAATTGTCTTAATTCAGTAGCCCTTTCATTGACTACTTCTATGATTGATTCTGCTTCTTCTTTTGTCAATGTCATTCACTCCGACACTCCTTCTCTACACCGAGAGGATATTGACTGTATCGGCTTCTCAAATCATCATTGGTATTCCAACGCTTGCTGAGACAGCAGCGAAGAAAATCAAAGCCATTTTTTGAGTCCACATATCAACAAACTTTTCGATTGGATAGAGCCTTGTTTTGATTACAGCAACGGTTGTTTTTAATTCGTTCATATCTTTCTCAATATGAGCAAGGTGATTATCTTTCAGAGTTGTAATATCTTCTCTCATACTTGACAGAGAATCTTTGATGAAATCCAATTCATCAGACATAATATCACTCTTCTTTGGTGTTGACTTCAACAGGCTCAGAAAGTCTTGCTATCAAATCTGCTTTTTTTCCAATTGTCGAAAGACCTCTTTCTTTACAAAGTTCGATTAATTCTGTTTTCTTTTTAGCATCAAGAGCCTCAGTAACTTCTTCAACTGCTGCTACCACATCGTCAATTTTACTTTCACTCTCAGTCAATGTATCAATTATCTCATCGAGACTAATTTTTCCATCGGCCATTATTGTCTTATATTTTTTCAGACCCCAGACTGTTAGTCCGAGAACTGCCGCTAAAACGGCTATCCATAATTCTAAATCTACACCGTATATTTGCATCTATATTCACCTTTATTTTATTTCTTCTTTGTATTGAAATCATCCATATCTAATTCGTGCTTTTGTCTTAGAGCCGCTTGTTGTATTTCGTGTTGGATATGGGAGTTCTCCATTTCTTTCACATGAGCAAGGAATGCCTCTGCACTTTTCATTTCAGAATCAATACGAGTTGGTAGTGCAGAAAGTTCTGCTTGTTGTTCACTTTTCCATGACTCCAAAACAGAGTTCATGAAAAGTAAAGCGGGTGAACCTACTATGGCAATTAGAGCCACATAAAAATCCAAATTAGATTGAACTAATCCTGTCTCATCATTTATTCCTGAATAGATAACGAAACAAGCGAAAAACAACCATGATAAAATCAATGGAACACCCAATACCATTAACATGATATCATTGAATGTAATTGGCTTTCTTGGGCGAGTTGGGGGTTGAATTGTAGCATCCTGTTTAACCATGCTTGTCGCCTTAAACTAAAATCTGTTACAACGAGGCTCTTTAGAGTATCGTAAAAATATAGTATTTTATTGGAATAATCATATTATTGACTATTATTATATAATAGTCAGATATGGAAGTATTGATAAAGGGAAACCCTGTCCGACACACATGGATAACAACACACACGGCAATCTGACACTACTACGAACATGGGGCAAAGCAATCCGAGGAATATGGAATAAAGAAGTTAGAAACACTCTATGGGGCGGCGAGTTCATTGCTTCTCATCTACAAATGCTTCCATTGACTACCTCAGTTTTTAGAGAAGTTGTTTGTTTCTTAATGGGGGTAGTTTGAATGCAGTACGAACATTGGGTATGTGGTGGAATATTCACCTGCGCATATGAAACTACGCCAAGATGTATTTGCACAAAAAATTGCACTCCAACAGAACACGATTGGAGTCAGCATCGAAATTAAATATTTACCTAAATGGATTGGGGGTTGCCTTCGGGCGACTCCCTTTTTTTTATTTTCAAATCGAAACCATATAGACCCTCAAAATATCAGCAGTATTCGTGAGCGATAGTATTACTGGTAAATTGACAGCATCACAGGCAAGAGAAATAGCAATTTATCCTGACCGTTGGGCGCAATATTTTAGAACTATAAATGGTCAAATATTCAGCCTTCACGAAAGGCCGTATCTGATAGATATTTACAGACAATTTCAACCGAGTATGAAATCATCGAGAACTAAGATGATATTATTGAAATGTAGTAGGAAGGTTGAGAAAACCGAAACCATCTGTAATTTGCTCATGTATGGGCTTCTGAACATACCATATTTCAACGCAGTTTACACAGCCCCTAGACAGCCTCAAGTCAGTAGATTTATTGATGAGAGATTCAATGGTGCATTGATGTCATCTATCAATGGTGGATGTCTCATGAAACCGAGAATTAAAACATCTGTAAGTCATCAAACTTTTGATGTTGGTGCTAGGTCATTGAACCATTTGTATGCTTACTCAAATTGGGGTGATGCTCATGGTCTGTTAGGTATTGAAGCAGACATGGTATGTATTGACGAATATCAGGATTCAGGAACAGACGTTTTACCTATGTTGGTTGAGATGTTAGCATTGTCAGAATACAAGTGGGTTTTGATTAGTGGAACTGCAAGAGAACAAGGGTCTGACTTTTGGAAATTATGGGAGAAATCATCCAAAGGAGAATGGGATGGAGAAAAGTGGATTCATGGAGATTCTGAACAAGATATTATTGGATATCATATGAGCCAAAAAATGCATCCTGAAATTAGTGATGAAGATATCAAATTAAAGAAAGCAACATACACGCCACGAAGATATGCAAATGAAGTTCTTGGTGAGTTCTTTGCTGGTTCGACAAAACCTCTGACTTTTGATGAGGCTCTAATGGCTGTTGATGCCAACAGGAATATTTTGAGATTTGTAGAGATTCCAGAAGAGACTGTGATGGGTGTTGATTGGGGAAATCAAACAACAGTTGTTATCATGAAAAAAAATGGAGATATTATTAATGCTCTGAAATTAGATTCTAGGGCGGATTATGAAAACGATGAAGTTGAACAAATTAAGAATCTGATTGAACGCTATAATTGCGTACAAATAGTGTGTGATATTGGGTATGGGGCAAGGCAGGTCAAAGAACTCCAAAGAGAGTACGGGGATAGGGTAAAATCGTGCTATTATTCAAGCCGACCATTGACTCCATATCAATACAAGAAAAGAGACAATAATCGAAATCTGATTTACATGGTTGTTGTCGATAGAACTACCTACATAGAATCAACTATCGAAGCAATCAAAAATGGAGAGATTTCATTACCATACAAAACAACAGATTTAGAATGGGTTTTACATGAATGGTGTTCTTTGAACTCATCAGCAGAATCAGATGAACAAAATCAAAGGCCAATCCTATCTCAAAGTAAGACAAAGTTTGGTAGAGATGGTGATGACCATTCTTTTCACGCATTATTGTATGCAAGACTCGCGGCTGGATTCGTTGAAGAGGGTGGATTACCCATAATTGGCGTGTTTGGAGAATAAAATCTTACAGATATCAATAGAACCGTTTCTGACGGTTTTGTAGGGGGAGTGGTAGGTACAGACCTGAAACGCCGAAGAGTGGTTGTAAATGGCTGTAAATGATAAAATATGGCAAAATACGCCGTGTGGTACTGTTTGCATATCTTAATTCAACGAAATGTAGAAAAAACGGGTTAAAATTAGAAAATATTCAGATTCGGAAATAAATCGAAAAATTGCTGTTGACTTCGTTTTAACACCTGTTGGTTTCAACACGTCAATGTAGTGAGAGTATATGAACTCTGCAAATATCAATCATGTTCTAAAAGAATATCAACAGTTCCACCATTCAAGGCAACAACTGCAACAATTCCAGCAGGGAATGTTAATCCAGCAAATCCGTATGCAATTGAACCTGCACCGAATGTAAAAGTATGAACAAGATTAGCGGCTGAAATATCACCTGCAATCTTACCATTGTAAAGTGCCAAAGTTGGTGCGCCTGTTGAATTACCTGCTATCGAAAGTAAATTAGTTGTTGATGCGAAAACCAAATTATTTCCGCTTGCTAAACTAAACGCTCTGTTCGCCATAATCATCGAAGGATAAATTACGGTTAATTACTGTTGATATCAACAGACGAATCTGATACATCTGAAAAAATGATTTTATGAACTGAAAATGTAGATGACGGATTCAAGCCTGAGCATCTACACAATTCACAATTGCAGTTGGATTTGACCAAACCCAAACTGCGGTTTTGGATTCTACATGAACCCACTCTTGACCATCCCATTTTATCGGCCTAGAGCATAGCATACAGAACTCACATTGGCAGCGTGGTTGGTCATCCCCAATGGAGATAGAGGATAGACCACAATCCACGCATACGCTTTGAGTATCTGTAACTTTCATTCTACTAATTCCCCTTTGTTATTTTGGAATGAGATTTTTGTGTGTCCATCTAGGAAATCATCTGCTTGTGATTTGTTATCGAATGACATAACAACTGAGTTAGTCTCAAGGTCTACAACAGCCCAACGGCCACCTTCTAATTGCATAACAACCTTGTTCACTTGATTCTGTACTTCTTGCTCGATTAATTTAGCGGATTTCTTACCATGTGGTAGACCTGCATTCTTAGCACAAGTTGCCCCATATCCATGAGTCATTGAAACATCTGTTGAAAGGTGCTTGGAACAGAAACAACAGTAACCACTTTTGCGACCTAATCTACGGATGGTTGCGATAGGGTCTGAACGTAGGGATTGAAGAACTATCCAAGTATCGTCAGGAAGCCCCATAGAAGGTGTCATATTGCCGTTCAAACGGTTTACATTACCTCTTGCTAGGGTTACACCATTTTGGATGAATCTACGGCTGTCCTGAGATGATGCTCTTTCTGCTTCCGTGAACTGTAATTCTGCCGCTTCGGTTGTTCTTGTTTTTTTGTCAAAGAAGTTTAATGGGCGAATTACTAATTCTCTTTGGAATGTATCAAAAGTTTCAACGCCTTTTTTTCCGTATTTTGGAATGCATGGTGATGGTTCTTTTTTCGTGTTGGACTCAACAACCAAAGTGATGATTGGATGTTTCAAAGGCTTGCCATTTTCTTTACCTTCAAATTGATTGAATAGTTCAACAACTGCATCCCATCCATCTTGCACTTTAGTAGTGTCAGGAGAAGTCGCAATTCCTTTCTTGGTTAATTCCCCAACCCAATACATTTGCTTGTCAGAAAGACGGCCATATTTATTCCATCCACCAATCAAATCAATTGCGAAGTTTTTGTCTCTTCCTGTCAGACTTTCATGGACTTTCTTTAGTGCGTCAATTTTTGGATTTCCACCACGACTTGCTTGAGGCGTATTTAGTTCTTTGACATAATACATTTGAGAAGAAGATAGTTTTCCATTTTCTAAAAATTGCCTAGTCAGAGACTTAGCGAAATCAATACTTCTGTTAGGAACTGTACCCATGTCTAAAGCATCTTGAAGTGCAGCAATCTCAGGATGAGCATGACGTGTCTCAACATTAGTTTCAACAACTGAATTATTTTTAGAATCAGGCAATGCTGAAAATTGTTTTTCTGAGATGAAACTTAGACCTGTTGCATTGCAGTATTCACAGGCAGTACCTCTGTCGTACATACTACCCGAAGTCCTACCGACTCCTTTACAGCATTGACAGGCTACTAGAACAGCACCCTTTAGTGAATTACCCCAATTTGCAGATAGTTGTTTTACATATGGTTTTAGAAATGCACTTTCATTTTTGAGATATTTAACAGAAGGCTTGGTGCTAGATACTGTTGTTATATCGAAAGATGCTGAGTGTGGTAAAATGTTATTCAGGTAATTTTGTTTGAATGGTTTGTCGTCAAATTGACCACCTGAAACTACTTTTGTATCAGCAACAGAATGGAACAAAATACCATCCTCACAAACATAATAATATTCTCCATTTGAATCAGTTTTTCTTTGAACAAGTATAGACCTTCTTACCCTATCATATCTTGTTGATATTGTTCCATTCATGCTGCTTCCTATACCATAGTAATTCAAAGGGATGTGAATAGTCTCAGGAGAAGAACCATCCTTGAATCCACATATCAGATTTCTTGTCTCATATCCATTACCCATATTTTTTTCTCCATAGATTCCAACATTGTGAGATTTGGCTGAAACATTCCAAGAGCGAGGCATGAGAGTTTTGGCTGATTGCCTATCTCCATTCTTGACTAATTCAATTAAATCTGAACGAGCAATATTAGACAAATGTATTTTTCTTCCCCACCAATCAATCGGTAAATCATATTTCTTGACACCAAAATTATTTTCACGCACTTGACCACCAAACCGACTGTATGCAATTGGTATGTGGCTTATGTCCTCAGTTTGTATCAATGCGTAGTGTTGATGTTCGTCATCGTTTGTTGGCTGTTTAACAAGAAGTCCTGTTGATTGTAATTTCATTCTTATTCGATTATATCTTTGAATTGGTGTTAAGTCATGTAGGAAATCTGTTGAAGAAATCTTACTTTTTGGGTCATTTAGTGTGTTTTCTGTTATCATGTTGTCATTTTCCTTGCCCTGTGGGTCGCTTTTATCGCTTCGCTCACGTTGGCAATTGGTTATGAATGCTTCGTTTTATCAATAAAACTGAATAATACTGTATCAAGTGCATTCGGAACTGAGTTGCAGCCTAATATTCCGAAATACATATCTCGCAGATTATTCTATTGAAGAGTGACTACCATTACAATCAAAAATACTAATACGATAACAAACCCGATTGGGTCAAGTTCTTCACTCATAATTCATCTCTTAACTGATTAGGTTTTTTAGGAAATCTATTCCACGAACAACATCAATTTCTTTAGTTGTAAAAATTGTTCCTGATGTCATGTGGATTTCAGCAGTTGTGCCTTCGATTAAGGTTACAGCAATAATCTTAGAATGGTCGATGAAAGACCATCCACTTTCTGTTAATATTTCTAGGATTTCCATTTCAATCACTCTTTCTTTTCTTGACAAAATAAACAAATCCATGTGATAGGTTCAACACCCATATCAGTCCAACATTTACATTTACTCATCTCAATCACTCAAGCAAATGGGTTTCTTTTTCTTTCAGCCATAGATGCTTCACGGATTACTCTTGCATCAGCCCTACGAGCATCATCAGCCCTACGCTTCTGCGCTCGATGCCACCTTATCTGTCCGGCCTCAACAACTGCCTCTACTATGGTGTTAATCATCGGGTCATTTGGATTATCGAAATGGATAGCCCATTGGAATCCACGCTTGGTCAAATCAACATCATCTATTGTCAATTCTCCTTCACTCACTTTTGGCTTGATTATATCCCATGCCGCTTCCTTAATCCATAGAGATGCGCCACCGCCTTGTGAACCATATATCGCTGCAATTCTTTGGTAACTTCCATTCAAAGAAATTGCGGTGTATTTTACTGCACCCGCAGTCTTTGAATCAAAGGTGCATCCATGTATCTCAAATGCATCCTTAATTGCGGCTTTCGTCATTGTTTTAATTTCTGCTCTCGTATATTCGGTCATCAGTCATATCTCCTGTTAATTCTACATCTGACAATCCCACCCTAATAAAAGAATACATTTCTGACCAAACTCCGCTATTATGATTTTTACAACAATTGGTACAGGATGATTCTGGTTTCATTTTTCTTGTCCTCAAAACAGCCAGTTTACAATTCGGACATTCATATCTCAGAAGTCGGCCAGCATCTCTCTCACTCTCTTCAACAATACGAACAAACTTGCTCCGTTGTTTTGAATATTCTTCGTATTTATTCCATGACTTTTCCACGCTTCTGAATATTGGTTTATGACCGATGTCAGCCCCCAAGACCAGATGTAATAATTCGTGTTGAATTAATCCTTTCAATAGTAATGGATTTGAATACTCAAAAGCAAGTCTATGGATAGATAATGTTGGTGGATTAAATGATACAGAAGCAAGAGTTCTAACAGTACCTAGTTTCAGATATCGAAACCTGAGCCAACTTGTTCCATGTGGTAATCCACCAAATACATCTTTTCTTTCATTTCTTAATTCTCGATATATCTCACGAATCGCCAAAAGATTCTCCACAGAAACGGGATTACTAAGTGTTGAGGTCAACAGGCTCACTCTCCAAAACTCTGATTACGATTTTTTCCCCAACTCGTTTGAATACAAAATTAACATCAGGATTAGCAAAAAGAATTACTTGCATTTTTCTACCAAACTCAGATGGATTCATAGATGCTGAGAATATCCATTGTGCTTCCATGATAAAACTCCGTTTTCCCACCTATATCAAGAGAGTAATACAATGACCCCTTCTATAATAGCATCACGCAAAGGAATCGTATCGCATATAGTACCGTTGTAATATGAACCAATAGGTAATACCCCATATAGGAATGCATCACCATGAACTTCCATTTGTATGTCTGTATAATTATCCAGAGTTCCATCAACCACGAAAATATAATCGGCTGTTATTAAACCTTCATTCTCGATTCTTTTAGATATGATTTCACCATCAAACCACATACAAGTATCTTCTTCCCAGAATGGAACAATCCTTGTTGGTAATGGTGGAAGAAAAGATGCTGTTGTAAATATCAAAACAACAAATAATGCAAAAGCCTGACCTAGAGTTTCTGCATTCCTTTCAGACACCATAGCCTAGACAGAACTGTGTCGGTTATTGTCGTAGATGTATTGTAGGGAGTAAGGTGGATGAAACGGAACAACACCCGACCCAACGACCACCTTACCCCCACATTCATACAGACCGAAAAATCTAATGAAAACATGGTATTATTCGCTGGGCAATCTAAACGTGCGAGTCCCACCTATATCAAGTATTCATAATTGTCAATCTACGAGCATTATAATCTTGCATTGCGTTATAATTTACATTCCATTTACGGACATCATCTGTTGGATTCAAGACTCTTACATTCTTAAAATTGACATCCATTCCAATCACAGAAAATAGTTCAGTCAGATATCCAACTTGTTGACCTGAGTTTTGTAATTTCATTATCACTCTTCGGCTACCCAGATTGTCTGTTACGAGAAGTAGTTCTCGCCCCTCTTCAATTTCGACCAACAAGAATGTTCCTTCATACATGATACTCGGATTGTATTGGGGTTTTTTATTTCGACTGAACATTATACATAAACTCAGGACTATATAAACTCAGCAAAAATAAAATAAATCCTGAAAATGCTGTTGAGTTCAACACGGAGTTTTTGTTTGGAATTACAACAGGAGATTACAATGTCGCTATCGGAAATCAAGATTTCTCGTCTTTCAATTCCCATGCACCTTTCTGATTCTTACTTATCTGACTCAATTGCTCTATTTTGTCATTTGCAGCGAATCTGAGAGCCAAAGATAGGTTAATTGACTCATCCATAGCCAAATCATATTTCTTGCGCCAAAAACGCTCTGATTTGCGAACCTTTTTGAGAAGTTTTTCTAAATGTCTTAACTTAATATTTAGATTCTTTATTTTTTCATCTTTTTTCTTACTCATCTTCGGACACATCAACTATAATATGTCCTGATTCTTCGTAGACCTTAATCCTATCTTTGATATCAAGATTTTTTCCATTATGGATTAGCATCAGAACTTCTGAAAGTCTATCGTTTGTTATCGAGAATGATTTCTTATTCCATCGAGGATAATTTTCTGAAATCTTTTGGTCGGGTCTTGTAATTATCATTAGACTTCCTGAGTACGATTCGTCTATGTGTTTATTGAATGGTAAATGTGCAATTCGACTATTGGATTTTAATCCTGACCATCCATGTGATTCTTTCTCCAAATCTCTCTTTGATTTTGTCTCCTTCCAACTTCTTGCTTTTTCATTACTATCATTGAGTTTTTTCATCATTGGTGGAATCGCATCTTCCTTTTCTTTTATTGTTCCAAAAACATCTTTTGGCATGAACATAATTGGTGGAATATTTATGTCTTTATCGGGTCGAGAAAATTGACCGGATGTTAAATCAATAAAATGGTGTTTTGTTTCAAGAATGACATGACCCGAATAACCTGTTGAGTCAGATTGGAAATCCCAATTATCCATATGAGCGCAAAGGCCAATATACGCATTTGGAAAACCTTCACAAACATATCCACCTGATGTTTCTTCATACATTTGATTTTCAGAATTATTCCATCGAACATACTCCGTGTTCCAAGTAGAAATATCAACACAAATTAATTTCGATTCATATCCTATTTTTTTCAGGAATAAATGGAACAGTTGAGAATGAGAAACACAACTATCTCCTTCAAGCATTGCACCGCCATCAGGAGTGTTTTTGTAATCAATAAATGTCTCAACTGCTTTCTCTAATATTCTATATTCTTGTCTTTCAGTTAAGTTGGATTTATTTTCCGACTTTTTCTTTTTCCTGTAAGCCATTTTTTTCGCTCTGAATCTCGACATTTTTTCTCACTATTCCCTGTTGGCCTCAACACCTGATTTAATACTCCACAAAATCGAGATAATTATCTTGCATAAAATCTAGGAAAATATTCATCTCATTTACTGCTTGGTCATATGACAAAAAACATTTGTGTGCTTCTTTTGGTTGGGCTTTCCAATCTTGAAATAATTCCCAACTATTGAATGCAGTTTTCAAACCTGATTTGTGATTTACATTTTGTTCATTACCAATTGGTCGAAACATTCTTTTTGGACTTGTTGTTTTTCCGATTGGAGAACCCAACCTAGTTTGTCTAACGCCTTGATAATTATTGTATTTTGGATTCTTGAGATTAGCCCAAGTAAAGTCGAGCCAAGATTCCATTTGTTTGACAAATTGTTCGCTTTCCCATTTCTGAAAATGTATTGAATTATTCATTCTTCCTCGCCCCCCACATGGTCTATTACAGATAGACAAAGAAGTTCAACAATTTCGTAATTTTCAAATCCGACTGGTCTTTCCTGTGCAGACTTAAAACCATGCTTAGATGTTACATTAACAAGTTCTGTTTCTTCGGATTGTAAACAAGCCATCGAGAAGGCCAATCTTGCATGGCTAGGCCATCCACTCTTACGAAGTAAATCGTCTGTCTTATTGGCAAGTACATAGACTGATTTTGGGCATCCTATTAGACACCCTCTAGCAAGTCCATATTCCTCAACAAAATCTTGAACCATTTTTATTTTTTCCATAGTATTGTTTGAAGCATCTTTAGCAGCAATTGTTCTATCCAACCAAAGTTTGAAATCAGTTCTGTTCATCTCTGAAACATCTGTTGACTTCAACACTCGATAATTTTGTTTGGCAGATTTTCTCATCCCGATTCTTTCTTCAAAAGTTATCTTCGACATATATTTTTCATCAACATGATTTTGATATGTAGTAAACTTTTTTTTGCCATCATATCCAAACAATTCATCTGCCTCATAGTGGGTAATCAGACTCATTCATCAACACTCCATGTCATGTCATCACAACTTTTCATCTGCGACCAAAAGCACCATTCGCCTTCACCATTGCATTCCATACATCTGCTCATGCTTTCACCACACCGTAATTAATTGACCCACAACTTCGGC